>Ga0074044_10003333_pt1 | contig 13730 bp, 11 predicted proteins | sample BogForMeECP23OM1_FD_94443 | JGI IMG/M metagenome (GOLD analysis project Ga0074044, IMG submission 94443) | Bog forest soil microbial communities from Calvert Island, British Columbia, Canada - Bog Forest MetaG ECP23OM1 | ecosystem: Environmental > Terrestrial > Soil > Wetlands ... | reverse complement strand
TGTGGGCTTCGAAGAAGATCAACCGGCCGCTCAAGTGGGCCGCCGAGCGCAGCGAATCGTTTCTTGCCGACGCGCACGGGCGCGATCACGTGACCCATGCCGAGCTCGCCCTGGACAAGGACGGCAAGTTCCTCGCCATGCGCGTGCATACCACCGCGGCGATGGGCGCCTACCTGTCGACCTTCGCGTCGTGCATCCCGACCATCCTGTACGCGACCCTGCTCGCCGGCCAGTACACGACGCCGGCGATCTATTGCGAGGTCACCGCGGCATTTACCAACACCGCGCCGGTGGACGCCTACCGCGGAGCGGGGCGGCCGGAGGCGACCTACGTCGTCGAGCGCCTGGTGCACACCGCGGCGGTCGAAACCGGAATCGCCCAGGACGAGTTGCGCCGGCGCAACTTCATCCGCAATTTTCCCTATCAGACGCCCGTTGCGCTGCTCTACGACACCGGCGGCTACGATGCCTGCCTCGACGAGGCGATGAAGCTCGCCGACGTCAAGGGCTTCCCGGCGCGCAAGGCCGAAGCCGCGAAGCGCGGAAAACTGCGCGGACTGGGCTACTCGTCGTACATCGAAGCCTGCGGCCTGGCGCCGTCGAACATCGCCGGAGCCCTTGGCGCGCGCGCCGGCCTCTACGAGGCGGGCGAGGTGCGCGTCAACCCCACCGGGGGCGTCACCGTGTTCACCGGCTCGCACAGCCACGGCCAGGGCCACGAGACGACGTTCTCGCAAGTCGTCGCCAGCCGCCTGGGGATTCCCATCGAGAACGTCGAGATCGTCCACGGCGACACGGGGCGCGTTCCGTTCGGCATGGGAACCTACGGCTCGCGCTCGCTCTCGGTCGGCGGCACGGCGATCGTCAAGGCCCTGGACAAGGTCGTCGCCAAGGGCAAGAAGATCGCCGCGCACCTGCTCGAGGCGGCCGAGGCGGACATCGAGTTCAAAGACGGCAAGTTCAACGTCGCCGGCACCGACCGCAGCAAGGCCTTCGCCGAGGTCGCCCTGGCGGCATACGTTCCGCACAACTATCCGCTGGACAAGCTCGAGCCCGGCCTCGACGAGATGGCATTCTACGATCCGACGAATTTCACCTTTCCCGCCGGCACGCACATCTGCGAGGTCGAGATCGACCCCGACACCGGCGCGGTTTCGGTCGTCGGTTTCGCCGCTTGCGACGACTTCGGCAACATCATCAACCCGATGATCGTCGAAGGACAGGTGCACGGCGGTCTGGCGCAGGGCATCGGCCAGGCGCTGCTCGAGCGCTGTGTCTATGACCTGGACAGCGGCCAGCTGCTGAGCGGCAGCTACATGGACTACGCCATGCCGCGGGCCGACGATCTGCCGGCGTTCAAGGTGGCGACCCGGGTCACGCCGTGCACGCACAACCCGCTCGGCGCCAAAGGCTGCGGCGAAGCCGGTGCGATCGGCTCGCCGGCGGCGCTGATGAACGCGGTGCACGATGCGCTGTCGGGCGCCCGGGTGAAGCATCTGGATATGCCGGCCACGCCGCATCGCGTCTGGGCCGCGCTGCAAGCCGCGCAAGGCTAACCTCAGGAGCCGTCCATGTACGCATTCGAATATCAACGCGCGAAGAGCGTCGCCGACGCCGCGGCGGCACTGGCCAAATCCGGCGGCAGGGCGCTAGCCGGCGGGCAGAGCCTGGTCGGGGCGATGAAGCTCCGCCTGGCCAATCCCGGGACCCTGGTCGATCTGTCGGGCCTCTCCGAGCTCAAGGGCATCAAGAAGGATGGCGACGCGCTGGTCATCGGCGCGCTGACCACGCACGCCGAGGTTGCGGCTTCGAGCGTCGTCCGGCAGGCCATTCCCGCGCTCGCCGCGCTCGCCGAGGGCATCGGCGACCGCCAGGTGCGCAACCGCGGCACGCTGGGAGGCTCGCTCGCCAACAACGATCCGGCCGCCGATTATCCGGCCGCGGCGCTCGGCCTCGGCGCGACCATCCACACCAACCGGCGCAAGATTGCTGCCGACGATTTCTTTCGGGGCATGTACGAAACCGCGCTCGGCGACGACGAGATCATCACCGCGGTGAGCTTCCCGCTGCCCAAGAAGGCGGCGTACGTGAAGTTTCCGCAGCCCGCGTCGCGCTTCGCGCTGGTGGGGGTGTTCGTCGCCCAGTCGGCGAGCGGAGTGCGGGTCGCGGTCACCGGCGCTGGCTCGCACGTGCACCGCGCCAAGGCGATCGAGGATGCGCTGGCCAAGGCCTTTAGCGCCGCAGCGGCCAGGGCGGTGAAGATTCCCGCCGGTCACCTCAACAACGACCTGCACGGCTCGGCCGAATACCGCGCGCACCTCGTTTCGGTGCTCGCCGCACGGGCCGTTGCGGCGGCGGGCTGACGCGCCACGCGAAGCCACCGCCCGCGACCCTAGTACATCAGCCCGCCCTTGACGGAGAGCACCGACAGATCGATGAACGTCGAGGCACGCGCGCCCTGACGGAAGTCGAAGAGGAACCCGCCAACGTCGATTGCTCGTGTTTTCTGGATGGCCGCGAGCACGTTGGCGCGGCCGGGCTTGGCGCCCTCGCGCCGCAGTATCGTCACCAGCGCCTTGGCGGCCAGGTAACCCTCCAGGGTGAATTGTGTCGCCGGCTCATCGCGGTACTTCTTCATGAGGGCGAGGTGTTCGGCGACGGCGGGAATCAGAGGCCTCGCCGGGTCGGGCACAACCTCCGCAAACACCGTCCCGCGGGCGGCGGCCGAACCGCCCAGATCGCGAAACGTCTTGTCGTTCACCAGGGAAAGGACGCATGCGAAAACGCTCGGCTGGAGCGGCCGATACTGTTTCAGCAGCAGCGCGCTCTCGACGGTGTCCGCGCCGATAATGAGAACCCGCGGATTGACCGCCGCCACCTGCTGCAGCGTCCGCGACAGGTTCGCCGCTTCCTTGGGGATTGCCGCCTTGATCGCGGTCTTGCCGCCGCGCCGCGCCAATTCCTCCTCGGTCGCTTTGGCCACGCCGCGGCCGTAGGCGTCGTCCTCGTAGACCACGGCGATGTCCGATATGCCGAGGCCGGCAAAGAAGCTCACGATGCGCTTTGCCTCGTCGCCATAGCTCGGACGCAGGTAGAAGACACGATCGCTCTGGTCCGCGTCCTGTCCGCCTGACAGCGGCGCGAAGAACGCGATCTTGTTGTCCTGGAACGCCGCGCTCTGGGTGACCGCGGCGACGGAGGGATCGCCCATGTAACCGAGCAGCGCGTCGGCTCCCGATTTGAGTATGAACTCATTGGTGAATTCCACCGTGCGCTTCGGGTCTCCGCCGCTGTCCTTGAACAGGAAGACGACCTTGTAGCCGTTTATCCCGCCCGTCGCGTTGATGTAGTCAAGGTATACCTGCACGCCGCTGAAGTAATCCTTGCCGACGTCGCCGTGTTCGCCATACAGGTCGATCGCCTGGGCGAAGACGAACTCCTGGGCATACGCCGTTGCGGCGAGACCCAGGGCGAGCAGAAGAATCGCGAATCGGGACAATGGTCTATGCAAGACGCGGGCAGGCAGGACGCGCGTACGATAGGCTGCCTTTGTTGCAATGGTGTTGTGCAAGTCGGCGGCGCTGGTGTGCTGTGGGATCGGTTCGCCTGCCGGTCGACGCCAGGCCGCGGCGGACGCCGATCGGTTGCGGGCCCGCGTTTCGGGAGGCTGATTGAAACGAGGGTCTTCGGATGCATTCACGAGATAAGAATCGGCGGCTGGACGGTTACGGAGCGCAATCTTATAGGCAGATGGACGAGGCCTCACGATCGGTTGACTATCGAACGATCGTTCGATAGAGTATCCCTTCCTGTCTGACCGGAGCCCGCCCCGGCTCATTTCCGAAGGTGGGCTCCGGTTGCCCGGTTCGCCATGAAGCCCGCGCTTGCCGCACTGCTGCTCCATCCGTTGCTCTGGCGCGGAGATCGGCTGGCGCAGGCCGACGACACGGTCGAGAGCGGGTTTGCCAGTCTCGACCGCGAGCTGCCAGGAGGCGGCTGGCCCAAGACTGCGTTGACCGAACTGTTGACCGATGCGCAGGGCATCGGCGAGTTGCAGCTGCTCCTGCCGGCATTGAAGCGTCTTGCCCAAGCCGGCCGTTGGATTGCGCTGGTGGCGCCGCTGCATGTGCCTTACGCCCCGGCCTTCGCGGGCCGGGGCATTGATCCCGCCCGGGTCGTCGTGGTTGAGGCGGCGGAAGACCGGCAGCGCTGGTGGGCGGCGGAGCAGGTGCTGCGCTCGGACAGTGCTGGGGCGCTGCTGTTCTGGCCCCGAGCCGTGAGTGATCAGCGCATCAGGCGGCTGCAGCTCGCGGCGCAGGAGGGCAAGACGCTGGCGTTTGTCTTCGCGCCGACTGCGCGCGCTGCGCAGGCATCCCCATCGCCGCTGCGGCTCCGGCTCTCGTCCTCGGGACAGCGCTTGAGCGTCGATATCTTCAAGCGTCGCGGGGGAGTGGTGTCTGCGCCGTTGCTGCTCGATGTGGCGACGCAAGCATCGGCCAAGGCTCCCGGTGACGGCGCCCCGGGCCCGGTCAGGGCATTGCCGCCACGCGACCGGCTGGCGGCGAACCGCCGGGCAAGCTTTCATCGCCACTATCCGGTCGGCGGCCCCCAGGCGCGGATCTGGAATCGGGCGCTCGTGCGCGCCGACGAGGTCCGGCGCGTGCCGGGACCCGATCCCCGGGGAGAGCATGCTCTGGACCTGCCTTAACCTTCCCGATCTTCCGCTTGCGGTCTTTGCGCGCGGCGCGGCGAGCGAGACGCCGGCCGTGGTGGCGAGCGCAACCCACCGGCCCGACGTCGTCGTCGCCAACGCTGCGGCGGGGAAACGGGGCATCACCCCGGGCCTTTCCATTGCCGCCGCGCTCGCCCTCGATCCCGAGCTCACGATTCATCTGCGCGACGAGCGCGCGGAGAGTCACGCCTTGAAGGGCATCGCGCTCTGGGCCGGGCAGTGGACCTCGACGGTCAGCATCGAGCCCCCGGACTGCGTGCTGCTGGAAATCTCCGCCTGCCGCAACTACTTTGGCGGCCTCGACAAGCTCCTGGCCCGCATCGATGCCGGGCTTGCCGCGATCGGCTTTTCCGGGACCCTTGCCACCGCCCCGACCGCCGGCGCGGCGAGCCTGTTCGCCCGTGCGGGACAGGCGATCATCGCCGCCGAAGACTCCGCCTGGACGCGCAGGCTCGGCGCGCTGCCGCTGGCCTTCCTCGCCAGCGCGCAGACCGCGCTGGACACCCTCTCGGGCATCGGCGTGCGGACTCTCGGCGAATTGACTGCCTTGCCGCGCGACGGCGTCGCCCGCCGCTTCGGCCAGGCATTGCTCGACGAGGTCGATCGGGCACGCGGGCTGCTGCCCGACCCGCGGCTGCCGTTCCTGCCGCCGCAGCGTTATCACGGCCAGCTCGAGCTGCCCGCGCCGGTGGTCGAGGTCGAGGCGCTGCTGTTCGCGGTCAAGCGCCTGGTCGCCGAGCTCGCCGGTTTTCTGCACGGCCGCGGCGCGGGCGTCACCCAGCTGCGCTGCGACCTGGTGCACGAAGACGCGGCCCCGACCTCGCTCGTGGTCGGGCTGAGCTGCACGCGGCAGGTCGAGCACATCCTCAACGTGTTGCGCGAACGGCTTGCGCGCACCGAGCTGCCCGACCGGGTCGAGGCAATCCGCATCGTGACCGAAGAGATCGCGCCGCTGGGAGCGAAGGCGGGCGATTTCTTCCCCATCGCCGGCGGCGACGGCGAAGCCGGCGCGCAACTGCTCGAGCGCCTGCGCGCGCGGCTGGGCGAGGATGCGGTGCGGGCCCTGGAGCTTCGCGCTGATCACCGTCCCGAGCGGGCCTCGGGACAGACCGCGCCCACCGGCGCCGCGACGATGCCGGCGCAGGCTCGATCCAGCTTCGCGCTGCGCCCGCTGTGGCTGCTCGCCACGCCGCGCCCGCTCGGGAGCGATCCGGCGCTCTCGGGGCTGAAGCTTCTCTCCGGCCCCGAGCGCATCGAGACCGGCTGGTGGGACGGCGAGGATATCGGCCGCGACTATTTCGTCGGCCGCAACCCGCAGGGCGAGGAGCTGTGGCTCTATCGCGAGCGCGCAGGCGGCTGGTTCATGCACGGCGTGTTCGCGTGATGCCATGCCTTACGCCGAGCTGCACTGTGTGTCCAACTTCACCTTTCTGCGTGGCGCATCGCACCCGGAAGAGCTCGTCGGGCGCGCGCAGGAGCTCGGCTACGCGGCGCTGGCGCTCACCGACGAGTGCTCGCTCGCCGGCGTGGTGCGCGCCCATGTCGAAGCCAAGCAACAGCGCCTGCCGCTCATCATCGGCAGCGAGTTTCGCCTTGACGACGGCCTGCGCTTGCTGCTGCTTGCGACCGGCCGCGCCGGTTACGGCAACCTCGCGGCACTGATCACGCGCGGCCGCCGCAGCGCGGTCAAGGGCAGCTATCGCCTCACCCGTGCCGATCTCGCCGCCGGCGTCGCCGGCTGCGTCGCGCTGTGGCTGCCTGGGCGTTCGCCCGATGGCGACGAGGTGCGCTGGCTCGCCGCGCGTTTTCCCGGTGCGCTGTGGATCGCGGCCGAACGCCTGCTCGACGCCGATGACGCGGCGCGCTGCGAAAAGCTCGTCGCCATCGCCACCCGGACCGGGCTGCCCCTGGTGGCAGCCGGCGACGTGCACATGCATCGGCGCGAGCGCCGGGCGCTGCAGGACACGCTGACCGCGATCCGCCTCAAGACCTCGGTCGCGCAGGCCGGCTACGCCCTGTTCCCGAACGGCGAGCGCCACCTGCGGCCGCTTGAGACCCTGCAGCGCCTCTATCCGGCCGCCTGGCTTGCCGAGACGCTGGTCATCGCCCAACGCTGCCGGTTTTCACTCGACGAGCTGCGCTACGAATATCCCGAGGAAATCGTGCCGGCGGGACAGACGCCGACCTCCTACCTGCGGCAGCTCACCGAGGACGGTTTCGCCCGCCGCTTTCCGGTGCAGACAACGAGCGTGGCGGCGCGAGCGAAGGTGCGCAAGCTGATCGAGCACGAACTGGCGCTCATCGCCGAGGCGCGCTACGAAGCGTTCTTCCTCACCGTCTACGACGTCGTCGAGTTCGCCCGCAGCCAGGGCATCCTCTGCCAGGGCCGCGGCTCGGCAGCGAACTCGGCGGTGTGCTACTGCCTGGGCATCACCGCGGTCGATCCCTCGCGCATGGAGATGCTCTTCGAGCGCTTCATCTCGCGCGAACGCAACGAGCCGCCGGACATCGACGTCGACTTCGAGCACCAGCGCCGCGAGGAAGTGATCCAGTATCTCTACCGCAAGTACACCCGCGAGCGCGCCGCGCTGACCGCCACCGTGATCTGCTATCGGCCGCGCTCGGCCCTGCGCGACGTGGGCAAGGCGCTGGGACTCGATCTGGCGCAGGTCGATCGGCTGGCCAAGTCGATGGCGTGGTGGGATGGCAGCCGGGCGCTTTCGAAACGCGTGCAGGAGGCGGGTTTCGACACCGCGAGCCCGGTGCTGCAACGGCTCTTTTCGCTGGTCAACGCGCTGCTCGGATTCCCCCGCCACCTGTCGCAGCACACCGGCGGCTTCGTGATCTCGCGCGGGCCCCTGTCGCAGCTGGTGCCGGTCGAGAACGCGGCGATGCCGGAGCGCACGGTCATCGAATGGGACAAGGACGACCTCGACGCGCTGGGCCTGCTCAAGGTAGACGTGCTGGCGCTGGGCATGCTCTCGGCCATCCGCCGCGCGCTCGACCTGCTGTCCGTCCGCTACGGCCGCCGGTTCGGGCTGACCGACGTGCCCGCGGAAGATCCCGGCGTGTACGACATGATCGGCCACGGCGACACCGTCGGCGTGTTCCAGATCGAGTCGCGGGCGCAGATGGCGATGCTGCCGCGGCTTAAGCCCGCGAACTATTACGACCTGGTGATCGAGGTGGCGATCGTGCGTCCCGGTCCGATCCAGGGCGGCATGGTGCACCCGTACCTGCGCCGGCGGCAGAAGCTCGAACCTGTCACCTACCCGAGCGAGGCGGTGCGCGGCGTGCTGGAGCGCACGCTCGGCGTGCCGATCTTCCAGGAACAGGTGATGCAGCTCGCGGTTGTCGCCGCCGACTTCACGCCGGGCGAATCCGACCAGTTGCGCCGCTCGATGGCGGCGTGGAAGCGCAAGGGAGGCCTGGAGCCTTTCGAGCGACGGCTCATCGACGGGATGCGCAGGAACGGCTACGACGAACAATTCGCGCGCCAGATCTATCAGCAGATCCTCGGCTTCGGCGAGTACGGATTTCCCGAGTCTCACGCGGCGAGCTTCGCCCTGCTGGTCTACGTTTCGGCGTGGATCAAGCACCACGAGCCGGCGGTGTTCACCTGCGCGCTGCTCAATTCGCAGCCGATGGGCTTTTATTCGCCTTCGCAATTGACGCAGGATCTGCGCCGGCACGGCGTGCGCATCCTGCCGGCCGACGCGACGCTGAGCGAATGGGAATGCACGCTCGAGACATTGACCACGGTGCCGGATTTGCGCCTGGGCCTGTGCCTGGTCAAGGGACTGTCACAGGCAGCCGGCGAGCGCCTGGTGGCGGCGCGCCGCGCGCAGCCGTTCGACGATGTCGACGATCTCGCCCGCCGCGCCCGCCTCAACGCGCACGACATGCAGGCGCTGGCCGCGGCCGGAGCGCTCTCCGGCTTGAGCGGGCATCGCCGCCACGCGCTGTGGGACGTTGCCGGCGTCGAGCGCATGCCGGCGCTGCTCGATCCCGCGCCCATCGCGGAAGGGAAGCCCTCGCTCGTCGCGCCGAGCGAGGGCGAGGACATCGTCGCCGATTACGCGAGCCTGGGGCTCACCCTGGGGCGCCATCCGCTGGCGTTGCTGCGCGAACGCCTGCAGCGCCAGCGCATGGTCACCGCGGCCGAGCTCAAGGCGCTGCCGCACGGGCGCCTGGCGCGCGTCACCGGACTGGTCACCGGCCGGCAGCGGCCCGGCACGGCCAGCGGCGTTACCTTCGTCACCCTCGAGGACGAAACCGGCATGGTCAACGTCATCGTCTGGCGCGATCTCGCCGAGCGCCAGCGCAAGGAGCTGCTGCGCTCGAATCTACTCACGGTGTACGGCACGGTCGAGCGCGAGGGCGAGGTCGTGCACGTGATCGCCGGGCACCTGCGGGATCAGACGCTGCTGCTGGGCAGGCTGCTGACGCGATCGCGCGATTTTCATTAGCGCCGGCGCATCGCCTCACCGCGCCTGGCGCGTGTCAAGCGCGCTTGCCGACGAGCGCCTTCAACGCGATCAGATCGAGCAGCTTGACCGACCGCCCCTGCACCTGGATCAAGGCCGCCTCCTGGAAGCGCGAGAACAGCCGGCTGACCGTCTCGACCTTGAGGCCGAGAAAACTGCCGATCTCCTCGCGTGTCATGCGCAGCACGAATTCGGCCGATGAGAAGCCGCGGCGGCGGTGCCGCTCGGCCAGGTTCAGCAGGAACATGGCGAGCCGCTCTTCGGAGTTCATGCTGCCGATGAGCAGCATCATGCCCTGGTCGCGCACGATTTCCTTGGACATGATCTGGTGCAGGTTCTGCTGCAGCGCGGGCAGCCTGCGCGCCAGGGCCCGGACATTGGCAAAGGGCAGCACGCAGACCTCGGAATCCTCCAGAGCGATGGCCGCCGCTTCGTGACGGTTGGTGCCGACGCCGTCGAGCCCGAGGATCTCGCCCGGCATGTGAAAGCCCACGACCTGCTCGCGGCCATCCTCGGAGAGCAGCATCGCCTTGACCGATCCGACTCGGACCGCATACAAGGCATGAAAGGGCTCTCCGGGGCGGTACAGGGTCTGGTGCTTCTTCAGCCGGGCCCGGTGCGCGATCAGGCCGTCGACCAGCTGCATTGCCTCGGGCGAAAGGCCCACCGGCAGACACAGCTCGCGCACGCTGCAGGTCTGGCAATGCGCCCTCAGGTCCGCGACCGAAAAGGGCGGGCCAACGGACCTGGCAGCGCCCGGTTCGGGCGAGACGGTCGACCTGGGCTTCGCAACGGATGCCAAGGCTATTCCTTGATCGGCAAGTTCCTGCCGCCGGCCGGGCTGGCGACGATCCAGTCTAATGCAGCCCGACGACGGAAAACAAGACGCCAGCCCGCCACGCCGCGACGCTCGAATCCGGCGCGCCCGGCCCGCCGGCTGCGGCGAAAAGTCCGACCGCTATCGCCACGACGTAACAAGCCCGCCAATCAAGGCGGGGAGCAAAGAGAGCGGCCTCGATGGGTAGTCGCGCCGGCGATGCTTGGCCGGCGCTTGACATGCAAGACATTACTTGCCTATCATATAGGCAAGTAATTACTTGCGGATTTGCGCATGGCAGAGCGCCGCGACCCCGACGTGCTGTTCAAGGCCCTGGCCGATCCCAGCCGGCGCAAGCTGCTGGACCTGCTGCATGCGCACGACAGCCGCACGCTCAACGAGCTGTGCGAACACCTGGAAATGACGCGGCAGGGCGTCACGCAGCACCTGGACGTGCTCGAGGCGGCGAACCTCGTCGCCACCGTACGGCGCGGCCGCGAAAAGCTGCACTTCCTCAATCCGGTGCCGCTGCAGGAGATCTACGAGCGCTGGATCGCCAAGTTCGAGAAGCCGCGCCTCAAGGCGCTCTCGCATCTGAAACGACGACTGGAGAAAGGCAATGGCTAGATCGACCTATGTCTACGTGACCTACATCCGCACCACGCCCGAGAAGCTCTGGACGGCGCTGACCGACGCGGAGTTCATAAGGCAGTACTGGTTCGGCATTCACTGCGAATGCCAGTGGACTGCGGGATCCTCGTGGAAGAATGTGACCGGCGACGGTCAGATCATGGACGCCGGCGAGATCGTCGAAGCTGATCCGCCACGCCGCCTGGTAATCCGCTGGCAGCACCAGCTAAAGCCCGAGCTCAAGGCCGAAGGCGATTCGCTCTGCACGATGGAGCTGGAGCCCAGTGGAACCGCAGTCAAGCTCTCCATCACCCATAGCATCGAGCGCGAACCCTCAAAATTCATCGAGGCGGTATCCGGCGGCTGGCCGAAGGTCATCTCCAACCTCAAGTCCCTGCTGGAGACCGGCTCGATCGCCCTGCAGGACCCTTACCCCAAATACGGCGCCCACTCCGCAAAGGCGTAACCATGGCAAACTCATCTTTGGAAACCAGGGGTCGGTTCCAGGCGCATTTCACCGACCCCGTGTCCGTACTATCATCTGACGCAGCAGGTCAGCTGTCGCCATAACGCAGCATGGAAATTGCCCCCCGACGGGCTCCACGGATCCCGCCTGGCTGTCGCTCCGGTCGCGGCTGTGGCCTCATGCGCCGGAGTCCGAGCAGCTGCGCGAAATGGCCGACGCATTAGCGCGGGGGCATTTTGTGCGCCTTGCTTCCACGCCAAACGGCCTTGCGGTAGGCTTCGTCGAGGCGTCGCGGCGGGGTGACTATGTCAACGGTACATCTAGCTCTCCGGTCGCCTTCTTGGAAGGGTTGTACGTCGCGCCAATCGCCCGGCATAAAGGCGTGGCGCGTGCGCTCGTTGATGAAGTTGAGCGCTGGGCGGCGCCTCAGGGGTGCAGCGAGCTTGCGTCTGATTCGCCAATCGAGAACGTGGAGGCTCACGCAACGCACCGGGCGCTTGGGTTCGAGGAGGCCGAGCGCGTAGTGTGCTTTGTCAAGCCAGTCCTCGCGATACTACCCGGCGCCCTGCGCGCGGGTGCAACTGAAGAAAGGGGGGCCGCGTGAATCAACTTAGCTTTCAAGCGTTCGAAGCGGCGGCCCGAGCACAGGGTTTCGACGAAGTGGTGGAGCCACGTTGGCCACCGGCCAAGGTTTTGGAGTCGCATACGCACCCCTTCGCGCTACGGGCGCTCGTTACGCAGGGCGAAATGTGGCTCGCGGTGGGCGACGATGTCAGGCATCTTCGCCCCGGCGACGAGTTCGCCCTTGAACGCGAGATGCCTCACCTGGAGCGCTATGGCGCCGAAGGCGCGACCTACTGGGTCGCGCGTCGCACGCGGGGCCGGTGATGACCCATCGCCGGCCAGCCTGGAGTTGCGATGGTCGGGCGAAGGGGTCGCTGAGCAGAGAATATCGCCGACAGCGGGTGTTCGTCGGCGATCTTCGATCCGTACTATCATCACCTGGATGGGCAGACGCCATGCTGCGCCATCCCTGCGACACAAACTGATATTAGGGAGAAACAGAATGAGAATTCAGCACCCGATCGCCTGGACCCTGCTCGGCGGTATCGCGCTGGGCGCCACTGTGGTCGAGGGCCTTCACGCTCAATCCAGGCCGCCAACCTATGTGGTCATCGAGGTCTCCGCCTATAGCGACCCCGAGGGCTTCAAAGCGGTCCCGGCCAGCGCTGCGGCGAGCCCTGCCGGAACTGCCCAGCTCGGTGGCCGCTACATAATCCGCTCGGACGCAACGACTGCGCTCGAGGGAACGCCGCCCAAGCGCTTTGTGGTCATTGCCTTTGACAGCAAGGAGAAAGCGCAAGCCTGGCACGATGCGCCGGAAACCAAGGCGGTTAATGCCATCCGCAACAAGACGACCACGTCGCGCGTATTCATGGTCGAGGGTTTTGCCAATTAGGGCGGCGTTCGGGCATTTCCAGTCTTTCGACCGGCGCGTGGAAACTTTCAGGAACCAGACCTTCGAGCCCCTGATACGCTTTCCGAAGACGCTTACCAGCGGACATCCGCCTTAGCACGAAGTCGCTTTTTGCTCGATCACCTGGTCCGCGCGCAGCAGCAGCGATGCCCAGCACCCGAATTGACGGCTTCTACTTAGGCTTTTGACAGGAGCCATCCGATTGGCACACATGAGCTACGCAGCACACGGTGATCTCGGTTGATGATGATTTGCCGCCGCAATTGCAGGAGCTGCCCTTACAACACGGCGCTCCGGCCGGAGGACTAAAAGTCACGGGCAGCGTGGCAGTCGATGTCTTCCCCGAGTAGTTGGTGGCGCTGCAGGTCGCCTTTATCGTCTGTCCAAAGGGCTCGCCGCGGACCGTTTTGCCGTTCCCGGTAGTACTGCACTCGTAGGCCTCCCCTTTCAGGGTCGACAGCAGAAAAAGCTCGTTCGGCACCTGGCCCGAGCCCGGGTCCGTCGCTACGCACGTGACCGATTCCGGTGCGAACTTCGCGGGGGTGGCCGTATTGGGCGTGAGGAAGAGATTTTCAATCGTGTTGTCGCCTTGCCTGAAGACCTTCAGGAGAACTCATGTTTGACCACGTCAAATTCGGAGTCAGCGACTATGCAGCGAGCAGAGCCTTCTTCCTCAAGGCACTCGAACCGCTCGGCGTAGCTGTTGTCTCGGAGGGGCCGCCGACGTACGGTGTCGAGCTTAGCGCAAAGGGTAAGGCTTCTTTGTGCCTGTACCAAACCGAGGAGAGGCCGGCGCATCTTCACTTGGCGTTCACGGCCGAGAATCGCCAGCAAGTCGAAGCTTTCTATCGCGCGGCTCTGGAGGCGGGTGGCAAAGACAATGGTGCGCCTGGTCTGCGCCCGCACTACCACGCGAGTTACTATGCAGCTTTCGTCATTGGTCCGGACGGGCACAACATCGAAGTGGTTTGCCACGAACCCGAGGCTTAACCCTGCAGGCCGAATGGCTACCTTCCAGGCTCATACCGCATCGCCACCACCCCCGAGCCGAACTCCAACCGGCTCACGAGTTTCAAGTCGACGCGCTTCGATAGCCCCGCGAACAACGTCGGCCCGTGGCC
>Ga0074044_10003332_pt1 | contig 13731 bp, 13 predicted proteins | sample BogForMeECP23OM1_FD_94443 | JGI IMG/M metagenome (GOLD analysis project Ga0074044, IMG submission 94443) | Bog forest soil microbial communities from Calvert Island, British Columbia, Canada - Bog Forest MetaG ECP23OM1 | ecosystem: Environmental > Terrestrial > Soil > Wetlands ... | reverse complement strand
TACATCATGCCGGCCTTTTTGGAACTCACGTTTCCGATGGCGGTGCTGCTCGGAGTGCTGATGGGATTCGGGCGGATGTCGAGCGACCAGGAGATGACCGCGGCGCGCGCCTGCGGCGTCAGCTTATATCGGCTGGCGGTACCGGTGATGATGGTGGCGCTGGGAGTGTACGCGATTTCGAGCTACTTCGCGTTCTCGCTGAGGCCGTGGGCGAATTCTAATCTGCGCAACAAGCTCTACGAACTCAGCCAGACCCGGACCAGCGCCGGGCTGAAGGAAAAAGTCTTCAATAGCAATTTCCCCGGCTTGGTCGTTTATGTCGACGAGATGTCCGATACCGACTCCAGTTTGAAGGGTGTCATGATCTCGGACGCGCGCGATCCGCGCAACCAGAACACGATAATCGCCAAGCATGGAATGATGCTGCCCGACGCGCTGAACAAGTCGATCACGCTGCGGCTGTTCGACGGTTCGATCTTCGGCGCCGAGCCCGCCAACAACGCGACGCACGTGACCAGCTTCAGGACCTACGATCTCAGCGTCAGCCCCGAGTCGGCGCTCGGCGTCAGCGAGCAGGATCCGGGCGAAATGACGTACGCGAAACTGCGCGCGGACATCAAAGCGGCACGCGGCAAAGGGAAGCCGGACTACGCCGCCGAGACCGAGATGGCGGGCAAGTTCACCGTCCCATTCGCCACGATGCTGTTCGCGCTGCTCGGCATCTCGCTCGGGCTCAAACCGGCGCGCGGCGGCCATTCGGAGCGCTTCGGCGTCAGCGTCGCGCTGTTCTTTCTCTATTACTCACTGATGCGCGTGGGCGAGACGCTGGCGCAGCGCGGCAAGCTCGACGCGTGGGTCGCGATGAGCATCCCCGACATCGTATTCATGGCGCTGGCGTTGTGGTTTTTCTATCGCGCCGCGTCCGACAAGGGCGACCAGGGCCGCGGCCCCGGCGACATCATCTGGGATCTCGTCGAGCGCTACGAACGCAGCAGGCAGGCCGCATGAGACTTCGACCCCGCCTTTCGCCGGTGATAGACCGCTTCATCGCGGGCCAGTTCTTCGGCCCGTTCATGGTTTGCATGGCAGCTTTCACGGCGGCCTATCTGCTCGGCGACATGTTCGATCGATTCGACGACTTGATCCGCTACGGCGGGCTGGGGTTATTGGGCCTAGAGTACTTCGCGCTCAAGCTGCCGCTGATCGTCTCGCAGGTTCTGCCGGTAGCGTGCCTGGCCGGCGTGCTGCTGGGCTTCGCGCTGCTCAACCGATCGGGAGAGGTGCTGGCCTGTCAGCAGCTCGGCATCAGCCGGCTGGAGATGGCGGTGCCGGTGCTGATGGTCGCGGTGCTGATTTCGGGTTTTGATTTTATCATCAGCGAAACAGTTGTTCCCGCCGCGACGCGCCAGGCGAAGTATATCTACGCGGTGGAACTTAAGAAGCACCAGCTCAAGGCGGTATTCGCCAACCGGCGCATCTGGGTGCGCGTGCGCGACGGATTCATTTCGGCCGACAGCTACGACCAGAAAAACTCGCTGCTCACCGGCATCACCCATTATCAACTTGACGCCGACTTCGGACTCAAGGACCTCGAGCATGCGGCGAGCGCACGATGGGACGGCCACGACTGGGTTGAGGTCGGGCTGAACTCGTTCCAGATCGCCGAGGGCGGCAAGGTGACCAAGATTGGCGCCGCGCGCCTCCAGCTTGGACTGACTCCTGCCGATTTCGGCCTGCTGCGCTTCGACCCGGAGGAGTTCAGCTTGTGGGAACTCGACCGCTACATCGCCGATCTGCGCAGCAAGGGACTCGACCCGGGCGGCTACGTGGTCGATCGCGATCTGAAGTACGCGATGCCGCTGGCGTGCCTGATAATGGCCGCGCTCGGGATGGCGCTCAGCCTCGATCCGCTGCCACACAACCGGGGTCTGGGCCGCAGCTTCGGGCTGGCAATCGTGATCGGCTTCGCCTACTGGACCGCGCTTGGAATCACGTCCGCGCTGGGTCGTTCGGCGCTGCTGCCCGCAGTAGTCGCCGCGTGGATTCCGAATTTCATGTTCGTGATGATCGCGATCGCGATATTCCTGTTCGGCGAAGAACGCTGACGGCAGCCACGCGCGCGCGCGGGCTCAGCCGCCGATTTGGTACATCGAACGGTCCTGCGTCGAGCGGCCCTCGAGCAGGTGATGGCCTGTGGGCTTGAGCTCGACCGCGCGCTTGAGGATTCGCGCCACGTCGGCGACTGCGTCGCCCGAATTCGAACGCAACGCCTTGCGCACGTCGAGTTCGTCGTCATTGAGGAGACACAGGTGGAATTTTCCGTCCGCCGTCAGCCGCATCCGGTTGCAGGTCCCGCAGTAGGGCTCGCTTACCGGACTGATGAAGCCGACCACGCCGCGCGCGCCCGCAAGCCGGAAGTTGCGCGATTCGTCGGCCAGATTTTCGGACGGGATTTCAGTGAGCGCGCCGAGCGCCGCTTCGATTCTGCGCCGCGTCTCGATGTTGGACACGTAGCGTTTCATCGCCAGCCGGGCGCATTCGCCGCCGCCCAGCGGCATCAGCTCGATGAATCGCACGTGCCAGTCGCGCTCGAGCGTCAGGCGCGCCAGCTCGACGACGTCGGATTCGTTGTAGCCGGCGGTCACGACCGAGTTAAGCTTGATAGGCGTGAGTCCCGCCTCTTCGGCGGCGACGATCCCGCGCCAGATTTTCTCGAAGCTGCCCCATCGCATTTGCCGCTCCACGGTCGCGGGGTCGAGGCTGTCGAGATGCACGTTGATTCGATTCAGCCCCGCGCGTTTCAGCGCCGGCGCAAGCTCCGGGAGCGCCAGCGCGTTGGTGGTCAGTGCCATGCCGTCCACTCCGGGCACGCGTGCCAGCCGCTCGACTATCTCGACGAGATCGAGCCGCAGGGTAGGCTCGCCGCCGGTCAGCCGGAATTTTCGAAAGCCCACGCCGACGGCGGCGCGCGCGACGGTCTCGAACTCCGCCGGGGTCAGCAACTCGTCCTTGGGAAGAAAGCGCAACCCCTCCAGCGGCATGCAGTAAACGCATCGCAGGTTGCAGTTGTCGATCACCGATAACCGCAGGTAATCTATCTCACGATTGAACGAGTCGCGGGGCACGAACCCATAGTTATAGGAGGAGCCCACGCGGAACAACTAAACACTTGGCCGGGCTGAACGGGGGCTCAATCTTGCCAATTTGTACGCGGCGCCTATTATCATTGGCATCGGGGTGAATGGCGGCATGAACATGGTTTATCGATGGCGCGACAACTCGCGACTGAATCTGGTTTTGCTGCCCGCCATCGCGATCGCCGCATTGGGAGTCCTGGCGATCGCATCTTCGAGCTACGCGGCCGGCGACCAACGCGCCGCATCCGACGCGGTCGTCGCCGAGGCGGAAAAGCTGGTGATGCAGGCCGGCCAGGAGAATCCTGTGGATACAAAGAAAATCCACAAGGCGATGGACGAGCTGCATGAGGCGCTGCGCATCGATCCTCGAAACGATTCAGCGTATGTGGACCTCGGCTTCTGCTACGGCGTGCTGCGCGACGCCGCAACCGCAATCGATATGTACCACACTGCGACCGAGCTGAATCCGTCGGGCAACAACTTCATCGAGCTGGCCGACGTGTATCTGCGCGCCGGCGATCCTCAGGATGCCCTGCTCGCCGCCAACGCCGGAATAATCAAGGATCCTCGCAATGCGCGGCTCTACAACGCCCAAGGCATGGCACTGAACGATTTGCAGCGCTTCGACGAAGCCGAAGAAGCCTGGGAGACGGCCCTCAAGCTCAATCCCAATCTGAGAGTCGCGCAGGCAAATCTCGACGTACTCAACGGCGGACCAAGCGGCCGCGGCAGTATCGTCAAGCATCGGCAACAACCACCGGCAACCGCACCGCCTTAAGAAGGCGGGGCGCTCGCGATGCGCCCTTTGATATTCGCGCGGTTAAGGAGCGTCGCCGACCGAAACCAGCACCAGGTACGGGGTCATGCGATCGTACACGAAGCCATCTACAACGATCGGCTTCGAATTCGCCGGGTTCGCCGCGGCGGCGTCCGCAAGCTGAGTGCGCAGTTTCTGGTCTCCAACCACCACCAGCTGCTTGCTCAGAATCAGGCGATACAGGTTCTGTCCCAGTTCGTCGCCTTGATCGAGCTGCAGGCTGTTGCTCATGGAATCGCCGTTGATCGACATCGGAATAGTCCGCCCATCCACACGCATCCGCACGAGCTGCTGATCAACCGTCAACCCTGACTCGTCCTTCGCGACACGTCCGATGAGTTTGATCTCGTGGTAGTGCTCCGGCTCGTTGGTCGGGAAGGGAAACTGCAGCCCGCTCATCCGGGGCCCGACGGCGTTGAGCGATCCGCCGCCCTTGCCGTTTCCGCTCGTTCCCATTGCTCCAATTGCGCTCATATTCATCGCGCCGAAACCCATGGCACTCATCCCGTGTATGCCGCCGATCCCGCCGGCCCCGGCGCCACCCACCGCACCGCCGACGGGACCTGCCGCGCCGGCAGCCGTGGCTGTGATGGCAAAGGTCAGCGCCGCCGCGAGTCCCGCCATTGTTTTGCCGATCATCGATGAATCCTCCCCGGACGCGATTCACTACTAGCCGCCAGTGATCGGACGCTCGGGCTCCGCCACGCAATATGCGCATCGGCAGAGATTCCTGAGTTGGGACATCGTGTAGATAGTCTCGTGGCCGTCAACCCATCCGATAAACACCGCCGCTTCGCCCAGCCGCGAAAGCTGCCGCATGCGGATGCTCGCGGGCGGCACGTCGCCGTTCAGGTTGCCCTTGCACGCGTCGCACGGACATCCGCGGCGCAAATTCTCCAGCGGGAAAATGCTGTCGTGACCGTCGACCCATTGCACGCCGACGGCGTAGCGCCCGACTTCGTGAAGCCCTTTGATCTTCGGAGTCTTTGACTTGATAAGCGCCATCGGTGCAGTCTCTGCGCGAGTATATCTCCGGCGCCGCCGGCTGTGGAGACGTTATTTTTGCACGCAGCTTTTGTAAAATATGGCGGCCAGAGCGGCGCCGACGGCGCGCCGATCACCGGCGATGCGCCTGCGCCGGCCGGGTGCGATCGGCGGATGAAGAATCCGGACCAATGGATTCCGCTGAGATTAGAATCGATGGACTGAGCCGCGCGCTCGAGCGCCTCACCGCGAGCGCCAGCCGCGAGCTGGTCGCCAAGCAGCCTCATTGGGGCGACGCGATTCTGTGCGACGGCCTCGTCTACGCGGCGCGCGCTCTCAAGACCAGCGCCCCGATTGAGGCGGCCGAGCGATGGTTCGCGCCAAAGCTCGCGGCGGGTCCGCGCACCAACGGATGGTTCTGGTTCTGGGCGGCCGAAGCGCTGCCGGCGCTCGACCTGCACCTGAAGACGAACGATCCGCGCTACCTGGAATATGCACGCGCGATCGTCGGCTTCATGGAAAATTCAGCCGCGCGAACCCCTGACGGCGCTTTCGTTCCTCATCCACCGGCGCTCGAAGTGTGGATCGACGTCTGCTACTTCACCGCGCCCGCGATCGCATTACTCGGCCGAATCTGCGGCGACGGCGCGATGCTGGAGCGTGCGCTGGATCAGATGATCGTTCATCGCGATCATCTGACCGACTCCAGAAGCCGGCTTTTCTGGCACGTCGCCTACCTGGAAGGGAAATCGCATTCGCCATGTTTGTGGGCGCGCGGCAACAGCTGGTTTTCGATCGCGGCGCCGCAAGTGCTGGCCGAAGTCGAGGCGGCCGGCCGGCTTCAACCGCTTGCCACAAAGGTTGACAAGGTTGGCAAGGCGCTGGCGCTTCAACTCAATAGAGTCGCGTCGTTGCAGGACGATTCCGGCTTGTGGCACACCGTGATCGATCGCGACGATTCGTACCTCGAGGCGTCGGCGGCGGCCGGATTTGCGCTCGCGCTCGGCCGCGCTATTCGGACCCGGCTGCGCGGTCTCGACGCTGCCCGCGCGCGCCACGCGTACTCGCGCGCGCTTGGCGCGATTTGCTCGAAGATCGACTCGCACGGCGCGTTCACAGGCGTGTCGCAACAAACGCCGCCGGGGGACTTTGCCTTTTACAATTCGATCGAAGTCGGGACTGCGCCGTTCGCGACCGGCGTATGCCTGATGGCGCTGAGCGAGGCGGTTGAGACATGGCAAACAAGAAAGTCGTAGTGCTGCCGGGCGACGATGCGGCGCCGGAGGCGATCGGCGCGACGATGGACGCGCTGCGCGCCAAGCTGATGAGCACAATCCTGCGCGCGCCGCTCGACACCTCCGAGCGCGGCATCTACGCGATCAAAGTGATCACCGAGCGCGCGACCCGGGCGGGTCGCCGAGTTCGCCTGCCAGCTCGCGCTGAAGCGCAGGCGCGCCGGCGGCAAGGGCAGGCTCAGGTGCGCAGATGGCAGGAGTGGTACGCCACGATTGACAAGGTTGGCTGGGGTGCCGTAGCGTCGCTTAGATATTTTGCCATGGGTTAGGAGCTATTCTGGTCAAGGATGAATTCCTGACCAGGACTCAATTGCAGAAATTGGAGGTGGAAAATGCCTGCACTTCAAACGACCGCCGCATACCTCAATGCGGCCTTTGGTCCAGAAAATATTGGTGGGATAGCAGGCAGCCGCAATGCCTTCGCCCCCGGAAAAACACTTAGCTCAGGGCTCAGTGCGGTTCTCGACAAGCATACGCCATTCTTCAATGCTTTGGTTCCCTACATCGATAATCTGCCGGGAAGTATCCAGGAAAGTCTGCGGAGCACGATTTTCCATGCGCTCTCGACGGTACCTCCGACACATATGACCTTCGCCTGGGCGCCGGGGTATGATTTTGAGCTAACGATCTGGCACGCACCGGATACCAGTGCTACCCGGGGCGGAATCACCGTGCTGCTGAAAAGCCGCTATCCGAGCGATGCGCATCCGATTGCCCGCCGAGCGAGCTCACGGCGAAGCAAGGCGAGATAGCCAGTCAACGGCGTACGACTAGCGAGGATTTTCGGGAGTCGTCCAGCTCATCCTCGCGAGGCGAAGACCTTCGCGCAGGTCCTCTCGGTCGGCCGGATTAGCGTAAGGCGCCGATGCATCAGTTCTGGTCGCCCGCTGTTGCTCGAGCACCGGACGTAACGCGACGAAAGCCTTGTGCGCCTCTTCAATCCGCCCGAGCCGGGCTAAGCTGGCGGCTAACACTGCGTACGCGCGCAAATACTTGAGATGCGTTGCGGCCTGCGCCTGGACCACCGCCTCTGCATAGTTGCCGGCGTGATAATGGACCAGCGCGAGCTGCGTCCGCATGGCGCCTAGCTGCGGATCGAAGGGGCTATGGCGCATGCTCCGCTCGATCGGCGCGACCGCATCGGCAGGACGGCCCAAATACATCAGGACCTGGCCGAGCCGGAAGTGCGCGAATGCGAAATTCGGATTGAGTGCGATCGCCCTCTCAGCCTCATCGAGCGACTCCTCGTGCAGGCCGAGATAGAGGGAGGCGCCTGACAGCGCAAAATGACCATAGGCATCGTGAGGATCGAGCGTGATCGCGGTTCGGGCGGCTCCTTGAGCTTCGACCAGATCACGCCTTGGCTCGCTGGTCCAACCGTAAGTCACGCCATTATAGAGCGTACGAGCAAGCCCGATGTAACCAAGCGACAACTCCGGATCGCGAGCAATGCACTGACGGAACAATGAAAGGGCTTCCTGATAGCTAGTTTGCGACATTGCGTTGAAGTGCCACATTCCGCGCTGGAAACAGTCGAAGGCGCTGAGATCCTTCGGATTTTTGCGAACGATGCGGACCCCTTCACTGTGAAGCATCGCCGGTTCGATCGCGCTAACCACGTTTTCCGTGATCTCGTCCTGCAGGGCGAAGATGTCCGCCAACTCACGATCGAAGTTATCCGCCCAGATGTGGGCGGCTGTTGAAACATCGATCAGCTGTCCGGTTATGCGAACCCGAGTGCCGCCTTGCCGAACGCTGCCTTCGAGCAGGTATCGCACACCAAGCTCGCGGCCAATCTGCTTCACGTCTACCGCTCGATTTTTGTAGGCGAAGCTGGAGTTGCGCGCGATAACGAAGAACCAACGCCAGCGTGACAAGGCCGTCAGGATGTCCTCGGTGATAGCGTCGGCGAGGTACTCCTGTTCCGGCTGGCCGCCCAGATTCAAGAATGGCAAGACAGCGATCGAGGGCCTATCAGGAAGCGGCGGATAGACTGGCCGCGAAGCGATTGGCGCATCCGAACTGCTGAGGCCCTCCGGTGAAGCCGAATAGACGTGCACTGGAAGTGCAATGTTCTTGAGCTCGCGCTCGCCCAAATCTGCGAACTCGATGGTGATCTTGCCGCGCGCCTGCCGCCAGGCGTCCTCAGAGAGCATAATGCCACCGGGATCGGCGATGCCTTCCAGACGCGCAGCGATGTTGACCGCGTCGCCCATCAGATCGCCATCCTCCTCGACTACGATATCGCCGAGGTTGATGCCAATCCGAAACACAATGCACCTGTCGGGCGCAACGCCGGCATTGCGCACCGCCATGCCTTGCTGAAGCGCTACGGCACAGCGTACTGAGTCAACTACCGACGCGAATTCGACAAGGATGCCGTCGCCGATGCGCTTTACCACCCGTCCACGATGCTGTTCGATTACAGGATCAAGAAGCTCGCGCCGCAAAGCACGCAGCCGCTCGAGAGTATTCTCCTCATCGGCTCCGGTCAGCCGGCTGTAGCCGACGATATCCGCCGCCAGAATGGTCGCCAGCTTGCGCACAGGCGCAGACATCGAGGACACCCTCCTTCCCGCAAAGTAATACTACCTCACCAGCCATCAAAGAAGCGTTGGGCACAGGGCGGCACCGCGAAGCCTTCGGAGTCCACGCGCCCCGTAATCGCCAATCTGTACCTGGGGCAGTCCGATGGATATAGCGCCGGTATCGCGCGCTGCCGCGCTTGATCTATTGGGTAAGCCTTCGCAGGATGAGGATGTTCCGCAAGCTTCGGATTAACGCCTGAGCTTGCCCGGAGTGGGGGGGCGAAAAAAATGGCCAGAAAGCGCGTCGTGGTGGTCGGAGCGGGTATGGCAGGACTAAGCGCCGCGCTGCGGCTGGGCCAGGCGGGCGCCGAGGTCAGCGTCTTCGAATCGAGCGATCGCGTCGGCGGGCGGACCAGTTCGGAGGCCCACGACGGCTACCTCTACGAGCGCGGGACGCAATTTTTCACGACCACGTATCGCAACGCATTGGGGCTCATCAAGGAGATGGGACTCCAGGCCGACCTGAGACCGACCAGTCCGTGGATTACGGTGTTCAAGGACGCGCGGCCGCATCGGATGCCGTCCGGGCTGCTATTTGCCCTGTACGCGTTGACCAGCAGACTGCTCAGCGTGCGGGACCTCGCCCGATTCACCTGGCATACGACGAGCTTGCGATGGCCCGCGATCGACAACTACTCGGCCTGGGCGGAGTACGACGACGAGGACGCCGCGCGATGGAGCGCTCCGCGCCTGGGCCGGGGAGCCGACTACCTGCTCGAGCCGCTACTCGCGGGCGGCATGATGCAGCGGATCGAGGAGACTTCGCGTGCGTGCGCGCTGGCGGTGCTGGCAGTGACCGCCAACGGCCGGAGCAAGGATCTGACGCTCGCACGCGGCAACGACTCGCTGCCGCGGGCGATGGCGGCGCGGGTCGACGTCAAACTCGAAGCGCCGGTTCAGGCGGTCGACGCCACGCCCGACGGCGTGACGGTGCGACTTTCCGGAGAGACAGTTCACGCCGACGCAGTGGTGCTGGCGACCACGTCCTCGGCAGCGGCGAGAATTTATCGCGGCGGCGACCGGCTCGAACGCGAGCTCATGGCAACGTCCTATGGATCGGTGATCAAGGTCGGTCTGGCGACCAAGCGCGACTGGTCGGACGATCCGGGGCTCGGCAATGTGTGGGCGATGATGATCCCGCGCAGCGAACGCCAGCAAATCGTCTCGGTCACGATCGAATCAGCCAAGGACCCCAAGCGGGTGCCCAGAGGCAGCGAAATGCTCAACCTGTTTGTCACGCCGGACAACGCGGAGCGGATGATGGATTGGCCGGACGAACAGGTGGTGAGCGCGGTCGCGCCGGATGTGGAGCGGCTGTTCCCCGGGGCGTTTGCCGGCCAACAGTTCGTGCGGGTGGTGCGCTGGCGCGAGGGGATGCCGAAATCGCCGGTCGGGCGCGCGCGGGCGCTCAGCGAGTATCGCCGCACGCGGCCGCGGGACGGCAGGGTGTGGCTGGCAGGCGACTACATGGGGATGCCGTGGCTGGAGTCGGCGATCGAAACCGGCAACTGGGCGGCAAGCCGCATCATGGAGGGCTGACCGGCGCGCATCGGGAAGGGCCCACTAATCTTAGCCTTTCAGGAATGCGAAACCCCTTACGGGTTTCGCTCTCTCGGAAGGAGGGTTCGAGAGGCAATCGTCTTTCGCTCGGGGCTGGGCCCATGCAAGGCACAGGGATTATTTTTCGGGCGTTACTAACTTGGCAAGAAAGATTCTTTTCAGTATTAGGAGCGCGCTGACAGCGCGACGACCACGCGCTGCGCGACCAGTCTCGACGCCGTGCAGATAATTGGTTTCTATGATTCGATACTAACCGAATTTTTTCGTGGAGATACATTCCGATGCCCGAAGCAGCCGCGTCACAATCGAATCTCTATTCCGTTTCGCCCGATCCGATGCTCAACGGGGGATACTGCCGCGCGTGCGGCTACGTATTCTTTCCGCCGCAGAACTATGGTTGTGAGTTTTGCGGCGCACCGCCGGAGAAACTCGAACCGAAATCACTCAAAGGCGAAGGCGTGCTGAGTTCTTTCGCGACGGTCAATCTGCATCAGGGCCAGGGAATCGAAACTCCATTCACGGTCGGTGTAATTGTTCTTGATGACGGTCCCGCGATTCGAGCGGTCCTGACTCACAAGACCGACCAGGGCCTGAAGATCGGAGATCGGATGCGCGCGGTTGTCGTCGGCGGCGCCGATGACGCGCGCGGTGCGCCCACAAACGAACTCCGTTTCGCGAAGCAGGAGACTCGGCGATGAAAAAGACGCTGCGCGAAATGCGTCCCGTGTACGTTGTAGGCATCGGGCTGCATCGCTATCAGCGCATGAGCGAGACTCCCTACGTCACACTCGGGCTGACCGCCGTGCGCGAGGCGCTCAGGGACGCGAATATCGAGTGGCGCGCGGTTGAATCCGCATACACCGGCACCGCGCTGCTCGGGATGGCGGCGAGTCGCCCGATGCTGCGCTATCTCGGAGCCACCGGCATCTCGATGGCGCAGGTGGAGAACGCGTCAGCTTCGGGTTCGACCGCCGTTCGCCAAGCCTGTCTCGACGTCGCCAGTGGCCTCACCGACGTCTCAATCGCGGTCGGAGTAGACAAGCCGGGACCGGTGGCGATGGCTCCGGCAAAGACCAACATTCGTGACCTGGCCGGGCGCTACGTCGTTCCGTTTACGCATTTCGCGCTGCTCGCCAACGAGTACATGAATCGCTACGCCGCCACCGCCGAGCAGGTTGCGGCAGTGGCGGTGAAAAATAATCGCAACGGTGCAAACAACCCGTACGCGCAGCGACAGAAGGCGGTCACCTTGGAAGAGGTGCTCGCCGGTCCGCAGATTTCCGGTGCGCTGACGCGGCTGCAATGCTGCCCGGTGGGCGAAGGAGCGGCCGCGGCGATCGTTGCGTCGGACGACGCGATCGAAAAGCTTGGAATCAATCGCGCGCGCGCGGTGCGTGTGATTGCGTCAGTCTCGCGCAGCGAAAGGGTTTACAGCGGCGCAAAAAACTTCGACGCCGAACTAACTCGCGAAACCGTTGCGCAAGCGTATGAGCAGGCACAAATTTCGCCCAACGACCTCGACCTGGTCGAACTGCACGATGCGTTCACGATCGAAGAACTGCTGTACGCCGAGGCCATGGGCCTGTGCGGCGAAGGCGAGGGAGCGCGGATGATCGCGAGCGGCGCGGCCGATATCGGTGGGGATTGCGCGATAAGCGCCTCGGGCGGATTGCTCGCGATGGGCCATCCGATTGGACCCACGGGAGCGGGGCAGGTGGTGGAGATTGCGCGTCAGTTGCGCGGAGAGGCGGGAGTTCGCCAGCAGCCGAATGCGCGGATCGGACTCGCGCACATGGTTGGCGTCGGCGCGGTCTGCGTCGTGCACATCCTGCAGAAGGCGGCCTGAAGGAACCCGCGATCACTCCGGCAGATTGAGCTGCTTTGCGAGGCGACGGAGTTCCTCCTTGCGGCCCGGAATCGGCGCCGGCGCCTGCAGCATCCTGGTCTTCTTCAGTTCCTCGACGACTTTAGGATCGCGCGGAAACGGATTTCCGTACTTGCCAAGGAAGTACTGCTCCTCGAACGGAGGCCGCGGCCGCTGCCCGCCCGCTTCGCGAGACTCCAGCGAGTAGCCGATGTTGAGCTGGTAGAGCGGGAACCAATCCGCGGGCGGCTTGGTGATCGCGCCGATGACGGGCGCGGTGAACGAGGTAAGACACGCACCGAGCCCTTGCTCGAACGCCATCAGCAGGCCCTGGCACGCCGCGACGCCGCAATCGAAAGCGGCCATGGTCGAATAGTACGGCGATTCGGTCATCGGCTTCAGGATCTGCGGATACACGAACTCATCGATGAACTTGACACTCCAGCCGTGGGTCGAAGCGACGATGTCCGCATCGAGTAACTGCCTGAGACGGGCGCCCTTGACCCGGTTGACGACGCCGAGGTCGGCATAGAAGTAGATGTGCACGGGGGCGAGTGTAATGACGATGGCCTGCACCGGGTTCTTGAGCTTCTCGAGTTCGGCCTTGGGTATGTCGTCGCGCTTGACGACGATTGCGCGCAGCCAATGCGCATTGACGGCGCATGAAGCGATCAGGCAGGCCTCCAGAATTTTCTGGATCTTGTCCTGTTCGACGGGTCGCTGGGGATCGAAGAAGCGGATCGAACGTCGCGTGCCGATTAATTCCTGATATTCCATTGTCCTTCCTTAAGTCGCGGGAGCTTTTTTGCACCGCCATTGCGCCGCCCCGATGGCGGCGGGTTCATACCGACGTGCGTGTTCGTTCGACCTTGATGCCTGCCTGCTCGCGATCCCACGCGCCAGCGACGCCCCGCGCCTTCAGGGCTGCATATTGGATGCGTTCAGTCCCGGTCTTTGGAAGCTGGTCGATAAATTCGATGAAACGCGGCACCGCGTAGTAGGCCATCCGGTCGCGGCAAAAATCGATGAGATCTTCGGGGCGAAGTTTCGCGTTGGGCGCCAGCACGACCGCGATCTTGACTTCATCCTCACCGAGTTCCGACGGCACCGCATAGGCCGCCGACTCCAACACTGCGGGATGCTGATTGACGACGGTCTCGATCTCCCAGGCGGAAATGTTCTCGCCGCGGCGGCGGATCGACGCCTTCTTGCGTCCGCAGAAATAATAGAAACCGTCCTCGTCGGTCTTGGCGAGATCGCCCGAATGAAACCATCCGCCGCGGTACGCCTGGGCAGTCGCATCGGGCAGCTTGTGATAACGACTGAGCTGGCCCTTGGGATGACGGAAGACGAGTTCGCCGACCTTGCCCGCCGGGAGCGGATTGTCGTTGTCGTCGACCACGCGGAACTCTACCTCGCCGACCGGCTTGCCCATCGAGCCGACGCGGTCAACGTCGTTCATAAGGAAACCGGGCGAATCGACCAT
>Ga0074044_10003331_pt1 | contig 13731 bp, 17 predicted proteins | sample BogForMeECP23OM1_FD_94443 | JGI IMG/M metagenome (GOLD analysis project Ga0074044, IMG submission 94443) | Bog forest soil microbial communities from Calvert Island, British Columbia, Canada - Bog Forest MetaG ECP23OM1 | ecosystem: Environmental > Terrestrial > Soil > Wetlands ... | reverse complement strand
GCGAGGAACTGAACGAGCTCCTTCATGGGATGGCTCCGTTGCAGCGGGTCGCATCAGGCGGAGACCGTTGCTGTTTCTGCCCGTTTAATTAACTTTCTTACCGTGTCGCTCGGCTTAGCGCCAGCCTTGAGCCAGCGATCGGCAACCTCCTTTTTGATGGTGACGCGCGGCGGGTCGAAGGCCGGATCGTAGGTTCCGACCTGGGCGACAAAGCGTCCGTCGCGCGGCGAGTGCGAGTCTGCCACCACTATGCGGTAAAAAGGCTTCTTGCGCGCGCCATGGCGGCGCAACCGGATTACAAGTCCCATGCGATTCTCCTGTTGCCTATTCTAGCTGCCGAGCCCCAGTCCGCGCATCATCATTTTTCCCGCGCCCATGCGGGTAATTTTTTTCATCATTTTGCGCGTCTGCTCGAACTGTTTGAGAAAGCGGTTTACTTCCTGGACGGAGGTGCCGCTGCCGGTGGCGATTCGCGCGCGCCGGCGCCCGTTGATAATCAGGTGATTGCCGCGCTCCTGCAGCGTCATCGAGTCGATGATCGCCTGGATGCGCTCGAGCTCGCGCTTCGCCTCTGCGGAATCCGCCGCGCTCGCGACTTTTTTGAGTCCGGGAATCATGCCCACCAGATCGCCGAGCGAGCCCATCTTTTTGATCGCCTTAATCTGCTCGGCGAAGTCCGCGATCGTGAACTCGTTCTTCTTGAACTTGCGCTCGAGCTCCTTGGCCTTGGTCTGATCGTAGTTCTGCTGCGCCTTTTCGATGAGCGTCAGCACGTCGCCCATCCCGAGGATGCGTGACGTGAGCCGGTCCGGATAGAAAATATCGAACGCGTCGAGTTTCTCGCCCGTAGCCGCAAATAGAATCGGCGCGCCGGTTATGGTCCGCACCGAAAGCGCCGCGCCGCCGCGCGCGTCGGAGTCGAGCTTGGTCAGAATCACGCCCGAAATTCCCAGCCGCTCGTGGAACCCCGCGGCCACGTTCGCGGCTTCCTGCCCGGTCATCGCATCGGCGACGAATATAATGTGATGCGGGTTCAGCGCGGCCTTCAGGCGCGCCAGCTCGTCCATCAGCTCTTCGTCGATCTGCAGGCGGCCGGCAGTGTCGATCAGCACCGCGTCATGCCCGCCGGTCTCGGCGCGGGCCAGCGCGCGCGATGCTATCTCGATGGGATTCTGATCCTCGCGGCTGTCAACGACTGGAATTTGCGCCTGCGCGCCGAGCACCCGCAATTGTTCCATCGCGGCCGGGCGATAGACGTCGGTGGACACGAGGATCGGATGGCGCTTGCGTTCCGACTTGAGCCATAGCGCGAGTTTCGCGATCGAGGTCGTCTTGCCCGAGCCCTGCAGGCCCACCACCATGATTTTGACAGGCGGCTTGACCTTGAGATCCAGCTCGCGCGCCGAACCGCCCATGGCGTTCTGCAGCTCAGTGGCGACGAACTTGATCAGATGCTGCTCGGGCGTGAGCGAGCGGAGCACTTCGGCGCCGAGCGCCTTGCTCTTGATGTGCTCGATAAAGTCGCGGACGACCTTGATATTGACGTCGGCTTCGAGCAGTGCGAGCCGAACTTCGCGGAGCGCGTCCTCGATATTGCGCTCGGTGATGCGGCCTTGGCCCCTGAGTTTTTTAAAGACCCCCTCGAGGCGATCGCTGAGCGTGTCAAACATGGGCAAAAACCCGGTTGCAGCAGGTCGAGGTAAGCGGCTCTGGCCGAGCCCGTTCGCTTTTGTAGTCTAGCAAACCGTCAAGGCTAGGGCACACTCCAATGGCTGTCAATGCACCTTGACCCGGTTCAGCTGGAGATGTCGGATCATATTATGGGCGAAGCGAAGGCGGTTCCTGTTGATGATGTCCTGACCTGTCCAAAGTGCGGCGGAAAAACGATGTTCATTTACATCGAGGAGAATGAAGTTCAGACCGTAAGATGTGCCAAGTGCCGCGATCTGGTCGCGTACACGTCGAAACTGATTAGGATCCTCGAGAAGCCGTGAAACGAGCGCGCGGGGTCGAGGCGACCCCGCGCGCCTGCCGCAACATCAACCGCCTCACGAGCCCCAGATGCTTTGCCACCACGGCCTGGGCTGCGACCCGGGAGTCAGCCCGGCCTTCTTGATCACCTCCGCGAGACTCCACCCGGTCAGGTCCGCGAGCGTCTCCGCCTCATGCTCGCGGCGCTTGTTCAATTCCTGGAAATAACTCCGCGCCGCCGAGCATGCGCTTGGCGATCCGTCCCACGCGCGCTGCAGCACGTAGCGCGCCTGCCAATTTTCCTGATCCTCGGTCTCCTGGAAGATCAGATCTTCGGGAAACGTGTCCGCGCTGTAGCGTACGTGCAGCCGCGTGAGCATCACCGGCATCGCGCCGCCGGCCGGACGATACGGCATCATCCCGCCCGGACGGCGATACAGCGGGACCGGGACGCCCGGCTCGTCGTCGAGCCAGAAGACGCCGAGGCTGCGCAGTTCGTCGCGTGACAGCGGCGGCGCCGCGCACGGATCGCACCATCCCATGTTCCACACGTACTCGGTGAACACGGCGCGCATGTCGTTGCGCTTGACCTGCTCATCGAACATCGCCTTGTAAAAGTCGGCGAACTCGCCGCGCACGTACTCGGGGAGATCCATGCCGGTCGGCAATTTCACCGTGCGATAGTTGGTGGTCTCGACGCGGCCGTTTTCGGTGAGCAGGTAAATGACGAGATCCTGCGGACCCTGCGAATTAATCATCCCGAGCCGAATTGGCAGCATGAACTTTGGCGATTCAAACGCGAACTGCAGCGGCCGCAGATAGGTCAGCCCGGTGCGCTTGTGCTCGGTCAGATTGACCTTCGCGACGAAGAACTTCATGTCGCTGCGAATGTACGGCTCGAGCGCGCGATCCGCGCCAACCGGGATCCTGTAGCCATTGAGCTGCAGCCAGGTTTGCAGGCCCAACGATTCCTTGGCCGACAAAATCACAATGTCGTATTCGCCGACGGTGTATTCCGCCTCGATCTTGACGCCGAGCGCTTCGGCTTGGGCCGGCCCGGGCGCCGCGACTCCCGAGCGTCCTGCCGCCATCGCGCCCGCTGCCATGGCCATCGGGCTCATCAACTGGCACGGGTCCGTGTCGTAGTACTCAACCAGACGCGGCGAACTGTACGCGTCGATCTTCTGGAACAGTTCGCGATCGCCGATATGCACCTGTCCCTTTTGCAGCACGACCGGCACCGGCACCACCAGCGCGAACTCCGACGGCTCGCCCTGGTAGTCGTTCATCAGGCTGATGACGGTCTTGTCGTCATGATGCGCGATCACGACTTGCGACGAGTGATTGATCAGGCTCTCATCGGCCTTGCCCACGTAGAAGCCGCAGAAGGCGCGCGCGTCATGCGGCGCGCCGAGAATCAATGCGACGATCGTCAACGTCCACGAAACGAGAATCGGGATGCGGTGAAGAGACTTCATGGCCACCTCCATTTTGTGTCCATTCGAATTTTCGCGCGGGCCAAATCGCGTCCCACAGCGGAACGCATGGCGCGGCGATAAACAGCGCCCAGATGAGTCCGTTGGTCTGGTAGAGCCGGACCTGCCACGCATAAGCGATGGCGGCGACCAATGCGGCGTGCGCAATTCTTCCGCGGCGATCGTTGGGGCCGGTCATCGGATCCGAGATCATGAAGAACGCGAACAGCAGCAGCGCGCCGCTTTCGAGCTGATGCGTCCAGACGGCCCATCGATTGCCGAGGTATTCGACCCGAAGCGCGAGCGCGCCAAGATAGAATGCGAGGAATGTCCAACTAATGTCGCCGCGACGGGCGCGCTGAGTCACCAGCATGCCCAGCATCACGACCCATCCCGCGACGGCAACATCCTGACCCCATTGGCCCGGAGACACCCACGTGCCCGGAAGAAGAAGGATCGCGAAGATGACGCCGAAGGTCGCGGGGTTGAACAGATGCTTGTCACGAAATCGGAAAAGCGACTTCGAGGAGATCGCGGCGGCGGCGGCAATGGGATGCGCGAACAGGTTATCGGCGCGCAGCAGCAGCGACAGGCTGAGGCAGGTGATGATGGCGCTGCGGATTGAGCGCGGCTTCGACGGGGTGAGCCTCCGGCACGCGGTCTGCGTCAGCAGGCCGGCGGCGAAGGTCAGCACAACTTGCTCGGGGCGGATGCTGAAATCGCGGAAACAGGCGCCCGCAGCCAGCAAAATGCCGAGCGAGAAGATCTGGAACAGGCGTGGGTCGGCGAGCGCGGCCGGCATCGCGAAGTTCGGCCAAGGCTTGAGCTTCGATGCGAGCGAGTTCGCCGCTGCGCTGTATTCGTCCATCGAGTCGTCCCTCTCGACTCTTTGAACGCGCCCGGCGGGTTTTCTTGCAGGTTTTTTGTTACTTGCGGCGCCGCTTCAGCGGCGGGTTGTACACGTGCAGGAACGAAAATGCGGCGATCGTCAGCGCGTGCATGATTTTACCCGACGCGATCAGGCCCCGTATTTCGCGCATTGGCACCATCACCACCGCGGTTTCTTCGTCGCCGAGCGATACCACCCTTTGGACTTCGTGCACGTTGTGGGCGAGGAACGAGAAACAGATATTGCCCTGGATTGCTGGATTCGGATGCACCCTGCCGAGTTCGACGATCGCGCCGGAATCGAAGCCGGTCTCCTCGATCATCTCGCGGCGCGCCGCATGCATCGGCGACAGATCCTCAGGATCGACCATCCCGCCGGGCACCTCGAGCGTGAAGTCGGAGATGCCGTGACGCCACTGGCGAATCATTACAACATCGCCATTTTTCGCGAGCGGTATGATGTTCACCCAGTTGGGGCCGTCGAGAATGAAGAAGTCGCGTTCGCCGCGGCGCGGATGCGTCGAGCGCCGTCGATGGAGATCGAAAATCGGAGTGCGGTACGCGACGTCGGTCCTGAGCGTCCTCCACTTGCGCGGCTTCATCGGAAGATTGCGCCGCCGTTGCGCGGCGGACGAGATCCTTCGCTACGCAGACTCCGCTCAGGATGACGGGAAAAAGAACATGCGCGGGAAAAGCGGAATCGGAGCCTTGCCACTTCTGTCATCACACTGAAGCCACTTTCAGTCATTCTGAGCGCAGCGAAGAATCTCGCGTGCGCCAGCACGCGCTAAGATCGTCCATTGGCAGATTTGTCGAATGAATCAGTTCGAGTTTTCTTGCCCTCGTCCAACCTTTGATCTGTTTCTCGCGAGAGATTGCGTCCACCGGTCTGTCGAAGTCTTCGAAATATAGGAGCCGCCGAACGCGATATTTCCTCGTAAAGCCCGGGGTCAAGCCTTCGCGATGCTCATTCACGCGCCGTTCCAAATTGTTCGTGACCCCGATAAAGAGGACACCCGACTTGCTGTCCATGATGTACACATAGAAAGTTCTGCTCTCTTTTTCCCAGCGCGCCATAATATTCTGAGCGTCGATGTCTCAGAACAATCGGGCGTATTCGATCGCCGGGCATCGATCCATCACGACCGTCATGCCGGCTTGCTGCGCGCGGCGGGCGGCGCCGACGTTGATTACGCCGAGCTGGCACCACAGCACGCGCGCACCTTCTGCGATCGCGGCCTCGACGATTTCCGGCACGAACTCCGCGCGCCGAAACACGTCCACTATCTCGACAGGCTCGGGAATCGACGCCAGGTCGGGGTAGCACTTCTCGCCGAGAGCGCCGCGGAGCGCTTCGGCGTCGAGCAGCGGATTGACCGGAATCACCTTGAAACCCCGGCTCTTGAGCAATTTTGCGATTCGAAGCGAGTCGCGCGCCGGATTGTCGGAGCATCCCACGACCGCGACCGTGGCCGGCCGCGCGAGAATCGCGCGAATCTCGGCGTCGGCGGGATTGCGGAATTCCATTGTCAGTTGCCGAGTTCCGTCGTCATCCGATCACGCGCTAACGATGAAACAGGCGTTCGATGATCGTCGGCACGAGCCGATGGATTTCCTCGCGGCATTCGGCGAATACCAGGTCGCCCTTTTCGTAGGGGTCGTCGATGTCGCCGGCCTCACCCGCGAACGAACGCAGCGTGAACACCGGACGACCCTCCGCGCCGGGAAATCGCTCGACCAGCTCGCGGGCCTGCTGCTCGGTCATCGCGATGATGAGATCGGTCTGTTCGAGCATTTCGGGATGGCGCTTGAGGTCGGTGGAAGTAGCTTCGTCGCCGATGTCGATGCCGACCTCGCGCAACGCCATCCGCGTGTCGAGCGAAACCAACGCTCCGTCGCGCGCATACGGTGCGATGCCCGCCGAGGTGATAGTAATGCGATGGTCGAAGCCGAGCGCGTCGAGCTCGCGCCGCAGGATGTGCTCGGCCATCACGCTGCGCGCGGTGTTGGCGGCGCAAATGAACAAGATGGAACGAAAGCGCGGCTCACGTGGAGCCGCGCCCTTCGGTTTCGTCTGAGCCGTCAAAAATCTACGCGCCCCCTCCCATCACCTCTCCCATGCTCTCCTTCTTGGTCACACCTTTGGCGAGCTCCTCCTTGAGCTTGGCGCCGAGTTCCGCCGGCTCCCACATCGAGCCTTTCTTCGAGACCTTGGCGCCGGTGTGCCATCCGCGCATCAGCCACACGTTGCCCATGCCGACGCGGAACACTTCGCCGTGAACGTCTTTGGCGTCGTCGCTCGCGAGCCACGCGATCAGAGGCGCCACGTGCGCGGGCGTGAACGCATCCCATTCGCCGGCCTTCTGCGTCATACCGGCGGCAGTCTGGGGAGTCGCGTCCACGGTCAGGCGCGTGCGCGCAACCGGCGCGATCGCGTTCGCGGTGGCGCCGTAGCGGCTCATCTCGCGATCGATGATTATCGCCATCGCCGCGACCGCGGCCTTCGCCGCGCCGTAGTTACTCTGGCCTGCGTTACCCAGGAGGCCCGAGTCGGAGCTGGTGTTGATGAGCCGGCCGTTGAGCACGTTGCCGGCCTTGTGCTGCTCGCGCCAGTAGGCGGTCGCGTGGCGGGCGACGTTGAATGTGCCCTTCAGATGGACCGCGACGACAGCGTCCCAGTCCTCTTCGCTCATGTTGAAGATCATGCGGTCGCGCAGGATGCCCGCGTTGTTCACCACGATATTGAGCTTGCCGAAGTTGTCGATTGCGCAATCGATGATCCGCTTGGCCGACTTGAAGTCGGTCACGCTCTCGAAGTTGGCGACTGCCTCGCCGCCGGCGGAGCGGATTTCCTTGACGACCTCCTCGGCCGGAGAGCGCGATTGCCCTGTCCCGTCGAAGTGCCCGCCGAGGTCATTCACGACCACCTTGGCCCCGTGTTTGGCCAGCAGCAAGGCTTCTTCGCGCCCGATGCCGCGGCCGGCCCCTGTTATAGCAGCAACTTTGCCTGTCAATAGTGCCATCTTGCTAATTCCTCTTCTCTTTCTCGCTGGGATTTCGATTCGGTGCTTGTTGGGCGATTTCGCCTGGTCCTACTACGTCAAAGTCTTCCCTGGGCTCCATCAGGGATTCGTCCATGTGCGCGGGCAGCTCGTAGATGAGATCGATCGTCATCTTCGCTTTATCCTGGTCGCTCGGGTACAGCATGATACTGCCGGGGCGCCCGTTGTAGTGGAAATCGCACGACCAGGTCTTGCGCGCGGGCATTATCAGCGAAGAGGTGATGTGAAAGTCGTTCTTCTTCAGCTCGTCCTTGTAATAGGCGACCATCTGGGGCATCTGCCCGTCGGAGCTGAACAGGATTTCGCGCATCGCGCCTTTGGGCTTCCGCACGTGTTCCACCTTGGCGCCTGGATATACGGGCATCGACGGGTAAAGGTCCTTCGGCAAGGCGTTGGTTGACTCGTCGGGCGCGATTGTCGAGGTCTGCACGGGTGGAGGCGCCATGGGAGCAGGCGGTGCCGCTGATTTGCAAGCTGCGAACCCGAGCATGCAGGAGGCGGCCAACGCGGTGAGCCTGAACAGAACGAGCCGATTCACCGTCTTAACAACTAGTGGGTCCAGATTTCTCAAAAGCGTCAATAGCCCAAAAAAGCATTGACCGCATTGCGGTCAATCTGCGGAATGGTCTGGCAAGCTTCTGGATAGACGTGAGGGGCCAAGAAGTCAAGGCGACAAGATGCTTCCGTCATACTTCGCGGCGCCGCCGGCGACCAGTTGCCGGGTAGTCGCCGACCGGCAAAAATCGTAGAGTAAATGGCACAACGACTCGATAATCGAGCGTGGCGCGAAGGTTGCGTGATGTGGCACGGCGCGGGAAGTGATCGGCGCTCATTCGCAATCGTGCACGAATCGGTCAACATTTTTGCTTCTTCGCGGCGACTCTTGACAAATACATTCTATTGTAGCATTGAGACTTTCCGCGCCATCACGGACAACTTTGACCGGCCGGTGGGAGCCCAACCTGTGAAACTTGGGCAGTAGCGACCGGTTCAAGGGAGAACCGCTAAGGCAGTTTGGGGCAGTTATACAACGGTTCGAGCGGGGCCAAAACTTCGCCGCTCAAATCTATTTCAATCTCGAGAGGATAAGAGATGCAAAGCAACTTTGGTATTTTGGGGATGATTCAGCAGGGCTACTATGCCACGTATCCTCTGCTCTTCATCTCGGTCGTCTGCCTGGCCATAATTTTCGAACGGGTATGGGCGCTGTGGGGCATCGGACCCAAGACCGCCAAGCTGGCCGACTCGCTGATTCCCAACCTTCGACAGGGCAAATTCAACGAAGCGTTGCAGGCCACGCAGGCGCGCGCCACGGCCGCCGAGCGCATCTATCACACGCTGATTTCGGGCGCGCAGACGATGGACCGCGATCATCTGCTCGAGCTCGACGATGAGCGCCGTTACCAGGAAGGCCTCGAGTTCAAGCGCTATCTCTGGGTGCTCGCGACCGCGGGCGCATCGGCTCCGTTCATCGGGCTGTTCGGCACGGTCGTTGGCATATTGGTGGCGTTCCAGTCGATGGCGATTATGGGCACCGGCGGTTTCTCGGTCGTCGCGGCCGGTATCTCGGAAGCCTTGATTTCGACCGCGCTTGGACTCGCCGTCGCGATCGTCGCGGTTATCTTCTACAACTATTTCTCGGTCAAGGTTGAGAACATCAGCGCCATCCAGCACATCAACGACGACCGCCTGATCGACGCCGCACTCCAGGGGAGACAGGCGCGTGGCAATTAGCGGACCACATACGGGAGGTGGCGGTGTTTTCGATAGCATCAATATCACCCCGCTCACCGATATTTTCCTGGTACTGCTGATAATCTTCATGGTGACGACTTCCGTCACCATCGAGTCTGCCGCCCACGTCGATCTGCCCAACGCGACCAACACCGCGCCGGAGAACAAGGGCGTCATCGTGACATATACCGCCCAGCACGAGCTGTTCGTGAACTCCAAGGACGTTCCCGAGCGCGAGCTGGGATCGAGCCTGCGCGAGGCGCTGAGCAAAGTGGACCAGAAGATCGTCGTGTTTCAGGGCGATCGCAAAGTGCTGCTCGGCGACATGGTGCGGATTTTGAACATTGCCAAGGGCGCAGGCGCCGAACAAATTGCCATCGCGGCCAAGCGGGTTACGGGTGCGCAACTGGCCAACTCCTCGGGTGGCGGAAGTTGAACGGGGCGGCCCCGTTGGCTGACCTGAGGATCGCTACCCGCAGAGGTATTTGCCGATGGCAATGACGAAAAACGAAGGCGGTGGGGTGTTCGCTGACATCAACATCACCCCGTTGACCGACATCTTCCTCGTCCTGCTGATAATCTTCATGGTGACGACGGCGGTGACGATAGAGTCCGCGGCCCACGTCGATTTGCCCAAAGCCGAAGCTCAGGCCCAACCAACCGACAAGCCCAAGGGCATCATCGTCACCTACACCGCCGATCATTTGGTTTACCTCAATGACAAGCAGCTCACCGAGGCCGAGTTGGTGCCTCAGCTTCATGACGCGCTCCAGAATTCGACCGACAAGATTGTGATTTTCCAGGGCGACCCGAAGGTCATACTTGGTGATATGGTCCGTATCCTGGACATGGCCAAGTCGGCCGGCGCGGAGGCGATCGCGATTGCGGTGTCTTCGCTGCCGCCTGGCGGCGGCGGTGCCCCAGCGCCCGGAGGCGGAGCGTAGAAATTTGATTTTCGGACGGCTCACCCGTTGCCGCGATGATCGCGCGGCATTAAATTAAAATGAATGAGGATCTCGGCCTCGGCCGCGCCAAGCGTGGCCCAAGCGGGGAGTACGTTTATATATGATTGCAGCAATTATTATTCTGCTTGTCCTCTCGACGTTTGTCGTCGCTTTCATCTTTTACCGCATCATCGGCAAAAGAGAGCTTGAGGCCGAAGCGCGCCGCGACGATGACGAAGCCGACGCGACCCGTCTTCAGAAGATGAAGGATGCGCTCGGTCTGATGATCGGGCCCTTCCCTCTGTCGGTCGCCCTTCACGTACTCGCCCTGCTCTTTCTGATCATCACGGTGCATGAACAGCGCGGGCGCGAGTTGATCATGGTGAATCTGGAAGCGGGCGGCGGCGGTGGTGGCGGCAACGAGATGCAGGATCTCGACATGCCCGAAGTGCCGATGCCCGACACGGCTCCGCAGCAGATGGAGCAGCCGACCGCGGTGGACACGTCGCAGGCGGTGGGGCTGGCCAATGACTACGTGCGCGCAGCCGGCGGCGGCGGCATCGGCATCGGCCGCGGCGGCGGCATGGGCTCGGGCTACGGTCACGGCATCGGCTCTGGCTTCGGCGGGTTCATTGGCGAACTCCGGCGCAAGGGGCTGGACGTGGTGCTGGTCATCGACGGCACCGGCTCGATGAAACTGATCATCGACGACGTCAAGGCCAAGATGCAGCAGTTGGTGCAGTCGATTCACCGCCTGGTGCCGATCGCGCGAATCGGAATAATCGTGTTCGGCGGCAAGGGCGAGAAGATGAATATCCAGCCGCTGACGTTGTCGCCGCAAAAGCTCAGCGACTTTCTCAACGGCATCCAGGCGATGGGCGGCGGCGAATGGGAAGAGGATACGTTTGGGGCGTGCGAAACCGCGATTACCAAGATGGACTGGAAGCCGTACGCCAAGAAGGTGGTCGTGCTGGTGGGAGATTCGCCCCCGCACAAGGAGGACTTCGGACCGCTGCTCGCGCTGATTCGCCAGTTCAAGACCAACAACGGCACCTTCAACACGGTGGACGTGGCGGCTGAGGAACACGAGCGTTTCGAGCGCGAGTTCTGGCTCAAGGTGCATCGCGAGGAGCCGCCCAAGATTTCGCCATTGCCGGAGTTCTACCGGCAGACGCAGGCGGCGTACAAAGTGCTAGCCATGGCGGGTGGCGGCTCGATGAAGTCGCTGACCAAGGACGCGCACATCAATCAGCAGGTGCTGATCCTCGCGTTTGGCGAGCAATGGCAGTCGCAGGTCGCGTCGTTCGGCCGCGGGCTCAACAGCAGCAGCTCGAGTCCGTAAAAATATTTGCGCCCGGCCAATCGCCTACTACTATGATAGTGGCCGGATCGGCATGAAGAATCTTAAGGTCCTCAGCGCGGTCGCCCTTGCGGCCGCGCTTTCGTTTTCGATACGCGCGCCCCGCGGGTACGCGATGGATCTGCGACACGCGCGCGCCCAGAAGGACCTTACCCCCGCTCTCCAGCAGTCGCTCCAGGATAAACTTTCAGATGTCGCCGAGCCTTACTTTTCCGAGCAGGACGAGAAAAAGGCCAAGGGTCAGATCTACATCGACCTCCAGCAAAAGTTCGAATACCTGCCGACCTATGGCCCGCATAATCGTCTCGTCGTGAGCTGCAAGCTCGGCGGCGTCGAGTACGACCCTGCCAAGCCGGGCACCGCCAAGGGCCTTGCCACCGGCAAGCTGAAGTATCTGGTCTTCACCTACGCGCTTGACGCAGGAAAATGGGTTTCCGTCGCGAAGCCCAAGTGGGAATCGCAGGACCTCGGCGCCGCAGGCGCCAAGCAAATGAATCAGAACCTCGCTCACGGCGAGCAGCGCAAAGCCGCGATGGAAAAGGCCGCCCAGACCAGGGCGGCAGCGTCGGCCGCCGCGGCCGCCGCGCAGAAGGCGGCAGACCGCTCCGGCCAATAGAGCAGTCTCGGATCCTGCCTATCTTCCAGACGCGGCTGCCTGCTGGACCACGTTGTTCTGCACCCGGCTGTGGAATCGGCCGTAACTGAAATAGATGACCAGCCCGATCATTAGCCACACGAAAAAGCGAATCCAGGTAACCACCGGCAAGCTCGCCATCAGGTAAACGCAAAGCACGACACCGAGAATCGGCACCAGCGGCACCAGCGGCGTGCGGAACGGGCGCTTCATGTCCGGCTCGACGCGGCGCAGAATCCACACGCCGAAGCATACCAGCACGAACGCGAACAGCGTCCCGATATTCGTCAGCTCCGCGATCTCCTGGATCGGCAACAGCGCCGCCGTGATTCCGACTGCGATTCCGGTCAGCGTCGTCGGTATGTACGGCGTGCGATACTTCGGATGTATCCGGCTGAACGCAGGCGGCAGCAGGCCGTCGCGCGACACCGCAAAAAACACCCGCGATTGCCCAAGCATCAGCACCAGCAGCACCGAGGTCAGGCCCGCTACCGCGCCGAGCGAGATAATCCCCGACAACGCATGCATCCCGCGCAGCACAAAGGCCGACGCCAGCGGCGCATTCACGTCGATCGATCGCGCCGGCACCATCCCGGTCAACACCCCCGCGACCAGTATGTAGAGCAGCGTGCAGACGAACAGCGAACCGAGAATGCCGAGCGGCAAATCGCGATTCGGATCGACTACTTCCTCGGCCGCCGTCGAGACCGCATCGAATCCGATGTATGCGAAAAAGATCACCGCCGCGCCCTTCATCACTCCCGGCCATCCCATCGGCGCGAATGGACTCCAGTTCTCCGGCCTGACGAAGAACGCGCCGACGACGATCACGGCGCCGATCACGGTGAGTTTCACCCCGACGATCACCGAATTAAGCCGCGCGCTCTCCGAGATCCCGATGTACAGCACGTAGGTGACTAGCAGCACGATAAGCAGTGCGGGCAGGTTGATGATCGCGCCGGGAACCGACCCGGGTGCGTTCGTTATCGCAACCGGCAAATGAATTCCGACGCCGTGCAGGATGACGGTCAGATAGCCTGACCATCCCACCGCGACCGCAGCCGCGCCGACCGCGTATTCCAGCACGAGGTCCCATCCGATGATCCAGCCGACCAGCTCGCCCATCGTCGCGTACGAATATGAATAGGCGCTGCCGGCCACCGGGATCATCGCCGCGAACTCCGCGTAGCACAGGGCAGCCATGGCGCACGCGAATCCTGACACCACGAACGAGAGCACGATCGCGGGCCCCGCGTATTTTGCCGCGGCGACGCCGGTCAGCACGAAAATCCCCGCACCGACGATCGCGCCTATCCCGAGCAGCGTGAGATCCACCGCTCCCAGAGCCCGCTTGAGACCGCCCGAGCGCGAATCCGCCTCCGCCATCAGCGCGGCAGCCGGCTTGCGCCGAAAGAGTTGCGCTCTAAGACCGGTGCCGTTCACCACGCCTGGTATCCGCCGTCCACCGAAATTATCGATCCCGTAACGTAGCTTGAGGCCGGACTCGCAAGGAAGATCACCGCGCCGCGAATCTCATGTGCAAGCCCCAGCCGCTTCATCGGCGTGAACGCTTCCATCCGCTCCTTGTTCGCGGGCTTGGCGATTCCGCCTTCGGTCGCCTCGGTGGGAATCCATCCCGGCGCGATCGCGTTGACCAGGATTC
>Ga0074044_10003330_pt1 | contig 13732 bp, 11 predicted proteins | sample BogForMeECP23OM1_FD_94443 | JGI IMG/M metagenome (GOLD analysis project Ga0074044, IMG submission 94443) | Bog forest soil microbial communities from Calvert Island, British Columbia, Canada - Bog Forest MetaG ECP23OM1 | ecosystem: Environmental > Terrestrial > Soil > Wetlands ... | reverse complement strand
GCAACGCGACCGGATCCGGCGTTTTCTTACGAGGGCGATGCCGATGGGTGCAGACAACAACCTAGATCCCTCGCGTTGCTCGGGATGACAGCTGTAATTTTAGCCCTCTAGTTGGCCTTGAGCGGCCGGTAGAACCAAGCCACGGCCTCGGCGCCACGACCTTTGAGCCTGGTGCGCAGCAGCGACAGCAGCACCATCGAAAGAAAAATTGTCAGCAATCCAAGAGAGGCAGTGCGAATGTCGACGGCTCGCTTTGGCAAAATGGAAAGCCGTCCGTAGACGAACTCAATGTGCACCCAATAAACCAGCAGAGATGTGTGCCCGAGCTGTATGAGAGGGCTGAAACCCCACTGCCCCGCTCCCCAGCGGCACCACAGATAGGCCGCAGCCAGAATCAACAGCAGCATTCCCACGCGAATCAGAAAGAAATTCGGACTGGTGTGCCAGAAATCGTAAGCCGCGTAGAGCTGGTGGGGACGCGCATCCAGCCACCGTGCCAGGTAAATTAGCGCGATTCCAGCCGCGCCCGCGAGTACGAAGGTCGCAGCGCCCCGTTTCCGCGCGTCATTGCTCAACAGAAAAAATCCCACTGCAAGACCGATGAACGCAAACGCGGACCACGGAAAAATCGGAAACAGCCAGGCCTGGGGCTCGCCGAGGTTGTGTACGCCGTCGATGTAAGTCTCAAGCGGCCAAGGGAGCCAGCGGGGGCGCCAACTTGTCCACAGCAGCGGGGTCAAAAGGGAGATGCTCATTCCAACACCGGCAGCCGTCATGCCCAGGGCGAAGCGTGTCTGCAATCCGAAGGTGCAGACGATCCAGCAGACCACGCCCATCAACATCATGGAGAGCCCGATGGTGTTGAGGATATCGACACGCAGCAAGTCGCTCCACGGCGCCCAGCCCCAGGCAATCAGAAACTCCTGCAGCCGAAACAGAAGGCCAAGCACGAAAATCTCCGCCCCGCGACGAATCGTGGCGCGCGCAATCTGAGCGGCGGGCATGCCTTTCAGCCGCAACTTGTCGGTTACGAGGGCGAAGGAGACCCCCGCGAGAAAGAGAAACAGCGGGGCGGGCAGCGTTCCGCCTAGTTGGGACCACATGAAAAAAGTGCTCTTGCGGGCATTGCCGCTCAGCCAGGAGTCGTAACAATGCGTCTGGAACATGAGCACGCACGCCAGGCCGCGCATCCAGTCGATATAGGCAAGCCGGGATGGAGCGGGACGAGTCATCAATAGTGCCAAAGAAACAGGCCCCGACGCAGTATACAAAACCAAGCCGATCGGACCGCCAAGTTAGGTCGCATTAGCATAGAGGACCACTCGGTGAGGCACTGAGTTCCCGCAACCCATAGATGCGCAATGCCCTGCAACTTTTGCCGTCTTTGGTGTTTATATACTCAGGTGGCCGCTTCAGACGAAACTGAGATGCCTGAAGGCCTCCGGACCGGTTCGATCTTTGCGGAGATCACCGAGTGGGGAGAGGGGGTTCGAAAATGCGTTATCTACGGTATTTGGCTTTACTGGGTGTCCTGATGCTTCCGGCGGCTTATTCACGAGCCCAGGTTGCGGTTGGCGTTCGAATCGGCGGCGGTTACGGTTATGTCGGTCCAGCGCCGGCATGCGCCTATGGCTATTACTCATATTATCCATACGCGTGCGCGCCCTATGGCTACTATGGACCGCAATGGTTTGTAGGCGGCGTGTTCATCGGCGCCGGCCCATGGTATCACGGCTATTGGGGGCGCGGTTACGGCTATTACGGACGCGGTGGATATGGTTACTACGGACGCGGTGGCTATGGCTATTATGGACGCGGCTACTACAGACCGGGAGCTTACGGATACCGGGGCGGAGTTGGTTATGGCGGTGGCTATGCGCGCGGCTCACTAGGCGGTGGCTTTCATGGCGGTGGAGGCGGCGGGGGCTTCCACGGCGGCGGACGGCGGTAAGCGGCCCCGCCTCACAGTTCGAACACGGCTGGCAGTTGCCAGCCGTTTTTGTTTGCCTGATGATCCCACTCCGCCCCACCATTCTGACCTCGAAATTTCACTCCTTGAGTGGCAGACTGCCTGCCTTTCCAGTCGCAGCAGAGCGTCGCGCTGCATCCAGAATTTCGGACACGGTCATGTTGGTCTTTAGAGAAGACAGGATGTTTCCTTCCTGATCTATCCGTTCAAGACTGCAGCCATGCGGCGGATCGTCGTACGGTGCGGTGAGGCTCCCTGTCACCGCAGTGACGGAGATCGGAGTCTCGCCATCCATGGGCCAGGTCATCAGATCCGGTCCATAGCAGCCGAAGTCGAAGAGCGCTCCGGCACTGTTCTGCTTGGGATCGATCAGGAAGGACAGAAACTCCGGTTCGACTCCAATCAGCTTGGGTCCCAGATGGCCGTCACAAATGACGGTTATTACGATCGGTCTCAAAGTGCCCTGTTTCAGTAGATGGAATGCGGCCGTGTTGCTTGCGTACCAGGACGTCTCGAAGTCGACGAGCACGTGGATGTTGCTACGCGGCGCGGCGTCTTGGATGGCCAGGGCATCTTTGTAGCTGATGGTGGTTTCTCCGTCATTACGTGGACGCCTAACGCGGCGCTCTCCTCAATCACTCGCCGGTGCTCACTCGGTGGTCCCTGCCTTTTAGGGTGTTGATGACGCCTCGGCAACCCAAAACCTTAAATCGCGAAGGTCGCTGAGAACGGCCGCAGATGCGCGGAGAAACCCGGCAGAGAGATGACTAGGACACACCATTCTTTGGGGGTCTTCCCGCAAGGAACACAAGTTCCGCCGCAGCCGGATTCGGCTGGGGCCCCCAGCGCAGCTCGAAAATGCTACATTGAAAGGTTCATGTCCGCCCCTGAATCCCGATTCGTCAAAGCTTGCAAGGCGCAGCCGGTTGACCGTACGCCGGTCTGGTTCATGCGGCAAGCGGGTCGTTACATGCCCGAATACCGTGCGGTCCGCAAACAATATTCGCTGATCGAGATTTGTAAGAAGCCCGAGGTCGCGGCCGATGTGACTATCACTGCCGCTGAGGCACTGGGTGTGGATGCCGCAATCATCTTTGCTGACCTGCTGCTGCCGCTGGAGGTCATGGGGCTGCCGTTTCACTTCTCCGCCGGCGAGGGTCCCGTCATCGAAAAGCCGGTGCGCCAAAAGGAAGACATCAGTCGTCTGCGCACCGATCGCGCCGCGGATCTGGGATACGTTTCTGAAGCTGTACGTTTGGTGTGCAAGCATTTCGGCACGCGTCTTCCGGTGATTGGCTTTTGTGGCGCGCCCTTTACTCTTGCCAGCTACATGATCGAAGGGGTCGGCTCCCGGAATTATGTTCACGCCAAGAAGATGATGTATTCCTCGCCGGCCGTTTGGGATGAACTGATGCGCAAGCTGGTCACGGTGGTCTCCGAATATGCGGCTCAGCAAGTAAGTGCGGGCGCCGATGTCATCCAGATTTTCGATAGCTGGGTTGGCTGCCTCAGTGTCGAAGACTATCGCCGCTATGTGTTGCCACGCACGACGGAGCTGGTAAAAGCATTGCAAAAAACCGGAGTGCCTATAATTTATTTTGGGACGGACAGCGCCACACTTCTGCCTTCGATGCGAGAAACCGGGGCGGAAGTAATTGGTCTCGACTGGCGCATTCCGCTCGATGACGGCTGGCGCAGCCTCGGTTACGATCGTGCCGTGCAGGGTAATCTCGACCCGGTTCTGCTGTTCGCGGATTGGAAGGAATTGAAGTCACGCGCCGAAGATATTCTGTGCCGCGCCGCCGGACGCCCCGGACACATTTTCAACCTGGGGCACGGCATCCTGCCGGAAACTCCCGTCGAGAATGTGAAAGCGCTGGCGGAGTTTGTGCAAGAGTACTCGACGAAGGCTATACCTGCCTCGCGATGAGGAAGAAAATTGGCGATCCCTGACAGAACGGCGGTCCTGCTGTTGGCGCACGGCAGTCCCGACTCGGTCGAGGAAGTACCGGAATTCCTGCTCCGGGTAACCGGCGGACGGCCGCTTCCAGCGCCCATTGTGGATGAGGTGAAGCATCGCTACGGCCTGATTGGCCGCTCCCCGCTTACCGAGCTGACGCTGAAGCAAGGAGAACTTCTGGCGCGCGAATTGGGAATGCCGGTCTATGTCGGCATGCGGAACTGGAAGCCCTTCATCGCCGATGCCGTAAGCGCGATCACTTCAGATGGCATCAAGCACGTTATCGCGATCTGCATGGCTCCGCAGAATTCGCGGACTAGCGTCGGTCTCTACCGTTCTGCCCTCGCCAGCACCCGAGAAATTCCTTTTGCCATCGATTTCGTAGAGTCCTGGCACGATCATCCGCTGTTGATCAAAGCCTTTGCTGAAAAGCTGCGCGCCGGATGGGACCGCGCTCGTCGCGAGGCGGGGACGCAGAAAGTCCCGATCATCTTTACCGCGCACAGCGTCCCCGAACGCACCATCGCGGATGGAGATCCCTATGAGAGCCAAGCCAAGGAAACGGCCTCATTAGTGGCGCGCGCGGCCGCGCGGACTCTCGAAGATTGGGCATTCGCGTTTCAAAGCCAGGGTATGTCCGGTGGAACATGGCTGGGGCCGCGAGTTGAAGATACGATTCTGAGTCTGAAAGAAAAAGGTCATCGCGGCGTGTTTCTTCAGCCTATAGGATTTCTCTGCGACCATGTCGAAGTGCTTTACGACATCGACATCGGGTTCAAACAGTTCGCACAGAAGGAAGACATGCGCCTGTGGCGGGCCGAGTCGCTGAATGATTCTCCGCTTTTGGCCGCGGCGCTCGCTGACATAACTAGATCGAGGCTGTCGCAATCGTTGGTCGCCACTAAATGAAACGAATCGCCATCATCGGTGGTGGTATCTCGGGACTGTCGGCGGCCTTCGCCCTTGAGAAGCACCGGCTGGCTGGGGCTTCCCTGGAATATGTCCTGTTCGAATCCAGTCCGCGCCTTGGTGGAGTGCTGGTCACTGAGCATGTGGATGGCTGTCTGGTCGAGGCCGGCCCTGATTCGTTTCTCACAGAAAAGCCTTGGGCCAGCGAACTGTGCCGCGAAGTTGGCCTTGGCGGTCAACTCATCGGCTCCAATGATGCCGACCGCAAAACTTATATTTTGGTAAAGGGCAGATTGGCGCTGATTCCCGACGGCCTGATGTTCATGGTTCCGACAAAAATCATGCCAACCGTGCTGTCGCCGCTGTTTTCCATGCGCACAAAACTGCGGATGGTGCGCGAGTGGTTTCATCCTCCGCGAAAGGCGGACGCTGACGAGACCGTCGCTGCATTTGTCGAGCGCCATTACGGCTCGGAAATGGTAGATCGTCTCGCCGACCCATTGCTCTCCGGAGTGTATGGCGGCGAGGCGGCACAACTCAGTGTCCGCGCCGTGCTACCACGCTTTGCCGAGATGGAGGCCACACACGGCAGCCTGGGCCGCGCCATGCTGGCAGCACGCAAGAAAATGGCGCGAGCTTCGAAAGCTCCACCCCGGCCACTGTTCACTTCTTTGAAAAATGGTATGCAGCAGTTGGTCGACGCAGTCGTATCTCGTCTCCCAGCGTCCGCACTTCTGACCAACAGTCGAGTGCAGCGTATTCAAAGACGGGAAAGCGGATGGGTGGTTTCCGCGGGCTACGCTTCGGATCACTTCGATGCCGTCATCATGGCCACGCCAGCGACAGTCCTCGCGGAACTGTTACGACTAACGAGCGTGGAACTGGCCTCCGAACTTGGAGGCATACAGTACACGTCGTCGGTCACGGTCAATCTCGGCTACGACGGGAGTGTGCGCGCGGCTCTTCCTCCTGGCTTCGGTTTTCTGGTCCCTCGCAGTGAAGGAAAACGCATGCTGGCCGCCACTTTTGTGCACAACAAGTTTCCCCACCGCGCACCCGAGGACCGTGCCCTGCTCCGCTGCTTCATTGGCGGCGCGTGCAATGAACAGATCCTTCAAGCCCCGGACGCGGAAGTGATCCGCATTGTTCGCGAGGAGCTTCAGCAAATTATCGGGCTCACGGCTGATCCGCTTTTCACCCGCGTCTGTCGATGGCAAGGCGCAATGGCGCAATACGGAGTCGGTCATCTGGAGCGGTTGGAGCGCATTGAAGGCTTGCTGCAGCAATTTCCCGGGCTGACATTAGCCGGCAACGGATATCGAGGAATCGGCGTGCCCGATTGCGTCCGCTCCGGAACTGAGGCGGCGAATAGAGCCTTGCTCGCACTTGGATTGCCGGAAGTAACGGCACAGGCGCTTACTTCCTGAGAGCGCGTGGTGTCTTGGAAATTACTCCCGTAACCATCAGTAACCCCTCTTTTGTTGCAGAAACCACCCGTCTGCTTCAGGGTTAATACATTGTGGGAGAACTCGTATGAGCAAAACAATTCTGACCTCGGCCGCGCTCGCGGTGTTTGCAATTTCTCCGCTTTGGGGCCAGCAGCAGGATGCCAAGAGCGATGTGTCCAACATGAGCGCCTCTGAAATGCACGATATGCCTGGCATGGGCAACGACGGCAGTGCGCACGCCATGCAGTCCATGGAGAGCCACCACATGGATATGGGCCCGCACATGAAGATGACCGCGCTGCGCGATCTGAAGCCGGGTGATCAGGAGAAAGCCGACCAGGTGGTGGCTGCGGCGCGCAAGGTCGCCGAAAAATATGTGGACTACAAAGTTGCTCTGGCCGATGGCTTCAAGATTTTTATGCCCAACCGGCCGCAGAAGCAATACCACTTCACAAACTACTGGTACGGCTTCGAAGCGCGCACCCACTTCAACTCCGATCATCCCACTTCATTGCTTTACGAAAAACAGGGTGATGGCTATAAGCTCATCGGGGTGATGTACACCGCGCCCAAAGATACTCCGGAAGAAGAACTCGACTCCCGCATTCCGCTCAGCATTGCACAGTGGCACGCGCACGTGAACTTGTGCCTGCCTCCGGACGACAAAAGAAGCGAGATGGGGGGCCCGAATCCGCAATTTGGCCTGCATGGTTCGATTACAACCAAAGACGCCTGCGATACAGCCGGAGGGAAATTCTTGCCGCAGATCTTCGGCTGGATGGTGCATGTTTACCCGCTCGAACAGAAGCCGGAAGATGTATGGTCAGTCGAACGTCAGGCCCACAACCACGTGGATTAAATCAGGGAATAGCCTCTTGAATCGCATTCCGCAATTCGTCCACGGCCCAATCGATTTGCTGGGCTGTGATCACTGCCGGAGGCGCAATCAGCAGGTGATCGCCCGCGATTCCGTCCACGCATCCTTGCATGGGATAAACTAGCAGTCCTCGCTTCACGGCTGCCTGAGCCACGCGGCTGGCGAAATTCAACTCTGAAGCGAATGGCCGCTTCGTGGTTTTATCGGCGACGAACTCAACTCCCCACAGCAACCCGATTCCGCGCACATCGCCGACAACCTTGGCTTCGCGCAGCCGTTCAAGCGCAGAACGAAGCGTCGTAGCTGTTGAGCCTGGGCGCGCAGGGTCGGCAGCCGCCACGAGCTTTCGTTCCTGCACCCATCGCAATACCGCCCGACCCGCGGCCAACGAAATCGGATGCGAGTTGTAGGTGAACCCGTGCAGAAAGGCTCCAGATCCGTGGGCAATCGTGTCGGCTACTCGCTTGGAAACGAAGACCGCGCCCAGCGGAGCATAGCCACTCGACAATCCTTTGGCAGTGACTAGAATGTCCGGCGCGACATCCCAATGGTCGACCGCGAAATGCCGCCCCGTACGCCCCATGCCAGTCATGACTTCATCGTCGATCAAGAGAACGCCATGCCGGCGGCAGATCTCGGCCACACTTTGCAGATAGCCAGGCGGTGGCACCACGGCGCCGAGCGTTGCCCCGCTGACGGGTTCGACAATGAAGGCCGCGACTTCGCCCTCGGCCGCCTCGATCGCCTTCTCCAGCTCTGCGGAGTACTCCTGCCCGCAGTTACGGCAACCATCGGTGCAGTCAAAGGCGCAGCGATAGCAATACGGAAACGCGACATGCGCGAATTCCCGTACCATGGGCAGATACATTTCACGCCGCCGCTTGTTTCCGGACACTGACACTGCGCCCAGCGTGGACCCGTGATAGCTCTGCCCGCGGCTGATTACCTGATGCCGCTTGGTCTGCCCGATTTCCACCTGGTACTGCCGCGCAAGTTTCAGAGCGGTTTCGACGGATTCCGACCCGCCACAGGTGAAGTAGACGCAGCCGCCCTCAAAATTCTTGCCCGCGAAATCGATTAACTCCGCCGCATACTCCTCGGCTACCGGCGTGGTGAACTGGCTGCTGTGGACGAACTCCAACTGTTTCGCCTGCGACGCCATCGCGGCGGCGATCTCCGCCACTCCATGCCCGATGAAATTCACCGCTGCAGATCCGGAGAAATCGAGATACTGCTTGCCGCGCGCATCCCACAGATAAACTCCTTCGCCGCGGACAGCGGGGGGGAAGGCCTTGCGGAACGAACGCCGCAGAAGCGCGGAATAAGAATCGATTGCGATGGACTCTGCCACGCCTCGGATTATGCGGCGGCTTGCACCCAGGTGTCAAAATTCATGTCGGCCTCTCGGTCTGGGTAAACTGAAGCACTTTCAGGAACGCTGGAGCGTGTGCGAAACAGCAGGTCCTGCACTCCGGTCGGGATAACCGTGGGTGTGAAAGCGCTTCGGTCCGCCGCATTCCCATATTAGGACGGAGTTTACTGTTTACTATTGGGTACCCCCCCCTCCCCCTTTAAAAATGCAAAATCTTGGAAACAAACGAGTTATTTTGCCACTATGTGCTAGATCTTTGAATTTAAAGGACTTACACGCAAAATCTAGAGAACATGGGAGTTAGCGTGGGCGCGAACGAATCTTTCGTTCCATTTTGGAACTGAGCTGAGCCGGCACGGTCCCTCCACTCTGCTTCTCATTCCCTTCGGAATGAGAAGTTCCGGTCGGGAAGACAATTCGTAAAAGGGCTTACAGCAACGGCGAAGACACGTTAGAAGCCACATCCTTGCCTGTGGTCAAATTGTCAAAGACCCGAACGATTATCTTGGAGATAATGTATGTTGTAGTAGATTATCGGAATCGGGCAATGCGGTCAACGACCAAGTTCGATCTGAGTTTTAAAACGGTCCAGTGTTTCCGGTTTGGAACTCACTGTGGGGGAAATCAGCATGAACTGTAGTAGTTCGAACTCGACCTTACGGACAGGGTTGACAAGGTTCCACGTATCGGACACAGACCGGCACCCGATCAGGGGATTTTGAGTGTGATCGGGATTTTGCGCCAACTGACGCTCCGGGACGCCGCCAAGTTCCTGGCCTTCATTGACTTGCCCTAGCTCTAGCCCTATGATTTCAACCCAGTGATCGGCCAACAATTTCGCACTACCGCGTTATTGAGAAACTGGGCGGCGCTTGTGCTGGAGTTGAGCGAGGGAAATTGACGTGAAGCCTGAACTCTGGCCGCGGGTCGAAGAGCTGTACCACCAGGCGCTGCAACTGGAGGAAAGTCGTCGCGCTGAATTTCTCGAACACTCTTGTCGCGACGATGAAGTACTTCGACGCGAAGTCGAGGAACTGCTTGTCGAAGCGAAAGAAGCCGAATATTTCCTTGAAACGCCGGCGATCGAGGTTATGGGCAAACTCATCGCCAATGATCTTGCGACAACCGGAAATGAAGCGAAACGAATTGGCACCACCATTTCCCATTATCGGGTAGTCGAAAAGCTGGGCGGGGGCGGCATGGGAGTTGTCTACAAGGCCGAGGATACCCGGCTTGGCCGTTTCGTTGCTCTAAAATTTCTGCCTGACGAACTGTCGCGAGATCCAGCAGCGCTGGAACGCTTCCACCGGGAGGCGCGTGCGGCATCCGCTCTCAATCATCCCAATATTTGCACCATCTATGAAATCGGCGAGGATGCTGAGCAGTCCTTCCTCGCCATGGAGTTTCTGGACGGCCAGACGCTTAAGCACATCATTGACGAAAAGCCGCTCCGAACCGAGCAGATCCTCGACCTGGGAGTGGAGATCGCTGACGCCCTCGACGCGGCACATGCCAACGGGATTGTCCATAGGGACGTCAAGCCTGCCAACATTTTTGTCCTCAAACGGGGGGAGGCCAAGTTGCTGGATTTCGGGCTGGCGAAGCTTACTCATCAGTCCCAGACTGGCCGGCTTGCGGGGACATTGGATTCGCAGACACCCTTGGGGCACCTGACGCACACCGGAGTCGCGGTGGGCACGGTGGCTTACATGTCGCCCGAGCAAGTTCGCGGAGAAGAACTCGACTCGCGCACCGATGTCTTCAGTTTCGGGGTGGTGCTCTATGAAATGGCGACCGGGGTTCGACCCTTCGCCGGCGGCACTTCGGGCGCAATCTCGGCTGCAATTCTGCATGACGCTCCGTTGTCGCCTTTGTCAGTGAATCCAACCCTTCCTACCAAACTGGACGAGATTATCAACAAGGCTTTGGAGAAGAAGCGCGAGCTCCGCTACCAGCGTGCCTCGGAGATTCGCACTGACCTGCAACGACTGAAGCGGGACCTCGAGAGCGGACATACTTCTACGCCAGGCTCAGGCAAAGTTTCCGCCGTACCACGCGCAAAACTGTGGCTCATGGTGGTTCCCCTCCTGCTGGCCGCCTTGCTCGTAGCGGGCGGGCTTTACTATCGTTCGCGGCAAAGCAAGCGCCTGACCGACAAGGACATGATCGTGCTCGCCGATTTTGCCAACAGCACGGGCGATGCTGTATTTGACGATACGCTAAAGACGGCACTCAGCATCTCCCTGAGGCAGTCGCCTTTTCTGAATGTGCTCTCCGACGGCGAAGTTGCAAAGACTCTGCGACTGATGATGCGTCCCGCCGGCACCAAACTCACAACCGAAGTGGCCCGCGAACTTTGCCAGCGGGCGGGCAGCAAGTCTTACCTTGCCGGATCGATCGGCAGCTTGGGCAGCGAGTATGTGCTTGGGCTCAAGGCGATGAATTGCCAGAGCGGAGACACACTTGCCGAACAGCAGGTCACGGCGGCATCCAAGGAGAAAGTGCTGGATGTGCTGGGAGAGGCGGCGTCCAAGATGCGTGGCGAACTGGGCGAATCGCTGGCTTCGCTGCAGAAGTTCGATGTGCCACTGGCAGAGGCCACGACATCTTCGTTGGAAGCTCTGAAGCAGTACAGCCTAGGGCTAAGGGCGGTTAACGAGAAAGGCACCGCCGCATCCCTGCCTTATAACCAACGGGCCATCGAGCTTGATCCGAATTTTGCCATGGGCTACGTCGCAGTCGGCGACTGCTACACCAATCTCAGTCAGCCCGGACGGGCCCGCGACTACATCACCAAGGCATTCCAGTTGCGGGATCATGCCAGCGAACGCGAAAAGCTGAATATCACCGCCGACTACTATTCGAGCGTAACCGGTGAAGTGGACAAAGCGGCCCAGGCGTATCAGGAACTGATTGATAGCTACCCACGGGCATTCAAATCCTATAACAATTTGGCCATTGAGTTAGCTGCAGAAGGCCAGTACGAGAGGGCCATGGAGGCAGCTCGCCAAGCCGGGCGCCTTGCGCCGGATCGCGTAGCTTGGCGAATGAATCTCGCTGCCTATACCCTCGCCCTGCAGCGGTTCGACGAAACGCGGCAGATCCTTCATGAGGCGCAGGCGCGGAAAATCGACGATGTGACACTCCACAATGCTGTCTACGCTCTAGCCTTTATCGGTGCCGACTCGGCGGCGATGGAGGAACAGCAAAAGTGGTTTGCGGACCATCCTGATTATGAGAATTTTGGACTGGCGCTCGCATCCGACACCGAGGCTTATGTTGGTCATCTCGACCGGGCAGGGGAGTTGACCAAGCGTGCGGTGAACTCCGCCATCCGGGTTGACAGCAAAGAAAACGGTGCAATCTATCTGGCGATTGCTGCTCAGCGGGAAGCCGCTTACGGCAATCCTGCAACGCGGCAGTCAGCGGCGGATGCTTTGAACCTTGCCCCAACAAGTCAGGACGTCGAGAGCGAAGCCGCACTTGCGTTTGCTATGGCGGGCAATACTTCGCGAGCCGACTCATTGGCCCAAGACTTAGGGAAGCGCTTTCCGCTTGACACGCAGATACAGTCGCTTTGGCTGCCAGCGATTCGGGCACAATTGGCGCTGGATAGAAAGAATCCGACCGCCGCCCTCAATACCTTGCAAGCTTCTTACTCCGTCGAACTGGGGACAATCATGTTCGCCAGCAGTATTTCTTGCCTCTATCCGATCTACGTGCGTGGAGAGGCCTACTTGGCAGCCGGACAAGGGAGTGCTGCCGCCGCCGAGTTTCAGAAGGTTCTCGACCATAGCGGCATCGTGTGGAACTGCTGGACGGGAGCCTTAGCGCACCTGGGGGTGGCTCGTGCCAATGCCTTGGAGTCCAGAACCTCGCAGGGCGCCAACGCTGATGCCGCCCGTCTACGGGCGCTCGCCGCATACAAAGATTTCCTCACCCTCTGGAAAGACGCGGACGCCGATATTCCCATCCTCAAGGAAGCCAAGGGGGAATACGCGAAGTTGCAGTAGTGGCGGGCAAAGAGACTCTTCGATTCGTTGGATGGGAATTCTCAACTGTTGAAAGCAGGCGTTTGCACAACTTTGCGCCATTTGTTCGGCCTTCAGTCGATACGCTCAAAAACTCGGTTACGGCCTGACAGTAGCGAACCCATCCGACAGCGTGGTGTGCAAGGTCAAGTCTTGGCTATTACACAGGAACCAACCACTCCACCGAGTTGGATCTATTTGTGCGTGTAGAATCGCCACTTGATGGCGAATTCCACCAATGATGCGCACGCCAGCAAGATGAGTGTCTCGGCCCGCTGGCTGCGGCTCTTCCGGCCATCTCACCAGCACACCGCGTTTTCGGCAACGGTGCTGTTGATGACCGCCATGGTGCTCTCGCGCATCGTCGGCTATCTGCGCGAGGCCTATACCGCCTGGGCATTTGGCGCCGGCCCGACGACTGACGCATATATCGCTGCCTTCCAGATTCCCGATTTCCTGGCTTATCTGGTCGCGGGTGGCACGATTTCCATCACCTTCGTTTCTATCTACACGCGCTTCCTGGCAGAAAAAAGAGAGCAAGACGCACAAAAAACCTTTTCGGTGATCATTACCGTAATGACGCTGGTGTTGAGCATCGGCGTCATCCTGGCGGAAATCTTTGCCCCTCAGATCACGCGCCTGATGTTTCACAATTTCAAGCCAGCAGAAATTGACCTGTGCGTGCATCTTACCCGCATTCTGCTGCCTGCCCAGATTTTGTTCTACGTCGGTGGGGTGGTTTCCGCGGTGTTGTCTTCGCGCCGGCTTTTTCTATTCCCGGCTTTGGGGCCGTTGATTTACAACGGCTTCATCATCCTCGGCGGCATCACGCTTTCCCATTCCTTCGGAATCGCTTCCCTGGCTTACGGAGCGCTGGCCGGCACTTTCGTCGGACCATTCCTGATCAATGCAATCGGGGCCGCCCGCGTGGGGGCGGGCTATCGCATCTCGTTCGACGTACGCAACTCCGCCTTTCGCGAATGGGTGCGAATGTCGATTCCTCTGATGATCGGAGTATCGCTGGTCAGCGCGGATGACTGGATTCTGCGTTACTTCGCTTCCGATGCGGCCGGCGCAATCAGCCACATCAACTACGCCAAGCGTCTGTTGGCTGTGCCCATCGCGATCCTGGGACAAGCGGTCGGGCAAGCCTCACTGCCATTCTT
>Ga0074044_10003328_pt1 | contig 13733 bp, 9 predicted proteins | sample BogForMeECP23OM1_FD_94443 | JGI IMG/M metagenome (GOLD analysis project Ga0074044, IMG submission 94443) | Bog forest soil microbial communities from Calvert Island, British Columbia, Canada - Bog Forest MetaG ECP23OM1 | ecosystem: Environmental > Terrestrial > Soil > Wetlands ... | reverse complement strand
TGGACTCACAAGATCAATGGCCTGACCGAGAGCGACTTCATCATGGCCGCAAAGATCGATGGCCTCAACGCGAATCCTCAGTGAGACGTTCAGGTATCGCAACCGGGTAATAAGATTCTTCGGCACTCTGCTCCATGTTCCTTTGGAGAATCAGTAATCACGACAGGTTGGATGGACGCGGCGGCCTGCTGGCCTCGGCCCGTTGGCATACGCAAGGCCGCGCCATTGTTTACCTGGCGTCGAGCCCAGCTGGCGCGCTGGTTGAGGTCCTCGTGAATCTGGAGCTGGATGCGGCGCGCTTGCCCGGAAGTTACACCATGCTCAAGGTCGAGGCGCCCGACGATGTTCAGGCGAGACGCATTGAACTCGCATCGCTGCCCGAAGGTTGGACGGACGATCTGAACATCTCTCGCAATCGTGGAGACGAGTGGCTGGCCAGCGCAGAATCAGCGCTGCTCGAAGTGCCTTCGGCAATTCTGCCGGATACATTCAACGTGTTGTTGAATCCGCATCACGCGGACGCGGAGCGGATCCGCGTCGTGTGGCAGCGAGCCTATCCCTATGACCGGAGATTCTTCAAGGTGCGGAAATGAAGCGCGGAAATGAAGTGGATACAACCACACTAGTTGTCGGGAATGATCGGGTAACGATGTTCCTGGTCGTAGAACCCGCTTGTGGCGTGATCCGAGTGCGCGTCGGGAACCGGTTGCTCGGCGGCGGAAGTGAGAGCTGCGGCATGCTGCGCTGCCGGGAGTCCGCTGGTTGTTGTGTAGATGGGCTCATCGAATAGGGTTCCGGAATTCGCTTTGGCAGCGCCGAAAATGGCGAAGGCTTTTCCCCCGGAGTACGCGCTGGCAGCATAATCCCCCACCATCAGCCCAGCGAAAGTGTTGGGCAGCCACGATGGCGACATGGGCCCCGCCAAAGTCGTGGGAGGTGTCCAACTGCTGCCGCCATCGGGCGACGAAATGAACCCGGCATACAGCGCGCACGTGGTCGCATCGCAGTTCGCGGATGAGTAGAAGTAATACGTCAGCGCGAGATGCGCGCTGCTGCCCGAAGTTGCCGCTTCGACGGCCAAGCCAGGAATGAAGTGGTCCACGGTGCTGGTCAGTGCGTCAATGGGGACGCGGGCCGGAGTGGTCCACGTAATCCCATCGGTCGAGGTGCTCATGATCAGGTCGTTAGAGGAGCATCCGGTGCGGAATCGGCAATCTTGCCAGATCGTATAGACCGTTCCCGCAGCATCGATCGCGGCAGAAGGCAACGCTGACGTGCGTAGATTCGCAGCCGCCTGATGATCAGTGATTGACGATATGGTTGTGACAGCGTTCCAACTCTGGCCGCCGTTGGTCGAGGCGAAGGCCAGCATCTCTGCGCCGGTGGCACTTTCGATAGGCACAATTACGGTGCCGTCGAGCTGGACCACGGGTTGGCCTCCAATGCCAGTTGCGTGGTCGGCGGTGTTGCTGGCTGCCGACCACGTCAGGCCGCCGTCACTCGAGGTGCTCATCCAGATGAGGTCCTGGTTGCTGGGATTGTCCCACTCGACATAGCAATGGCCGTAGAAAGGGCTGGCGGAAGTGTTGTCGCAGGCAATCCAGTTCTTGTCGGCATCAGGCGTGGCACTGACGATGATAGGATCACGCCAGACAAGGCCGTCCGACGAACGGCTCACCGCAACCTGATTCGAATTGGCGATAGTCAGAGTAGAGATCATCCACGAGGCATGGGCGGCGTCGAAGACAACCACGGGATCACTGGCCGCGCTGAACGCGCCCTGCTCGTAGATGGTGATGCCTGGCAGGAAACCACTGATCCACTGGTCGCCGGCGTTGCTGGATGTGGCGAAACCAATGTCGGATGCGCCGCCACCGAAGATGCGGCCCACCTGGAATGCGCTCACAATGGTCGAGCCAAAGGCAAAGGCGCTGGCCTCGACTTCGGTGGCGTGTTGGCTGCTGGGGTTGGTAAAAGTGTCGGTGCTCAGTTGCGTCAGCGAAACTGTGGGCGGTGGCGTCGTTGTCTGCGCTGGTGGCTGAGAATTGGATCCACCGCCACAGGCGGCGATAGCCATCAGAAGTCCCAAGAGCGTCGCGGTTTGCAGAAGCTTCATTGTCAGTGGCTCTGACCTAAGCGGTTGGATGCCGCTGAAGTGCGCCAGAGATGTGATTGTAAACCAGGGGTTTGGAAGGTGGCGTTCGATGCGAGACTTAGCGGTCAACGATCCTGCAAGCGGGACCAACAATTTTCGTGACAATCGACAACCCCAAGAGGATAATGTCGTCGCTTTCGAGCGTGGACCCTATAAAACGTCCTTTGGTGCGCACTAGCATTCTGCGCTGGGACAGACAGTCCTTCTTCAAGGAGAAGAGCTCAGGAGAAGATCGATGAAGAGCTGCAAGATGATCGCATTCGCCCTGTTTGTGCTGGCGTTCATGAGCGTAGCGGTTGGCGTCGATGGGCCGCCCCTGACCTTCAAGTTCGCAGCCGCCAACGTGCCGGGCTCGATCCAGACTTTTCCGGGAGGAGTCAATAATGCAGGTGTGATGGTTGGCACTTATCAAGACAAGGGCAAGGCCTTCCATGGTTATATTTTCAATGGCAAAAAGCTGACCACGCTGGATGACCCGAAAGGAACCACAAGCTGTAACAACCTCCAACCAAACGGAGCGCTCGCGGTCGTCGGCTACTACCTCAATTCCAGCGGCGCCGAGGTAGGATTCCTGTACAAGGGCGGAAAATTTACGGACATCCCGGGTCCGACGGGTTCGACTGCATCATTGGCGATCGGGATAAACGACCATGGAGCGATCGTCGGTTTCTACAATGACACAAACAATGCCACCCACGGGTTCATTTTAAAAGGCAAAACGTACACCACCCTGGATGTGCCCGGAGCCCTTGGTACCGTGGCCACGGGCATCAACGACAAAGGCAAGATCGTCTTGTATTGGGTGGATTCGAACGGCGCGTATGAATCGTCTCTTTACAACGGAAAGACCTATAAGACAATTAACGTACCCGGCGCAGCAGACTCATTTGCCTCCGACATCAACACCGCGGGCGACGTTACTTTTCAATGGCTGGATTCCAGCGGCGGAAGCCATGGTGCGCTGCTCCAGAGCGGGAAGTATTACAAGTTTAACTACCCCAAGGCCAAATACACCTACGCCGGCGGACTGAATGACAAAAGCCTCATCGTAGGAGGCTACGAGGCCACGAGCAAAGGCCCCGTCCTGGGCTTCAAAGTGACTTTCTAGTGCTTTGGGTAGAACTCAGCGCCACCGATTTGTCACTCCTCGAACATAGGCACCTGCCCGGTATCGACTGTGACGCCGCGACGTTGACGTCGGGTTGCCCCGATCACAGCCAACACGGTTAGAGAATCGAGCGCGCTGCGGGGAACAAATATGCGCTGCGTGTTCGACCGCAAGTCCGGTGGATTGATCAGGAAACCCTCGGCTGTGGTCAGGGAGAGATCGTTGGGCATCATACCTTCAAGCACTTCGTTATCCTTAAAGCGCAGACGGACCCACAATCCTTCGGTGCGCGGGCGAGTGGTGAAAGTCTTGCGGCTGGGAGAGTCGGCGTCTCCGAATTCGCGGACGAAATAGACCACCTTGATATCCTTCAGTTCAATCGTGACCACGTTGCCGGCGGTGTTGAGCAGCTCTAGTTTGCCTTCACGCACAAAATCCGCCGGTGCGACGTAGCCGTTGATGGAGTCGCGATCCATTTTCCGGACTACCACCTTTTTATGAGTAGAAGGCATGGCGGGCCAAAGTGGCTGAGGCGGCGGCTTTCCGCGACCAAGCTTAATTCAGATTCTCACACTTTTGCCTCGAACATAGTGAGTCATCTCATTCACAGTAGCCAAATTGTTAACATTGTGATATTTTCTTTAGTTTGCTGCCATCCATTCTAAATCGTATAAGTCTAGTCTACAGAGCAGTTTACGTATACGTGCCGGGGGCCGCTCGTCCAGTCGCATCAGGCCCTGTGGAAATCTTACTCCGGCCGACCCTGGGGAAATTGCAGCCTGGTACGGCTGAATTCTGAATAAAGCATGGCTGATTACATTTACACCATGGAAATCCGGCTGACCCCCGATCAGCAGCGTGGGGTCACGCTCGTACAGGATATCGCCCGCGACGCGGGGATGAATATCTACCTGACCGGGGGCGCGGTTCGCGACATTATTAGTGGGTTTCCGATTCGCGATCTGGACTTTACGGTTCAAGGCAATCCTCTAAAGCTGCAAAAACCACTCGAACACGCCGGCGCGCTGGTGGCATTGGCCGACGACGACCTGAAAACCCTACATTTGGTGCTGCCCGGCAACGTGCGCGCGGAGATCAGCACGGCCCGCACTGAGCGTTATGAGAAGACAGGGAAGCCTCCCATCATCGCTCCGGGCACCATCATTGAAGACTTGCGGCGGCGGGATTTCACCATCAACGCCATGGCGTTGTCGCTGAATCCGGGGTCGCGCGGTTTGCTGATGGACCCGTTCAATGGGGCAGCGGACATTGAAGCCAAGCTGATCCGCATCCTGCACAACTATTCGTTTATGGAAGATCCGTCGCGGCTGATTCGAGCGGCCCGCTTCGCAGCCCGCTTTCATTGGCCGCTCGAGGAGCGCACCCAGGCCCGGGTGCAGTCGGCGAAGGAAAACAACTACATCGAGTACATCACGGACCGGGCCATCGGGCAGGAGATCGAACAACTCGCCTACGAAGACGACCCGCTGCATATCGTCCGCGTGCTGGAGAAGGAAGATTGGCTGAAGGTGCTCAATCCGCACTGGTCGACGGCGAAGGTGGATGCAGCCGGGCTTTCCGAGCTGATGAAGACACGGCAGCAGATGAATCAGTTGGGATACACGCCCGACCCCTCGCCCGCCGTGTTGTATTTCCTGACCGCGCGTCTGGGCGACAAAGATATTGCGGACATGCGCAAGCTGATTCCACGCAAGGATCTGGTGGCGGCGTGGAAGGATCTCGAGGATAACGCCAAGGACTTGGCCAAGCGTTTGACCGGCAAGGAAGCGGCAACGCCCTCGCGGACGTGGAAGTTGCTGTCGGAAGCGCGGCAAGAGATGGTTCTTTTTCTGGACGTGACCGCCAAGCAGCAAGCGGTGGCCCAGAAGATCAAGAACTTTTTCGGCAAGTGGCGGCAGGTGCAGCAAAAGCTTCCCTTGCTGGAAATGACGGAGCTCCGCATCACGCCGCAGATGCCGGAGTATCCCAAGATTGCTCACGACGTCTTCATGCTGTTGCTTGACGGGAAACTGCGCTCGCGGACGGAAATCCTGAAATTCTTGAAACCGCTGGCGCCCCCACCCCCACCCCCACCGCCTCCACCTCCCAAGCGTGGGCGCGCAGCCAAGGCAGCGGCTGGAACGCCGCAACCCTCCGCTGTTGTGGCTCCAGTGGCGGGAAAGAAGAAGGGGAAGGGTGCGGTTACGGTGGCGCCCCCACCCCCGCCCCCGGCGAAAGCCGAGCCAGCGAAAGCGGAGGTCGCGAAAGCTCCCAATCCGCCCAAGGCCGAGAAGCATCGCGCACCGAAGAAGGCAGCCCCCGCAAAAAAGACGGCAAGCGGCAAGAAAAAAGCAAAAGGTAAGAAGACGAAAAGGCGATAAACAGCGTGGCTCAGTTGGCTCTCCGCCGGGCTCCTCTGCGCACTCTGCGGCTGCTCTCAGCGGTCTCTGCGTTTTAAGGTTTTGCTGCGGCTTCGGCAAACTCAAAGTCCTAAATCGCAGAGGTCGCAGAGAGCCGCCGCAGAGTGCGCAGAGCAAGCAAATCGCTGCCGGCCTCCCTTTTCTCCGTTCTTAAGCTTTGATCTTTTAAGTTCTCACAAGAACATACTAAAATGACGCGCTGCAATTGAACACCTCGCGGAGCGTGCAATGAAGAAGCTTCGGAAAATACTTCTCTTGATTGTGATCGCAGGAGCAATTCTTCTGATTGCGGTCATCAGCCTGACCATCGGCTGGCGTCCGTTTATTGGGCCAAAGGCGCGGCCTCTGACTGCGCGGAAATTTGACGCCACGCCGCAGCGGTTGGAGCGTGGACGATACGTGGCCGAACTCAGCGGGTGTGGAGGATGCCATTCGCAACACGACTGGAATACGCACGGGGCGCCGGTGATTCCGGGCGCCGAAGAAAGTGGACAATGGTTGAATTGGCCAGACTTGCCGGGCCATATCGTCGCACCGAACTTGACCCCCGACCCGCAAACTGGCGCGGGTACGTGGACGGACGATCAATTCGCCCGCGCGATTCGCGAAGGAATTGGACACGACGGGCGAGCCCTGTTTCCGATGATGCCGTACCAGGATTTCCGCAACATGTCGGACGAGGACCTCGCCTCGATCGTGGTTTATCTGCGCTCCTTACCTGCAGTTCGTAGTCAGTTGTCGAAAACGGAAATTATCTTCCCAGTGAAGTACCTGATTCGCACTGTGCCCGAGCCTGTGACCGCGCCGGTCGCCAGTCCTGAACCGGCAGATCGCGTGAAGTATGGCCAATACCTGGTCACCATTGGCGGCTGCGCAGACTGCCACACGCCCCAGGAGCGCGGCCAACCGGTCTCCGGTTTCGAGTTTGCTGGCGGATGGTTGATGAGAGGTCCCTGGGGAGAAGTCACCACGGCTAATATCACGCCTGACCCCTCGGGCATCAGCTACTACGACGAAGCGCTGTTCATCCAGGTGCTGCGCACCGGCTACGTAAAGGCGAGAAAACTGAATTCAATCATGCCCTTCGGATCGTACAAGAACCTTACCGACGATGATCTGAAAGCCATCTTTGCCTACGTGAAGACAGTGAAACCGGTGAAACATCGAGTGGACAACTCAGAGCCGCCTACCTATTGCAAGCTTTGCCGATTGAAGCACGGCGGCGGGGATCAAAACTAGCGTGCCGCGTCTTGCGGCTGGCGCTATAATATTTGTATGGTTCGCTGGCTGGCAGTTGCGGCCTTGGGCGCGGTTTTGCTCACGCTTCCGGCGTGGGCGCAACGGCGCGGCGGAGGCTCGAGAGGCTTCGCGGGACATGCCGGATTTTCCGCAGGCCACTCCATGGTTGGCAGCCGTGGTCCGACGATGAACGCACGGGGCTTCCCCAGTGTTCAACGGGGCGGCGTCAACTTCGTGATGGGTGGTTTTGGCCGCCGCGGCTTCGGTTACCGTCGTGGCCGCTTCTTCCGGGCGTGGCCCTACGCCGGCTATTACGGCTATCCATATTATGGCTGGTGGGACTACAGAGACGATTCATATTCCGCGGATTCCTATCAGAACTACCCGCCACCCGATTATTCGAGTGCTTACATCGAGAGCGACCGGCAGCAGGCGGCGATTGATCGCCTGGAAAATGAGGTCGACCGCCTGCGCCAGGAGCGAGAGGCTCGAGAATCCCAGTCATCGCAAGCCCGCTCGAAGGCCGACTCACAGCCGACCGAACTTGTTTTCCGCGACAAGCATACCGAGGAAATCCAGAACTACGCCATCGTCGGCCGGACCTTTTGGATCTTGAGCGCGCAGCGGGCGAGGAAGTTTCCACTCTCCGAACTGGATCTCGCCGCCACGAAAAAGATTAATGAGGATCGCGGCATAGAATTTCAGTTACCCGAATAATTTCTGTCATTCCGAGGAGCGTAAGCGACGAGGAATCTGGGTTTCGTTGCGTGCGAGAACCCAGCCCCGTCGTTTCGCCCGGAATGACAGCTCGTGGTGGGCAATCTGTGGAACGGCCGCTGTTTTCTGTGGATAACTATCCGCTTTCCCGTGGCAATCTCCAATTAGAATGAGCGTGACGTAGAATCAACTCCGACCCCCATGTCCCAATTCGTCCATCTACATCTCCACACCGACTATTCCATGCTCGACGGCGCCTGCGATGTGGACAAACTCTGCGAGCGCGCCAAACAACTCGGCATGCCCGCGGTTGCCATGACCGATCACGGCAACATCTTTGGCGCCGTGCATTTCGTGAATGCGGCCAAGCATGCGGGGATCAAGCCAATCATCGGCTGCGAGCTCTATATCTGTAAGAAGGACGATCACAATATCGAACGCACTCCGCCCGACGGCGATACGTACAACCATCTCCTGGTGCTGGCGGAAAACGAAGAAGGCTATCGCAACCTGGTGAAGATCACCTCGGAGGCGTCGCTGCATGGCTTCTATTACAAGCCACGCGTCAGCAAGAAATTTCTGGCGGAACACTCCAAAGGATTGATCGGACTGTCGGGCTGCCTCAAAGGCGAGGTTGCCGAACGGTTGATGGAAGAAAAGTACGAAGCCGCGCGCGAAGCGGCGGTGTTTTACCACGATATCTTCGGCAAAGACAATTTCTTTCTGGAGATTCAGGATCAGGGTTTGGAGATGGAACACCGTATCCATCCGCACCTGTTCCAGCTGGAAAAAGAATTGGGATTGCCGCTGGTGGCCACCAACGACAGCCACTACCTCTGCGAAGACGATGCCCAGGCGCAGGATGTGATGCTCTGCATTCAAACTGGAAAGTCCATCCAGGACACCAACCGTATGAAGTTCCAGGGCACGGACTTCTACGTCAAGAGCCACGACGAAATGTTCCGCGTGTTCAAGGATGCGCCCGACGTACTGACCCGCACCCTGGCCATCGCCGAGCGCTGCAGCACGCGCTTAGAAAAAATCAGCAATCCCTTTCCCCATTTCGACGTCCCGGCGGGCTATACGCTGGACAGCTATTTCGAACATGTCACCCGGGAAGGCTTTGCCCGGCGCTTGGAAGTTCTGCGGGGACTGGCAAATCAGGGGCGGTTGAAACGCAGTATCACGGAATACGAACAGCGGCTGACGCGCGAGCTCGCCATCATTCAACAGATGCAGTTCTCCGGTTACTTTCTGATTGTCTGGGACTTCATCCGCTATGCCAAGGAGCATGACATACCAGTCGGTCCAGGGCGTGGTTCCGCGGCAGGATCGCTAGTCTCGTATTCGATGGGCATTACCGATATTGATCCGCTGCAACACGAACTTCTCTTTGAGCGCTTCCTGAACCCCGAACGCATCTCCATGCCCGACATCGATATCGATTTCTGCATGAATCGTCGCGGCGAAGTGATCAGCTACGTCACCCAGAAATACGGGCGCGAAAACGTAGCCCAGATCATCACCTTCGGCACCATGGCGGCCAAGGCGGCGATCAAGGACGTGGGCCGCGCCATGGATATTCCGTATGCCGATGTGGACCGTATCGCCAAAATGGTCCCGACTACCCTCTACATCAAGCTGGAACAGGCTATGAAGGATTCGCCGGCGCTGCAGCAGGCCTACGAGAGCGAGCCGCAGGTGCGCCAGTTGCTCGATACCGCACGCAAGCTCGAAGGATTGGTGCGCAATGCCGGAGTTCACGCTGCGGGCGTCGTGATTTCACCGCGGCCGCTCACTGAACTTGTCCCGCTGCACAAAACCAAGAACGACGAAATTGTTACTGCGTACGACATGGTGGCCATCGAGAAGATGGGCCTGCTGAAGATGGATTTCCTCGGCCTCACCACGCTGACCATTCTCGATGATGCAGTAAAGCTGATCGCGCAGACCCGCGCCGAGCGCATTGCGTTGCAGGATATTGAATTTACCGATCAGGAAACCTACAAGAAAGTTTTTCACAGCGGACTGACCTCGGGCGTCTTCCAGTTTGAATCGCACGGCATGCGCGACGTGCTGCGCCGCTACCAGCCTAATTCGATCGAAGATCTCACCGCCTTGAATGCCCTCTATCGCCCCGGCCCGATCCAGGGTGGCATGATCGATGACTTCATCGATCGCAAGCATGGCCGCAAGAAGATCGAATACGAACTGCCGGAGTTGAAGGACGTCCTGGAAGAGACGCTGGGCGTGATTGTTTACCAGGAACAGGTAATGCAGATCGCCAACCGTTTGGCTGGATATTCTCTCGGCGAAGCCGATCTGCTGCGCCGCGCCATGGGCAAAAAGAAACCGGAAGAGATGGCGCAGCAGCGCGAACGCTTTGTCGAAGGAGCGGTCCAGCGCGGCTATCCGCCAAAGAAAGTAGAAAAGATTTTCGATCTCATGGCGCAGTTCGCGGGCTACGGTTTCAATAAATCGCATTCCGCAGCCTACGCGCTGCTGGCCTATCACACCGCGTACCTCAAGACCCACTATTCAGTGGAGTTCATGGCAGCGCTGCTCACCTCGGTGACCGGAAACACCGATGACGTGGTGAAATACATCAACGAATGCCGTGAAATGGGAATCGCCGTCGAGCCGCCAGACATCAATGTGAGCGACGCCAACTTCACGCCGCACGGCAGTGCCATCCGCTTTGGTTTGGCGGCCGTGAAGAATGTCGGCCACAACGCCATCCAGTCGATCGTTGCGGGGCGCAAAGAGCTGGGACGCTATCGCTCCATTTATGAATTTTGCGAGAAGGTCGATTTGCGGCTGCTCAACAAACGTGTTTTGGAGTCGCTCATCAAAAGCGGCGCCATGGATTCGCTCGGTCGGCGCGGCCAGTTAATGGCTGTCCTCGACAAGGCTATGGATCGAGCCCTAAAGACCCAGCGTGATGTGGAATCCGGCCAGCACGGCTTGTTTGGAGTGTTCCAGCAGGATGAAGTTCCCGTCAACAACGACAAACTACCCGATACGCCGGACTGGGATGAGCACACCCGCCTGGCTGCAGAAAAGGAAATTCTCGGTTTCTTTATTACCGGCCATCCGCTGGAAAAGTACAAGAACAAGCTGGAAGACTTGCGCGCGCTCAGCACAACCGACATCGCTGCCATCAAGTCTTCCACTGGGAAAGACGAGAACATCTGCACTGCCGGAATCATCACCAACCTGCGCGTGCTGAAGTCCAAAAAAGGCGATTTTTACGCTCAAGGTGCGCTCGAAGATATGACAGGCTCGGTGGAAATGATTGTCTTTCCCGAGGCCTATCGCAAGCTGCAGGAAAAGGTGAAGCTCGAAGTCCCGGTGCTGGTACGCGGCGGTCTGCGAATTGAAGAAGGTGTAAATCCCAAGCTGCTGGCCAACGACATCATTCCGCTCGAAGATGCCAAAGTCCCATTGCCGCGCTCGCTGCGCATCCGCATTCCGCTGGAGACCGCCAACGAGTCCGTGGTCGACGAACTGCATGCCCTTTGTGCCCTGCGCAAAGGTGAGGCAAAAGTGTTATTTGACGTGGAACGGCAGGGCGATTTCATGGTGGTGATGGAAGCGGAGGGCTATAATGTCCATCCAGACCGCGATTTTGTGGCGCGGGTGGAGGACTTGTGTGGCCGAGGCGCAGTGCGGGTCATTGACTAGGACGTGCTGTAGAGACGTAACTAGCTACGTCTCTACAGTGGACTGAGACATGCGGCGGATGAGAGCTTCCATTCCCAGGAGTGCGAGTTTGCCAGCAACAGCTCCGGCGGCCACAAATGCGATGCTGGTGGTAGCCGGCACAGAGTTTCTCCTTTCCATGGTGGAAACCCGCTGGGCCGCCAGGAATGGTGATGGCAGAAAGATGGAGTCTCAACTAAGGGCGCAGCAAGAGCTGGGAAAAATTGAGCAGCAACTGGAGCGACTGCAATCGCTGCCGGGGCAGGACGATGACGTTCGCAGCCAGATCCGGCAGCTTCACGATCGCATTCACGATTTGCGCGCTCAGGTATCGGCCCACTTCAGTGCTTGGCAAAAGGCGGAATTAGCCAGGAATCCGCAACGTCCGCTCACCCTCGAGTACGTGGAGCGAATCTTCACCAACTGGAGCGAAATTCACGGCGACCGCGGTTTCGCCGACGACCATGCCCTGGTTTGTGGCCTGGCCCGCTTTCACGGCAATGAAGTCGTGGTCATCGGCCATCAGAAGGCCCGCGATACCAAACAGAATGTCTACCGCAATTGGGGCATGACCAACCCCGAGGGCTATCGCAAGGCTCTCCGGGTAATGAAGATTGCGGAAAAGTTTAAGCGTCCGATCTTCACCTTCGTGGATACGGTTGGCGCCTATCCAGGTCTGAGCGCGGAGGAGCGTGGCCAGGCCGAAGCCATCGCCAGAAACTTGCGCGAAATGGCGCGCCTGCAGGTTCCCATTATTACCACCATTACTGGGGAAGGCGGCAGCGGCGGAGCGCTGGCGATCGCGGTCGCGGATCGCGTGCTGATGATGGAAAACGCCATTTATTCCGTAATCTCTCCCGAGTCCTGTGCCGCCATCATGTGGCGCGATGCCACCAAGAAAGAACTTGCCGCGCAAGCCCTGCGCATCACCGCCGCGGACTTGGCCGAGTTCGGCTGCATCGACGGCATCGTTCCTGAACCCGAGGGCGGCGCCCACACCGATCATGAAGCGGCAGCGGCTCTGCTTGATGCCGCACTGCAGAAACATTTCAGCGAACTGACCAAAATCTCGGCCCACGAATTGGTCGCGTCACGATATAATAAGTTCCGCAACATGGCGCAGTTCCTGCGTGCGGAATAAGCGGAACGTGGAAAATGGTATTGGTAAGACAGGTACTTCGGTGACTGAGTTCCGCCCTCCGCGCCTGTTCGCAACTACTCCCGTGCCGTATAATCAAAGGTACGCCTCGTTTACTCCAAGAACACTCCGAGCGGGGGAAACTCGCTCCAGTCAAAGGAAGGATAAGGAATGGCCACCACGGATGTAGCGCTCCACGAAGCCTTTGGGCAAAGGGAGCCGAAGCGCGTCGTCAACAATATGAGCATTCAGGTTGCGACCGTGAACGGGTCGGGCTCGCAGAGTTCGAACACCGTGCTTCTGCGCAGTATCTTTCAAATGGGCGTACCGGTTTCCGGCAAGAACCTGTTTCCCTCGAACATCGCCGGTCTTCCGACCTGGTACACAATCCGCGCCAACAAGGACGGATACATTGCGCGTAAGAAAGAAATCGACTTTGTCATCGCCATGAACGCGGAGACGGCACAGGAAGACGTGATGTCACTGGCGCCAGGCGCAGCTGTGCTCTACGACGAGCCGCTGAACCTTAACAAACTGCGCACTGATCTGATTTTTTATCCCGTCCCCTACGACAAACTGGTCGCACCCGTCTGTCCCGAAGCCAAGCTGCGCAAGTTGGTGAAGAACATGATTTACGTGGGCGTGGCGGCGCAGTTGCTCGGCGTTGATATGGCCGAGGTAGAAAAGGCCTTGCGCAAGCAGTTTGCCAAGAAAGTGAAAGCGGCCAATCTCAATCTGGCTGCGGTGCGTGCCGGATTCGACTTCGCTGCCGCCAATCTGATCAAGCAAGATCCGTATTTCATTCAGCGCATGGACAAGAACCAGGGCATGATCATCATCGACGGCAACTCAGCCGCCGCCCTGGGCTGCATGTTTGCCGGGGTCACGGTTGTGACTTGGTATCCGATCACGCCGTCGTCGTCGCTGGTCGAGACCCTGATTGATTACATGAAAGAGTATCGGATCAATCCTGACGGCAAGGCGACCTTCGCCATCGTGCAAGCCGAAGATGAGCTGGCCGCGATCGGCATGGTCCTGGGCGCGGGCTGGGCGGGTGCGCGTTCGATGACTGCGACCGCCGGCCCAGGCATCTCGCTCATGGCCGAGTTTGCCGGCCTTTCCTACTACGCTGAGGTTCCCGGGGTGGTGTGGGACATCCAGCGCGTCGGCCCTTCCACGGGCTTGCCCACGCGCACTTCGCAAGGCGATATTCTCTCGACTGCGTTTCTCTCGCACGGCGATACCAAGAACATC
>Ga0074044_10003327_pt1 | contig 13734 bp, 7 predicted proteins | sample BogForMeECP23OM1_FD_94443 | JGI IMG/M metagenome (GOLD analysis project Ga0074044, IMG submission 94443) | Bog forest soil microbial communities from Calvert Island, British Columbia, Canada - Bog Forest MetaG ECP23OM1 | ecosystem: Environmental > Terrestrial > Soil > Wetlands ... | reverse complement strand
TCGCCAAGAGCATCGATCGCCGCCAAGGGGTCGGCACCCATCCAAAAGAGATGACTCGGATCCAGATTTGCGCCGACAATCTGTCCAATCTCCTGTCTCAGCTTCAGTAAGGTGGGTACATTGTAGATCAATTGATGACCGTGCATTTCGATACAAAGCTTTTTTATGCCGCATTCTTTGGCGGAGGAGGCAAGCTTTTCCCAGTAAGGCAAAAGCTTCTCGTTCCATTGCCAGTCGAGAATTACCCCATTCTCAGGAGGCCAGGCGCATGTAACCCAATTTGGTCTCACGTCGTTCGGCCCGCCGGCCGGCAAACCGGACATTAAGACAACGGTTTGAACGCCAAGCAATTCGGCAACCCGGATCGTCTCGTAAATGATCCTGCTTTGACGTTCTCCATCGACGGGATGAAGCTGATTGCCGCTGCAGTTGAGCGCCGCCAGTGACAAACCGTTTTGCTCAAGCACGGACAAAAACTCCTGGCGCTTCTCCTTACTTTGTAAAAGAGATTGCAGCTCGGCATGCGGAGCGGCGCTCCAGTTGCCCATTCCGATTTCCAAGCCCGCAAGACCGAGGTCGGCCGAGGCTCTCGCAGCTTCTTCGAATGAAAGATGCCCCAAACTTTCAGATACAGCGCAGAGTTTCATTTTTGTCTCACTATTTTCGATCCGGATGCATTCTTGCGGTGGATAATGCCAAACTCCTTCATCTCAGTCATCTGTGAAATCTGCGGTTCACCCCTTATCTTCGGTTTTTGGGTTAAATAGACGCAAAAGGCTGGAGCCTTCGCTTACTTTGCTCCCGAACCAGGCACCAAAGGGGGGCAGCAGGACGTTCTCCTGTTCGAGTCCTGCATCAAAGCCGTGACCGTCGATCGAATGCCACGCATTCGAAACCGGTTGTGAGGCGTCCCGATTCGAAAAGTTGAAGAGGCAGAGGATCCGCTCACCGTTCCAGGACCGCTCGAACGCCAGAATCGGTTCGCTCGACTGGACAAAGGCGATGTCGCCGTACACAAGTGCCGGATGTTTTTTCCGCCAAAACAAAAACCTTCGAAACATGTGCAGGACCGAGCACGGATCTCTTTCTTGTTCATTTACTGCCAAGGCCAAATGGGCCGGCGGGATCGGCAACCATGGCTTGGTGGTAGTGAAGCCTCCATAGGGCAGTTGGGAAGACCATGGCATTGGCGTTCGGCATCCGTCGCGACCCTTGAAATCGGGCCAGAACTCGATACCCCATGGGTCGCGCAAATCTGCGAAAGCGACGTCGGCCTCAGTCAGACCAAGTTCTTCGCCCTGATAGACACAAGCCCCTCCCCTGAACGACAACAGTGCAGCCAGCAGCAGCTTGGCCAGGGCGGGCTCATCTCCCTGAAGGTCCACCGAGCGCCCGCAGCGGGTCACAACCCGGATGTTATCATGGTTACTCATCGCCCAGGTCGTCCAGCCTGCGCCGAGAACTGCTTCCGTCCTTTCTATCACATCCCGCAGCGAGGAAGAACTGAACGTCAATTTCATGAGTTCGAAATTGTAGCAACTATGAAGATGCACTCCGGAACGTGTGTACTTGGCGCTGACGTTGATCATGTCGACATCTGAGACCTCCCCGATCAGATATCGATCGTGATACTGATTCACGACCGCACGGAGTTCTCCCAGTGACTCAAAAGTGCGAGGCTGGTCGCGGGTATAGGTCAACTCCTGCCAATTAAATGGATTGTTTCCCTCGTCAAAGAATTGAGAATCGCTCTGGCCAGGATTGCGCGGAGGGTTATTTCGCAATTCGAGGTCGTGCGCGAGTGTAGTAATGGCATCAAGACGCAACCCGTCGACCCCCGCGTCCAGCCAGAAGCGAACCTCTTTGAACATGGCAGCCCGGACCGCCGGGTTATGCCAGTTCAAATTCGGTTGGCTGCGTAAATAATGATGAAGGTAATACTGCCTGCGGCGCGGCTCCCATTGCCAGGCCGAGCCGCCGAAAACCGACGCCCAGTTATTTGGAGGGGTACCATCAGATTTCGGGTCGGCCCAGACGTACCAATCCGCCTTTTCGCTCGTCCGGTTTCGGGAGCTCTCCTTAAACCAAAGATGCTGATCGGAGGTATGCGCCAGAACCATGTCGATAATGACCTTAAGTCCGCGCTCATGCGCCAAAGAAAGTAGAGAAACGAAATCCGAATTCGTCCCAAAGATCGGATCCACGGCGCGATAATCGGCAACGTCGTAGCCGAAATCACGCATGGGTGACTTAAAAAATGGTGAGATCCAGATAGCATCAATACCCAACCCGGAGATGTAATCGAGCTTCCGGTTAATACCAGGCAAGTCGCCGGTTCCATCGTCGTTAGCGTCAAAGAAGCTTCGCGGATAAATTTGATAGATGATTGCGCCACGCCACCATTCTGATTCCATCGTAATTGTCTCCTTCCGTGCTTAAGAACGGACGAATTCAAAAGCGTTGTTAGGCGTCGAGTTTCTGTTTGTCAAGAACCTCCGGGCGGTGTCATCTCGACAGTTGCCAACGCGCTGTTTCTAGCCGATTTGGTCATTGTGAGGCAAATCCCGGCAACCGTCGTTTCCAACGAGCAGAAGGAAGGCCGATACCAATTGGTCGTCCACATCGAGCCCGCGAAATTCCGAGGGCCTTTCCTTAAGCTTCGGTTCCGGGACAACGTTCCTGTCAAGGGCACTTACGAAGACGGAAAGCTTGAACTGACGTATGCTCGGAAGCTGGGGTTTGAACCCGGCGACACGTTTCCGGTGTGGGTGGATCGCTGAAACTCCGTAGTGCAACTCTTGACTTCTTGGCCGATGCACGGGCGAGACGTGCCATCGGCGTTCGGCGTTCAGCGTTCAGCGTTCAGCGTTCAGCGTTCGGCGTTCGGCGTTCGACGGCGCAGTCAGGACATCGGTAACACTTTTGGTTCAGGACATTTCTCCTGGCGGCGGGCCGGCGCGCTGAACGTCAAACACCGAACTCTGAACGCTGAAACGCCAAACACCGGCCTCTGAACGTCGAACGCCGAACGTTGACCGTCGAACGCCGAACGCCAAACGTTAAACGCCGAGCGCCCTCTGTCGTTTTAGATTGCGTTGCGAAGCAGCCGCAACGTACTATTCTAACTCGTGTTCATAAAGCAGCATGCCTGGCACTTCCGAGAGACCTGAGCCGTTGGCCGCTATGCAACCTGTGCCAGAGGCCCGTTCCTGGGCTGCGAACGTAGCTGCGCGCCTGTGGATGCTCCAGACCAGCTTCGCAGACGATCCTCCCGACGCGCGCCGCGAATACCTCGTAGAAGAGATAGAACGCTCGATCAAAGATGTCGTGGAGAGCCGGCGCTCAGAATATCTCGCCGCACTCATGGAGCGCTTCCCGGGTCCGGAACGGATCGACGCTCCCAATTTAAAACCGCCGCCTGTCGAAGAAGTGGAACGAAGCGCCCAAGATGTCGCGGACGAGTTGTTGGCCCGGCTGCCCGAACTTTCCCGCGAAGCGAAGGCTGTCCTGGCACAGAAGCTTCAGGCCGTTGGACTCTTTGTTTCGTCAAGCCGGGGCATTGAATTGCCGTTGGAGCTTTTAGGTAAACTCGGAATGACACCCAAGGACACGCTGGACGAGGAGCGACTAACGAAGCTCTTCACGGCCTTGCTCGAACTGGTGGTCACGCTTGACCACCTGATTTGGAATGTATGGAAGAATATTGCACCGAAATCCAGCGTGCGTCGCGATCAGGCTAGCGATAACCCGCGCCGAATCCTCGGCCGCTATCTTTCCGGTGATCGCGAGGTAGCCACCCTCCAAATATCACAAATGCTCGACAAGACGCGGCAAATTACCGCCGGACTGCTCTCCGCCATTGGCCCGGCGGGTGAAATATTTGCACGCAAGTACCTGGAGAAATATGCGCCGGAGAAGATCCGTGCCAGTGTGGAATCGAAGTCCCCCGGCTTCATTGCGAGCGTTGAGCAAAAGTGCTGGCGCCGTTACGTTGAATTGGCTGCCGAACTGAGCGGCCAAGGTGTAGAAACGCAAATCGTCGATGGAATTGTGGCGTATACCGAGGAGTTGATTTCGAGATCGGAAATCCGGGGACGTTAGTCCTGCTGATTCCGCACGCCCGACAAGAAGCTGAGATTTTATGCAAGTACATTGGCATGAAGGACTGTTTTTGCTGCCGCATCATTTGCAGCGTATCCAGCGAAGCCTTAATGAAAGCGCGTCCGCTGAGCGCCGTCTCAGCTGGGCTTATCCTTACGGTGTAATCGACGCGCGACTCTCCAATGATGATCTTGAGAATATGCGGCTTCGGTTTGACCGGCTCCACGCCATTATGCCGAGCGGACAAGAAGTTCTTTTCCCCCAGGACGCTGAATTGCCCGCGATGGATATCAAGCAGGCATTTGAATCGCGCGGCCGGTTCGTCGTCTATCTCGGCGTGCCGCTCTGGTTCAGTGCGCGCGCCAATTGTGTAAACCCAGGCCAAACTGTTGATCCGCGCGCAAAGATTCTTTACCGCATTTCCGAAGCGGAAGTGCCTGATGAGAACACCGGTGAAAACGTAAAAACTGTCCTCCAGCGCAGAGTCAATGCAAGGCTGCTATTGGATAATGAGGACCGGTCAGACCTGGAAGTAATACCCTTGTTAAGAGTGACAAGAGCGGCAGGCGAAGAGGTCGGCTTACCAAGACGCGATCCTGAATTTGTCGGTCCCTGCTTCGTTCTGAATGGGTCCGCGACGCTCCGCGAACTGGTTCGCGATTTAAGCAGCCAAGTGCTGGGTAGTCGTCAGGAACTCGTCCTGCAGATAACCCGCGGAGGATTCAGCATCGACACGATGCGAGGCATTCAGTTCGAACAGGTGATGCGCCTGCGGACCTTGAATCGATTTGGGGCTCGGTTGGAGGCCCTGGTTGAAACACCTAACCTGGCCCCGTTCGACATTTACCTGGAGCTGCGGGAGATTCTGGGAGAGCTTGCTGCGCTCCATCCGGACCGGGATCTCTTTGATTGCGCCCCGTACCACCACGACAATCCCTATCCCAGTTTCAGCGAGCTTGCCACGAAGGTCCGCGAATTGCTCAGGGGAAGCGTCGCACCGAGCTTCCTTAAGGTCCAATTCATCAAGGCAAACGGGCTCTTTAGGGCCGGTCTTACGGACGAGCATTTTCTTCGGCCGAGCGACTACTTTCTGGGGATCAGAACGAAAGAAGATCCGCGCGCACTCGCGCAACTCGTGGAGGATGCCGACCGATTCAAGCTTATGCCGGAGAGCATGTCTGGACGCGCCATCCGCGGTGTCATCCTGAAGGAGGAGCGGTTCCCGCCGCTCGAACTCCCAGCGCAGTCAAACCTTTACTATTTTCGCCTGCTCCGTGGTGAGAGCGCCCGCAGTTGGCAACAGATACAGAGCGAAAAATCTGCCGTCGTCCGTTGGAGTGGAAACGAATCGGCGGACTACGATTTGACGCTCTACATGACGCTCCCGAAATCGGAAACATAGTGTCCTGTCCCCGAAATATATGTTATTTCGGGGACAGGACACTACTAACACTGTTTTATGACCCCTCTTGAACTCTGTGAGCCGCTATTCACCAAGGTGTGCCTGCTCAACCGCCTGGGACGCCAAGGTGGAGGCGTCGCCAGTTACGACCAGCTGCGCTTGCAGATCGAGGGTATTTTTGCAGATCTGCGCAAGGCAGCCGATAGCGATCCCGTGTTGAGACTGCAGTGGGAGCAGCTGGAACTCCCGCTGATTTTTTTCGTGGATTCGATGATTTCAGAGAGCGGCCTGGCCGTCGCAGCAACCTGGAACAAGAACCGGCTGGCCTACGAACAGAAAGAGTTAGCCGGCGATGAAAAGTTCTTTGACCTGCTTGACGAAACTTTGAATGACCCGAGCGATGAAGCGAGTCTGCGCCTTCCCGTCTTCTATACGTGTCTCGGGCTTGGATTTATGGGTTGGTACGCCGGCCAGCCCGAATACCTGCGCGGGAAGATGTTGGACATTAGCCAACGGCTACGAACGGCCATGGAGACGGACAAAACGGCTAGAATCTGTCCCGAAGCGTACCTGAACGTTGATACTCGAGATCTGGTACAGGCACCTGCTTCAAAGCTCGGCGGGATCGCGATCGTCTTCGCCGGGCTTTGTCTGGTGGTTATAACCGTCGAGGCCTATCTCTTCCATGCGGCGTCGCTCTCGCTGACCGACTCTCTGTCTGCGATCGGCTCTCAGGAGATCAGGAAGTGAACACTTGATCTTGACCACGGTGTGAAAGAACTAGCCTATCTTTTTAAGGCATTTGCGAGCCTGTCCACCTGGGTGAAGGCGGTCATCCTTATTTTGCTGGCCACGACGATTATCGGTGCGGCAGCCTTCTTCGGAGTTCAGGTGGCGATCATTGTCGCGTTCGGGATTCTAATCGTCGCGCTTATCCTGGGATTGTATCTTCTTCTTGTCTTCTGGGTGCGAAGGCGCAAGGCGGCCGAGCTCCGAGGCGAAATCGCAACGAGCGCAGCCAACCGCGGGGTCACTGACACTGCGGCCCGCGGAAGATTGGACGATTTGCGCCGTAACTTCGCGAAAGGGATCGAGAAATTCGAGTCTGCAGGCAAGGACTTTTACGGATTACCCTGGTACGTGATTGCAGGTGAGCCCGGCTCGGGAAAGACCGAGGCAATCCGCCACTCGCAGGCCGGCTTCCCTCCTGGTCTGCAAGATGAGTTTCAAGGAGTCGGCGGAACCATCAACATGAACTGGTGGTTCACGAATTACGCGGTGATCCTGGACACCGCTGGGCGACTGATATTTGAGGAAGTGGAACCCGGAACGACGAGCGAATGGCGAGAGTTTCTCGGGCTGCTCAAAAAACATCGTTTCAACTGCCCGGTGAATGGACTTCTGCTGACCATCCCGGTCGAAAGTCTGGTGGAAGACGCTCCTGAAGAAATGGAGCGAAAGGCTGCAAAAATCGCGCGTCAGCTCGAGGTGATACAGCGCGAGCTGGATGTGCGCTTTCCGGTTTTCGTCTTGTTAACCAAATGCGATCTGATCCACGGCTTCCGCGAGTTTTTCGAAAGTCTCGACGATCCACGCGCTCAGCAGCAGATGCTTGGATGGTCAAATCCGGCACCGCTAGACGCCCCGTTTCGGCCGGAACTTCTAGAGGAACATTTACGAGCCGTTGCCCAGCGCTTGCGCCGAAGGAGGCTCGCTCTGCTGCTCGACCCGGTTGCCAGCCACTCTGACGGACGGCGCATCGACGAGGTCGATCGGCTTTACGACTTTCCGCAAAGTTTGATCGCGCTCACGCCACGACTTCGCCGATATCTGGAGACGATTTTCGTCGCTGGAGAATGGACTTCGCGCCCGCTGTTTCTGCGCGGAATCTATTTCACCTCGTCGATGCGCGAAGGTTCGGCGCTCGACGAGGAGCTTGCAGCAGTCATGGGTTTGCCGGTCGACCAGTTGCCGGCCGGCCGAGCGTGGGAACGAGATCACTCCTATTTTTTGCGGGATCTCTTCCTGGACAAAGTCTTCCGGGAAGACGGCCTGGTAACTCGGGCGAGCAATACCGATAGATTGCTGCTTTACCGCAAATTGGCGCTTTTTGGTGCAGGGGTGCTAGGATTGCTGGCACTATTGTCGTTCGGACTGTTGGGTTATCGCTCGCTCCAAGAGAGCGTCGTCGCCCAAAGCGGATTCTGGGCGCGCGCCAGGGAAGGCTGGAGGGGAACGGTATGGCAACCGATCGTCGCTCCTGATCCTGCCGGGACAACACTTTTTCGTTATCGCGGAGATCAGCCGGTCGGTCCCGGTCTTACGGCGGAGACACGTGCCGATTTTCATTACGAGAAGCTTTCAATTGCTGACTTCCACGAGGCACTGCGAGAACTCGCTGCCAAACCGCTGAACGTTCCGTGGGTTTTTGGACTGTTCGCTCAGGCAGACGCCAATCCGGATCAAGAACGCCAGCATGCGCAACGAGTTCTTTTCGAAGACAGCGTTGTCGAGCCACTTCTCGACGCAACGCGCCAAAAGATGAGCGAGCCCAATCCGCTGATACCCGTGCATCGGAAACCGGATCCCCGCCCGCCGGAACTTGTGGGCGCGCTGGAGGCAAAGGCTCTAGCTGCACTGGTCCGTGCGGAAATAGCAATTCGCCGGGGCCTTGGCCAGCCAGCCGAAGGAGCGCCGGGAGCGAGTTTTCTTGCGCCTTTGTTGGAGTACGTCGCTGACAGGCCAAACGAACCACGTCTTGTGGAGACTATGAATTGGACGTACACCGAGAATCGCGATGGCCATGGAAAATGGCCCCCGAAGTGGGTGAGTGGCGGATCGACTCTGGCCGAGAATACAGCGATCAGGATTGGGTTAGACCACTTGATTGCCGGCGCGCGGCAACGCATTCAGAGCCGTGCGGCCAATCTTCAATTACTGGTGGAGCTCGCGGGCCTCGCTCGGCAGTACCAGGCGATCGAGATCGAACTCTCCACTAAAGCCAGCATTAAGGACGATCCGGTAACGAGCGACCGCGAAGTCGCAATCATGTTCGACAAGCTTAACGCGGCCAAGATTGCCCTGGAGGAAAAGCTCGAGGCTATCCGACGAGCAGGAGTATTTGAAGATGGTCCGGAGACCCTTGTTTCAGCGTACCAGAAGCTAATTGGTGGAAATGATTCCTGGTTCGGACAGATCGCTGAGATCCAGGCCGAAATAGAAAAGATCATCCCCACCCAGGATCCTAACGCAAAAGGAGTCACCAAAGTGCTGGAGACAATCCCGCAAGATGACCCCAAATACGCTCTTCTTCGGGAGATTAAAGTGAAGCTGGCGGATATCTCGCAACAGGCGAAGACTCAAATCGAGGGGGCGATCGGTCCGCCGCAGTTGGAAGAGTTCAAGGCCCTTGATGACGCCGTTCTTGTGCCCCTGGCAGATCAGAAACCGAGCTATCTTGTCCGCTGGAATTTTTATCAGCAGTGCCGCGCCGGGGCTCCGGAGTTTAATTACTCTGAGAAGATGAATTTAATTGGTCAGGCGTGGAAGCCATTTGAGCTCCTGACGAACGCCCTAGCGGTTTTGAATGCGAAAGTCGAAGATTACCAGGGTAAACTCAAAGAACCCTTTCTAACGACCTGCACCTACCTGCTTCGACGCACAGAGGAGATCCAGCGCGACGCTTATTTAACAAATTATTTCAAGCAAACGAAGGCGCAACTGCGCGCTCGCGTACGATTCCCTCTTTTGTGGCCCCCAGGCCCGGACAACCTGACGATTAGTGTCGACCAGATTCGGCAGGTGAAAGTCTTGCTGGTTGCGGTACGCCGGGACTTGCAATCGGATACGTTTACCAAGATGCCGGTACAGGCACGACAGGGATTGACGGACATGGCGAAGGGGCTTAGTCCGCTTGGTGCATTGTGCGATACCATCCTGAGGCCGGACGGGGCAGTCTCTACGGTCACGCTCACCCTGCTCAACGGGCAGGCGCAGCGCCAGTTGTCGGGTCCGGATCTTGCCCCGATGGCAACGCCGACCCCGCCTCCTCCCCCGCCGCGCCGCTCGATCATCAGTCAATTATTTACGGGGGACGCACCCACTCCAACCCCGGAGGCGCCACTTCCTTATAATCCTCGGAACTGGAACGGAATAATGCTCGTCGCTGGTGAAAAATCCAAGCTCTACACCCACGGAAGCGGCGTCGTGCCGATTGATGCTCCTGCAGACATGCCCCTGGGAAAATTTACGATCGACAGCGCTTTTCATTTTATCGTTTTCCACACCCCGACAGGTGGAGCGTCTCAATCGATTGACTGCGGCGAGAACTGGTCCGCGCTGCGCTTGTTAGGCCGGTATGGCGGTAAACCGGTGGACGTGGGGCAGGTTTGGCGTGTCTCACTCCGGCCGGGCGAGCCGACCGCGGTGTGGGTCCAGGCCACCTTTGAGACGCCGCTCCCGGCGTTGGACGCGTGGCCTACAGTCGACAGTCTGGGCCTCCGAGATTTTGCCGGACCATGAGCCGATTTCTCAAGGTTTTTCTGCGGGATCCGTTGAGCGGCAGGATCCATATCGCCGGTTTCGGCAAACACCCGGCTTGGGATGATCATATCGACGACATCGGGTTGGCAACGGAAACCTTAGTTCTGACGAAACAGCTCCTCTATTCCGAAGGGATCGCCACTCAGCTTGCTTCGGGTGCCTGGGATCAAATTGACAAGTCAGGGCAAGCCATCGAGTTCGATCACCGATTTGTCTGGGGCCGCGATGAACAAGCTATCATCGGAGCAATCTGGGCTTCGGCAGATCGCAAAGGACGCACCCGGTTCCCAATGGTTATCTGCATTCAGGCGGGTTTTGACGGTCTCAAGGCGATCGGTCTTTTACTGGCGCCGATCGAGCGGCTCGGCATCCTCTGCAGGGAAGCGAAGACCCAGGAAAAGATCCGCGATTCGTTCAATCAGACCTACCGGGAATTGAACGCCACGCCATTCCCCGCCGCCGGCAACCTTTTTTCGGAAACAAGCGATCCCGGAGAGAATTCCATTCTGCCGGCCTTAATCACTCTCGCCGCGGGGCTGGGAAACCAGCGCCCCCGCACCTCCGGGGAAACTGGCAGAACCGGGCGATCACATTTCCGGCTGACGACGATTTCTTCTCAGGTAAAAGAAAATCTTAGCTTCTGGTCGGGCTACCTTGCCAGATACTCTGACTCAAGTCTGCCTTACATTATCATCGCAGCAAACGGAAGGCGTTGGATCGACTTGATCGTCGGTGAGCCGGTCCCCAATGATTTCTTTTGTCTACGGGCCAATGAATATGCGCTGCCGGCCACTTGGATCGGAATCGAGGGAGCGCGGTTGCGCAAGTTGAAAGCGGAGGCCAAAGACTACCTGCAAACATTCAGGCGTGGAACTGCTAGCCCTGTCAAACATCCCCGCTCATGGTGGTCGGCCCTGTTTAATAAGTTTTGAGTTTTGAGTTTTGCGTAAGAGCGATGGCCTTAAACGTATCAGCGGGTCAGAACCATCGCGCGATCCGACATTTGGACGTGGTAGACGCGCTCCGGGAACGATGAGAGGCGCCGAACGCTGAACGTCTCACCTCCTACCCCCTCTCACTCAAAGCCCAAAACCCAAAACTCTAAAGCCTAACCAGCCCAGCCGCTCCGAGCCGCTTAATCACCCGGAGACCTTCTGGAATCACCTGTTCCAGGGGGGCTCTCTGCTCCAATGCCAGCTTCTTCAGGAGCGCTTCAACGGTCTGCGTTCCGTCAAAATGCGCTGTAAGCTCCGCCACAACCGCATCCAATCCCAGCTTCGCAGGCAGATCATCCGTGCGCTCGAGATAGCTCCGCTCGACGACCCAGGCGCAGTTCCGCTGCACAGACTCACTCACCAGACGCACCTCCGCCGTCAGCCGAGGATGCGCAGCTAACAAAATTTGTTCGTCGTTCGATTCCAAAATATCCAGTGTCGAAAAACGCTCGAGTAGAGCGTCGCCGATTGGCCCTTCCGGGCGTTTTTGCATCTCATCCACCCAAAACCAATTCTGTGCGGACCGACGCCGCATCGTGATCAGACCACCGAGGATACCCTTCACATCACGTCGTGCGAGATAGGACAGCCGCTCCGCAAACGATGCCCCCGTGGTCTCGTGAAACAGTTCCCCCTGCTCCAGTGCGCGTTTTCGCGCATATTCCACCGGACTGAGTTCATAACCTTTCCAGATATGCACATCGCAATTGGATCGCTCAAACCAGGGCCTGAGACGATTCTCCCAGGATTGTGCTTCGAACTCCACCCACTCACACAGCATCTGAAACACGCCGCCCTCCTCCAGAAACTGCGGTGCGCCTCGCGCCAGCGATTCCACGAATCCGTCCAGCTCCATGCTGTTATCGCAACAGAGCAGGCCCGAGACTGGCGCCAAAAAGAACGGCGGGTTGGAAACGATCAAATCATACCTTTGTCCCGCAACCGGTTCGAAACGATCACCATACAAAAACGAGACATTGCTCAGCCCGTTCAGAGCTGCATTGAATCCGGCAAAACTCAAGGCCCGCCGGTTGATGTCCGTACCAACGACAGACGCAGCGAAAGAAGCCGCTACCAGTGCGAGCGTGCCACAACCGGTGCCAAGATCCAAAACTTTGCTCCCGGGACGGAGTATGCTGCACCTAGCCAGCAGCCGCGTCGTCGGATTTACACCGAGAACCAGATCCGCCGCCGCGCCCGCTTCGGCGCGTCGTCGCGAATCGCAGGCAATAATCAGCTCGCCGAAATGCGTCAGCATGCAAGCCGGCCGAAGCCGCTCTCCGTCGCGCGCCAGTAGTTCACTCTGCAGCAAGTCGCGCAGAATCTCTTTAGAGAAGAGTTTTTCCGCTTGGCTTGTTTGCACCGCCTCGCCCACGTAAAAGGCCCGGATCAGCAGTTCGAGCCGGGGATCGCACATCACCAGCCACGCTGAAGCAGCCTGCCTGGCCAGACTGTTCCAGGGCAATTCCGCCAGACCCAGTTCACTCAAGCGTTCTTCAGTGTAACCCTGTTCCCTCAGGAATCGCGCGATCGCTTGGGCAGATTCTACCAGGATTTCCATGGTGCATTTTTATGGCTTTCGCGAGCTCCCAATCGCCTAAGTTAGCGCTTAATGGGAGGCGTTCACGCGTATCCGGCGCTGGAACTCTAATAAACGTGAACCGCGAATGCACACGAATTGAGACGTATATAAATCGGAATTCGTGTCCATTTGCGCCTATTCGCGGTTTTTTGAGTCTGCCTAACCCTTAAGCTACCTAGGCGCAGCGTCCGGTTTGCTTCTTGTGTAAGCGAAGGCTCCAGCCTTTGCTCCGTTCCGAAGAGGCCAAGGCTGGAGCCTTCGCTTACAGAGCCGATGATTGGTTGTAGTCGCCCACTTTTTCTGGTTTATTGTCCTACCTGCCATGCCGACAGCCGCGCGCTATCACCAGTACGAGATACTCCGGCGGGAGGATGGCAGCCTCTGGGAGTTGGGTCGGGGGGCGATGGGGATCACCTACAAGGCTTACGACACCAACCTGCGCTTCACGGTTGCGCTGAAGGTCATCAATTCCGCTTACCTCGAAAACGACACCGCGCGACAGCGTTTCCTGCGCGAAGCGCGCGCAGCCGCTGCGCTACGACATTCGAATGTCGCGTCAGTCTTCAATCTCGGTACCGAACAGGACAAATATTTTTACGTCATGGAGTTCGTTGACGGCGAGACCCTGGAGGCTCGGGTGAAGCGCAAGGGGTCCTTGGAACCTGTCGAGGCCTTGAACATCGCGCTTCAAGTGGCTCGCGCTTTAGCGGTCGCCGCCAAACAGCAACTGGTTCATCGCGACCTGAAACCAACCAACCTGATGCTGGTCGACCAAGAAGGAGAATCGATAGTTAAGGTCATCGACTTCGGGCTGGCGAAGGTCGCAAAGGATGCAGGGGAAGACTCTGGTACGCTCACAATGGGGGGATTTGTCGGTACGCCGCATTTTGCCAGCCCCGAGCAGGTGGAAGAAGGCGAGGTGGATATCCGCTCGGACATCTACTCGCTTGGAGCCACACTTTATTTCGTGCTGACCGGCCAGTCGCCGTTCTCGGGTTCCGTTGGCCAAGTCATGAGCCAGCATTTGTATAAGCCCCTCCCGATGGAGCCGCTAACAAGTTTGCCTCGATGCGTGGTTTCTTTGCTTCGGCGGATGATGGAGAAGGATCGTA
>Ga0074044_10003326_pt1 | contig 13735 bp, 15 predicted proteins | sample BogForMeECP23OM1_FD_94443 | JGI IMG/M metagenome (GOLD analysis project Ga0074044, IMG submission 94443) | Bog forest soil microbial communities from Calvert Island, British Columbia, Canada - Bog Forest MetaG ECP23OM1 | ecosystem: Environmental > Terrestrial > Soil > Wetlands ... | reverse complement strand
GCCGGCAAGTTTCCAGATTCCGACTACCAAACTATGAAGACCTCCCTGGAAGAGGAAGCGGCCGCCGTGCTGGCTGAAATTGCGCGTCTGGAAGAAGCCGCATTCACTTCATCCCCCCACGGCCGAAAAGGAGCCAGAGTTTGAAACTTGGCAAGCAACAAACCGGGTGCCCCATTTCTCGCGCACTTTGCGAGAAGTGGGGATTCTCCCTGCTGTTGTGCACGCTCCTTATCGTCTCCGTCTCGGCCCAAACTCTTACCGGATCAGTCAAGAATGGCACGACCAACAAACCTGCGGCAGGCGACGATGTTGTGCTCCTCAGTCTAAGTCAAGGGATGCAAGAGTCTGGCCGCACCCAGACCGACGCCAAGGGAAACTTCAGTGTGAAGCTCGACAATGCCACCAGCCCTCACCTGGTCCGCGTCATCCACCAAGGTGTGACGTATCACCGTATGGCTCCTCCCGGAACCACCTCGGTCGAGGTGCAGGTTTACGACGTTGCCAAGAAGGTTGATGGCATCAGCGTAACTGCAGACGTGATGCGGTTTCAGGCACAAGTGAGTGAGTTGCAGGGCATCCGCCTGTTCGCAGTGAACAATGCCTCTGACCCGCCGCGCACGCAAATGAGCGATCAGAGCTTTGAATTCTATCTGCCCGAGGGAGCCCAGGTTGACCAGAGTATGGCGATGACCGCCGGTGGGCAACCGATCAACTCGGCTCCGGTGCCGCAAAAACAAAAGAACCGGTACGCTTTCCTGTTTCCTTTGCGTCCCGGTGAAACTCAATTCCAGGTCAGCTATCACATGCCGTACAGCGGCGAAGCCAGTTTTGATCCCAAGACGCTCTACGGGGCCCAGCATTTTGTGGTGGTGCTGCCCAAGACCATGGAGTTCTCCGCCGGGCCCGGCACGACCTTCAAGGCGATGGAAGACCCGCGTCAATCGGACGCAGTTGTACAAGTGGCCTCCAACACCAAAGCCGGCCAACCGCTTGGCTTCAAGATCTCAGGAACCGGGGCGATGTCTGACGAGGCAGAGGAGACCAAAGGAAATAATAGCCCGGTCGGCGGCGCTCAGACGAGCGGTGCAGTGGCGGGACGCGATTCCCGACCCGGCGGCGGACTTGGGCCTCCTATCGACGCTCCCGATCCGCTGGAAAAATATCGCTACTACATTCTCGGGGGCTTTGTGGTTGTGCTGGCCGCAGGGGCGATTTACATTGTCAGCCGCTCCAAGACGGCAACCGTTCCTGACTTTGCTCCGACGGACGCCGAGCTAGGCATTCCACCCGCGCCCAAGCCCACAGGCCGCTCCGCTCTCCTGCTGGAAGCCCTGAAAGAAGAAATCTTTCAACTCGAAGTCGAACACAAGCAAGGCCGAATCTCGCAGCAGGAGTACGAGAAAGCCAAGGCCGCTCTCGACCAGACCCTAGAGCGCGCCGTAAAGCGAGGCGCAGTCAAAGTCAGCTAGCGAGCAGTGGAGGACGGGCGTCTCGCCCGTCTGGGCCGAAGGCTAATCTCAATAAAGGGCCGTCGAGTATAGCTAGTGTCAACTATCAATCTCCTTCGGTAAGCCGACCATAGACAAGCACATAACTTCGGAGTGGCCTATGGTTCGGGCCATCGCCGCGTTCCCACATTGGGACGGCGTTTACTTTCTGGTACTGGGGTACCCCCTCCCCCCTTATTCTGTGCAAAATCTAGAAAACAAAGGATCTAATTTGCGACTAGGTGCTAGATCTTTGAGTTTACAGGAGTTACACGCAAAATCTAGAGAACATGGGAGTTATGGCGGGCGCGACGGTCTAGCGTCCCATTTTGGAATCCATTTTGAATTGGGACGGGCTAGGCATTTGGAGCGTGGTCTGGAAGCCACGCCAGCGCCCGGGTCAGATTGTCAAAGATCGACGATTATCTTGTAGATAATGTATGTTGTAGTAGATTATCGGATTTAAATCATGCAGTCAACGATAAAGCGCGCTGCGGAACTGAGGGATCGGCAAAGAGGCCCAGGTCCCGAAAACCGCGAGACCTGGGGCGTTATCCGTGCTGCCTGGGGACACCGTCCGCCGGGTTTTGGTGACGTTCAAGATAGCGCACGAGCCGCGGGTTCAATACAAGCACCCCCTCCTGCACATCTTGGCCGATCGCAGTCACAACCAGCGAAACCGCAGCATGAAACGACTGGACGCCGTCGGTTGGAAGTCGGTCGTGATCGTGAGACCACAGGTGAAGGTACTGGTTTCTAATCTGGCGAATCTTGTCAAAGTCCGATCTCGTTTTATCGCCAATGATGCCGTATGCCGAAAGCACCTTGACCCTTCTCTCCTGCCCAAGCTTCTCGAACTTGCTGCCGAAAAGCAGATTCTCGTCGTTCTTGGTCATGGGTCGCCCATTGATCTGAGAATCCATGATCTCCCACAGAAGCATCGCTACCATCTCGGCCACCATTCCTGAAAGCGAGATCGTTCCAAGATAGTTGCCCCCCATGAAGCAAGCCTTTGCATTCCGTAGGGGCCAAATCAGTTTGTCCAGAATCCGCTGCTCGGCTGGCGCGATGAACAGGCGCACGGGCTCAGTGTTGATGTCTCGGTATCTGGCCAGAAGCTTCTCGATACCCGCATCCTCGCCTGCAGGGCAGAGAAATCGCAGCGCAGATTCCAATGTAGGTTTCTCGTTAGTCGATGAAGCCGCTGCATCGTCGGCCCCTGGGAAAGCCAACGGATTTAGCTGGCAGCGGGCCATTTTTTCATCTGCCATCGCAATCGTCGGTAGCGTCCTAATTTGGTTTTCGACGGCCCTGTTAATCTGCGTAGTTGTAATCGGGATTGTCGACCCGCTCAAAGCGTGCGGACTTGACATCGTAGCGAAAGCAAAAGGCTGTACGCCGACTAATGTTGATCTTGTCCCGGTATTGAAGAAATCCCAAGAAATAGACGTTCTGCGCGGCCCCGCCACCACCTGCCCTCACGTGGCCCAATATGCGGAACCTTGTGGTCGTATCGCTATCGAGCCTTACGCTCCTTTCGTGGTGCTCACCCGGTTCAATGGCGAAGTTCCCAAGAGAGTCCCTCTGTTCGCTATAGGGCGGAAATGTAGGCATAATTTCGACAAAGCCATCGGTAAAAGGGGCAGTCTTGGTGATTGTCAGATTGCCTTCCGTGACGTGCGCTTCACTCTCGCCAGCGTTTGCTATGCTCAATTGAATACTCCAGTTAACGTCGTCTTGAATTTGACGCGCTCCAGCTACCTCAACAATTATTCCACGGATCATGGCAACGCCACGAATGACGAGTTTAGGTCTGATGGGTCAGGACCATAGATTCTGTAGCGGCATTAGCAGAGCGACGGGTATACCAAGACTGCACCGCGATGACGAGGCACGTAACAATTCCCACGAGCACGAGCGCCCCTTCGGACCCCACCCAATTGTCGATCCAAGTAAGAATTGTCCTCCAGCTAAACCATTGCAGGCTGAACATATTTTCGCCCCAAAAGCTACCGGACAGTTTCTGAATTCGCTCAAGCCACAGGAGCGCTTCCCAATTTATGCATATCTTTCTGCTCGTGCTGTCGTTTCCGGTTGGCCGCCAAACCGGAAACTATGCCAGTGCCCTGCAGCGTCCCCGATTCAGCGCTGAACTCGGGTAGCTGTTGTAACAACGCCGTTATCCTCACGACCGGGTTCTGAGCGCAACCGCCTGTCTTCCAACATGTCTGGAGGCTCTGCCCCGTTTCGATTCCCGCAAATGTTTAGAATAGAGAGACTATGCCACGTACCATCGTCGAACCCTTTCGCATCAAGAGCGTCGAGCCGATTCACTGGACGACGCGACCGCAGCGAGAGCAACGGCTGCGGGCTGCGTTTTACAACCTGTTTCTGCTCCCCGCCGACGACGTTCTGATCGATCTCCTCACCGACTCCGGCACCGGCGCCATGTCTACGCACCAGTGGGCGGCGATGATGGAAGGCGACGAGAGCTACGCCGGCAGCCGCAGCTTCGAGCGGTTTCGCGATTCTGTCCAGGATATTTTCGGCTACAAGCACGTCATTCCCACCCACCAGGGCCGCGCCGCCGAGCGCATTCTGTTTAGCGTGATGTGCAAGAAAGGCGATGTAGTCCCGAACAACACCCATTTCGATACTACCCGCGCCAACGTGGAGTTCGTCGGCGCTGAGGCTAGCGACCTGGTTATTGCGGAAGGCCGCCAGCCCAGCTTGAAGCATCCCTTCAAAGGGAACATGGACGTCGAGGCCCTCGAGACCCTCATCCAGAGCGTAGGCCGCGAGCATGTGCCCCTGGTCATGCTGACGGTTACCAACAACTCCGGCGGAGGCCAGCCGGTCTCGATGGAAAATGTGAAAGCGGTCAGCGCAGTTTGCCGGAAGCATGGCATCCCGCTCTACTTCGACGCCTGCCGTTTCGCCGAGAATTCCTACTTCATCAAGACCCGGGAGCGCGGTTACGAATCGAAGACTCCGAAACAAATCGCACAGGAGATGTTTCGCTATGGCGACGGCTGCACGATGTCAGCGAAGAAAGACGGCATGGCGAATATCGGCGGGTTTCTGTGCACGAACGACGATGTCCTCGCCCAACAGGAGAAAAACTTGCTGATCCTGACCGAGGGCTATCCGACGTACGGCGGTCTTGCGGGGCGCGACCTCGAGGCCATCGCCGTCGGTGTGCAGGAGGCCCTGCATGAGGACTACCTCGAATACCGCATAGCCTCGACCGCCTACCTCGGCAACCACATCGCCGAACATGGCGTGCCCATCGTGCAGCCGCCCGGCGGCCACGCCATTTACATTGATGCGCGCGCTTTCCTGCCCCAGGTTCCGTCCGATCATTTCCCCGCCGTCGCGCTGGCCAACGAACTTTACCTCGAAGGCGGAATTCGCTCGGTCGAGATTGGCACGCTCATGTTCGGAGCAGCGGCGACGATGGACCTGGTTCGTCTCGCTATCCCTCGCCGTGTCTACACGCAAAGCCACATTGATTATGTCGTCGAAATCATTCTTGATGTCTGGGAGAGGCGTGAGCAGGTTCAGGGATTGAGGCTCAGCTACGAGGCTCCGTTCTTACGCCACTTCACCGCCCGGCTGGAGCCGCTGGATGCGCCCGTGGCCACGCGCACCTGAGGCTTGCGCTACGGTCTCGTTCGCCCGCAAGGAACCCAGCTTCCGTTTCGCCCCCGCGACGCCTAGGTTGAATCCCCCGGCTCGGCGTACCATCTAATGTAGCGAGACCTGCTATGGGGAACACATTCAAAACCGCTTTTCTGCTTACCCTTCTGACGCTGCTGCTGATGTTCATCGGCCGTTTCTTCGGCGGAGAGAACGGGATGCTGCTGGCGCTGGCCTTGGCGGCGGTGATGAATTTTGTTTCCTATTTTTACTCCGACAAAATATCTCTGGCGATGTATCGTGCCCAGCCAGTTACACGCGAGGAACTGCCGCGCGCGTACGCTGCTGTCGAACGGCTCACGCAGAAAATCGGCATCCCCATGCCGAAGATTTACGTGATTCCGAACGATTCCCCTAACGCCTTCGCCACCGGGCGCAACCCGCAACATGCTTCGGTGGCCGTGACCCAGGGCATTCTTAACCTGTTGAACGATGAAGAACTGGAAGGCGTTCTGGCACATGAACTGGGACACGTGAATAACCGTGACATCCTCATCGGCTCCGTTGCTGCCACCATCGCCGGAGCCATTACCATGCTTTCGCGGTTTGGATTTTTCTTCGGCGGCGATCGAGACGACCGCCGAGGCGGTGGAATTGGTGCCCTGCTTATGCTAATCCTCGCACCCTTCGCTGCGATGCTGATCCAACTTTGGGTGTCTCGCACGCGTGAATACGACGCCGACGCCACGGGCGCGCATTTTACCGGCAATCCCTACGCCCTGGCCAGCGCTCTGGCAAAACTCGATGCCTACTCGCGCCGCTTGCCCATGCAGGCCACGCCCTCGACTGCACACTTATTTATTATTCAACCGTTCCTCGGAATGAACTTCGGCAGTTTGTTCTCGACCCATCCCCCGATCGCGAAACGCATCGAACGTCTGACCGGACGGCCAGCAGAGTTTCTGCAATAAAGCTGTCAGTCGTCGGCTCTCAGGTGTCAGTCAACCCGAACCCAATAGTGTGAAATGCTCTGGCTGATGGCTGAGAGCTGAAAACTTTCTTTCTGCGTAACTGGCTTCGCACTACGTTCTCACCGTTCGCTCCTCCTTTATGTATAATCGCAGGCTTGATCCAATCCGCATTCGGAGGCCCAATGCGCCTGTCGCTCGAGACTCGTGAAGTCGGACGCGTCACCATTGTGCGTTGCAACGGTCGGATTGTTGCCGGGAGCGAGAGCGAGTCTCTGCGTGCGCACATGACCTGGTTGTTGCGCGACCGCCGTGCCATCGTGCTTCACCTTGGCGAAGTCGGATTCATTGACAGCAGCGGCCTCGGCACGATCGTCCGCAGCCTGACCAGCACCCGCCAGGCACGCGGAGACATGAAGCTGTGCAACGTGCCGGAACACCTGCGTAAAGTTCTGGAACTCTCGCACCTCACGAACTTATTCGACGCACACGAATCGGAGGAGAAGGCGGTCGCTGCCTTTTACCGCCCCGGAGTTCGCGCCGAGATGCCCGTCCGTACTGGCCGCAGCGTTTTGTGCCTCGACTCCAACGCCGACGTACTCGCCTACCTGCGCGAACTGCTGCGCCGCGCCGGATACGACGTCCACACCAGCAGCAAGCGGGGCGACGCTCTGCTCCTGATGCGCGTCACGCGTTTTGATCTCCTGCTGCTGGGCCCCGACATGACCGCATCGCCGAGTGCGCAGCAAGCCTTCCAGGCTGCGTGCGCCAGCCTTCCAGTGGTCGAATTGGGCAACGAGTTTTCCACGCGTGAGGCCGGTGAAGCCGGCGCTGGTCTGCTGGAAAAGATCGAGGCTCGGCTCAAACCCGAGACCGCGTAACGCACCAGGAGTCGCCGATGCAACTGCACCCGGCCACTGCCGTAACAACTCTCAGCTTGCAGCCAAACGAATGTTCTAGCTAATAGCTGACGGCTGAGAGCTGACAGCTTTCTCTGTAACCTCCGTAACCGCCGAGCCCACTGTCCGCATAGTAGAATTCCAGTAATGTCCCCTGAAACCGCCACTGCCGTTTCGCATCGTGCGGCGCAACTGGAAAATGCGCTGCGCAAGATCATCCGGGGCAAGGACGACATTATCCGCCTAGCGGTGGTCTCTCTGATTGCTCGCGGGCACCTCTTGATCGAAGGCGTTCCCGGCGTCGGCAAGACTACTCTCGGACAGGCCCTGGCGCGGGCTCTCGATTGCACTTTTCAGCGCGTACAGTTCACCAGCGACATGCTTCCATCGGACGTTTTGGGGATTTCGATTTACTCCGCTGTCGAGCAGCAGTTCGAATTCAAGCGCGGCCCGGTCTTTACGAACGTGCTGCTGGCTGACGAGATCAATCGCACCACGCCCAAAACCCAGTCCGCGCTGCTCGAAGCCATGAATGAGAGCCAGGTTACAGTGGACGCGCATTCCTACCCGCTGCCCCAGCCGTTTCTGGTTATTGCAACGCAAAACCCGGTCGAACATCACGGAACCTATCCGCTGCCTGAATCGCAGCTTGATCGATTTCTGATGCGAGTCCGGATGGGCTACCCCGACAGCAATGCCGAGCGCGAGATTCTGCGCTCCGAAGCAGGCACGACCCAGTTGGAAACCATGCAACCGGTGCTCAGCGGCGCTGACGTACTGGAGATGCAGCACGCGGCCACGCAAGTCCGCGTCGATGATTCCCTCGTCAGTTATGCTCTCAGCATCGTCGGAAAAACGCGCGAGTCAGAACAGTTCTCGCTGGGAGTCTCGCCCCGCGGTTCGCAAATGCTCTATCGCGCTGCCCAGGCCATGGCATTTCTCGACGGCCGGAGCTTTTGCACGCCAGAAGATTTTAAGCCGCTAATCGTGCCCGTCTTTGCTCACCGAGTGGTCGTAAACGGACTCTACTCATCGACGCTGAAGAAATCAGAACAAGCGGAGCAGGTCATTCAGGAAATCGTGGAAAGTACACCCGTGCCCGTGTAAGAGCAGCTCTCCCGCCGTTTTGTCATCCTGGCGGAGTTGTCGGCGCGAAGCGACGGCAACGCAGTCGAAGGACCCCGAGTAGGCCGTTTCCAGCAAAATGCCTCAGAGAGTTCTCCCGGGGTCCGTTCGGTGCGTCGTGCAAATACCTTGGTGTGTTGCCGCCCATTCACCGAGAGGTCCTTCTACTCCGTGGCTGCTGCGCTCAGGATGGCAGGGTAAAGCCGCTGGCGGCGAACGCTATAATTCCCCCATGTCCTTTCTCCGCTATCTCATGCTGTTGTCCCTGATCGTCTGGCTGGGCGGGCTAATTTTCTTCGCCTTCGTTCTGGCTCCCACGGCTTTCTCCGTATTACCGAGCCGTCATTTGGCTGGAACGGTAGTCGGACGTTCTCTAGGCACATTGCATTGGCTGGGTATCATCTCTGGAATCCTGTTCCTGGCTAGCTCGATTCTCTACAGCCGATTCACCAAAGGCACGATGCATGTGTTTGCTGCACGTCATGTACTCATCTGTCTGATGCTTGCGTTAACCCTGATCTCGCAATTCGGCATTATCCCTCGCATGGACACACTGCGGACATCCATCGGCGAAATCGACTCCGTCCCTCCCGATAACCCAGCCCGCATGCAGTTTGACGGTTTGCATGTGTGGTCAACCCGGGTCGAAAGCGGAGTATTTCTGCTCGGGCTGGTGGTTGTGTATTTAACAGCCGCTAGCTTCTAGCTGCTAGCTTCTGGGTTTGAACGGCGTCGGACTACATTTGGAGGCACATAAAATGAGTGAAAACAATACTACGGAATTCATGGAGCTTACAGAGGACCAGCGTGAGTCGGTAAAGCAGTGGGTGGGGACGCTGCTGAAGTGGTTCAAATCGGGCGAGAGCCGCCTGCGGTCGTACAGCGTGCAGGGGGATAGCGTTTTCAAGCTCATTCAGATGATGAAAGAAACACGTATGCTGGTTGACGAAACGATCAACGAGTTGATCGAGAAGCACGGGTTACCCGCCGAACTAAAGGAAATCGATGAAGAGTTAGCATTCACAATAAGGCATATGGTCACGAAGCGGTAGGTTATCTCAATGTCCGAGCAATTTTCGTCGCCCTCACCTCAATCATTTATCCTTCACATGACAAGCTAGGAGCCAAGAGCTAACAGCCTTCTTATGAAAACTGGCATCATTGGCCTGCCCCAGGTAGGCAAGACATCTCTCTTCGGCATTCTGACCAAGGCGCATCTTTCCGAGCAGACCTTCGCCAATCCGCGCGAAGCGCACATCGGTGTAGCGAAAGTGCCCGACGATCGCCTCGACCGCCTGGCCGCGCTCTACGATCCTAAGAAGTTGACGCACGCTTCCGTGGAATATGTGGACGTGGGCGCCATCGGCCAGGATGCCCTTAAAGAGACCGCCTATCTCACGCATCTTCGTGGCGTAGACGCGCTCGCCCACGTATTGCGAGCGTTTGACGATCCCGCCATCCCGCATGTGGGCGCCATCGACCCGCTGCGCGACATCAAAAATGTCGAGTTCGATCTCATGGTCAGCGACCTCGGCCAGATCGAAAAGCGGCTCGAGCGCCTGGAGAAAGACCTGAAGAAGATGCGCACTGCAGAGCTCGAAAAAGAATTCGACCTGATCAAACGCGCCAACGCTCATCTGGGATCGGAGCGCCCACTGCGCGAAATGGAGATGACGCCTGAGGACAAGAAGCGCCTTCGCGGCTTCATGTTCCTCAGCGAGAAGCCGATTCTCTATGTCCTGAACGTGAACGAAAGCACGGAACTCGGGAAGGATCTAGAAGCCGCTGTCAGCAAATACAAGCTGACTGAAGTTGCCTCTCGTCCGAATGCGGGTGCCGCGGCGATCTGCGGAAAGGTCGAGGCAGAACTAGCGGAGATGAGCGATGCCGATGCCGCCGAATTTCTCTCCAGTTATGGCCTTACGGAGAGCGGCCTGGTTCGTCTGATCCGCACCACCTACGCTTTGCTTGGCCTGATTTCTTTCTTCACCGCAGGAGAAGATGAATGCCGGGCCTGGACAATTCCCGTCAACACCCGCGCGGTGCAAGCCGCCGGCGCCATTCATTCCGATCTGGAGAAACACTTCATCCGCGCCGAAACCATCCGCTGGGATCAACTGCTCGAAGCTGGGTCGGAAGCTAACGCCCGCGATCGCGGCACACTCCGTTTGGAAGGGAAAGACTACATCGTGCAGGACGGCGACGTAATGCACATACGGCACAGCGGCTAATCACAAGGTTTCCGCCGTCATTGTTGTTACTGGTTCCGGACTCCTAATACCACGGCCGAGACTTTTTTACACCTCTGCCTCGTAGCGCATCAGATACCAGTCTTAGTTAGTATTGTCGAGAGACTTTCATGCAGACATCGCAGGAAGACACGATGGTCGCCAGTGAGAAAGATCCAGGTCTCCGGTTCTATCTCAGTCGTGAGCCATTGATTCTGGCGCTGCTCTCTGCGCTGGCGGTGGTTTCATTTTTGGCGGTAAGCGGGTTGTCCCGCATTTATCATGCGCAGCAGCAGTCGTTGGGGAATCGCTGGTTTACCCGTGGTGCCGCAGACCTCAAGGCGCGGCACTTCGAGCTTGCCGTCAACGAATTCCGAAGTGCGCTGCTTTACTCGCCCGACAACTACACTTACCAGCTCGACCTGGCCGAGGCGTTAATTGGTCTAAAGCGGACCAGCGAGGCTTATGCCTACTTAATCAATCCATGGGAGCGGCAGCCCGAGAATGGGCTGGTGAACCTCGAACTGGCACGCATCGCTGCGCAACGAGGAGAAACAGAAAGGCGCTTCGTTATTACCACGATGCGATCTACGCCATCTGGCCCGGCGACCAGGAAGTGCAACGCCGGAACGCTCGCTTGGAGCTAATTGAATACCTGTTGAGCATTAACGCCAAGGCACAAGCACAGGCTGAGCTGATTGCGCTGGCTGCGAATTTGGATGAGGATCCGTCCATGCATGCAAGCGTCGGAGACCTCTTTATTCAGGCACAGGACTACGAGCACGCGCTCGTGGAGTACCGCCTGAGCCTGAAATTGGATCGCCACAATCCGGCGGCATTAGCGGGAGCGGGGCGCGCTGCTTTCGAGCTAGGCCGCTACGACCTTGCTCAACGCTACCTTGAGGCTGCCGTGGCCGCCAATCCAAATGACGCGCAGAGCGCCGCACTTCTAAAGACTGCGGAACTCGTCCTGAAGATGGATCCTTTCCGGCGACAGATCTCGGTCGACCAGCGCAACCGGATTGTCATCGAAGCGTTTGCCGCGGCAGGTGAACGGCTCAAGAGTTGTGCGGCTGTGGGCAATACGCAAGGATCGGCCTCCTCCGCGGTCTCGACACCGAGCCTCGCCGACGAATGGACGAAGATGAAGCCGCAGATTACGGAACCGGGTCTGCGCCGAAATCCTGACTTGGTAGAGGCAGCGATGAGTCTCGTGTTTAACATCGAGCGGCAAGCGAATGCCGCGTGCGGGTCTTCGACTGGAATCGACAAGGCATTGCTCCTGATCTCGAAATTGCACGAAGGCAACTAGCATGGACGACTCGCCCAACTCGCAGACTGGGATACTAGTCGAGACCACACAGGTCCAGCCGATGGCGTCGTCGCACCGGCAGTCTCGTGGGGCACTGCTGCGATCGGTTTTTCGGGAAGAGCGTCTTTTTCTCGTCCTATCCGTGTTCATCGGAATCTTCTCTGGGCTTGCCGTGGTGTGCTTCCGCTTCGCCATCGACTGGTGCCGTATTTATTTATTGGGGTCGGGATTCACGCTCTCGCCAACCCGGATTTTGCTGGCGCCCAGTCTTGCGGGCCTGGTCATCGCCGTTCTTGTCATCCATGTGTTTCCGCTGGCGCGAGGCAGCGGGGTTAACCAAACCAAAGCCGCGCTGTATATCTACAACGGCTATATCCCGCTTCGTACCGCTATCGGCAAGTTCATCACAGCGGCCTTAGCCATAGGGTCGGGACACTCTCTAGTTCCAGAAGATCCTTCTCTGCAGATCGGCGCCAGCCTGGCGTCCGCGCTCGGAAGACGCATGCGGCTATCCCGAGACCGCATGCGGTTGATTGCTCCCGTTGGTGCGGCAGCGGGGTTGGCTGCGGCATTTAACGCGCCGATCTCGGCGGTGCTCTTCGTGATCGAAGAGGTCATCGGACGTTGGACCGCCGGCATTCTCGGTTCGGTCGTGCTTTCCGCCGTGTCCAGCGTGGTTGTAGTGAGGTGGTTTCTGGGCTCGGAGTCGCTTTTCCGCATCCCCGCAGTGCAACTCGAACGGCCTTCGGAACTCATCGCGTATTCCGTCCTTGGGGTTATAGGAGGCTTCGCGTCGGTGGCTTTCTCGAGCGGGATTGCAACGTTCCGCCCATGGTGTAAGGCGCTGCCGCGCTGGACGCAGTATTTTCAGCCCGGATCGTGCGTTCCAAGGCCTGGATGAGAAATCCCCGATATGCTATTGGTTCGCCTGAATCCGACTGGATGGAGCAGTATTACCAGACAAGAACTCGAGACCATGATCAAGGAAGGCAAGGGCGGTCAGGCACTCAGTTCCGTTTTGGCTGGACGTCAAATCCCATACCTGCATCCAGATCATCCCCTGGAAATGGCCCTGCGCTACGTGGATCGTTGGCCGCTAGTTCCGGTAGTGAATCGTGCCGATTTCCGCAAGCTGGAAGGAGTAGTGTCCGAGCACGATGTCCTAGGTCGATACCGGGACTTTGGCGAGGGGTAAAGATGACGCAGCATCTTAACCATTGAGGGTTGCATAATAAGGCGACATTCAATTTCCCACAGGAGCGTGGTGGTTTGTGGTTGTATTTGCAAAACTCAACAGGTCGAGTAAAACTGGATTCTCGCGGCCGCCCCGGTTGTCACCGAACCGTGATCACCTACTCTGGTTTCCCGGTATAGTGTTCTTCGCTGTGGACGTCGGCGTGGTCTTCCAGGCACTCCAGATGAGTTATGACCTCGGCGGGCATCCCCAGGTTGACCGGCAGCCGTTCCTCCAGGATGGTTGCTAGCCGATGAGCCTCGCTGACCGAGGTCAGGCGCGGGAATAGCAGGTGCACTTCGATGATCTGGCGATAACCGGTGGTGCGGAAGCGTACGCCGTGGTATTGGATCGCCAGTTCTGAACAAATTGCGTCCAGCTTGTCGCGAATTTTCCGTCCAGCCTTCGGGTCAGAATAATCCATCAGCCCGACCGCCGAACGCCATACCAAATGCCCTCCGGACCAGAGAATATTTGCCGCGACCGCAATGGCCACCAGGGGGTCGAAAGGCTTCCATCCCGTCAGCAGCACCAACCCAAGGCCTCCCACGACGCCAAAACTGGTCCAGCTATCGGTCAAGACGTGTTTGCCATCGGCTTCGAGAATGAGCGAATTAGTCCGCCGTCCGGTGCGCAGAAGATAGTAACCAAGACCCGCATTGAGCACTCCGGCCAGCAAGATCAGCAATGCGCCCGTTCCCAAATGCTCCAGTTGTAGCCCGGCGATCCACTTGCGGATCGACTCATAAATAATTGCGATCGCAGCCACGACAATCATTGCTCCCTCAAATCCGGCAGAGAAGAACGTGATCCGCTCATAGCCGTAGAGGAATTGAGGAGAAG
>Ga0074044_10003325_pt1 | contig 13735 bp, 11 predicted proteins | sample BogForMeECP23OM1_FD_94443 | JGI IMG/M metagenome (GOLD analysis project Ga0074044, IMG submission 94443) | Bog forest soil microbial communities from Calvert Island, British Columbia, Canada - Bog Forest MetaG ECP23OM1 | ecosystem: Environmental > Terrestrial > Soil > Wetlands ... | reverse complement strand
TCGCCGAGCTCGGCTTCGGCCTCGATCTCTCCACTTGCGCCGCGACCGGCCGTAACGACGAGCTTTTCTACGTCTCGCCGCGCACCGGCCGCGCCGTCTCGCTCGCGGCGGGCGAGCCTTACAGGGACCGGCTCCTTCGCCTGCCCCGCTTCTTGGCCGAGCCCGGCGAGACGCCGTCCGACGGCGACATCCTTGACGGCCTGGACCTGACCGGCCATTTCCTCGAGCGCCACGTCTTCGCGAGCCTCAACCGCGGGCTGCCCCAGGCGCGCGCCCACTTGCTCGAGCGCTTACGCCGCGCGCTCCGTTTGAGCGGCGCCGCCGCGAGCGAGGCCGCATCGCCTACGAGCGATTGACGGCACTCTCAGGCCCGCTACTATATCTGGTGTCATCGAGGAGAGCTTATGGCCGATACCCCGAGTGCCGGAGAGATTCGCTCCACCCCCTTCGCGGATGCGCTCAGCGAGCGCTATCTCTCCTACGCGCTCTCGACCATCATGGCGCGCTCGCTGCCCGACGTGCGCGACGGCCTCAAGCCGGTGCATCGCCGGCTCTTGCACGCGATGCGCCAGCTGCGCCTCGATCCCGACCAGGGCTTCAAGAAATGCGCGCGCATCGTCGGCGACGTGATGGGCAAGTATCACCCCCACGGCGACGCCGCCATCTACGACGCGCTCGTGCGCCTGGCCCAGGAGTTCGCCGCGCGCTATCCCCTCGTCGACGGCCAGGGCAATTTCGGCAACATCGACGGCGACAATGCCGCGGCCATGCGCTACACGGAGGCGCGCATGACGGCCGTGGCCGAGCTCTTGCTCGACGGCATCGACGAGGACGCGGTCGATTTCCGCCCGACCTACGACGGGGAGGGCGAGGAGCCGGTCGTACTGCCGGCCAATTTCCCGAACCTGCTTGCGAACGGCGCCCAGGGCATCGCCGTCGGCATGGCGACGAGCATCCCGCCGCACAACGTGGGCGAGCTCGCAGATGCCCTCCTCCACCTGATCGACCATCCCGAGGCGCGCATCGACACGCTCGTGCGCTTCATCCCGGGCCCCGACCTGCCCACGGGCGGCGTGCTCGTCGAGCCGCGCGAGAGCATCGTGGCGACTTACGCGAGCGGGCGCGGCAGCTTTCGCCTGCGCGCGCGCTGGCATGCCGAGAAGCTCAAGGGCGGGGTCTATCAGGTCGTCGTCAGCGAGATTCCCTATCAGGTGCAGAAGGCGCGCCTCATCGAGCGCATCGCCGAGCTTCTCTTGGAGCGCAAGCTGGCCTTGCTCGCCGACGTGCGCGACGAATCGGCCGACGACATCCGTCTCGTGCTCGAGCCCAAGAGCCGCAACGTCGACCCCGAAGTGCTGATGGAGACGCTCTTCCGCCAGACCGAGCTCGAGGTGCGCATCCCCCTCAACATGAACGTGCTCGACGGCGGGCTCACCCCGAGAGTCATGAGCCTGCGCGAGGTCCTCAGCGCCTATCTCGATCACCGCCAGGACGTGCTCGTGCGGCGCTCCAGGCACCGCCTCGGCAAGATCGAGGAGCGCCTCGAGATCCTCGAGGGCTTCCGCATCGCCTACCTCAACCTCGACAAGGTGATCCGCATCATCCGCGAGGAGGACGACCCCAAGGCGGTGATGATGCGGCGCTTCAAGCTCTCGGAGACGCAGGTCGAGGCGGTCCTCAACATGCGCTTGCGCGCCTTGCGCAGGCTCGAGGAGATCGCGATCAGGGAGGAGCACAAGGCACTCTCGGTCGAGCGCGGCGAGCTCAAGGCGCTGCTCAAGGACGAAGGCAAGCGCTGGAAGCGGATCGGCGAGGAGCTGCGCGCGCTCAAGGCCAAGTTCGGCCCGAAGACGGCGCTCGGCAAGCGGCGCACCGAGATCGGCACGGCACCCGCGGTCGAGGAGGTGCCGCTCGAGGCCTATGTCGAGCGCGAGCCCGTCACCGTGATCTGCTCGGAGAAGGGCTGGATCAGGAGTGTGAAGGGCCATCTCGCCGACGCCTCGGAGCTCAAGTACAAGGAGGGCGACCGCGGCAAGTTCGTCATCCCTGCCGAGACCACGGACAAGCTCCTCGTCTTCGCGACCAACGGCCGCTTCTACACGCTCGGCTGCGACAAGCTGCCGGGCGGGCGCGGCTTCGGCGAGCCGCTCCGGCTCATGATCGAGCTCGGCAACGACCAGGAGGTCGTGCATATGCGCGTCTATAAGCCCGAGGAGAAGCTCATCGTCGCGGCAGAGGACGGGCGCGGCTTCGTGGTCAAGGCCGAGGACGCCTTTGCCCAGACGCGCACCGGCAAGCAGGTGCTCAACCTCGAGGCGGGCCGCGAGGCGGCGGCGTGCGCGCCCGTCGTGGGCGACTGGCTCGCGGTCCTCGGCGAGAACCGCAAGCTTCTCCTCTTCAGGCTCGCGGAGGTGCCGGAAATGGCGCGTGGGCGCGGCGTCATCCTGCAGAAATACAAGGACGGCGGGCTCTCCGACGTGAAGAGCTTCAGCCTGGAGGAGGGGCTCAGCTGCCGCACCGGCGAGCGGACGCGCAGCTTCACCAAGGCCGAGCTCAAGGACTGGATCGGCGCCCGCGCCCAGGCCGGCCGCCTGCCGCCCGCCGGCTTCCCGCGCGCGCTCAAGTTCGAGTAGGGCGCTGTCCCTCACCCTTCCCATCGCTACGCGATGGGCCCCTTCGTCGATCCGCCATGCGGCTCGACCCCGCAAGCGGGAGAGGGAAGCGAGCGAAGCGAGCAGGGTGAGGGAGCGCCGGGCCTAGATCCGGACGCCTTGCAGCCGAGAGTATCCCGCGGCAGATACAAGTTACACTTGTAATATTTCTTAGGGATGCCATAATACGCGCATTCGGTCGGAACGGCATCGCTCTTGTTGCTCAGAGCTTCGAGACCGTGGAGGGGGTCGCTCCCCGCGAGATGCCGCTGCCGTTGCTGGCATGAAATTCAATAAGGGAGGAAGCGATGTCTCTGCTTGTGACGCTGCATGTCTTTTCGGGGCGCGAGAACCCTCGTTGGGTTGTGAGCGCGGACGAGGAGAAGGAATTTCGCGCAATGGCGGAGAGGTCGAAATTGCCCGAAGCCGTTACCGGGAGTGGGGGAGGCCTGGGCTATCAAGGCTTCAGTGTCGAGGATACGGATGCCGAGGCGCCTAGCCGGCGGGTTTGGTCAGTCGCCGGCGCCCCCGAGCTTGAGCAATACCTGCTCGAAAAGGGCAGGGCCGATCTCGAAGCGCCGGTTGCGGCGCATGTGCAGGAAATGCTCCGCGCAGCCCTGCCGCGGCCGTCGCCGCCGCCTCAGGTCAGATGTCCGCCCTGCGTGGCCTCCGACGCGCCCGTCTATAATCCCGCCATTTGGAACACGCCGGCGGTCCAGCCGCACAACAATTGCTACAACTACGCGAACAACCAGATCACCAATACCTTCGCCCAGCCCGGCCGCGCCACCGGCCATATGTATACCCAGCTCCAGTGCGCGAACGTGGAGCCCGCTGCGCACAGCGATGGGCTCAATCCGTGCCCGAATTTCGCGGGACACCTTGGGCCGGGAAAAGGCTGGTACGTAGCGCTCGTGATGTGGCCCAATGTGGATTATCATTGGTATCGGCAGGACAAGGTCGGCTGCTGGTCGCACAAACCGGGCTCAACGGCGGCTCGCAACGTCGACAACAGCGGCCATCTGATCAGCGATCCCAAGACCTGCAACCGCGGCAACTACACGCAGTTCTGCACATACATGATCACCGGCCGTTGGGTGCGCATTCGCTGAGCCGGGAAGGGCACAGCCGCCTGGGGCGAAGAAGGTGAATGACGGTCTTCGTGACGCTTGACATCTTCTCCGGGCGGCCCAACCCGCGCTGGGCGCTCGATTCCGCCGCGGCGAGCTCGCTCTCCAAGCGTCTCGTCGCGCTTGTAACGGAAAGTGGCTCTCCAGCGGAGCCGCCGGGGCTCGGCTATCGGGGGCTCCTCGTCGACAGCGAAGACGGGCCGCGCATCGAGACGCCGATCCGCATCTACCGCGGCACCGTCTATCGCGGCGTTGCGCGCCTCGCCGATCCGGGACGGGCGCTTGAGCGCTGGCTCCTCGCAACGGGCAAGGATGCCGTCCCGTCGGAGATCATGGCTGCGCTCCGCGCGGAGTTCGAGGCGCGCTAGGCCGCCCAGGCCGGCCGCCTGCCGCCCGCCGGCTTCCCGCGCGCGCTCAAGTTCGAGTAGGGCGCGCTGTCCCTCACCCTCCCACGGCCTTGCGGCCGTGGGCCCCTCCCTCTCCCGCTTGCGGGAGAGGGCAGACGCGCCTTATTCCCTCGCCCGCTTGCGGGAGAGGGAAGCGAGCGAAGCGAGCAGGGTGAGGGACAGCGCCCTATATCCGAAAATCGCGCAGCACTTCGGGCTTGAAGGCGAGGCCGTGGCCGGGGCGCTCGGGGGCGGTGATGATGCCGTTCACGATGGGCACCGGCTCGACCCAGAGGTCGTCGAGCAGGCCCATGTGCTCGATCCACAGGCCGTTGGGGATCGAGGCCAAGAGGTGGACGTTGAGCTCGGGGAAGAGATGCGGGGCGAGCGTCATGCCCCAGGTATCGGCAAGGGCTGCGATCTTCCTGAGCTCGGTCAGGCCGCCGCGCATCGGATCGGGCTGCAGGATGGGAAGGCGCGGGTTCTCGAGGAAGGGACGCAGGTCGAAGCGGGTGAAATGCGTCTCCCCACCTACGATGCGAAGGTCGAGCGCCTCGGCGATGCGCATGTAGCCGGCGAAATCGTGGGCGGGCACCGGCTCCTCGAGCCAGTAGACGTCGTACTCCTCGAACTTGCGGCCCATGAGGATCGCCGTGTCGGCGCGCCAGCCCATGTTGACGTCGATCATGATGTCGATGCCGGGCCCCAGCGCCTCGCGCATGCGGCGCACGTTCGCGAGGTCGGTCGCGAGATCATGGACATGGGCGACCTGCATCTTGATCGCCTTGAAGCCCTGGGCGACGTAATGCTTGGCTTTCTCGATCATGCCGTCGCCGCCGCTGCCGCGCCAGCAGCCGCTGCCATAGGCCGGGATCTCGGAGCGGTAATGACCCCAGAGGCGATGCAGCGGGAGTGACGCGCGCTTGCCGAGCGCATCCCAGAGCGCGATGTCGACGGCCGAGATCGCCATCATGGCAATGCCCTCGCGGCCGGCGGTGTAGGTGGCGCGCCAGAGATCGCGCCAGATGGCCTCGACCGCCGTGGCGTCGCGGCCGAGCACGCGCGGCACGATCGCCTCCTCGAGGCACATGGCGATCGTGCGCAAGACGGGTGCTAAAGGGTTGAGGTACCCCATGCCGACGATGCCGTCCTTGGTCTCGACCTCGAGCACCAGGAGATCGCGCGTCTTGCCGAGCGCGTGTCCGCGCATCCCCGGATTGTCGGGCCAGGGCATGCGCAGGAGCGTCGTGCGCACCTCGCGGATCGTCATGTCGGTCATGGGGTCTCGCCCGTGCCCTTGGGCTCGTAGCGCCGCCAGCCCTCGCTGCCGAGCGCCTCGAGCGGGCGAAAGCGGGTCTTATACGACATCTTGCGGCTGCCCTCGACCCAGTAGCCGAGATACACGTAGGGGAGCCGACGCGCGCGCGCGCCGGCGATGAGCCACAGGATCATGTAGCTGCCGAGACTCGGCCAGAGCTCGCCGGGCGCGAAGAAGCTGTAGACCGCGGAGTAGCCGTCCGAGAGCCGATCGGCGAGGCAGGCGGCGACGAGACCGCCTGAGGCATCGCGGAATTCGACCAGGGCGCTGTCGATCGGGCTGTCCTCGATCATGTTGCGATAGTCGTCGTAGTCCATGAGCGCCATCTCGCCGTCGGCATGACGCTCCGCGATGTAGCGGCGGAAGAGCGCGTATTGCTCGCGCGTCCCGCGCGCGGGACGCTCGTGCGCAACGAGGGGCGCGTTCGCCTTGCGGATACGGCGCATCCAGGAGCGCTCCTCGCACTCGGCAACGACCACCCTGACCGGCACGCAAGCCGCGCAGTCCGGACAGGCGGGACGGAAGGCGACCTGGTGGCTGCGTCGGAAGCCGGAGCGCAGCAGCGTCTCATAGAAGCGGCCGGCCTCGGCCCCCACGAGCTCGGTGAAGATGCTGCGCTCCACCCGGCCATAGAGATAGGGACAAGGGCGCGGCCCCGAGAGGAAGAAGTGGCGCTGAAGCCTGGTTAGGCCTGCGGAGGATCCTGACGGCATGGCGACATTATCCCCGAGGTGCCGGCCCGCCACAAGATCGGGAAGCGACGGATCGGCGGCCGGCCGAGGCTCATCGCGTTACCGGGCGAAGCACCATCTGGCTCGCGCTGCGGATCACCACCGTGCCGGAGAGATAATCGTGCAGGCAGCGCCGCTGCCTATTGAAGAGGGCGAAGCCGAGCACCAGCCACATGAGGAGGGTCGCCGTCATATAGGACATGCCCCAGAACAGAAGCGCGCGCACGAAGGCCTGGGGAAGATCGGGCCGCGCGCCGGTCCAGCTGCGCACCTCGAGGCCGAATGCGCGCATGCCAAGGGTCGCGGAGCGTCTGCCGGCAACCTGGAAGGCGTCGTAGGCGAGCGCCACGGCCGGGCTCACCACGAGAAGCGGCACCCAGACGAGGCCCAGGCTCAGCACGCCAAGCGTCAAGAAGAAGACGCCGAGCGCTGTCACGAGCATGCAGATGAGGAATAGGTCGAGAATGTGCGCGAAGATGCGCCTGAGGATGACTCCCTCATAATATTCGGGGTAGTCGAGCGGGTCGGGTGCCGCTTGCCTCCAGGCGAAGGGGGCGGGGTCGGGTGCGGGGTAATAGCTCACGCGGCTCGCTCCGGTCGGTTTGCGAAAAAAGCCTACGAGAGAGGCCCGCGAAAGGCAAACGCGGGCGGCCCCAACCCCGCGGCCCGTTCGCGACAAATGGCCGCAACGCGCTCGCCGCGGCTCGCTTTAGGGCGAGATATATCAAGTGGGCAGATTGCCACGCCGGAGCAAGGGGAGGGCCTTCATGCGCCGATGGCTGATCACCTTCATGCTCGCCTGCCTGCTCTCGATCGCCTTTGTGCTCGCCCTACTGTGGGCGTTCAACGGCTTCGAGGGGCTGGGAATCGGGCTCTGGGGCACCCTCGCACTCGCGGGCGGTATCGTCTGCACGTCCGCACTCGGCGTCGGGCTGATGGCCCTCATCTTCGCCAGCGACCGCAGCGACAAGGACAGCGAGGTCCAGCAGCTCAAGCCGGAGAAGCGCTGATCAGCCGCCGCGCCTCCCGCCCGGGTCTAATGGCAGCACCCGATGCACATGCCAATAGCCGGCGGCGGCAATGGCACCGGCACGCTTCCAGATCTCGTCGGGCGGATAATCGGCCTCTTTGTAGCGCGCCTGCGTGCCGCCGACATAGACGAGCGGCACATCGCGCTCGAAAAAGGCGCAGCTCACCTCATGCTCGTCAGGCGGCCCCTTCGTATCGCGGCTATCGACGCAGCGCACCGTGAAGGGTCGGTTGTTGCTCATGAGACCGACCGTGAAGGCGTGGCGGACGAGCGTCGAGCCGGCCGGGAGCGGCGTCCTGCCGTAACCCTCGAACGCTTCGAGCGCCGTGCTCAAGCTGGGGTAGATCTTGTAGCTCAGCCAGCTTCGGCCCGAGGCCTGGGTAAAACCGACGCGCACCTCCTCCAAGCGCCCGTCCTCGCTCGGCTCGGACTTGATCTCGAGCGCGCCTGGCTTGCCGAACTCCGCCGTGAGCGAGTCGTTGTCGAGCGGGTGGGCCTCAAGCGTGGCCACGATGTCCTTGAGATCGGGCGGCCGCCCTTGTGCTTGCGGCGATGCCGACGCCGCTGCCGCCATCTGCGCCTGAAGATTGACGAGGTTCGCTTTCGCGTCAGTGTTGCCCGCTTGCGCCGCCTTCTGGTACCAGCCGAGCGCGGCCTGAAGGTCCTTGGCTACCCCTATGCCCATGGCATAGAGGTAGCCCAGGTTGTTTTGCGCTTCGGGAATGCCTTGCTCAGCGGCGGCGCGGAACCAGCGCGCCGCATTGGCAGTGTCCTTCGCCACGCCGCGCCCGTTCAAATAGAGGAGGCCGAGGCGGTATTGGCCGAGCGCCTCGCCGCTTTGCGCGGCGCGGGCATAGTAGAAGGCGGCCTTGGCGAAATCCTGATGGACGCCGTCGCCGCCCTCGTACATGACGCCGAGCGCCGATTCGGCGAGCGCATAGTCTTGCGCCGCCGAGCGCGTGAGCCAGACGATCGCCGCATTGGTGTCCTGCTTCATGCCGCGGCCGAGCCACAGCTTCATCCCGAGCGCATATTGCGCGGCCGCGTCGCCGTGCTCGGCGGGGTCGGAGAGACTGCCGGGATCGCTATCGATGGTCCAGGGGGAGGCAGTACTCCCGGCTCCGGCCGGCTTGCCCTGTGCCAGGGCCGGGGCGGGGCCGAGCGAGATACCTATGATGAGCAGCGCCGTCGCGGCCGCAGAGAAGAGCGCTCGATGAAGCTTCTGAAGCCGCTTGGTCATAACGCACCTAGAGTGGGCGATCCACTGCGATCGCGCCGCAGGGATCGCCGCCGCATCCTAGCGCAAAGCCTGGTCCAGGTCCGCGATCAGATCGGCCGCATCCTCGACGCCGACCGAGAGGCGCACGAGCCCGTCGCTGATGCCGATGGCGGCGCGCTGCTCGGATGGGATCGAGGCATGGGTCATGATGGCGGGATGCTCGATGAGGCTCTCGACCCCGCCCAGGCTCTCGGCGAGCGCGAAGATCTCGCAGCGCTCGAGAAAGCGGCGCGAGGGCTCGAGCCCGCCGAGGATGAAGGCGGTGACCATGCCGCCGAAGCCGGGCATCTGGCGCCGGGCGAGCGCGTGCTGGGGATGGCTCGCGAGGCCGGGATAGATCACCCGCTCGATCTTCGGATGCCGCGCGAGCCAGGCGGCGACCGCGGCCGCGTTCGCGCAATGGCGCTCCATGCGCAAGGCGAGCGTCTTGAGGCCGCGGAGGGCCAAGAAGCTGTCGAACGGTCCGGCCACCGCACCCACGGCGTTCTGGAGGAAGGCGAGGCGCTCGGCGAGCTCGCGGTTCTCGCCGACGGCGACGATACCTCCCACCATGTCCGAATGGCCGTTCAAGTATTTGGTCGCCGAATGGAGGACGATGTCGAAGCCGAGCTCGAGCGGCCGCTGCGCCCAGGGTGTCGCGAAAGTATTGTCGCAGACGGTCATGATGCCCCGCTTGCGCGCCGTCTCGGCGACACGCTCGAGATCGACCAGCTTGAGCAGCGGGTTGGTCGGCGACTCCACCCAGATCATGCGCGTCTCGGGGCGCAGCGCGGCCTCGAGCGCGGCACCTTCGCTCAGATCCGCGTAGGAGACCGAGAGACCGGCCGAGCGCTTCCTCACGCGCTCGAAGAGCCGGTAAGTGCCGCCATAGAGATCGTCCATCGCGGCTATGTGGGCGCCGTGATCGAGGAGCTCCAGCACCGTCGAGGCGGCGGCGAGGCCCGAGGCGAAGGCGAAGCCCTGCCGTCCGCTCTCGAGGTCGGCGAGGCAGCGCTCGTAAGCCATGCGCGTCGGGTTCTGGCTGCGCGAATACTCGTAGCCCTTGTGCACGCCCGGGCTCTCCTGCACGTAGGTCGAGGTCGCGTAGATCGGCGTCATGATGGCGCCGGTCGAGGGATCGGGGCTCTGGCCCGCGTGGATCGAGCGTGTCGCGAAGCCGAGACGGTTGGCTTTCGGTTCTTTCGGCGCATCCGGCATGGGAACACTCCGGCCGCGGCTACTTCATGCGGCGGCGCAAATAATTGAGAAGATCGATGCGGGTGATGAGGCCGAGGAATTGCTCGCCCTCGCTCACGATGGCGACATGGCCGCCCTTGAGGATATCGAGCACCGCCGAGAGGGGGGCCGAGGGCGCCACCGTCTCGAGCTTCTTCGTCATGGCGCTCGCGACGGGCTCGCGGAAGCGGTCCTCGTGGTCGAAAACGCGGATGAGGATGTCCTCCTCGTCGACGATGCCGACGATGCGCTCGCCCGCCGTGACCGGCAGCTGCGAGATGTCGTAGAGCTTCATCCGGCTCAAGGCGGTCATGAGCGTGTCGTCGGGCTTGACCGTGACGGTCGCGTGCAGGCGGTGCTGGCGGGAGATGAGGTCGGTCAAGTCGTGGCGCTCGGCGCGCTCGATGAAGCCCTGATCGAGCATCCAGTAGTCGTTGTACACCTTGGAGAGATACTTGTTCCCGCTGTCGCACACGAGCGTGACCACGCGCTTCGAAGCACTCTCTTCGCGGCAATATCTGAGCGCCGCCGCGATGAGCGTGCCCGACGAGGTGCCGGCGAGGATGCCCTCCTTGCGCAGGACCTCGCGGCAGACGAGCAAGGCCTCGCGGTCCGGGATGACGTAGGTGCGCTTGACGCGCGAGAGATCCGCGACGGGCGGCACGAAGTCCTCGCCGATGCCCTCGACGAGCCAGGAGCCGGACACTTTGGCGAGCTTGCCGCTCCTGACATAGCCGGCGAGCACGGAGCCCTCGGGGTCGGCGAGAATCATCTCGACCGCGGGAGCCGTCTTCGCGAAGTAGCGCGAGAGTCCGGTCAAGGTGCCGCCGGAGCCGACGCCGCAGACGACCGCATCGAGCTTGCCCTCCATCTGCGACCAGATCTCGGGGCCGGTCGTCTCCTCGTGGGCTTGCGGGTTGGCGGGATTGGCGAACTGGTTGACGTAGAAGGCGCCGGGGGTCTCGCGGGCTAAACGCTCCGCCATGTCCTGATAGTACTCCGGATGACCCTTGCCCACGTCAGAGCGGGTGAGGATCACCTCGGCGCCGAGCGCGCGCAAATGGAAGATCTTCTCCTGGCTCATCTTGTCGGGGATGAGGAGGATGAGCCTGTAGCCCTTCTGGGCGGCGACGAGGGCCAAGGCGAGGCCGGTATTGCCGGCCGTCGCCTCGATCAGCACGCCGCCGGGCTTGAGCCGCCCTTGGCGCTCGGCCGCCTCGATCATCGAGCGCCCGATGCGGTCCTTGATCGAGCCGCCCGGGTTCTGGCTCTCGAGCTTGACGAAGAGCCGCGAGCGTCCGCGCTCGAGCCGCGTGAGCTCGACCATCGGCGTATTGCCGATCAGCTCGAGCACGTTTTGGTAGGCGCGCTCGCTCTGCGGCACGGGATCTCCTCCAGGCGGGACGGCCTTGAAGATAGCCCCTTTGGCCGCCGCGTCCAGGACAAAGGGGCGGCGGCCGGGGAGCGAAAACCCAGCATCGCCAAGTGCTTTCGGCGCGATTTGAGCCTTGCCAAGCGGCCGGGAACGAGGTTTTGAAGGGAGCATTGAACTCGCCCCCAAATGGCGGCATTCTCTTCCCCTGACAAGAACGCAATGCGTTGGCAACAGCGCTCGAACTGGGAGGACGTTATGGCAAAAGCGTATGCGCGGAAGACTCCATTTGGGTTAAACCGGCGCCGGCTGCTCAAGGCTGGCGTGGCACTCGGCGCGCTCCAGCTCGCCGCCCCCTTCATCCTGAGCGCGCGCGGCGAGGAGCCGGTCAAGATCGGCATGGTCAATCCGCTGACCGGCATCCTGTCGGCATTGGCGCAAAGCGAGGTCGAGGGCGCGCAATACGCGCGGGACGAGATCAACAAGAAGGGCGGCATCCTCGGACGGCAGGTCGAACTGCTCGTCGAGGACTCCGCGAACGACGTCGGCACCGGCGTGCAGAAGACGCAGAAGCTCATCGACCGCGACAAAGTGGACGTGATCCTCGGCGACGTGAACTCCGGTATCGCTTACGCCATGTTGCAGGTGACCAGCCAGAAGAAGGTGTTCCATATCGTGCCGGGCGGCCACACCGATCCGCTCACCGGCACCGACTGTAAATGGAACGTGTTCCGCATCTGCAACACGACGTCGATGGAGGCGGCGGCGGTCACGCCGGAGCTGGTGAAGAAGTTCGGCAAGAAATGGTTCTTCATCACGCCGGACTACGCCTATGGCCACACGCTGCAGGAGGCCTTCGTCAAGAACCTCAAGAAGCTCGGCGGCACCTTTGAAGGCGACATGCTGCCGATCAACACCTCGGATTTCTCCGCCACGCTGATCAAGGCCAAAGCCTACCAGCCGAATGTGCTGCTCAACAACATGGGCGGGCTCGCGCAGATCAACTGCATGAAGCAGTTCACGCAGTTCGGCATGGAAAAGGATATGGGGCTCGGCGGCGGGCTGTTCGAGCTGGAGAGCGTCAAGGCGGTGCCGAAGGAGGCGCAGGCCGGGTGGTGGGACTTTGAATGGTGGTGGAATCAGCCGAACGTGCCGCACGTCGCGGAGTTCGTCGCCGACTTCCGCCAGGCGGTGAAGAAGACCCCCACCGCCCGCAACTGGTTCGGCTACGTGGCGGTCCATTCCGTGCGGCTCGCTGCGGAAAAGGCGAAGTCCCTCGCCGGCCCGCAGATGTCGGTGGCACTCGAGGATCTCGAGCTGCCGCCCGACGTGGCGCTGCAGCCCGGCAAGGTGCGTTATCGCGCCGGCGACCATGAGCTGCTGCCCAATATTTTCGTGGGCGAGGTGCATCCGCCGACGAGCAGCCCCGACGACGTGTTCACGCTGCAGCAGCTGGTATCCGGCGAGACGGCCGCGGGGCCGGTGGAGGAGAGCGGCTGCAAGATGGTCCACCCGGCCTGACCGCTGTCGCGGCACTAGCACTCGGAATCGTGGGCGCGTGATCCACCCCCCCTCCCATCGGCCGCTCCTCAACGGGCGGCCGATCCCCCTCAAGGGGGGAGGGTGGTCACTGAGGGGCCCCAATAACTTCCCCCTCCCCCTTGAAGGGGGCTCGAGCCGCGAAGCGGATCGAGGGGGAGGGGGTGACGCTCGGAATTGCGAGAGTTGGCGCTAGGCCGCGGCGGCGCAGCGTGTTCGTGTGACGAGCCACCAGAGGAGGGCGGTCGGTGCTGCAACTTGTCCTGTTCAACGTCACCAACGGGCTGATCCTCGGCGCGTTCTACGTGCTGATGGCGTTGGGGCTCTCCTTGATCCTCAACCTCAGCCACGTCATCAATTTCGCGCACGGCAATTTTCTCGCGCTCGGCGGCTACCTTGCCTTCGTGCTGGCGCCCTATATCGGCTTCGGGGGTGCGCTCGTGGTCTCGCCGATCCTGGCGGGGGTGCTCGGCTTCATCATCGAGCGGCTGATGATCCGCCGGGTGTACAATCGCGATCCCGTTTACAGCCTGCTGCTGACCTTCGGTCTGGCCTTCATCATCCAGGATTTCTGCCGCTTCGTCTGGGGCCCCAACGGGCTGCCGCTCGGCGTTCCGAGATTCCTGTCGGAGCCGGTCAATCCGACGTGGTTCTTCCTCACCTGGTACCGCATCTCCATGGTGGTGATCGTCATCGCCGCCGTGGCGGGGCTGTTCGCCTTCCTGCGTTACTCGCGCATCGGCGTGCGCATCCGCGCCGGCACGCTCGATCTGGACATGGTGGCCGGGCTTGGCGTGAACGTCGGCATGCTGCGCTCGCTCAACTTCGCGGTAGGCATCTTTCTCGCGGGCCTTTCCGGCGTGCTGGCGGCCGGCCAGCTCGGCCTCGAACCGACCATGGGCACCGGGCTTCTGATGCCGAGCTTCATCGCCATCATCGTCGGTGGCATCGGCAGCCTGCCGGGGACGCTCGTGGGCGGTCTCTTTATCGGGGTAGCGTCGGGCGTCACTGCCGTGTTCTTCCCGGCGGCGAGCGAGGCCGTGATCTATGTCATGATGGCGGTGATCCTTCTGATCCGCCCGCG
>Ga0074044_10003324_pt1 | contig 13738 bp, 10 predicted proteins | sample BogForMeECP23OM1_FD_94443 | JGI IMG/M metagenome (GOLD analysis project Ga0074044, IMG submission 94443) | Bog forest soil microbial communities from Calvert Island, British Columbia, Canada - Bog Forest MetaG ECP23OM1 | ecosystem: Environmental > Terrestrial > Soil > Wetlands ... | reverse complement strand
GCGCGCCGATGGTTTCAGCCGTTTGCGTCGCTTCGCTCATGCGCCCTTAACCTGCTGCATAAGATAGACCAGAGTGAAGATAATCACCCACACGATATCGACGAAGTGCCAGTACAGCCCGGCCAGCTCGACTGAAAGCGATCGCAGCTTGCCGAACTTCTTGCTGAACGAGGCGAACCAGATCGTCGAAAGCCAGATTATGCCGATGGTCACGTGGAAGCCGTGAAAGCCGACCAGCGTGTAGAACGATTGGCCGAACAGGTCGGTCTGCATCGAGAGGCCTTCATGGTAGAAGTGCGTGAATTCGTAGGCCTCGACGCCGAGGAAGACGAGGCCGAGCGCGATCGTGCATCCCAGCCATGCTCGCATCCAGGTTTTGTCGTTGCGCTGAATCGCAGACAGCGCCAGCACCATCGCCAAACTCGACATCAGTAGTGCGAAGGTGCTGATCGAGGTGAGCGGAATTTCCAGAATGTCGGCGCCGGGACCACCGAGGTTGCGGCTTTTGTAGACGATATAGGTGGAGATGAGGCTGGCGAAAAAGACGCACTCGTTGCCCAGGAACGCCCACAAGCCGACCTTGCGGATATCGATGCCGCCGGAAGATGGCGCCGCCTGGGGATCGTGAGACTCCTGCCCGTAGCTGGGATATTCAAAGCCCATCGCGATTACCGATGCGATCACGGTCAGAACGCCGATGGCGATGATGCGCCATTCTCCGATGACCAGACCCGATCCCATCAAACCGATTCCCAGCGCCACGACCAGCGGAAAGATCGAAGGCGCGGGCATATGGATGGATTCCGCCGGCAGCGCTTGCTGGCTTTCCGGAACCGGCGGCGTCTGCCCCGCCATGAACATCGCGATACCGCGCGAGCCGGCGCGGCCATACTTCATGACCCAGAAGGCGTCGCGGCCGCGAACCTCCGGCACTTTCGCGAAGTTATAGGCGGGCGGCGGCGACGCGATCGACCATTCGAGACTGCGGCCATCCCATGGATCGGCGGGCGCCGCTTCGCCCGCGCGCGTGCTCCAGATGAGGTTGATGTACATCGCGAGAAACGCGAGCCCCAGGATGAATGCCGACAGGGTTTCGAGCTGGTTCAGATGCGTCCAGCCGAGACCGGCGCCGTAGGTATAGATGCGCCGCGGCATGCCCCACATCCCCAGAATGTGCATCGGGAAGAACGTACCGTTGAAGCCGATGATAGTCAGCCAGAACTGCAGCTTGCCCAGCGGTTCATTCAGCATCCGGCCCGTGACTTTCGGCCACCAGTAGTAGATTCCGGACAGGATCGCGAACATCGAGCCGCCGAACAGCACGTAGTGAAAGTGCGCGACCACGAAGTAGGAATCGGTCTGCTGCAAATCGATCGGCGCCGACGCGTGCATGATTCCCGACAGGCCGCCGATGGTAAATTCGAGAATCATCCCCAGCGCGAAGTAGAACGCGGTCGTCATCCGCAGCGATCCGCCCCAGACCGTCGCAATCCAGCTGAAGATTTTGATTCCGGTCGGGATCGCGATCAGCATCGAGGTGATCGCAAATGCGCTATCCGCCACCGGACCCATGCCGGTCGCGAACATATGATGGCCCCACACGCCGTAGGACAGGAACGCGATCAGCACCAGCGAGTAGGCCATCATCGGATAGCCGAACAGCGGCTTGCGCGAGAACACCGGCACTACCTCGGAGATCATTCCGAAGGCCGGCAGCGCCATGATGTAGACCTCGGGATGCCCGAACAACCAGAACAGGTGCTGCCACAGAATCGGCGTGGCGCCGTAGGCGGACTGGTAAAAGTGTGCGCCGAAGAAACGATCGAGGGTCAGGAAGATGAGACCGACCGTGAGCGGCGGAAACGCGATCAGGATGAGCACGACCGTTACCAGCATCGCCCAGGTGAACATCGGCATCCGCATGAAAGTCATGCCGCGCGCGCGCATCGTCACGATAGTCACGAAGAAGTTGAGTCCGCTCAGAACAGTCGAGGTACCCAGAATGAGCAGGCCGACGACCCAGAAGTCGAGATTGAGGCCGGGCGAGAAATAGCGCTCGGTCAGGTTTGCATAGCCGAACCATCCCGCGTCAGGAAGCCCGCCCCACAGCCATCCGAGATGCAGAAAGATCGCGCCGACGAGAAAGACCCAGAACGAAAGCGCGTTGATGCGCGGAAACGCCACGTCGCGCGCGCCGATTTGAAGCGGAAGAACGAAATTGGCAAAGAAACCGACTTCCAGCGGCATCACGACCAGGAAGATCATGGTCGTGCCGTGCATCGTGAAAAGCTGATTGTAGAGCGCCGCCGATATGAGGTGATTATCGGGCGACCATAGCTGCATCCGGATGAGCATCGCTTCGAGGCCGCCGACCGCCATGAAAACGAACGAGGCGACGGCGTAAAGGACCGCGACGCGTTTGTGATCGATGGTCGTAAGCCATCCGATCAAGCCGCCGCCCTGAAGGTAATTCTGCGGTTCTGTCGGCAACGGTTTTGGCTGGGCAGCCATCGAGGGAACTCCGCTATTTCAGACTCTCCAGATAGGCGACCAGGTCGTCGAGTTGTTTTCCGCTGAGCCCGAGCTTGGGCATCAGCACTCCCGGCTTGAGCGTCTCGGGATCCGTGACCCACTTCGCCACGTTGTCGGGCGTATTCGGCATGATCCCTGCCGCCAGCGTCGTGCGTGCGCCGAAGTGCGACAGGTCCGGTCCGATGTAACCTTTGGAAACGCCGTCGATACGATGACACGACGTGCACGGGCTGTTGGCGAAGACTTCCGCGCCGTCGGCCGCCGAGGGACTGACGGCCTTGTCGGCGGCCAGCGGCGCCGCCTGCTGCGCCTTCTCCCACATGGCGAATTGATCCGGCGTTTCGACCATCACGCGGAAGCGCATGTTCGCATGCGACAGGCCGCAGAACTCGGCGCATTGTCCGAGATAGGTGCCCGGCACGTTCGCTTCCAGCGTCAGTTCGTTGATCTGGCCGGGGACGACATCGCGTTTGCCGCCGAGTTGCGGAACCCAGAAGCTGTGAATCACGTCGCCCGATTCGAGGTTGAGCCGGATCTGCCGGCCGATGGGGAGGTGAAGTTCGTTCGCGGTTGTGATGCCGGATTGCGCGTATTGAAATTCCCACCACCACTGATGAGCGATCACTTTGATCTCGAGCGAACCTTGCGGCGCGATCCGCGGCTGCGAACGGAAGATGGTCCGCACCGTCGGAATCGAGATCATCAGAAGCACCAGCGCCGGGCCTAACGTCCACGCGACTTCGAGACCCAGGTCCGAGGCCACGGAAGAAGGCGCGGCCGCCTCGCCCACGCGCGTGGAGAAGACGAATATCGCGAGGATGAACGCCGCCACGACGATTGCGAAAATACCCGCATCCCAGAGCGTGACCTCGAGGAAAAGGCTATAGATCCATTGCGCGAGGTCCGACTTGGGCGCAAGCGTCGTCATCGGCGGCTCGTGCCTCGCGGCGCATCCTGAAATAAACGCCGAGAGCATCGCGATCGCGACCGCGATTCGGGCCGGGACCAGGCGGCGATTCATTCGTGCCCCTCCTGCATCTCGCCCGAGGTTGCGGCTGCCGCGACGAGATCGAGTCCCGGCAGCGCGCAGAGCACGAAGGCGCCGACAAACCCCATAGTGATCAGCAATTCGACCCATCCCAGTGGAACCACATGCTGTGAAAGCGACGGCACGACCAGCAGGTAACGCTCGAGCCATACGCCGACAATTCCGCCGAAGGCGATGGTGCCGAGGATCGCGGGTGTCTGCTTCGGCCGCACTCCGAGCAGCGTCACGAACGGCGCCAACCACATCAGGAAGACGACCAGATAAGAGATCGCCTTCCAGGGCATGTAGTAGACGCGATGGACGATGAAGAACGTCTCGACCGGAATGTCGCCGTACCAGATGACGATGTATTGCGAGAAGACCAGGTAGATCCAGAAAACCGAAAACGCGAAGACGAGCTTGCCGAGGTCGTGGAGCACGGTCGGATTGCGAAACACGTTATGATCGCCCAGGCGGCCGCGCAGGATCACCGCGGTCAGCGCGACAGTGACGATCGCGCTCCAGAACGCGCCACCGAAAAAGTACCAGCCGAAGAGCGTGCTGTGCCACGCCGGCGAAAGCGACATCACTAGGTCGAACGCGATCAGCGAGTAAACCACCGCAAAGCAGATGCTGAGCGCGGGCGCGATCTTGCGCAGTATCGGCGGCGGCAGATCGATATCGGAAGAGCTGAGCTGCCAGGCGCGCGCTTCGGGTCCGCGCGAAATCCTGACCAGAGCGAGGCTCAGCAGCGTCATGATCGCGAGCCCGGCTCCGTCGCGCGCGAACAGAAAGGGCGTGTTGAGCCATGCGGCTTTCTGCGCGATCGGATGCAGCACCCACGGAAAAATCAGCGTGCGGCCGAAATAAAGACCCCAGAACAAAATGAACCCGAGCGGAATGAAGCCCGCGAACGCCTCCGCCAGTCGAAACTGCGTTGTCCCGGCCCATCGCCCCTGCGTGAGATAGAATGCGGCCGACAGCACGACGCCGCCCTGCGCAATTCCGAGCCACACCAGAAAATTGACCAGGTACGCCTGCCACGCGCGATCCGCATTGCCGCTGGAAAGCGCCGCCGCAAATGCGGCGATTCCCACCAGCACCAACGCAACGAGCAGGCCCTTGAACGCCGCGCTCGCCACGGGGACCGACCCGTGCGCGTCCGATGCCGACGACGGAGTTCGATGGGCGAGGTTAGCGCTCATGATACGACTGCATTCCCATCGGCGCGCGGCCAGGCCGCCGCGCGCACAACCTCTTCTGCACCAGCATCTCTCAAGATCGATTCAACCTGTGCGCTGTCAGCTGGTTCGCATCGCACGACCACGCCGAACCGATCCTCGCTGAAACGCGAGGAATATCCTTCGGCGATTTCGAACGCGGGAACCCGGGCATGGACCAGAAAGCTCAACACCGCCGAAATCCCGCCAAATAGGACCATCAATTCGAACATGATGATGATAAATGGCGGCCACGACACGACCGGCTTGCCGCCCGCGTCCAGGTTCCACTCCCATGAGGTGCCGATCGTAAGCGCGAGCGCGGTGATGATCCCGAGAATGCCGCCGGTGAGCACGAACGCGCGCACGCGACTCTTCGGCTTGCCGATTGCGTGCTCGATACGATGGCTCGGGATCGGCGAAAAGACCCGCACGCCGATCGCCTTCACCTCGCGCAGTTTTTCGATGCCGTGGGCGCATCCGATCTCGTCGGCAAACGAACCGACTATTTCGACCGATCCGCTCATGCCGCCTTCGCGTAGTCCTTTCTGAGCGCCTTTTTGAGCCAGGTGATTCCTTCCTTGAGTTCCGTCATCGAGATGATCGGAAGGAGGCGCGCGAACAGCGAGAACAGTCCCAGGAACCAGGCGAAACTGCCCACCGTGATCATGATCTCGGTAATCGAGGGCCGGTAGTACGCCCACTGCGAGGGATTGAAGTTGACCGCCAGCGAGCCGGCGATGATGACGAAGCGCTCGAGCCACATCCCGATGTTCACGAAGATCGAGATGATCCACAGCGCCGTCAGGTTGACGCGGATGCGCGGCGAGAACAGCAGCAGTGGAATCAGGCAGTTGCACAGGACCATCACCCAGAACAGGTAGCCCCACGGCCCGAAATAGCGCATGTGAAAGGTCATTTGCTCGATCTTGTCGCCGCTGTACCAGGTCATGAAGGTCTCGGTTGCGTACGAGTAGCTCACGACCAGCGAGGTCAGCAGGATGATCTTGGCCAGGTTGTCGAAGTGCCAGGGCGTGACCAGGTCCTCGAGGTGCAGCCACTTGCGCATCGGAATCAACAGCGTCATGACCATCGCGACGCCGGAGAAGATCGCGCCGGCCACGAAGTACGGCGCGAAAATCGTGCTGTGCCATCCGGGAAGCTGCGCCATAGCGAAGTCCCACGACACTACGCTGTGCACCGAGATCACCAGCGGCGTCGCAAGTCCCGCGAGCAACAGATACGCCATCGAGTAATGGCGCCATTGCTCGTCCGTCCCCTGCCATCCAAGCGCAAGAATCGAATAAAAGGTCTTGCGCCAGCCCTTGGATTGTTCGCGGGCGTTGGCAACGTCGGGAATCAGCCCCATGAACAGGAATAGTGCGCTGATGGTCAGATAGGTTGAGACTGCGAACGCGTCCCAAACCAGCGGCGAGCGGAAGTTCGGCTGCAGGAAGCGCTCATTGGGGTACGGCAACAGCCAATACGCGAACCACACGCGGCCAAGATGGATCAGCGGAAACAATCCCGCGGTCGCGACCGCGAATAGCGTCATCGTTTCCGCGGCGCGATAGACCGCCGTGCGCCATCGCGTGCGGAACAGGAAAAGGATCGCCGAGATCAACGTGCCGGAGTGCGCAATACCGACCCAGAAAACGAAGTTGGTGATGTAAATCGCCCACATGACCGGCTGGCGCAGTCCGGTCACGCCGAGGCCGGAATATATCTGGCGGGTCCATAGCGCAGCCGCGATTCCGACCAGCGAGAAGCAGAACGCAATCCAGATCCAGTACGCGGTTCCGGGCATCTCCATGACGCGGAGCACGCTGCGATCGATATCGCGGAAGGTCGGCGTGCTGGCGTCTTGCACCGCGGCAGCCACTTAAGCCCTTCCTTTCTCGCGAAACAGATCGCGCAAGTAAACGATCGCCGGTTGCGTATTGAGCTCTTCCAGCGCGCGATAGTCACGCAGCTTGTTGTCCACGCGCCGCCGCATCATCGCGCTCTGGACGTCCTTCAGGTCGCCGAACGTAATCGCCTTGGTCGGACACGCCTGCGCGCACGCGGTGATTACTTCGCCATCGCGGAGCGGACGCTCTTCGATTTTCGCGGTGATCTCGGCGTGCTGGATGCGCTGGATGCAGAAGGTGCATTTCTCCATCACGCCCGCGCCCCGCACCGTCACGTCGGGGTTAAGCTGCAAGTTCAGCGGTTCCGGCCACTCGGGCAGAAACCAGTTGAAGCGCCGCACCTTGTATGGGCAGTTGTTTTCGCAGTACCGCGTGCCGACGCAGCGGTTGTAAACCTGTCCGTTCAGGCCTTCCTTCGTATGATACGAAGCGAACACCGGACACACCGGCTCGCACGGCGCATGATCGCACTGCTGGCAGAGCATCGGCGACAGGTACACGTTGGGGCCGGGCTCGTGTTCTTCGGGAAAATAGCGCTCGATGCGGATCCACGACATGATCCGCCCGCGGCTCACCGCGTCCTTGCCCACCACCGGCACGTTGTTCTCCGCGTAACAGGCCGCCACGCACGCGCTGCATCCCGTGCAGGCGTTGTCGTCGATCGTCATGCCCCACTGATGCTGGTAGTCGTACTTCGCGTACATCTCGTACGGTTCCGGCGCCAGCGGTTCCTCCTCGCGTCCTCCGTGGGCCAGTTCCTCGACGCTCATCGCCTCGACGATCGATCGGCCCATCGTCTCGCTCTTGCCCAGCGGCGTGATCAACTCGCGGGTCGCGCCCGTCGCGGTGGCTTTGACCGCGATACGCAGCGAGCCGGGTGCGAGAATCTCCCATGGGTTCGAGCCGCGATCTTTCGCATAGCGTCCGTACGATCGATGTCCCTGGCCGAGAGGAACCGCCACGACGCCGGGACGGACGCGCGGAGAAATAAGAGCCGGCGCTGAAATTACGCCGTGCTCGGTCTTCAACTCGACAATCTGATCCTGCGCGACGCCGAGCGATTGCGCGGTCGTAGGATGAATCTCCGCCCAGTTGTCCCACACGATCTGCGCGACCGGTTCGGGAATCTCCTGCAGCCAGGGCTTGTCTGCGCCCGCGCCATCGTAAAGGAAGATATGCGGATACGTAACGAGCGTGAGATCAGACTGTGCGCCCGCGGGCGGCGGTGTGGTCAGCGCCGAGGTGTTGAGCTTGACGGCGGAAGTCTTCGCGTCGATGAAATATCCGCCTTCGCGCCGCGTGATGGTCCAGAAGTCCCGAGCGTTCGTGCCCGCTTGCGAAGCCAACGCCGTCCACTCGGCTTTGACCGCTTCTGCCGTGGTAGTTCCGGGAAGGTTCGATGCGCCGGCCGCCTGCGCCGCGGCGAGCAGGATGTCGCCGGTGGGCCGCGACACAAACACCGGCTGCATGACCGGCTGGCCGAGCCCGCGCACGCCCGCTCGCGGCCACGTGTCGCGCCACGATTCGAGCGGATGATGGGCCGGCAACAACAGGTTCGCCATCGCGGCCGTTTCGTCGGGAACGCCGCCGCACCATACGACGAATGGAACTTTCTGGAGCGATTCGGCCGCGTTCATCGCGGGCGGCATCGTGAAGACCGGATTCGACCCCGCGATGACCAGCACGTCGACCTTGCCGTCGCGCATCGCGGTCATCGCCGCGGCGACGTCGTCGGGTGCGGTCGCGTTCTCAGCCGGCGATCCGTCAAGAAACACCATCGTACGGCCCACGTTGCCGCTGACCGCGTTCAGGACGTAGACCGCGAGTTGCAGCAACTCGTCGTCTCCGCCGCCGATCGCGACCGCGCCATCGGCCCTGCCGAACGCATCGGCCATACTCGTGATCGCTTCGATCGGAACTCCTGTGCGCTGGCTGGCGGCCGCAGGATCGTAAGCACTGACCATCGTGGTCAGAGCGTTCAAATCGACGCCCGAGTTCTGTGACACCCAGCGCTGCGCGACGAGAACGTGGATGATGCTCCACGCGATCTGCGCCTCGTCACCGGGCGCGACCGACACCCAGCGATCGCACCTGCCGGCCGTCATGCTCATGCGCGGCCCAACGTAGAAGGAGCGTCCGATATCGAGGCCGGTGTGATGCTGCCGCGGGGCGCGGAAAGCGGCGAATTGGCGCGCGTACTCGACGGGCGAATCGCCGGTCTCGAGAAAATCGGAGCTGAAGGAGATCAGGGTCTCGGCCTGATCGATGCGATAGACGGGCAGATCGCGCCGGCCGAACAGCGATTTTGCCGCCGCGCGCTGCGGCTCCGTCGTGAGCGATTCATAAAACACCGCGCGCCCGGAGGCGTGCGCCGACAAAAATGACTGGACGATCTTCGCAAACGTCGGGCCTTGCGGCGCGCCAAGGAACGCGACCCGGTCTTTGCCGGCCTTCACCGCCGCGCCCAGATGATCATTCAACTGCCGGGTCGCATCGTCCCAGGTGATGCGCGTGAGGGAGCCGCCTTCGCCACGAACCATCGGATAGGCCAGGCGGTCGGGATTGTAGAGACCTTGCAGAGCAGCCTGTCCGCGCGCGCAGATGGCGCCCGCACCAATCGGGTCCGCCGGATTTCCCTCCAGCTTGATGACGCGGCCTTCGCGCACCGTGGCGACGAGGCCGCATCCCGCGGAGCACTCCGCGCAGGTGGTCGCGTAGAAGGTCGGCATTCCCGGCGTGACGTTCTCATCGGGAACGACGTAGGGCACGAGCTTGCGCGCGGCAGGTTCGCATCCCGGAACGGCAGCCGCCGCACTCGCGGTCGCGGCGAGTTTGATGAAAGTTCGCCTGGACAGGCCCTCAGGCATTGGATTCCTCGCTCAATGATGACAGTCAACGCAATCCAGCGTTGCTTTGCGCTGCGTGTGACATTCCACGCAGAAGCCCATGTTGATCTCTTTAACCGGCACCACGCGGTCCATCGTCTCGACCGGCCCGTGACACGCCTGGCATTGAATGCCTGCATGAATATGCGGGCGATGCGTGAACTTCACGAAGTCGGGAAGCGTGTACACGCGGTTCCATCGAATCTCGAACGGCGGTTGCTCGTGATCATTCCACGCGCGCGTGACCGGCTGTATGCCGCCGGTGATTCCGCTGCCGTGGCATCCGACGCATCGCGCGACCGGAGGCACGCCCGCGTTTTCGGAGCGGCGGGCATATTCGTGACAATACTGGCAGGGGATCTTGTTTACCCCGGCGTGGATCCGATGGCTGAACGGAATGGGCTGGACGACATCGGCCCGCGGCAGCCAGGGACGCTGTGAAAAAGCGATGGCGCCGGCTCCGCCAATCAAGAGCACCGCCACGAGAGGCAGAAGTATCCGGTTCATCTCGGCATACAGCGGTCAGACTGCGGCCGCACGCGGAGTCCAAGCATGAGCCGCGCATTCGGTCCGATCGTTCCAGTCACAACGCGGGACGAAAAACCGCGCGCGCTCCGGTTTTCACGGGAATCAAATGATTCGACCCCTGATTATGGTCAAGCGCGCGCGAAGTTCCAGCGTTCACACCTAAAAATGCCTAAAATAACGATCGCTGTCAATTTAGAAAGATTAATAGTTGTCTACAACTGCGCTCAACTCGCGAACCCCGGCCACATTCGCTCATAGTTCATTTCATCTCGTTGGGACAATGCTTTCCCGCATCCAGCGATCGACGCCGCAGACGCGACCGGCATTCAAACGAGCGTGAGCGCTCCGGAGAGAGACACCTCTCCAGTCACAGAGATTTCGTATCGCGATCACAATGAGCGCGCCGAGACAGGTTGTGGATTTAGCCTCATCCTGTGTGGAAATGGAAAGGCAGGCTAGTTTCGGAGCCATTCAAAGTATGTTACTTACCAAGTTATTCTTATTTTTTGAGGCTTTGCCCCGAAGGTGCAACTCAAGACCGCCACCCGACTGACCCGTTTGCCTCCGTACCTCTTCGCGGAACTGGACCGGCTGAAAAAGGAAGTCCAGGCGAAGGGAGTGGATGTGATCAGCCTCGGTATTGGTGATCCGGACCTTCCAACACCACAACATATTGTAGATAGCCTCAAGCGAGCGGCCAGCGAGCCCAAGAATCATCGCTACCCCGACTACGAAGGTCTGGAAGCATATCGACGGGCCGCCGCCGGTTGGTACCAGCGGCGCTTCGGTCCAAAATTCGACCCCCAGCGCGAAGTCTGCGCGCTGATCGGATCAAAAGAAGGAATCGCGAATTTCTCGACCGCGGTCGTCGACCCTGGTGATATCGTTTTGATCCCGGACCCGGGCTATCCGGTTTACTATTCCGGGTGCGTTTTCAACGGGGGAGAGCCGTACTTCCTGGTACTCAGGAAGGAGAACGGTTTCGTTCCCGATCTCGCTTCGATTCCCGGCGAGGTCGCCAAACGCGCGAAGTTGCTGTGGCTCAACTATCCGAATAATCCGACCGGCGCCACGGTCGATCGATCGTTCTTTGAGAATGCGGTCAAGTTCTGTCTGAAGAACGACATTATCCTCGCGCATGACAACGCCTACTCTGAAATCGCCTATGACGGTTATCGCTCACCGAGCGTGTTCGAAGTCGAAGGCGCGCGCGAATGCGCCGTCGAGTTCCATTCGTTGTCGAAGACGTTCTCGATGACCGGATGGCGGGTTGGATTCGTGGTCGGTAACGCGGCGTTGGTCGCCGCACTCGGCAAAGTGAAGACCAATTTCGATTCGGGAGTTTTCCAGGCGGTGCAGGAAGCCGCCATCACCGGACTCGAAGGCGGAGACGGCGACAAGCTCGCCGCCTACTGCGCGATTTATAAACAACGGCGTGATCTCCTGGTCGGCGCGCTGCGCGGTCTCGGTATCAAATGCGATCCGCCCCGCGCGACTTTCTACATCTGGGCGGAAGTTCCGAAAGGCTACAGTTCGGTGTCGTTCACCGAGCGCGTGCTGAAGGAGGCGGGAGTCTTGATCACGCCCGGCTCCGGGTTCGGCAAGGGTGGTGAGGGGTTCGTTCGCTTTTCACTGACGGTGTCAAGCGAGCGTTTAAAAGAGGCGGCGGAAAGAATCAATGCGCTTCGGTTTTAACGGCAAGGATGCCCAATAGGGCTTTCATCGGAATAGGCAGTAATCTAGGCGATCGAGCCGCCAATTATCGCGAGGCGATTCAACGTATCGCTCAGATACCTCAGACGCGGGTTGTGCGCCAGTCGTCTATCTATGAGACCGAGCCGGTCGGCGATCTCAAAGGCGCCTTCTTGAACGGCGTCATCGAAGTCGAAACCGAAATCACCGCGGACGTCCTGATGCGCCGGCTGCTCGCGGCCGAACGTATCATGGGCCGCAAGCGGCTGCGCGGGCGCAAGCCGGCGCGCGGAAAATACCGCCCGCGCGTGATCGATCTGGATTTGCTGTTCTTCAACAAGGAAACCATCGACACGCGCGCCCTTACCGTGCCCCATCCGCGCCTGCACGAGCGGCAGTTCGTACTCTCGCCGATGAGCGAGCTGGCGCCGACGCTTATCCATCCGAAACTCAACAAGTCCATCTCCGAAATGATGGCGGCGCTCAAGTCGCCTTACCGGGTGACCCTCGCCCGCGCCGACCTGCTGCGTCCGCCACCGCCGGTCAAGCGAGAAGCGGCATCGCGATGAAATCCACCGTTGAGGCCTCCAAGGCCTTCCTTGCCGAACGGCCCAAGGCTAATCAGAAGATCTAAATCTCGGCGCGGCGCGCATTCCCTTCTGGTTCCCCGTCCTTTTCAGGGAAGGGGTCAGGGGTTAGGTTGATTTGAATTCCGCAGCACGTGCAATGAACCTAAAGCTCGGCTTTCTTGCCTCGCATGGCGGCAGCAACGTGCAGGCGATCATCGACGCCTGCCACGATGGCAGGCTCGCTGCGGAACTGTGCGTGGTGATTTGCAACAACTCCGAGGCGCCGGTGCTCGATCGCGCGCGCCACGTGGGCATCGCGACGCGCCATCTCAGTTCGCATACGCATCCCGTTCCCGAAGACCTCGATGCGGCCGTGCTGGAGACGCTCCTGGCGCATGGCGTCAACCTCGTCGTGCTGGCTGGCTATATGCGCAAGCTCGGCCCGCGCACGTTGGCGCATTTTCGCGGCCGCGTGCTCAATATCCATCCCGCGCTGCTACCGAAATTCGGCGGCACCGGGATGTACGGCAAGCGCATCCACGAAGCGGTGATCGCTGCGGGCGAGCGCGAATCAGGCGTAACCATCCATCTGGTAACCGAAGAATACGACCAGGGACCCATCCTCGCGCAGCGCGAGGTCGCGGTGGTCCCCGACGACACGGCGGACTCGCTGGCCGCGCGCGTGCTCGAAGTCGAGCACGCGCTCTACGTAGACACGCTCGCGAAAATCGCGAGCGGCGAAATCAGGCTGCCATAGAACAAAGAGGGAATTACCACCAAGACCCCAAAGGGATCGTCCTAACTTGGTGACTTGGTGCCTTGGTGGTTAATTGTTTGCCGCGCTGCGCTCCGCGATTAGCCGGTCCAGTTCAGTCTTCAATCGCACGAGCACGTCGTCGTAGGTGAAGAATCCGATCTTCTTGTCTTTCTTCTTCAGGTTGACCGTCGTCGGCCCGCACCAAAGGCCTAAGTCAGCGTCGTCGGTTTCGCCGGGCCCGTTCACGCGGCATCCCATCACGGCGATCGTGATGCGGTACTTCGCGGCGTACTCGCTCAGGTCCTTAACCTGCTGCGCAAGCTCGACGAATTTTTCGTTCTCAACCCGCGAGCATGAGGGACACGAGATGATGTTGAGGCCTTTGCCGAAGTCGGGCACCGAGATGAATTTGCCCGCGTGCACGTCCTCGATAATCTTGTGGCCGACGATCACTTCCTCGTGCTTGCGCTCGTTCGGCAGCGTCAGCGATACGCGAATGGTTTCGCCGATTCCCTGCGCCAGCAGCTTCTCGAAGGCGATGCGAGTCTTGATGATGCCGTCGGGCGGGAGCCCCGCTTCGGTCACCCCGAGATGAATCGGCACGTCGGGACGGCGCTC
>Ga0074044_10003323_pt1 | contig 13738 bp, 14 predicted proteins | sample BogForMeECP23OM1_FD_94443 | JGI IMG/M metagenome (GOLD analysis project Ga0074044, IMG submission 94443) | Bog forest soil microbial communities from Calvert Island, British Columbia, Canada - Bog Forest MetaG ECP23OM1 | ecosystem: Environmental > Terrestrial > Soil > Wetlands ... | reverse complement strand
TCGAAGATTAACAAGAGAAAAATATGAATGCAGGACCCGGACATCCCTCCGAAGGAGGAGGGAGACACAAACGGCGCCGTGGACGGCGTCCGCCCAGACGAGGCGCGGGAGGCCCGATGGGCCGAGCGCGCCAGGAGCAGCAAGGGATCTTTACCGCTCCCATGGACCATAGCTACCGCGCCAATATGGGCGTGGATAATGGCAATGGCAACGGCAGCAGCAACCGGGGACCGCGACGGCCGGGGTTTTCCGCGTCGTACCCGGTGGCCGATCCGGAGCCTTTACCCGCTCCACGAGAAGATGCCGCTTCGCGCGTTTTCGCGTTTGTTGAAGACCTGTTCTTCCTGAGCAAGATTCAGGCCACCGGACAAAAGATGAATGTGAAGGTGGAGTTCGTGAAGAACGAGAAGGAACTCACCGACCGGATGAAGAGCAACGGCGAAGAGAAACCTTCCCTGATCATCTTCGATTTGAACAATGCTAATGCCAAGCCTTTGACGCTCATCCCGAAACTGAAAAGCAAGCTGAAAAAGGGGACGTCGATCATTGGATTTCTTTCGCACGTGCAAGGCGACTTGAAGCAGAAAGCCCACGAAGTGGGCTGTGACATGGTGCTGCCGCGGTCGGCGTTCTCGCAGAATCTGCCGCAGTTGCTGCGCCGGCATGGCGCCATCGAGACAGATTCCGGGGCGGCCGACTAGGATTGCATAGGGTTGCGGAAGTCAGAGGGCAGAGTGCAGAGGTAAGACCCGTCGAACTACTGCCTGCACTCATACGTTTTCACCTCTGAAATCTGACCTCTAACCTCTGACCTCTTTCTGCATTCCCCTGATACAATTTCGCCGTGTTCCCTCACAAGATTCTGATCGTTGCGATGGCTATGGCCGCTTCGGCCTCTGCCCAGCAACCCCCGGTCAACTCCCATGAGCCTCCGGTAAAAGTGAACGTGCTGAACGTGTGCGCGCCTTCGGCCGACGAGCAGAAGGAATTATCTTCGGCGCTGGCCAAGGTGCCGGGCAAGCCCGCGTTCGGCGCGGACTACGAAGTGTCTCGCGGGCATTCCACCCTCGACCCGAGCGTTCCGATTCCCGGCATGCAGCCCTTGCCGCCCGGTGCAGTCTCGGCGGCTGACTGGGTTCGGGTCCGGCGCGAGTTTCCAGACGCTTCCCTGTTCAGCAACGTGCAATACTCGTTCAGCGTGGATACGACGAATATGGTGGAGACGCTGGTGCTGCGGGTGCGCGATCCCAAGCCCAACGACCTGATGGAGGTTTCGATCGAGGATAGCGCTTCCGCGGTTACTTCCGCGACCGCGATGTTGTCGTCGAGTACTCCGGTTTCGCGGGCTAAACTGGAGCGCTTTGGGAAGTCGTCGGTGGTGCTGGCGCGGTGCTCGGGAGCGGAAGGAAGCGCGGCGACGGATCAGAGCGCGTACGAGGCGATCTTCCATGCCGCCTCTTCGATTATGGAGCACTATCGCGACGCTCTGGACGCTGGCAAGATAGTGCCCCAGGAACTGGCGCACTTGCGTGCAGGACGTTCAACCAAAGCGGGTGGCGGCAGCAAAAAGAAGCCACAGTAGCGCGAGCGCGCGATAAGGCCGGTAATGGAGGGACGGGCGTTTCGCACCTCCAGCCGGGCGAGGACGCCCGGCGCTCCACGAGCGAGTGGAACTAAATCTGTTTTTCAGAATCTATCTACTAGCACTGTTTTTAACTTCTTATGGACATACGCAACGTTGTGATCATGGGCTCCGGATGCGCCGGTCACACCGCCGCCCTGTACAGCGCGCGCGCCAACCTCAAACCTCTGGTGATCGAAGGCCATGAGCCGGGCGGACAATTGTCGATGACCACGCTGGTGGAAAACTTTCCTGGTTTTCCCGAGGGCATCCAGGGACCGGAACTGATCGAAAACATGCGCAAGCAGGCCACGCGCTTCGGCGCTGACTATCGCATGGGGCACGTCGTCAAAGCCGATTTAAGCAAGCATCCGTTCGAGTTAAGCTTCGGCAAAGAAACCATTCACACCCGCACGCTCATCATCGCCAGTGGAGCATCGGCGCGCTGGCTCGGCCTTCCGAACGAGCACGCGCTCATCGGCCACGGCGTTTCCTCGTGCGCTACCTGCGATGGCTTCTTTTTTTCGGGCAAGGAAATTGCGGTGATTGGCGGCGGCGACTCCGCCATGGAAGAAGCGACGTTTCTGACGCGCTTCGCCAGCAAGGTGACGCTGATCCATCGCCGCGAACAATTTCGCGCTTCGAAAATCATGCTTGAGCGCGCCCGGGCTAATCCGAAGATCGCGTTTCTGACCGACACCGTGGTGGATGACGTTCTCGACGTCAGCAAGAAGGAAGTCACCGCTCTGCGCCTGCGCCATCTGAAGAGCGGCGAAAGCTGGGAGTTTCCTGCGAGCGCGATGTTTCTGGGCATCGGGCACATCCCGAACGCCAGGATATTCGAAGGGCAGCTTGAAACCGATGCGGATGGCTACCTGGTGACGCATAAAAACGTCTTCACCCGAGTGCCCGGAGTATTCGCATGCGGTGACGTGCAGGACCGCCGCTACCGCCAAGCCATCACCGCCGCAGGGTCGGGCTGCATGGCTGCTTCGGAAGTGGAGAAATATCTGGAAGAGGGAGGGCACTGACGGCGAGCTTCCAGTGGCGCGCTGTCGAAAGGCGCTACCACAGGGGGCACAGAGATACACAGGGGAACCCATGAAAGGCTGTCCGGTTCCCCTGTGTATCTCTGTGCCCCCTGTGGTTAACGTTTTGTTGTTAGCACAACACTTGCTTCCGCGTGGTAACGGGCAACGCTTCGCACGCAGTCCGCAGCACCAGTCGCGGCGCGTTCTTCCGGATCTTCATCAGGTAGGGCACGGTGCGCTTGGCATCGGCCTTGGCGGTTTCGCGCAATAGCCAGCCCAATCCCTTCAGGACCATGTCGTCCTCTTCTTCGTTCTGCAGCAATTGATTGGAGAGCCGCGCGATCTCGGCAAAGAACCGCCGCTCGCGCGCTCCGCGGATCAGCGCCACACACGCGGCGCGCCGACGCCAACGATTCGGCGACTTCGCCCACAAAAAAACCTGACGGCTAAGGGCAGGTTCGGCAGCCACCATCGGCGCCAGCAGATAATGCGCCAGGGCGTCGTGATCGGCCCAACTGCTGACGCGGTCGAGCCAGGAGGCAAAAATCTGGAATTCTTTGTCGCCGAGATTGCTCGTCTGTTTTTCGAGCAAGAAAACAGCCATCACCTTCTCTTCGAGAATCTGGCCGGAGAAAAGGTCGTCGGCGACCTGCACCAGGAAATCCATTCCCCGCTCGCGAACAATGGTGCGCTGGAAACGCAGCGCAAATTTTCTTAGTTCGGCCGTGTACCAGCCGCGCGACTTCACGGCTTCCTTGAAAAAATGTTGAACGTCTTCCGAGTGCGGTGCTGACCCGCCATCCTTCAGGACGCGGCGGATGTGGTCGGCAATGTAGCTGGGAGTGACTCCTTTGGACATGATCCCTATTTTGCGGGAGCTGCGCTACCCGTCCTCAACGTCTTGTCATAAACCCAGAGCACCGCTGCGGTGGCGAGGCCGACGGCTGTCACGCTCCACCAGATGCGCGCCGGCTGGTGCGTGACTTCTCCGAAGTGGTGAACTAACGTGCCGCCAAACCAGCCGCCGATCAGCGAGCCGATGCCGATGGGCAGGAACGCGAAGCCCATGTAGGTTCCTTGCTGACCCGGAGGAGCGAGCCGCGAAATGTATTCGTAGTAGCGCGGAGACAGAATGATTTCGCCCAGCGCCAGCACAAACAGGGAAAGCACCGCGCCCCAGATGGTCGGCCGCAAGGCGAGAATCACCCACGAGACCGAAGTGATCACCGTGCCCAAAATCACGGCCTGAAATGCGGGGATCTTGCGGGTCAGGTAATTCATCGCGAGCGTGAGGACGATCACGGTCAATCCGTCGGTTATCAGAATGATCTCGACGTCGGCGCTGGAGTTGATGTAGCCGTGAATGTAGCCGGGCAGGCTGATGTACTGCTGCCAGAACACCACCCAGTAGCCGGTAAAGAGCACGAGGAACCACATGAAGCGGCTGATGCCTGCGAGCACGAGAATCAGGAGCGCGCTCCAGATCCACCAAGGGATGGTGAGCGTGGGATAGAACAGTTCGCCGATGCGCAGCAACAGGGCAACAGCGAGCACCGGCAGAACCAGCCGGTGGTTGCCCACTACGACGCAGAAGTTTCGCGCGACGGTTGCTATCGAAGGCGGAGGCGCATCTCCGGCCTTGCGCGGTTCGCGAAAGAAGAGGATGACTACGAAGAACATCGCGAAGACGCTCAGCGCGGCCACGCGGTATACATTCTCAACACCGAGATGGCGATGGGCCCAGGACGCGAAATAAGGCCCGGCAGCACCACCGATGTTGACCATGGTGTAGTAAATCGAGTAGCCGATGGAGCGGACGTTCTCCTTGGAAGCGCGGGCCGTCGTGCCCACCACGCAGGGTTTGACCAGCGCAATGCCGAGCGCGGGGAGGATAAGAATGCAGCCGACAAACAATCCCAGCGGCACGGCGTTGCGCACGGGAGCCAGCCATGAGGCTCCGATCGAGCCGATCAGGAAATAGGCTGCGGCCAGGATGAGGTAGGCCACCGAGAGCGCGCGCCGAAAGCCGAGGCGGTCGGCGGCGGCTCCTCCGAAGATGGCGAGAAACCAGACCATGCCTCCGAACAAGCCGGTCAGAGTCCCGGTTTGCTCGGTCGAAAAATTCAACTTTTCCTGCAGATACAGTGCTAGAGAAGCAAAAGCTCCGTAGTAGGAAAGACGTTCGAAAATTTCGCTGATGTTCGCTACCCAGAAAGGGCGCTCGAAGCCGGTGCGGATTTCCTGCAAACGTTCGGAGAAGGTCAATCTTGGCTCCTGAGCGGCCCCTAAAGGGGCGTCCGATTTTGAAGACCTGCGGTATCGCTAAAGCGATACCCTGATACGAACCTGAGGGTCGGCTTCGACTGCGCTTCAGAGTTTCAAACGGTTCCGGACTTCCTCGGCCGACAAGCCGGCCACACGGATCACTTTATTCCGGCTGGTCTGGCCGGCTGCAATAGTAACGGAGGAACGCGGCACCTTCAAAAGTTTTGCGAAAAAATCTATGCAGGCGTCGTTGGCTTTGCCGTCGACGGGAGGGGCGGTCAGGGCTAGTTTCAGCGCGTCGCCTACCTCTCCGGTGATAGCGTTCTTCTTCGCGCGCGGGTGGACTTTAACCGCGAAGGTCACTCCGTTGGGCGAATTTTGAATGGCTACCATCGAAAGGCTTAACCACAGGGGGCACAGAGGAGCACAGGGGAAACCTGCAACGTTCTTAGATTTTTCTCTGTGTTCCCCTGTGACCTCTGTGGTTAAGGTTTTTCTCTTTCCCCGAAGATCGCCGTCCCTACGCGCACGCAGGTTGCTCCCTCTTCGATCGCTACTTCGAAATCGTGTGACATGCCCATCGAGAGAACCGCAGTGCCGACTTGCGGCAGGTTGCGCGCGGCGATGCTGTCGCGAATCTGACGGAGTTGGCGGAAATATTGGCGCGAGTCGTCCGGATTTTCTGTGTATGGCGGGACAGTCATCAAGCCTTGAATTTTCAGATTTTCCCATCGCGGGCCGCCTTGCAGAAGTTGCTCCAGTTCGTTCGAGTTGGGTGCGACTCCGCTTTTTGCTTTCTCGCCACCCACGTTGATCTCGATCAAGATGGATAATATTTTGCCTGCGCTTTCCGCCAACGCATTCAGCTTCTCCGCCATGCGCACGGAGTCGACGGAATCCACTGCGTCAAACAACTCTGTTGCCTTCGCGGCTTTGTTGGTTTGCAGATGTCCGATCAAGTGCCATTCGACGTCTGGCAAATCGCGCAGGGCGTCCGCTTTCCCGGCAAACTCCTGCACCCGGTTCTCGCCGAAAACGCGGAGACCGGCGGCGTAGGCTCCGCGGATGTGCTCGGCGGGAAAAGTCTTGCTCACGGCCATCAGTGTGATTTCGCCTGGATTGCGAGACGCGCGGCGGGCAGCGGCTGCTATCCGGTCGCGCACTTGGGCGATATTTCTTGCGATCGACACAAAGTCTCGGGCGTTCGCGGAACTGCCGAGCTGCGCTCGGCTGGACGGCCGAGGGCGGCCGTCCCTACGTGGTTCGTGGCGGGACGGGGCAGAGCCCCGTCACCACACGAGCATCACCCGAGCATTACATGATTGCGGTTGGCGGCGCCGGATCTTCTGGTCTGCCAGCGTTGGCCAGCGGGACCAGGACCATGACAATCGCCAGGATGACGAGCGCGACGAACGCCAGAACCATCGGCATGACGCTCTCTGGGACCCACTTGACCAGCGTTACGTCATGGCCAGATCCCACCAGGCCCGCGATCGCCAAGCCGCACAGCGCCTCGCCTGCGATCAAGCCCGAGGCCGTCAGGACGCCGGCGTTCTCTACGCGCGCCTTCTGGGCATCGTTCAAGCCACGGCGATCACGCAAGTTGTCGGTGATCCAGCGAATCACGCCTCCGATAAAAATGGCAAAGGTTGTGCCTAAGGGCAGATACATGCCGACTGCGAAGAGCATCACGCTCTTGACCTCGATCATGATCATTGCCAGTCCCAGCAGGATGCCAACGATCACCAGCGGCCACGCCATGTCGCCGCCGACGATTCCTTTGGAGAGCATCGCCATCAATCACGCCTGCGGAGCGGGCAGCGCGGGGCTGCCGAAGGTGTATGCCTTGGCAAGGATCGCGACCGGGAAGAATAATACGAGCGATGCCACGACGATGCCAAGAAGATCTCCGATCTGCATCTTCGAGGGTGTGCCGCCGAGAATGTGTCCGACCTTCAGGTCTTGCAGCATCTCACCCGCTACAGCAGAAGAAACGCATACGACCGCTGCTACTCCGAGCACCGCCGCAACTCCGCCCGTTCCGGAAACCCCGAGCGCGACCATCAGCAGCGCTGCAATCACTAGCGTGCACAGTGTGAGCCCTGAGACCGGATTATTCGAAGATCCGATCATCCCGACAAGGTTGCCGGAAACGGCGGCAAAGAAAAATCCGACTATGATCATCACCCCGGCTGCGACCAGGCAGCCGGACATTATCCGAGAACTGGAGAGCGTGCCTGCTGCGCTGATGAAATAGTAGTAGAGCAGAATCATGGCCACGAATACGACGCCGATACCGGCAAATACCGCCTTTGCAGGCAAATCTCGCTCAGTGCGATTGCTAGCCGCTTGCACTGCCGCCGACTTTTTCAGATCGGAGACGGCACGGCCCATGCCCAGGGCCAACTGCTTGCGCATCTTGAAAAGCGTGTAAGTCGCGCCCACAAGCATGCCGCCGACCGCGATCGGGCGCACAATCGAAAAGTAGATAGCTTGCGCCAGCAGAGGCCAGGCGATGGATTGTCCCTCGGGCATCGATGCCTGGATGTGCGGACCGAGGGTAAAGGTTAGGAGCGGGACGAGCAGGCCCCATGCCAGCAAGCCGCCGGCGAAGTTCAAGGCGGCGAGTCTTGGTCCAATGATGTATCCCACGCCGAGATAGGCAGGGCTAATGTCGGGTGCGGTTAAGAGGGTGGCGCCACCAGTAATCGTCGTGGCCACGTTGGGATTCGTGCTGGTGCGGAGCAGTAACTTCTTTCCGAGGTCGCTGATCTTGATGGGGAATGTATTGTAGGGATTGAAAACATTGATCTGTCCCAGCAGAAACATGAACGCGCCGAATCCCATGTTGGCGAAAAGAATCTTGGCCGCTTTCGATCCCTGCTGGCCTGCCTTGTGAATCTCGGAGGCGGCTACGGACTCGGGGAACGGGAGGTCGGGATCCTCGACCATCACCCGACGCAGGAGGGTAACGAACAGGATGCCCAGGGTGCCGCCGATCATCATCAAGGCAACTGATTTCCAGTATTCGGGTGTGCGGACACTCGGGGTAAGTGTCGGCCAGAGGCCGGCCATGACAAAGGCGGGGATCGTGAAAATGGCGCCCGCCGCCACTGACTCTCCGATCGAACCCACAGTTCGCGCGATGTTCTCTTCCAGCAGCGAACCCTTCATCAAACGCAGCAGCGCCATGGAAATGACGGCGGCCGGATAGGTGGCGGCAATCGTCATCCCCGCCTTGAGACCGAGGTACGCGTTGGCAGACCCCAGCAGGGCGGTCAGGAACAGCCCGATCAATACAGCCCGAAAGGTAAATTCCTTCATTTCCATGGTTTCTGGTACGTAGGGACGATGCTTGCGGGGGGCTTCATTATTAACCGCAGGAGTGCTCATGAGGGCCTCGTGGTCACCAGAAGTTTAATTGCCGGTTCACATTAGCAGCGACGGCGCACGTTACCATGCCGAACGGCTGGTTTACAAGTGCAGGGCTCACTTCGCAGGCTGCCGACAATGATTGCACAGCCCCTGAAGGGGCATCTGATTTCTAAGAATTGCGGTATCGCTGAAGCGATACCCTGATACGAACCGTTGTCGCTAAGGTAAAGCTGGATTATTTCTGTAAGCTGCCGGGAAAGTCAGGGCGCGAAGGGCGCGCTATTTATCCGCAACTTTGCGCCTTAACCGGGGTTAGAATGGTCCTAATCAGGAGTATGTTGTGAGTCTCCCAGCCCAGCCCTCCAGGAATCCGTTTTTCGAGGAATTCCACTGCCGGGGGTGTGGCGGGAAGGAAGCATACCGCTCCCGGCCCCGGGGATTTTTCGAAAGATACGTGCTTCCGGTTTTGTTGCTGCAACCGGTTCGCTGTGAGCGTTGCTATCATCGAAGCTACGTCTTGAGCACAATTCCGGTGCTCGAACGCATTCCAGCCGAGCGTAAACAGTCACAGAGTGAACGGGCAGGCGATTCGAAATCCGATGGCCGCGTTGCATAGCGACATGCGCCGCGGCTATACTGACTGCGTATAGACTGACGAAGCGTTATCGGCTTGCCGGACGCGGGAGGCTGTCTTCAGCAGTAGCAGTACTGGGTTTCGAATACGTGCTGCCCAGGGCCAAGCGGCGAATGGTGATTTGGCAGAACATAATCTGGCAAACCATGGTCTCGTTGGCTTTGCCAAGCGCGGTCTTGCGACTTTATTCTTCACTTTCTTCCCTGCCGATTGCCGTATCTGCGGTTCCCCTCTGTTTCGGGTTTCCAGGCTTCCCGTTTGTGAAGACTGTTTGCTCGCTCTGCGACCGCTGAAGGGGTCGTACTGCGCGGTTTGTGGAGAAGCCTTGCACATCCCTGCCTATATGGATGGCGGAGAAGCGGATCGCGCCGAAGCGCGGTGCATGCTTTGTCAGCGCACGGATCCTCCGTTCGAGCGGGCGGTCGCCTACGGCAGCTACGACGGCGGATTGCGCGACTTGATTCATTTGCTCAAATTTCAGCAGGTTCGTCCGGCAGCGGCAGTTCTGGGACGCATGCTGGCGGAGACGATTGCCAACCTGGAGCAGGCGATGCCCGCTGGGCCGGGCTTATCTCGGAAGATCGGCGTGGTTCCCGTTCCCCTGCATACGCGCAAGCAGGCGCAGCGGGGATTTAACCAGGCGGAGATGATCGCACGGAGCGCGTTGCAGCAACTGGCGCGTCCGGAGAGGTTCGAGCTGTGCAGCGGAGTGCTGGTGCGGCGCCGCGAGACTGGAAGCCAGATTGGCCTGACTCGTCATCAACGGCGCGAAAACTTGCGGGGCGCTTTTGCAGTGAGCGATGCAACGCGAATCGTGAACCACGACGTCTTGTTGGTCGATGACGTCTACACCACGGGGACCACGGCTTCCGAGTGCGCGCGGGTGCTTCGCCGCGCCGGAGCGGCGCGGGTGTGGGTCGCGACCGTGGCCCGCACGCTGAAGATTTCTGACGTCATCGTTTTGCCAAAGATGGACGATCGGTCGGAGGAAGGGAGTGAAGATCGCGTGGGCGTGGCCGCTCACGGGTAGAGATCATGTCGTTGCGATTGCACAATTTCGCGGGCAACATGCGGTCGCACCTCCCGGCGTCGATGCTCGTCCCGGGCATGCATTCCGACGGGGATGGCCATGCGCTGCATCAGCCGGTGCTGGTGCTGAATGCCTCCTACGAGCCGATCAACGTTTGCGCGGCGCGCCGGGCGATTGTGCTGGTGCTGAAGGGCGTCGCCATGACCGAAGAAGAGAACGGACACTTTCTGCACGCGGCCCGCGTTGCCATGCGCGTCCCTTCGGTGATCCGACTGCTGGAGTACCGCCGGATTCCGCATCAGTCGCGGGCGCTGTCGAGAAAGAACATTTTGCTGCGCGACCGCAACACCTGCCAGTATTGCAGCACCACGCTGCCCTCCGGCGAACTTACGCTGGACCATGTGATTCCACGCTCGCGCGGCGGCCTCTCCACCTGGGAGAACCTGGTCGCCTGCTGCCATCCCTGCAACCGCCGCAAAGGCAATCAGCTTCCGCACGAGGCCAACATGAAGCCCGCGCGCGAACCTCGGTCGTTCAATCTCCACACCAGCCGCCACATCATGCGCTTGATGGGGCATAGCGACGACAAATGGCGGAAGTATTTGTTCTACTAAAGGCCAGGTTTCAAGGTTTCAAAGTTTCAAGGTTTCAAAGACCAAAGGGCTCTGCAGTGGAGATTGCGCCTGGAGGTTATTGTGGCTCGCTCTTATCGCGAATTGCTGGTCTGGCAGAAGGCCAAGACACTTGCCGTTCATACCTATAAAGCAACGGCAAACTTTCCGAGAGCAGAAACCTATGGCATAACGTCTCAGATCAGACGAGCTTCCGTCTCAGTAGCATCAAACATCGCGGAAGGGCAAGGCAGGCTAACCGCCGGCGAGTTTCGGCACTTCCTGGACCAAGCGAGAGGCTCCTTACTGGAAGCCGAAACGCAGCTAGCGATTGCTCTGGACTTAGGTTTTCTGGAGCGGAGCGAATACGAAACCTTGGATCGAGAATCCTACCAAGTGCTAGGTCTCCTAGATCGCCTGCTCAATGCCTTGAGCAAAAAGACAGCGTGACCCGAAGGGTTTTGAAACTTTGAAACCTTGAAACTCTGAAACCTTGAAACCTGGCCTTATTGCGGCTTCTCCGGCTCGGGCGGCTTCTGATCCGTTTTCGGTTCGGCCTTCTGTACTTCCTGGCCCTCGAAGGTGATCCTCGATCTTGATCCGAAGCGCTTGTAGTTTGTGTACTTGATGATCTCGCGGATCTTTACGTCTCCCAGGGAGAACTTGAGCGTGTCTTCGGCGCGGGTGTAGGTGGGGAACCAATACTGTCCGTCAATCTGTTCGCGCCAGGTGGTGAACTTGGGGAAAAGGTTCTCGTCGTTCTTATTATGGCGGCGCTCAGGCAGGATCTTGCCGTAGGTTTCTACGATCTGAAAGTCGTGGTCGTCCACCCATATCCGTCCCGCGAAATAGCGCTTGTTTTTCACCATCTGCTTGGGGTTAATGTCGAATACATAAGTGTCCAGTTCGTCTTGCTTTTGCTGGCCGACGTAGAGGATGTCATATTCCCCAATTTCATCCGAGGTCAACACGAAGGGGAGGCGGTTCTCGATGTCGTCAAAATCTTCCGGCGTCATCCCGATCCTGGTGAGTGTGGGCTGTGGCGCGAAGACCACGTTCTTGATCTTGCGTCCCTTGTCGTCGAAGGTCACGTCGAAGACCTCCTGGTACATTCCGTCCGGGGTGTCGCCGTCCAGCGTCATGACCTTTACGTCCTGCCGGTAGGTGTACTGATCGCGCGCTTCCTTGAACTGTTTCTCCTTGTTGGCGAAGCGCTTGATGATCTCATCAGCCGTGATCCCCTTGGGATCAGATTTGTCGAGCGGGCCTTGTTGTGCGCCGGCTGCCTGGGAAAGTGTAATGACCGACAAGAGGGCGCCAAACAGTGCGGTGAGACAAAGGGAGGCGAACGCAAGCAATGCAGGCCGGAACTGGAATCTCATAAACCCTATTCTAGCGAAAGGGGACACAGAAAGGTTAACGGCAGCCTCCACCCCCAGAGCCGCCGTGCAAACGGCCCTACGGAGGGGTGGAAGACTGCAGTTCTGCCTATTTCATTGGATGCGACAGTCGCCGGAAAGCTAGCGGGATTTACTTTTCTTTACTTTCGGGCCTTGGGCATGGCTTTGGCCATTCCCCACTCGACCAATCCTGGAAACAACTGATAAAGCTTGATTACGGGAATCATGGTCCAGGGCACGACGACTTCACGTTTTCTTTTGCGATATCCGCGATAGGCGGCTTGCGCAACTCGTTCCGCGGTGACGCCGCGCACGGATTGCGGGCGGATGTTGCCCTGGCGGTTGGCCACCAGGTGCGCGCCGAACTCGGTGCTTACGTAGCCGGGACAGACGGTAAGCACGTTGATGTTGTCGCGTTGCAACTCCAGCCGGGCGCCCTTGCCGAGTGCGTTCAGGGCGAACTTGCTGGCGGAGTACAAGGACATAAACGGTACCGGAAGGTGTCCGGCAACGCTGGAAATGTTGATGATGTCTCCGCCGCCATTTTCGCGCATGGCGGGCACGACCGCTTGCATGCAGGCAATCGTGCCGAAGAAATTGGTTTCGAACAATTCGCGAACGGCTGACGGCTCCATATCGGCGACGGAATCGCGGATGCCTACGCCCGCGTTATTCACCCACACATCCACGTGGTCGAAGTTATGCAACGTCAGCGCAAGGGCGCGGTCGACTTCTTCGCGATTGCGGACATCGCAGGCCATCGCGAGGGTGCGGTCGGTGTGGCCGACGCGTTGGCGGGCGGCCTCGGCGCGACTGGCCTCGCGCGAAAGCAGCACCACGCTGGCTCCTGCGTCGTCAAAAACTTTGGCAATCGCTTCCCCAATTCCCATGGAAGCCCCGGTCACGACCACGACTTTCCCTGCCATCTCCATGGCGACTCTTGTATAGCGTGCGCGTTGGTAAGTCAATGGAGATAGGTCTTAGGTCTCAGGTCTCAGGTCTCAGGAAAACCCAAATCCACCCGGGTTCCACTGAAAACTGAGAATTTCTTCGATGGCGTAGAATCGTTTGTACCGGAGGCTTCGTGAGTTCGCTGTTGCCCATCTTTCCGCTTGAATTAGTGCTGCTGCCGGGCGTTCCCCTCCCGCTGCACATCTTCGAGCCGCGGTATAAGGAGATGATCGCTGAATGCCTGGAGCAGAAAAAACTGTTTGGGGTGGTGCGGGCGTCTTCCGATGGCGTTGCCGACATTGGCTGCACGGCTGAGATCATGTCGGTCACCAAGAAATATGACGATGGGCGCATGGACATCCTGACGCGTGGGGTGGAGCGGTTTGAGGTGATCGAAGTCAACGAAGACCGAGCGTTTTTGCAGGCCGAGATTTCGGTGGTGGAAGACGAACCCGAGAAGCCCGCAGCCCAGATCGTGGCGCAGGCGGTGCGACTGCATGCGGAGATCACGAAACTCGCCGGGACAGAGCCCTCCGGACCCGATGAACACGCTGACAATCTTTCCTTCTTACTCGCGGGATCGCTTCCGCTCGACCTGGACTTCAAGCAGAATCTGCTCTCGATTTTATCGGAGGAAAAACGTCTGGAAGCCGTGATCGGCTATCTGGAAGCGATTCTGCCGGGACTGCGGCGGGCGGCGAAGGCGCAGTGGAATTGAACACAGCCATCAGCTAAACCAGCTTTTCCTGAAGGCTGGGTGACGTCTCAGTTCAGAAATTGATCCCGCCTTATTGAGAAGGCGGACTCACAGCCCCCCGTG
>Ga0074044_10003322_pt1 | contig 13738 bp, 7 predicted proteins | sample BogForMeECP23OM1_FD_94443 | JGI IMG/M metagenome (GOLD analysis project Ga0074044, IMG submission 94443) | Bog forest soil microbial communities from Calvert Island, British Columbia, Canada - Bog Forest MetaG ECP23OM1 | ecosystem: Environmental > Terrestrial > Soil > Wetlands ... | reverse complement strand
CCCGCCGCTACTGCACAATCGGTAAAGCAGCCCGGTATCCGTCCAATCGTCTGCACATTCAGCTATTCGCAAGGAGGTGGTTTTGATAAAGGGCGGCATGGCCCTCTCGCGGCGGGGTTCAGTCTGCGATTGGGTCAACAACCATGAGGCTCGGACGACCGAGAGCTATTTCAGCGACGCTGCTGTTCGCCGCGATCATCGTAATTATCACCGATCATGTCGTGTCTGCCGCTCCCGCTCTCGAGCTGCTCAAACTCGCCGAGGGCGAGTTCTCGAACCTCACCCCCGCGGAAACTGCGCTGCTCAAGTTCGCGGGCTCGCTTCGGTCGGAGCCAGGCGGATTCGCGGCGGCGGGGCCGAGCGGAAAGCCGGATGATCCGTCAAACGATCCCGCACACGCCGACAACTGGGGCAAGGAGCGCGAGGTTCGCGCCGAGCTGATCGAGTGGCTGTGCGTGGATGAGAGTGCGAAGAAGCTAGTTCCCCGGGGTATCCGGCTCCTCGGTGCGCGAATCACCGGCAAGCTTGACCTCGCACACGTCACGATCCCATTCGCGCTCACGCTACGAAACTGTTCGATCGGTGAGCGAATGACCTTCGAAAACATGGCGCTCCCGCAACTCGATTTGAGCGGCTGCTACACGGGCGAGATCGACGCTGAGAACATCGTGATTCACGGAAATCTGCTGATGAATGACCTGCACGCGTCGGGCGGGGCGTCGTTTCCCAACTCCACCATTGGTGGAAATCTTCTCGCCCGTGGCAGCCACTTCACGCACTCCAAGGTTGAGGCCGAGGGACTTGGCTTGGGGAACATGGCGCTCGACGCGGGTGGCGCCCAAATTCGGGGCGTCGTGGAGTTCTGTTGCGGATTCGAGGCGGACGGTGCCGTGAACCTTGCCAACGCAGCCATCGGCAGCGACATGATTTTCACCGGCGGGACGTTCAACGGCGCGAACGATGTGGCCATAGATGCTAACGCTGCGAACTTCAGTTCCGCTGCGTTCTTGGGCACCCACCCTTTAATAACAGGCTACCGAGGCGTTCATGTGAACGGACTGGTCCAAATGCGTGTTATGCGTGCAAACGCGCTGGTCGTGCAGGACGCAACGTTTTCGGGCGCTCCAAACGAGCAGCACGGCTTTGATCTTAGGAGCTCGTCAGTACGTATCTTCGTTTGGTTAAATGTTACGCTGAATAGAGGCGCAATTGTCGACTTGAGTGGAGCCTCGCTCGGGAGCCTGATCGATGAGCCGCGACGCTGGCCTGCACCCGGGAAGTTGGAACTTGACGGTCTTACCTATGACCAGCTCGGCGGCCCAGCGATTGATGCACGGTCACGTTTGCAATGGCTCGCGCTGCAACCAGAATTTCACCTGCAGCCTTATCGGCAACTCGCCAAGCTACTCCGCAACAATGGTGATGATAGCGGCGCGGCCGAGGTGCTGATCGCAGCGGAGGATCGGCGTTACGCGAGCCACGGCCGCGCAAGCGCGTTAGGGGGCGGATTCCTCAATGCTACCATCGGCTACGGGCACAAGCCGCTCAGAACAATCGGGTGGTCGGTGTTGGTGATTCTGCTCGGATGGCCGATCGTTTGGGCTGCCAAGCGCGCAGGCGTGATGCGCCCGACCTTCCCTGAGAACATTCCACATTCGTCAGAGCCCGGCTACGAGGAGTTGCATCCGTTGCTGTACTCGCTCGACGCGTTCCTGCCTTTCGTGAACCTCCATCAAGAGCATTATTGGTGGCCCAATTCGAAGGCGGCTGGCGACTGTGTAGTTCTGGGGCATAAGTTCAGGCTTCGAGGCTCGTTGGTGCGCCACTACCTATGGCTGCAAATCTTTTCCGGATGGTTGTTAAGCGCGATTCTGATCGCCGGCGTAACCGGCCTCATGAGAAGCGACTAGGGCCGTACCTAGCGTGCAATCTCTTTTGATCTAGCGCACTCTGATCTGTCTCAGGCCAGCCCGTCGAGCAACGCATCCTACGCTCGCAATTCCTCGAGCAGCGTCTTGGCGTCCTTCAGGTCGGCGGTGTCGACGCCCTCAGTGAACCAGTTGTAGATTTCGGCGAGCATCGCACGCGCTTCGTCGTGGCGACCTGTGTCGCGCAGCAGCCGCGCGAGACTCATTGTGGCCCGCAGTTCGTATAACTTCGCGCTCTGGCGGCGGGCGACTTCAATAGCAGCTCGGAACCATTTTTCTGCTGCGATTTTGTCCGGCGCATCTCGCATCATCGAAAGCTCACCCTTGAGCCGGTAAACGTCAGCCTCATCCTCACCGTTGCCGGTACTCTGCACACGTTCCAGCATCTGATCGACCAGCTCGTCGGCCTCGCTTGAGCGGCCGGCCCGAAGGTATTCCTCAGCCAATGGGAAGAGGCACCAGGTGGGAATCACGACGCCCGTTGACTCGGCGGCCTTAATGCCTCCGCGCATCTCGGTGATGCCTTCCCCGACTTGCCCTTGGTAGCTCAGCGCCCAGCCTTTCATGATCGTCGCCATCCAGACCTCCCTCCCCAATCCATGCTCAATCGAGGTCTCGATACATATCCTTGAATGCTCCAGTGCCGACTGTGGAGACCGGCACCAAAGGTCGAACCTGCTGGCAATATTGAAGGCGGTCGCAGTCGGATCCGGCAGGCCGAGACCTCGAACCCAAGCGAGTGTTTCGTCGCGCCGCTTGATCGCCTGGTCGCCGAACCCAAGCATGAGCAGCACCTGTGCGAGAATCGAACGGCCCACCACCAGATTCTGGAGCGCTGGCCCGCGGAGATCGCCGAATCCTGGTGAAACCAGTGGCTCCAGACAGCGCCGCGCAGCCGCGAAGTCTCCGATCCAAAGTAGGACTTCGCCGAGGGCGCCGCTGGCCAGCGCTGAATAGGCGGGATCGCTCAAGCGCCCGGCGAGCGCGATTTGCTCTTCGGCCAGATGCCTGGCTTCCGCCAGTTCCAGTCTGAACAGACTCGACCATCGGAGTCCGTCCAGCATGAGAAATAGCTGAGCGTTGTCACCGATCAGCGTGCAAAGCTCTCGCGCGCGCTTGTACGAGAGTATCGCATCCGGCGCCACCAGTCCGGTGGTCGCCTGGATCAACTGGCCCTTGCAGATCTGAATGCGGAGTTCAGCGCGCGAACGCCCGGGACTTTCGGGAAGCGTACGGACCCGCTCCAGCCCGGCATCGAGATAAGCCTCGGCCTCGGAGTAGGCGGCACGCTGGGCTGCCTGTTCGCCAGCGCGGCACAGGTACTCCACCGCCTTCGCCCCGTTCTCGCTTTGGCGATAGTGACGCACTAGGTCGGCCAGATGATCATCGAGCGATGATACGTACAGCGATTCTATCGCTCGCGCGGCGCGCTCATGGAGCATTTTGCGGCGCTCGCTCAGGATCGAGTTGTAGGCGAGCTCTTGGGTCAGCGCGTGCTTGAAGGTGTACTCGATGTCGCCGGCCGCAGGCTGCTCGTAGATGAACTCGGCAAGCTGCAAATCGTGCAGCAACCGGTTCAGTTCCTCTTCCGATTTAGTGACCACACTCCGCAAGAGGCCAAACGCAAATTCTCTCCCGAACACCGCGAGCGTCTGCAACAGTTCCTTCCCATCGGCCGGCAGACCGTCGATGCGCGCGGCCAGGATGCCCTGCACCGTGGGCGGAATTTTCAGCTCGCCCAAGGCCTTGGTGAGTTTGACCGTTCCGTTCCGGACCAGCGCTCCCTCGTCAAGCAGCACCTGCACCGTCTCTTCCATGAAGAACGGATTGCCTTCGGTCCGCTCGATGATCAGGCGCTTGAGCGGCCGCACTTCGGCCCCGTCGCCGACCAGCACGGTCAGCACCTCGTCCGCACCTTCCCTGCCGAGTGGATCGAGCCGCAACTGCGTGTAGTAGGTCTTGCTATTCCACTGATGCGAGTACTCGGGCCGGTAGTTGACCAGCAGCAGGAGCTTGGCCGTGCCGATCGAATCGGCAAGCAGATTGAGCAGCGCCTGCGTCTCCTCATCGATCCAGTGCAGATCCTCGAAGATGACCATCAGCGGCTGATTGAGCGATTCGCGGAGCAGGAGGCGCTTGATCGCGTCGAGGGTACGCCGCTTACGAATCTGTGCATCCATTTGCGCAAGCGGGTTGTCCCCTTCGACGATTCCGAGGAGAGCGAACAGATAGGGCAGCGTGTCCTCCAGCGCGCGATCCAGCATCAGAACCTTGCCACCGATCTTTTCGCGCCGCGCACGCGCGTCGTCATCGCTGCTGATTTTGAAGTAACCGTGCAGCATGTCGAGCACCGGCAGGAACGCTGATGCCCTGCCATGCGAGACCGAAAAGGTTTCGAGCACCATCCAGCCCGATTGATGCTTGACTTTGAACTCGTAGAACAGGCGCGACTTGCCGACTCCCGGCTCCGCCATCGCGGCGACGATCTGTCCATGACCGGCCTCGGCCTGCTCTGCCGCCGCCTTCATCGCGTCCATCTCGCGTTGCCGGCCGACGAACTTGGTCAGCCCACGGCCCGCCGAGCGCTGCAGTCGCGTCCGCAGCGGCCCCAGCCCCGTCACCTCGTAAACGTTCACCGTCTCGCTGACGCCCTTCACCTTGGTTGGGCCGAGCGGCTTGAGCGTGAAGTAGCCTTCGCAAAACTTGCGCGTCGCCTCGCTGGTTGCGATCGAGCCTGTAGGTGCCAGCCCCTGCATGCGCGAAGCGAGATTGGCCGTGTGGCCAATCGGCGTGTATTCAGTGTGTCCTTCGCCGGTCGCGATCGAACGCACCACGACCTCGCCGGTGTTCACGCCGACGCGCGCTTCAATCGGCAGGTTGCCCACTTCACGCAATCGCGCTGAATAGCGCTTCAGTTCCTCCTGCATCCGCAGCGCGGCGTAGAGTGCGCGCTGGGGATGGTCCTCGTGCGCGACCGGCGCGCCAAACAGCGCGAAGATGCCGTCGCCAGTCGATTGCACGATATACCCGTCGTAGCGGCGCACGGCGTCGATCATCAGCTTCAGCGCCGGATCGATGATCGCGCGGGCTTCTTCGGGATCGAGGTCCTGCTCGAGCTCGGTCGAACCCTTGATGTCGGCAAACAGCGCAGTGACGGTCTTGCGCTCGCCCTCGAGCGCAGAAGCTTCGGCTTGCTGGGCGGCGACTCGAATATTGGGAGCTGGCGAATCGATCTGAGATGAACGCTGGGCGGCAGGTGCGGCGTTGACAGCGAGCGCGCTGCCGCAGTCCTCGCAAAACGCCGATGTTGGAGCATTTTCCGCACCGCACTTGGGGCAGCGATTGGATAGCGGGCCGCCACAAGCAGGGCAGAACTTCCTACCTGTCGTGCTTTCGGTTCCGCACTTCGTGCAACGCATTCTGACTACCTTCGCGCAGGCAGATGGCCAAGTATCGCGACTGGGCGGGCGAATTCATAGATGCGAACCTAGGCGGCGATCAGAAAGCGCCCTGGGGAGAAAGAAGAATCAGCCGATCGAGGATGATCGCAATACGTCTTGCCGCCGTGTAAAGCAGTGAGTGACCGTCGCCTGAAGTTCGCAGCGGGTTGACCGGCCTGATCCGAAATGACTAGGCGACAGAGAGTCCTGCCGTTCGGCTTATTTTGTGCCACGACGGTGGCTTGCAAATTTGTACGAAACTCCCCCGGTAGGCAGCCGAGTGCCGCCACCGAACGGGCTAATTGAAAGACGCGAACTTTGAGACGAACCAAAGCGCTCAGAGAACGGAGCGTGACAGAGACGAGACGAATGCTCGAGCCCGACTTCGATTCCCGCACTCGCGAAGTCGCCTAAAAGGAATAGGCCAGCTCAACAGTGCGCCCGCAATCGCGGATCAGCGTCCCTTGTACACCGGCTTGCGCTTCTCGTGCACAGCCCGCATGCCCTCGCCGGCGTCTTCGCTCTCACGCACGGCGCCAAGTTCGCGAGTGGCTCGCCCCATCAGCTCCGACGGTCCTTGGGGCAGAATCGATTCGGTGACGAACCGCTTGATAGTGCTGAGCACAAGCGGCGCGCTCTCGGTGAGTTCGTGCGCCATCGCGACCGCCTCGTCGACCTGCCGCCCGTTGGCGACCACGCGATTTACCAGCCCGACCTCGTAGGCGCGCCGCGCGTCGAGCGTCGCGCCCAGCAGCATCACTTCCATCGCGACCTTGTGCGGGATGCGCGCGGCGAGCCCGGCGATCATCCCGCCGGTGAAGCCGAGGCGCGCCTCGGGATATGAGAACTTGGCGCTCTCGCTCGCGACGCACAGGTCGCATGCCATCACGACAACCAGCGCACCGCCGATGCACCAGCCGGTCACCGCAGCAATGATTGGCTTGTCGGTGGTGATGCCCACGGTCGGAATGCAGCGCCAGAGCTCAGGCAGGTCGGTGAAATCGGCGCCAGCGGAGAATGCATCCTCGCCCGCGCCGGTCAGCACCGCGACCCGCTGCCCGGAGGCGTCGAAGGCGGCGAAGGCGGACTGCAAGTCGAGCGCGACCTGCTTACTGATCGCGTTGCGGCGATCGGGGCGGTTGATCGAGATGATGGAGACGGGGCCGTCCTCGCGGACTTCGACGACGTTCATGCAAACGATGTACGAGAATCGCGGCGTGAGCGCAAACGCGTTTCAGTCCGCTGACGGAACCTTTACGTAGACCGCTCCACGGTGCGAAAGCGCGAGAAACGGATCGCTATCGTTAAGGAGACCATGCTCGAACCTGACTTCAATCCCGCGCCGAAGGCCGTTCAGATCGGGCGATGTGGTTATTCAGCGCCGTGCCGGGCACCGAGATGCTGAGCGCAAAGAGCGACGATAGTTCTCCGGAAGATCGACGCAGCCGGCCGGCCGGTTCGCCAAATCGAGCTGTGCGATCGCCATGCCGAGGCCGTGATTGCTCGCGAACGCAAGCGCGGCTTCCAGATATTCGACCGCCACTCTCGAAGTTTATGAAGATAGGGCTGGGTCCATTTGTTGCCGGCTACCTCGAAACCCGGGAGTCCCAAACTCGAACGCCGGAGTAAGGGCATCAACCACCAACTGATTTGTGAAACACAGTCAACCCAGTAGCTTCTGCAACTCGCGAGCTACGGTCAGCTACCGGCAGCCGCCGGTGCATGAATAAAGATGAGATCCACTCTACCCCTCAGCGCCCAGCGCCAGCGGCGGCATCGCCGCCGCTTCACGCTGAGGGCGCCGCCCTCGAATCAGCCGCCGCGACCATGCCTTCACGATAAGCCTCAGCAACGACGGCTCGAACAGCGCCGATGGCGGCTTCATCATGTTGATTACTTCACCGATCCGGTCACCGATCTCAGGATCGTCGTTTGCGACCAGAAACATTTTCCCGAGCAACGGATCGATCATGCGATTGACTATTGGACGCTTGCCTTCTGTGCCCGGAATTCTGAAATCAGCGCCCGTCGCCAGTCCCCACGGCTCGGCCTGGAAGCGCGCCTGCGCCGCGAAGAATTTTCGCGGGACTTCGGCGTCGTTGATGCCATTCTTCTCAAGGCACTCGCCGAGCATCAGCGCCGACAATGCTCCGGTCGTCATCCCCTGGCCATAAACGGGATTGAACGCGCACGACGAGTCGCCGAGCGCGATGAAGCCGTCGAGCCGCGCGCTCCATTTCTCATAGTGCCGCCAGCGGTTCGCCATGTGCCGGTACGAATAGACCTGCGACATCGGTTCCGCCAGCGCGACTTCCTCGGCGATTATCGGCGAGCGCAGCTGCGCGAGCTTGGCGGTGAACTCGTCCTCGTCGCTCGGTGGATAATGGCCTCCGAATCCCGCCATCGTCACGATCATTCGATTGTCCTCGACCGGAAATAGCACGCCGGCGGTTGAGAAATCCTCTGCGACCGGATCGATCCAGACACCCTTCCACCACCAATTCTTCGGGCGCCGTTCGGGTTTCACCTTGTACCATCGCGACGCGTACCCGGTATGCGAATCGACGACAGTTTCGGGCGGCGCCGCTAGGCTCATCGCCTCAATCCACGACGGAACTTTGGTAGCGCGCCCGCTGGCATCGATGATCAGGTCTCCACCGAGTGTGAACGCCGCTCCGCCGTCGCGCGGATTCACTCTTATTCCGCTGACGCGAAGCGTATCGCCGCGCGCAGTCTCGAAGCCCACCGCTTCCGCCCGCTCGATCAGCTCGACGTTCGGCACCTTGCGGATCAATTCGCGCACAGTCGCCTCTATCAGCACGCGACTCGCGAACAGCGTCGTAATCGCATTCGGACGCCGCTCCGCCCATCCGTCGGGCCTGAGCGCGGCGAAGTCGCGCCCGAAATTTATCTCGAGCGCGCCACGCTCGAGCATCGTCTTCTCGAAACCCGGATACAGCCGGTCCAGTTCGAGCCGACCGCGCATCAGCAGCGCATGAACATGCCGACTCTGCGGAACCCCGGGCCGCTCATGCGCCCCGGCCGGATAAGCGTCGCGGTCGATCACCGTCACCTTGTCGTAAAACCTCGCCAGCACGCGCGCAGCACAAAGCCCCGCCATGCTTCCGCCGATCACAATCGCATGAGTGCTTCCCATTTAGGTATTTATCCTTCGCCTCAGGGTCGTCGACTTTGGGCCGCTTGTCGATAGCGCCACGCGAGTGCATAGGGTCATATCGATAGCGCTACTCCCTGAGGGATGCGCTCCAGTCCAGTTGAAAGGTCAACACCTTTTGCCGATGCCGACCGGAGGAACTCCGCTGCCCATTTGGTCTGCCGAAAGCCGGGAGAGCTGCCAATCCGATATGATGTGTTGTGGCAGTCAGCCGGGAAATTTGGGCAATGCAAATGGATTTGAAATCGAGGGAGCAGATTTCTGCTTTCTCAGCCCTTGCGCAAACCAAACTGTTGATCACCAAAACGTGGCGCGCCTTTGTGACGAGGAACACGAAGGCTGGCGGCCAATGACCTTCAATATTTGGGCGAGAGGCGCGGACGTTGACCATGCAACTGCCACACTTGTGACGAGCACGAGGTTAATGACTCAGAGTCCCGCCAAAAGGACCGATGAGAATTTGGGAGGAGGATGGGGACAGGGCCACGAACTTTACTTCTCGTTCGATTATCCGTGCGACTTCAATCAGAACTATCAGCTTACCGTCAATGGACTCGTCAGGGATGGCCTTCCGCTCCAGATACCTCCTGTTGTTTTCGAACCGCGAACGACGCGTTCTACGTTCTGGGCGCCCATTTGGTAGCCCTTGATCATTGAGTCTGGCCGCTGACTCGAATCTGTTTCACTTTATCGATTTGGACAGGATGCCTGCTTTGCGCTTGTCCTTGAGTCGGAAGCTCTCGCCGGCGACGCTTACGATGATCGAGTGGTGCAGGGAGATCCATGTGAAATGGCTGGGCGGAGAGCGCAAAGAAGGGATCGGATCACACAGGCGCAGGAGCAGGCGTGCAGATTACCTGCTCCGAGTTAGAGCGAACACTGTGCAACCGGCTTCACTCTCATCCGGCAAACTACTTTCGCTCGGGGTTGGGCCCATATAAGGGACTAGAGCGCGTAATCCATGCATCTCATCCGGTCACTGCAGGGCCCTGCTCACCGCGCGAGAGAGGCGAACCGGCGTTAGCGTCTCGTTCTAATTTCAGTCCTTGACCAAACTGCATCACCTTGAACAGTAGCGGTTCCACAGAAGGCGCTACTCTGCGCCCGGGTGTTGTGTAGGGTTTGACGCTACGGACAGCATTCACGAGCGAATGGACCAAGCTCTCTTGATCATGATCTTCTCGATGCCAAAGGTATGCATCCGGGATCGTTTCGATCCGCAGGCCCATTAAAGCCGCCTTTGAAAGAAATTCCCAGTCATCAAGTGTCGATTCGGCTTCGTCGCTGAAGCCGCGGATTTCCTCGAATGCGTCCCGCCGCACGAGGGCGTTGGTGCTTCCGAAGCAGTTTACGAAAGCACCGGTAGCGACATCCCCGCCCAGAAATGGACGACGAGAATGCTCGAGCCGATCTTCCGACGATCCATCCGACGATCCGAGAAAAAAGCTGATCGTCGATGTCACAATATCAGCGCCGACGCGTTGCGCGACCTGCACCAAGACAGATAGCGCGTTAGGCCGCGACAGTACAGTATGATCGTCCACGAACAGCAGATACTCCCCTTTGGCCTCGCGCGCCGCTGCATTTCTTCCAGCGCCGATCGCCGAACCGCGTAGACGGATCTGATGCAGTACTTTGCCGTCAAACTGTGCCTCATTGCTCAATGAGGTTGGAGAAGACGCGTCGCTTCCGCACTCCGTCAAAATGACCTCAAAATGTGGGTAGTCCTGCTGCTTTAGGGAGGCTAGCGTCGCCGCGCGCCCATTCTCCCGGACGTTGTAAGCGAAACACACGCTCACCAAGGGGAAAATTGATTCTTCGTCCGGTCGTCGATTGCTATTAACGGGCTGTTCACTCTTAGGTCGATTTGCCAGACCGGCATGCAAGTGCACCCAAGCACGTTCCGTATCAGCGAATGGAGCTGACGGGTGGGCCGAAAAGGCCCCTTCCTTAAGTATACTTCGGATACGGTCTGCCAGAATGTCAGGCCGGGGCGCGAAACAGACGTGCTCTCTGTCCGCGGGAGCGATGATCTCGGGAATGCCGCCAACATTACTCGCCAGAAAAGGTATCCCCGCGCCGACGCATTCTAACACCGTGTTCGGTGAATTTTCGGAGAGCGAACAGATGACCGCTACACGGCCGGGAACTTTAAGATACTCAATAGCGTTGGACTGATACTTATTCGAGACGATATGCCATGGAACCGACCATCTCTTCGATCTGTCGCTGATATAGCCGATGCTCGAACGGCCGTACAAGTGGGTTTCCCTTCCCAAAAAGGTGACCTCAAAATCGGTATTTCCCTGGCCGATGCAGAGCTCGTCTAGTGCGTCGCAAAAAAGCTTGATGCCCTTTCTCAACTCAAGGCGCCCGAAGAACACTATTTCACGAACTTTGGTGGCCTGGCGCGGCGTTTTATTCTCGGATAAGACGTCGTGACGAAGAATGTTGGGCGCAACGTAAGTCTGCTCAGGAAGTGTCCACCCGTTGTCCTGCATCCAGCCAAGAAGGTACTGACTGGGACTCACGACGATATCCGCCGAGGACACGCTTTGGCGTTCCATGAAATCTATTTCCAGCTCTCCGAGGTTGCGAATAAAATCCTGACTGCCTTCCTTGACCCAAAATGTCGGACCGTGGGCAGTAACCACAAACGTACAGTCAGCGAACGTCAGCCCTTGGCGTTTCGCGAGCATGCTGTAGAAACCCAAGCCCTGACAGTCCGGAAAATGAATGACGTCGAACTCTCGCTGATGCTCCTTCAGCCAAACGTACGCATGATATGAGACACTCGCGGCCCACGCGGCGTGAATTCGCGGCTCGTGCGGCATGGGCAGCGGAACCAACCTGATTCCCTTCTGTGTCTGGTAAAAGTTAATCCAGTCAATGATGTTTCCGTCAGTGGGATTGCTCCCCAAAAGAAATAGGACGGTGACCTCGCAGCCGGCCCGCTTCAACGCGTTGGTTAGGCTGGCATATGACGTGCCGATGCCAGCATTGCGAGATGGGCCTTCGATTTCCCACGTAGCTATGCAAACCCGTGGAGAGCCGACGCCGCCGGCGACCTCGAACCTGGGTAATAATGGGAACTTAGCAACCACTTGTCTATCCCTTCCGATCGCTTGACTTGGTAATTGTTCACAGGTTACCGATCATCGGAGGGAGTAACGCATCGGGACCGGTTACCTTGGTTTCGCGACACCATAGGGATACCGAGCGATCTTTGCAAGGCAAACGCCAAGGGGAGTAATCCGATAGAGTGTCGCTCACCGTCCTGCACTTGACCTGGTACCGTTTTGGCCGTCGTCATCATCCGGCAACATGGGAGATGATCGTAGGCCTTGCTCGCCACTTTCGCACGCTTGTCGTTAGTGGCGATTGCCGGGGCTACCTCGCCGACGATGGTTGCTATGAAAGCCCGCGTCCGTCGGAAGCCGGAATCGAGGTGCATTCGCATCCGGATCTGCACGCGCTTCGCCAACCCGAGCTTGCCGCATCGCTGGCCTCCGCGCTGAAACGACGATGGGGACCGATCGACGCTGTGGTGGGTCACTTAAGCTGCGGTGCGCTAGCGGTGCACCTCGCGCGGCAGTTGAGGGTTCCCGTCCTTGCAGTTTTCCATGGTGACGACGCGAATGTCGAGCTCGAGAGTCGCGAGTTCGGACTGGACTATGCAAGACTGCGTTGGGCGCCGGCGTCGTGTTTCCTCGGCGTGTCACGGAATCTCGTCGAACGTTTGATCGCCTTCGGGATGCCCGCCGAGCGGACTTACCTACATCATCTCGGCGTCAATCTCACGACCTATCCGGCAGTGGAGCGTCGCAAAGTCGCGCGGCCGGTCCGGATCGTGATGGCGGCGTGGTTTCGGCCATCGAAAGGCCACGAGATGGCGATCCGTGGATTCGCAAAACTCACGACGATTTTTCCAGATACCTCCCTGGACTTCTTCGGCGATTGCTATAGTCCAGAACAGCGTAGAATCCGTGACCAGATGATCGCGCTCGCAGACCGGCTCGGACTCGCCAGCGCAGTTCGCTTTCGCGGCCCGGTGGGAGTTGAGGTGCTGGCAAAGGAGTTTGCCAACTTCGACATCGCTATTCAGACCAGCGTCTCGGCTGGCCAGGTCGAGGGAGTTCCGAACGCCATTGTCGAAGCGATGGCGACAGCTCTGCCGGTCGTAGCGACGCGCCACGGAGGGATCCCGGAAGCGGTGCTGCATGAGCGAACGGGTCTCCTGGTCCAGGAGGATGATCACGAAGGACTCGCTCGAGCACTGGCGCGACTGGCTGGAGACGGTGAGCTTCGCATTCGGTATGGAATCGCTGGACGCAAATGGATCGAGCAGGAGTTTGACTCCATTCGCCAAAGCGACCGTCTGGCTGACCGGGTTCGAGAGATGGTGAAGGCATACGCTTCACTCGGTGGCCCGGAGCGCGAGACGGGCTGGCGTTTGTGAGCATCCGTCAGAAAGAACGGATCCAGCTTCGGCCGCGGCGGCTGCAGCTGCATACCTATCCGTCGATCCGATCGGAAGGAACTTTTTCAAACCTGCTAGAGGATGCCGGCGTTTACAATGCCGCGCTACCAGACCGATCGGTCTGGACCGCGCGGAAGCGCCTTCGATATAGATAGCGAATCGCGGAACACGCCCGATGGACTACGATCTCAAGATTACAGGTGGCACGATTTACGACGGCACTGGCGCGCCCGGGCGTGTCGGCGACGTGGCGATCACGGACGGCAAGATCGCGGTGGTCGGCGAGGCAAAAGGCAGGGCGGCGGCTACGGTCGAGGCCAGGGGGAAGGTCGTCGCGCCGGGCTTCGTCGATATTCATACGCACTATGACGCGCAGGTGATGTGGGATCGGATGCTGACGATCTCGCCGTGGCACGGTGTGACAACAGTTGTCATGGGGAACTGCGGATTTGGCGTGGCGCCGACGCGTCCCGAGCATCGCGGGCTTATCATGCGGACGCTGGAGAACGTCGAAGGGATGAGTCTGACGGCGCTCGAGACCGGGCTCGGCTACGAATGGCCGTTCGAGAGCTTCGAGCAGTACATGGATGCGATCGAGCGGCGCGGCACCGCGATCAACCTTGGCGCGCTGGTGGGGCACACGCCGATTAGACTGTACGTGATGGGCGAGGAAGCGACCGAGCGTTCGGCGAGCGCGGACGAAGTCGCCGCGATG
>Ga0074044_10003319_pt1 | contig 13742 bp, 12 predicted proteins | sample BogForMeECP23OM1_FD_94443 | JGI IMG/M metagenome (GOLD analysis project Ga0074044, IMG submission 94443) | Bog forest soil microbial communities from Calvert Island, British Columbia, Canada - Bog Forest MetaG ECP23OM1 | ecosystem: Environmental > Terrestrial > Soil > Wetlands ... | reverse complement strand
TCGTGCGCGCCAACAACCACAAGGGAAGCGTCAAGACACGACGTAAAACCGCCGGTTGGAGCCCGGAGTTTCTGCTACAAATCCTGCAGCTCAAAGAGCGTTAACCTGGATTCCGTGCCGTGGCGGCTATGCCTGCACAGCCCTAAAGGCGCAGCATGCTCATGCCCGCGCTTTCGCGCCGCTTCGGCTCCAATGTGATCGACCACAAGGCTTGATCGGCAACGTCCCTGAGCGTGACGGTCAGCGCTTCCGTCACGCCGTCGATTGCGACGTGGCCGAAGAATTGCAGACCGTAGCACGGCGCGAGGTTTTCGCCCTGTTCCGCGCTGGACGCTTTCTGAAACACGACTTGCGGGCCGAAGGTGCGTTCCATCGGCACCGGCGTCCAGGTGCCGGCGTGGATCGGTCCTGAAACGAATTCCCAGAACGGCTCGAAATCCTGAAACACCGCACGGTTCGGGTCGTAGTAATGCGCGGCGGTATAGTGCAGGTCCGCGGTGATCCACAGCGTGTTGCGAATACCGGCATGCTTGATGAACGCGAGCAGATCGGCGATCTCCAAACCGCGCCCGCGCGGGCCGTCGGCATGTTCTATGCCGGTCGCGTTGACGACGTAGCCGATCGGGGAGTCGGCGGCGATCACTTTCCAGGTCGCCTGCGAACGCATCAGCTCGCGCTTGAGCCACGCGACCTGGGCGGGCCCGAGCAGATAATCGTCGGGCCGGTAGATGCGGTCGATATGCGGCCCATCCGGGCCGCGATAGCTGCGCATGTCCAGCATGAACACGTCGAGCAGCGGGCCATACGGGATTTTGCGATAGACGCGACCCTGCTCGGCCATGATCTCGCGCATCGGCAAGAACTCATGGAACGCCCGGCGCGCGCGTGCGGCAAAGACGAGCGTATTCTTCTCGCCCGCCGGCTGCTGCGGAAGCGGCTCGTCCGGCCACCACGTCTCCATGACTTCATGATTGTCCCACAGCGCGAAAGTCGGCACCGCGGCGTTGAACGCGCGCAGATTGTCGTCGAGCAGATTGTATTTGTAGTTTCCGCGATACTCGGCGAGCGTTTCGGCCGGCTTCGACTTCTCCGCAGTGACGATGCTGCGCCAGACTCCGCCGTCGGGCAGTTTCTGCTCCGCCGGGATCGGGCAGTCGGCATAGACGTTGTCGCCGCAATGGATGAAGAAATCGGGCCGATTATGGAGCATGGTCGCGTAGGTGCGCATGCCGCCGCGCGCCTGGTCGATGCCCCAACCCTGGCCCATCGTATCACCGGACCACAGGAATGCGACGGAGCGCCGGTCGGTCGACGGCGTGTGGAAGCGCCCGATCTGCGCCTCGCCGAACACGGCCGAGGAGAGTTCCTGGAAGCTGATGCGATAGAAAATGTCCTGATCCGGCGGCAGGTCTTCGAGCAATGCTTTTGCGGTAAAATCGGATTCCGGCAGGGCGTCGACGAACACCGCACTCCTGATATCGCGGAAGCTGTCGGTGGTCGCGACCTCGACCAGCATCCGCGACGGCCGGTCGGCGCGCGCCCAGACCACGCCCGAATCGACGCAGACGTCGCCCGATTGGACGCCATGGGTGATCTGCACCCGGTCCGGCGCCTGGCTGAGCGACGGCCGCGCGATGCCGCCGATCGCAGTGATTGCGGCCGATGCGGCCGCGGTCTTCAACAGCGCGCGACGTGTGAACCCCGCGCGGCTTCGCATTGTGACGGCCATTGGGCCTCCGCCGTCGCGACGCGGCGGACACTGGGCGCTGATTCTGACGAAGACTCGAACATTATGCGACGGCACCATGACTCCGTCATGGCCCGATCCGGCAACGTTCCGCGTTGCAATTCGCAAGGCGTCGGTGCTTGACCGTGGCGCGACGACTGTGCGCACAACGGCGCCGCGCACGCCGACACAAGCGGAGCCGATACCCGGAAATTTCGCAAGCTTAAGCGGCTGCGGCTTTCGTAGAGGCGCCGATACGGTCGATGATTGCCGTGCGACGCGCGGCGATGGTGAAGCGAAGCTGATCGAGCGCGAACGAGAAGGACATGCGCACCGTCTCGTCGAATTCCTCGTGCTCGCACTGATGGATGATCGCAATCACCAGGTTGTCGGCGTCGATCTGGATCTGCTCGATCGCCTCCAACGATTGTGCGGCATGAGCCTTGCGGACCAGATCGAGCACGCGCTGAAGCAGCCGCAGCCGGTTCGTGCGGCTGTCGTTGTGGAGATAACTCGCTACGCCGGCGATGGCCGATCCGAAGATCGGGAAAATCAGCAGTCCATAGAAGATGTCATCGCCGTATTTGTCGAAGAAGGATTTCTGATCGTCCGTCAGATAGGCAAGTGCGCCCGGATGCACCGTGACGCCGCCATCTTTGTCGGTCGACGGCGCCTCGATCTTGACCTCGCCCGGCATTTCGGCGGCGAGCGCCAGCCGTGACGAATAGATCAGTCGCGCGAGCGTCCCGATGCTGTCGTGATTGAACGATTTACGTGCGACGAGATATTCGGCGAAGCTGAGACTCTTGAGACTGGCGTCGGGCGTGGGCGGACTGCCGCCGAAGGTGCCCGCATCGATATCGATCGAATCGAAAGCGGGATTGCGTTTTGCAATGCCGTCCGCCTGATCGATCTCGATGAAGGTCGGCGCCTCGCCGTTCTGCGAGGCCGCCGCAACCGCATTGGTAATGGCGTGACCGGTCGCCGCGCCGGCGACGAAGATGGCGTCGACCTGATTGGCATGAATGGCGTCGGCAAGGTTTTTCGGATCGATCAGCGAGATCGCCACCTTGCCGGTTGCAACGCCATAATGATTCAGGACGACGTCGAGTAAATCGGTCGTCGCCTCGCTCCCGGTCACGATGCCGACGCGGCGGCCGGAGAGCTGCGGCACTTTTTCGAGCTTGTCGGCTTTGGCGCTCTTGGTGGTCTTGCCCTTCTTCGTAGCGCTCGCGCTGGGCGCGGGAACGATGAACGCCATCACATTCTGCCGCAGAATGGCGACGACCGGCCAATTTGGCGAGTTGCCGATAGTGCTGGGTAAAATGGCAAGATCGGCATCACGGTTGGCCAGTGCTTGCGCGCTCTCCTTCGGCCCAGCGGTGGCGACGAACTGGAACCGGATCTTGTCGCGGTCATCCGCGAATTTTTGACTGAAAACCTGCGCCAGCTTCGCATTGTCGCTGCCGTCAGACCCGGCGGCGATCCGCATAACGGTCGGCTGCGTGGTGAAATAGAACGCCGCCCAGGCGGCGCCACCCAGCGCGATGGATCCAAGAAATGTGACGAGCCAAGTATGGCGCAGAAACATTCTGACGCGGTTTCGCACCATATGTTCAAGCGACTCGATACTCATGGCTTTACCCGATGAGCGGCCCGTCGCGGCCGAGGATGAACCCGTCCTGTCCGCCCGGCCGAAGCGCTGGGCAAGCCAAAGCCTCATGGCGAGAGGCGGACGATGCGGCAGTCCCAGTGGCATGGTTAATTCTACCACGTGTCGAGTGGATTAACGCCATAGCGGCCCCGCGGGTTCACCGGCCAAACCGTCGCCTTGGTTAATCGGGGGCGGGGATGGACCTCGAACAAAGTCTCGACTGATGTTGTGACCAAACTTTGGCGTCAATCCCAACCGAATTCGCCCACCGATCCGCCAGGGCGCTGCAACACCGCCATCACGGCGCTGGCTTTATTACGTTTTCGGCCGGCCGGTTCCACGGCCCAAAACGTACGCCGGCCGGCAGCGCCTGATGCAGCATGAGCATTTCTCCGACAGTCTCGGAGGTCACCAGGCCGACCAGCTTTTCCGATGCGTCGACCACGCCCACGGCCGGCACGGACTTCTCCTGCAGCAGTCGGAAAGCGTCTTCGAGGCAGCGGCGGTGGCTCACGGTCGGGATGCGGTTGGTCATGGCGTCGGCGACGCGGGAATCGGGACCGCGCTCCTTGAGGGCGCGGATGAGATCGTTGCGCGCGAGCACACCGAGCGGCCGACCCATGCCGTCGACCACCGGAAACTCGCCCTGGCTGGTGCGCAGCAGCGTCTCGACCGCGGCGTCGACATGCTCATCGGGCGTGAGCGTTGCGAACTGCGTCATCATCGCGGCGGTCACCGGTACGCCGCGCGACATGGCGCGGATCGCCACCAGATGCGCCTCCGAAGAAGCGGCGAGATAGACGAAGATGGCAATGAAGATCAGCAACGGGTTGCCGAACAGGCCAAGGAAGCCGAGCACGAACGCGACCCATTGGCCGATCATGGCCGCGATCTCGGTGGCGTGCACGTAGCCAAGCCTGGTCGCGAGCAGCGCGCGCAGCACACGCCCGCCATCCATCGGAAAGGCGGGGATCAAATTGAACAAGGCGAGGAACAGATTCACCACCGCGAGTCGATCGACAAGGCTGGCGCTTGTGCTTTCGAGCGAGGCGAGATTGTCGGTCGCGAGATTGGCGCCGGCGAGCAAGACGAGCAGCACCGCGATGACCACGTTGACGGCCGGCCCCGCGATGGCGATGAGGAATTCCTCGCTTGGCTTTTCCGGAATCCGCTCAAGCCGCGACACGCCGCCGATCGGCAACAGGATCACGTCCGGGGTGCGGACACCGAATGCGCGCGCGGTGAAGATGTGGCCGAATTCGTGCAGCAGCACGCACAGGAACAACAGCACCAGGAACAGGAGCCCGCTCCAGGCCGCCTGCGCCCCTCCCGAAATGTAGTAAATGGCGAAAATCCAGGCGAGAAACAGCAGGAACGTCACATGAATGCGAACCGCCGTGCCGGCGACCTTTCCAATCGTGAGCGACCAGCCCATAACAGCCTCCTGAAAACAGCAACCTCCCGGGACTCTCGGGCGTTGAAGCCTTGTTGGCTACGTAGGGATCTTGGCGCATATTTGCGAGTGCGGCGTCCGCCGAAATCGCCTTCACTGACGGAGTCTCACATGAGTCAAAAGCTCTCCGGCGAGGCTCGCAAGAGCGCGCTCGCCCGGCTCAAAGGATGGAGTGAGGTTAAGGATCGCGACGCCATCACCAAAAAATTCGTCTTTGCGGATTTCAATCAAGCCTTCGGCTTTATGACTCGGGCCGCACTGGTGGCGGAAAAGCTCGATCACCATCCCGAATGGTTCAACGTCTACAAGACCGTCGAGGTCACTTTGTCGACTCATGATGCCGGGGGCTTGACCGAACGCGATGTCAAGCTCGCCGAGGCGATCGACAAGCTCGCAGGCTGATTCGGAGCCCATCACGCCGGATCATCGCGAGGCGGCGCAGCGCACGCTGGCGCGGATGCGCGGCGAACAAAGCGCATAGCGTGGGGTGGGCACAATCGTTTGCTGTTCTGGCGCACGAAACAAGCGGGTGTTGAAGGAGGCGGCCTGCTGCAGCACGGGATTATGGACTCCGGACTCGCAACGGAGCCTGGCAGCGGGTCGGCCGATGGCCGTTGGCGGCACCCCAGCATGACGAGACCACTCTCACGCTTCGGTCATTCCGGCATCATGCAGCAAGCGGCGCAGGCGCGAGAACGCCAGCCGCAGGCGCGACTTCACCGTCCCAATCGGCAGATTCGTTTGTTCCGCGATGGTGCTGTGCGACAGCCCTTCGAAAAAGGCCAGCTGCACCATTTTGAACTGCTCTTGCGGCAAGGCATCGAGGGCTGCGTGCACGTGCTGTTCGCGTTGCGCTGCGTCAAGGCAAGCATCGCCGGCTTCGGCGGGATCGGGTATGGCGAAGAGATCCTCGTCCGCGTAGCGATGCGCGCGGCTGCGTCGTCCGACATCGATGCAGCGGTTGCGGGCGATGCGGAAGACCCAGGTGGCGGCAGCCGATTTGCGGCGATCGAACAGATGCGCCTTGCGCCAGATGGTTTCCATCACGTCCTGCGTGACGTCGGCGGCAGTGAACGGAGCGAGCCCCAGCCGGAGCATCTGGGCGTGCACGCGCGGTCGGAAATGATCGAACAAGGCGGTAAAGGCCTGCCTGTCGCGGTGGACGCCAACCGCCGTCAGGAGATCGTCCAGCTCATGGGCCCTCGCCACCGTGTACTTTCGATGGCGCGACGGCCCGTCGATGTGGCACCAGGTAGTCACGCCCCAGCACTCTTTCACGGTGATTTAGCGCGGCTGAATGGCAGGAGATGGAATAAGTGTCTCCAGCCCTCGCCGAGACGCCGCTAACACCGACAAGTATTGGGGAATTCGCGGGGCTTGGCTGTGTCGGTCATCACATTTTGCCAGTTGCCGACCGACCCCCAGCGGGAGGCACCATGAGGGCGCGTTGCTGACCGATTTCGTGCCGCAGGACGCGGAATTGGATTAAACTTGAAAGGTTTGGTATCAATTCCGGAGGAGTGTTAGCGAGGCCCGATGCACGTCCATCGACGAAGGCAGATTGTCCTGCCGCTGCTCATTGCAACGGCATTTGCCGTTCCGGCTGCCGCTCAACAGCAGCCGGCGCCGGCCGCGCCGGCCGCGCCGGCCGCGCCGGCCCCAGCAAAACCGGCAGTCAAACCCGCGGCCAAACCCAAGCCGGCCGCAACGGCGAAGCCCGCCGCGCCGGCGGCCACGAAGCCAGCCGCGCCGGCTACGGCGAGCGATGTGAAGCCTACACTGCTTGGCCAGTATGGTGACTGGGGCGCCTATACCGCCACTCCCGGCGGCAAGAAGGTCTGCTTCGCAATCGCCAAGCCCACGTCCGCGGAAACCAACCCGCCCAATCGGCCGCGCAATCCCATCTACATGTTCATTTCCTCGCGGCCGGCGGACAAAGTGACGAGCGAGGTCTCGATTATCATCGGTTATCCGTTCAAGCCGGGTTCCGAGGCGTCGGTGGAGGTCGGCTCGACCACATATGCGCTCTACACCCAACAGGACGGCGCTTGGATCAAGAACGCGACGGAAGAAGCGCAAATGGTCGACGCCATGCGTCAGGGTCAGACCGCCGTGGCGAAGGGCGTTTCCGCAAAAGGTACACAATCGACCGACACGTTCTCGCTCAAGGGTCTTTCGCAGGCACTCGACCGCACCGGACAAGAATGCAAATAGCCGGACTAGCAAATAGAAATTCCTCCCCCGCATGCGGGGGAGGGTAGGGAGGGGGCTACGGCCTCGCCGCTCGCGAGCCGTCGAACCCTTGCCCCTCCGGCTCGCTTCGCTCACCGCCTCCCCCGCAAGCGGGGGAGGACAAAGATCGATGTCCGCCCCATCTATGCCTGAGGCGCGCTGTCGCCGACAGTTTTTGAATTGATTTTGGATTGGCTATGACCGCTCCGCTTGCCGCAACTCATACTGACGGCGTCGCATCGGCGTCGTTCGTCGAAAAGAGGCCGCTCGAGCAATACGTGGCGCCGGCGAAGCCGTCGCTCGTCGGCTTGTCGCGAGGCGCACTGGCCGAAGCGCTCGGTGCCATCGGCGTGCCGCAGCGGCAGCATCGCATGCGCGTGCAGCAGATTTGGCACTGGCTCTATGTGCGCGGTGCGCAAGAATTCGACGAGATGACGACGTTGGCGAAGGATCTGCGCTCGGCGCTGGCGCAGCACTTCACGTTGGCGCGCCCCGAAATCGCCGCCGAGCAGGTCTCCGTCGACGGTACGCGCAAGTGGTTGCTGCGGCTGCCGGGCGAGGTCGATAGCCGGCCCCATGAGGTCGAATGCGTCTACATTCCGGAAGCCGACCGCGGCACGCTCTGCATTTCGAGTCAGGTCGGCTGCACGCTCAACTGCACGTTCTGCCACACCGGTACGCAACGCCTCGTCCGCAATCTTACGCCGGGCGAGATCGTCGGCCAGGTCGTCATGGCGCGTGACCGGCTCGGCGATTGGACCCCCACCAATGAACTGCACCCTCCCCTGAAAGGGGGAGGAGATCACGAAAGACGTACGCGCCTCGTATCCAATGTCGTCATGATGGGCATGGGCGAGCCGCTCTACAATTTCGAAGCCGTGCGCGACGGTCTCAATGTCGTCGCCGACGGCGACGGCTTAAGTATTTCCAAGCGGCGGATCACGCTGTCGACGTCCGGCGTGGTGCCCAATATCGCACGCACCGGCACGGAGATCGGCGTCATGCTCGCGGTCTCGCTGCATGCCGTCACCGATGAGCTGCGCAACGAGCTCGTCCCGCTCAACCGAAAATATCCGCTGCGCGAACTGCTCGACGCCTGTCGCGACTATCCGGGAATCTCGAACGCGCGGCGCGTCACCTTCGAATATGTCATGCTCAAGAGCATCAATGATTCGCTTGCGGATGCGAAGGCGCTGGTGCGTCTGGTCAAGGGTATCCCGGCCAAGATCAACCTCATCCCGTTCAATCCCTGGCCGGGAAGCACATACGAGTGCTCCGACTGGGAGCAGATCGAAAAATTCTCCGAAGTCGTCTTCAATGCCGGCTATGCCTCCCCGGTGCGCACCCCGCGCGGGCGCGACATTCTCGCTGCCTGCGGCCAGCTCAAGAGCGCGACGGAAAAGCTCTCCGCCCGCGAGCGCCTGGCGTTGCGCGCGATGGCCATGACGGATTGATACCGTTCGATGGCCATCATTATCCGCATCATGGTGATGATCCTCGCCTATTTCCTGGCAGCCATGGCTGCCTCGATCATTCTCACCATCGGCACACTCACGCCGGAATGGGATGATCTGCTATCGCTCGGCATCCAATCGGCGGCAGTGTGGTCTGTGGTCGCGGTCGGCGCCGCCGTGATCGCGACCATCGTCATGCTGCCGGCGCTGCTCGTGATCGCTCTCGCGGAAGGATTCGCCTGGCGCTCAAGCCTCGTCTATGCCGCGCTTGGCGGCGTACTGGCGCTGGCGCTGGGCTATGGCCTCGATTTCGCCGGCTACCTCGGCGAGCCTGACAGCTATCTTGCGCGCGAGCGCGAGGTACTCGCCGCAGCAGGCATCGCCGGTGGCTTCGTCTACTGGCTGTTCGCCGGTCGTAAGGCCGGCTCCTGGACGTGATGCAGCACTTCGAAAAATCGACGGGCCGGCTCGCATGAATCGAACGGGACTTGCAATCGCCCTGACCGTCGCCGTTGTCGTGGGTGTGGTATTCGGCGTCTATCCGCGGCTTGACCTCGACATTTCCGCGCTATTCTTCGACCGAACGACGCACATGTTCACGGTCAATGCACAGCTCTGGGTGCAGAACACGCGCGACGCGGCGCGCCTGGTTATCACTTTTATCGTCGCACCGGCCATCTTTGCCGTTTTTGGCAAATTGATCCTGCCGCATCGGCGCATGCTGATCGAAGGCCGCGCCGCGTTATTCCTGGTGCTGACGCTGGCGCTCGGCCCCGGCGTGATCACGAACACGCTGTTGAAGGATCATTGGGGCCGCGTGCGCCCGATCGACGTCGTCGAATTCGGCGGCGCCGGCCAGTTGACGCCGTGGTGGGACCCGCGCGGCGAGTGCCCGAACAATTGCTCGTTCATTGCCGGGGAGCCGTCGGGCGCGTTTTGGACCTTGGCGCCGGCCGCGCTCACCCCGCCGCAATGGCGGTTGCTTGCCTATGGCGGCGCGTTCGCCTTCGGCGTCGGGATCGGCTTGCTCCGCATTGCCGGCGGGGGGCATTTTTTCACCGACGTCGTGTTTGCCGGCGTGTTCATGTATCTCACGATTTGGACCGCGTATGGGCTGATCTATCGCTGGCGCGCCACCCGCCTGCCTGAAGGCACAATCGAGCGTCTCATCGCCCGGGCGGGGCAAGCGCTGTACGCTGCCTGCGGCCGGATCAGGCTACGCGAGCGGGACGCTGCATTCACGCCGGCTCAATTGCCCGAACTGCTTGCGTCGCTGCCGCACGTGCCTATAGTCCGCGCGAATTCAGGCGATGTCCCTCGCCCGAGCCAGGATTTGTGATGCCCCAGGATTTGTGATGCCCAATGACCACGCCAAGAGTGACGTGAAAAAAGTCGTGCTGGCCTATTCCGGCGGGCTCGACACCTCGATCATTCTCAAGTGGCTGCAGACGACCTATGGCTGCGAGGTCGTCACCTTTACGGCCAATCTCGGCCAGGGCGAGGAGCTTGAGCCGGCGCGCGCCAAGGCGCTGGCGCTGGGCATCAAGCCGCAAAACATCTTCATCGAGGATCTGCGCGAGGAATTCGTGCGCGACTACGTGTTTCCGATGTTCCGCGCCAACGCGCTCTACGAGGGCCAATATTTGCTCGGCACGTCGATCGCGCGGCCGCTCATCGCCAAGAAGCAGATCGAGATCGCCGAAAAGGTCGGCGCTGACGCCGTCGCCCATGGCGCCACCGGCAAGGGCAACGACCAGGTGCGGTTCGAGCTCGCCTATTATGCGCTGAAGCCCGACGTGAAGGTCATCGCGCCGTGGCGCGAATGGGATTTCAAATCGCGCGAGGCGCTCATTGCCTTCGCCGAGCAGAACCAGATTCCGATCGCCAAGGACAAGCGCGGCGAAGCGCCGTTTTCGACCGACGCCAACCTGCTGCACACCTCCTCCGAGGGCAAGGTCCTCGAAGACCCGGCCGGCGAGGTGCCGGACTACGTCTATTCGCGCACCGACGATCCCGCGCATGCGCCCAATGAGCCGGATTATGTCACGGTGGATTTCGAGCGCGGCGATCCGGTCGCGGTCGACGGCAAGACGATGTCTCCGGCCGAACTGCTCGCACACCTCAACGCACTCGGGCGCCGGCATGGCATCGGCCGGCTCGATCTGGTCGAGAACCGCTTCGTCGGCATGAAGTCGCGCGGCCTATACGAGACGCCGGGCGGCACAATCCTGCTCGCTGCGCATCGCGGCATCGAATCGATCACGCTGGATCGCGGCGCGGCCCATCTCAAAGACGAGCTGATGCCGAAATATGCGGAGCTGATCTATTACGGCTTCTGGTTCTCGCCCGAGCGCGACATGCTGCAGGCGGCGATCGACAAGAGCCAGGAATTCGTCAGCGGCCGGGTGCGGCTCAAGCTCTACAAGGGCAACGTCGGCGTGGTCGGCAGGCAGAGCAAGTATTCGCTCTACGATCAGGACCTGGTGACATTCGAGGACGGCAAGGTCGCCTACGACCAGCGCGACGCCGAAGGCTTCATCCGCCTCAACGCGCTGCGGCTGCGCACGCTGGGGCAACGGAAGCGGAAGCTGAAATTATGACTCGTCATTCCGGATCGCCACGAAGTGGCGAGTCCGGACTCCATATTCGCTGACCTGTGGTTATGGGTTCCGGCTCGCGGGCAAAAGCCCGCGCACCGGAATGATCATCAGACCTGCCGCTCGACCAGAACCCGCTTGATATCGGCGATAACCTTCGCCGGGTTGAGGTGCTTGGGGCAGGCCTTGGCGCAGTTCAGGATGGTGTGGCAGCGGTACAGGCGGAACGGGTCTTCCAGATTGTCGAGCCGCTCGCCGGTCGCCTCGTCGCGTGAATCGACGAGCCAGCGCTGCGCCTGCAACAACGCGGCCGGCCCGAGATAACGCTCGGAATTCCACCAATAGCTCGGGCACGACGTCGAGCAGCACGCGCACAGGATGCACTCGTAGAGCCCGTCGAGTTTTTGCCGGTCGTCGTGGCTCTGCTTCCATTCCTGCTGCGGCGTGGGCGAGACGGTGTGCAGCCACGGCTCGATCGAGGCGTGCTGGGCATAGAAATTGGTCAGGTCGGGGATCAGGTCCTTCACCACCGCCATGTGCGGCAGCGGATAGACGCGCACGGCGCTTTTGATGTCGCTCATCGCCTTGGTGCAGGCGAGCGTATTGGTGCCGTCGACGTTCATCGCGCAGGAGCCGCAAATGCCCTCGCGGCACGAACGGCGGAAGGTCAGCGTCGCGTCGACGTTGTTCTTGATCCAGATCAGCCCGTCGAGAACCATCGGCCCGCAGTCGCCGGTGTCGACGTAATAGGTATCGATGCGCGGATTGCGGCTGTCGTCCGGGTTCCAGCGGTAGATGCGGTACTCCTGCTCCGCGCGCGCTTTCGCCGGATGCGGCCAAGTCTTGCCTTCGGTGATCTTGGAATTTTTCGGCAGTGTGAACTGGACCATGCAATTCGCCTTATGCCTCAGTCAGGTTGAGCCGGCGGTCGATTCGTTGGAGCCGCTGGTCGAAGTGATCCATACGGTGCTCAAGGCGCACTAAGTCGGTCCGTACGCCGACGAGCTGATCCGCGATAGAGGACACCCGCGCGGTGAGATCAAGGAGCCGATCCAGAATCGTATCCATCTTTTCATCGAGCGACCGCAGCATTCGCAAAATGAGGTTTTCCGGCTCGTCCGCCATAATGACCTCAATACACCCGCGCCTTCGGCTCGATGTAGGAGACGTCGTTGGTCAGCGTGTAGGTGTGGACCGGCCGGTAGTCGATGGTGACCTTGCCGGTCGTGGGATCGAGCCAAGCCAGCGTGTGTTTCATCCAGTTCTTGTCGTCGCGCTCGGAAAAATCCTCACGCGCGTGGGCGCCGCGGCTCTCGGTGCGATTGGCCGCGGAATCCATGGTGACGACGGCCTGTTCGACCAGGTTGGCGAATTCGAGCGTCTCGACCAAGTCGGAGTTCCAGATCAGCGAACGGTCGCTGATGCGGATGTCGGCGATGCCGGACAGCACCTCGTGGATCAGCTTAGAGCCTTCCTGTAACACTTGCCCGGTGCGGAATACGGCGCAGTTGTTCTGCATCACGTTTTGCATCTTCGCGCGCAGTTGCGCAGTCGGCGTGCCGCCGGAGGCGTTACGGAATTTATCGAGACGTGACAACGACTGTTCGGCGGAGTCCTTCGGCAGCTCGGCATGCTTGTCGTTCGGAGTGAGGATTTCCGCGCAGCGCAGCGCTGCCGCGCGGCCGAACACGACGAGATCGATCAGCGAGTTCGATCCCAGCCGATTGGCGCCATGGACGGAGACGCACGCCGCTTCGCCCAGCGCCATCATGCCCGGCACCACATGGTCGGGATTGCCGTCTTTCTTTGTCAGCGCCTCGCCATGGTAATTCGTGGCAATGCCGCCCATGTTGTAATGTGCCGTCGGCACGATCGGTATCGGCTCACGCGTGACATCGACACCGGCGAAGATGCGCGAGGTCTCGGTAATACCCGGCAGCCGTTCGGCGAGCATTTTCGGGTCAAGATGGTCGAGATGCAGGAAGATGTGGTCCTTCTTCGGCCCGACGCCGCGTCCCTCACGGATTTCTATGGTCATCGCGCGCGAGACGACATCGCGTGACGCGAGGTCCTTGGCGGATGGCGCATAGCGCTCCATGAAGCGCTCGCCCGAGGCATTGACCAGATAGGCGCCTTCGCCGCGCGCGCCCTCGGTGATGAGACAGCCGGCGCCGTAAATGCCGGTCGGATGGAATTGCACGAATTCCATGTCTTCGAGCGGCAAGCCGGCGCGCAGCACCATGGCATTGCCGTCACCGGTCTGCGTGTGGGCGCCGGTGCAGGATGCATAGATGCGTCCGTAGCCGCCGGTCGCCAGCACGGTCATCTGCGCGCTGAAGCGGTGGATCGAGCCGTCGTCGAGATTGATCGCGACGACGCCGCGGCAGCGGCCTTCCTCGTCCATGATGAGGTCGATGGCGAAATATTCGATAAAGAACTCGGCCGAATGGCGCAGCGCCTGGCCGTACATCGTGTGCAGCATGGCGTGGCCGGTGCGGTCGGCGGCGGCGCAGGTGCGCTGCGCGGTACCCTTGCCGTAATGCGTGGTCATGCCGCCGAACGGGCGTTGATAAATCTTGCCGTCTTCGCGGCGTGAGAACGGCAGGCCCCAATGCTCCAGTTCATA
>Ga0074044_10003317_pt1 | contig 13750 bp, 10 predicted proteins | sample BogForMeECP23OM1_FD_94443 | JGI IMG/M metagenome (GOLD analysis project Ga0074044, IMG submission 94443) | Bog forest soil microbial communities from Calvert Island, British Columbia, Canada - Bog Forest MetaG ECP23OM1 | ecosystem: Environmental > Terrestrial > Soil > Wetlands ... | reverse complement strand
CGCCCCGCGCGAGAATGTCAAAACCATCCTCGAAGCCCTCCAGACCGCCGACTGCTTCGAAGCCATCGTCTCCGCCGAAGACGTGCGCCGCGGCAAGCCCGACCCGGAAGTCTTCCTGGTTGCCGCCGCCAAACTCAACGTCCCTCCGAGTCACTGCATCGTCGTCGAAGACGCCCTGCACGGCATCGAAGCCGCCCGCGCCGCCGGCATGAAAAGCATCGGCGTAACCCGCAACGGCAAACCCCTGCCCGCAGACCTCGCAACCCACTCGCTAGCCGCCCTCGCTTCGAATGCGTTCGACAACCTGCTGCTGTCCTGAGTCAGAAGTGAGTAGGGCACCCGCCGGTTGGCGTGGAGGGGGTCGTGGTGCGGATAAGGAAGTCAAAATCCCCCTTGTCGCAGAAAACGCGACAAGCACGGGGCACCTTCCTGAGTTGAGATGAGGGAACGGCTGGGCCAGCCCCCCGTCCTCACATGCTAGAATCGTTAGGTGATGCTTGGGGCCGATGCTTCCTGATATCGACAAATTGCTGGAGCTGCAGATTGCGGACAAGGAAATCCGCAGGCTGCGGGATGAAGTTGCGGCGCTGCCGAAACGCGTGGCGGTGATTGAGCAGAAGCTGGCTGGGACTAAGGCGCACCTGGAAAAAGTACGGGTCGCCGCTAAAGCCGACGAGGCAAACCGCAAGAAGTTCGAAGCCGCCATCAAAGACCTGCAAGGCAAAATTTCCAAGTATCGCGACCAGTCTCTCGACGTAAAAACCAACGACCAATATAAAGCGCTGCTGCACGAGATCCAGTTTGCGGAGCAGGAGATACGGCTTAACGAAGACCGCATCCTGGAGGTGATGGTCAACGTCGATGCGCGCGAGAAAGACGTCAAGGCGGCGGAGTCTGAACTGAAGGCGGAGACAGCCGAGATCGAGAAAGAAAAAGAAGACGCACGAAAGGTTACGGCGGAAGACCAGAAAAAGCTGGCCGAGTGGAACGCCAAGCGGGACGGGCTGCGGCACGGGATTTCCGAGGATATTCTGGGTCATTATGAGCGCGTGGCCAAGTTTCGCGGCAGCGGGCTGGCGGAGGTCCGCGACCAGAAATGCATGGGTTGCCAGGTGATGCTGCGGCCGCAGACTTATAACGAAGTGCGCAATGGCGAGAAGGTGATGGTGTGTGAATCGTGCTCGCGAGTTTATTACTTCAATCCCGCGAATGAAGTGAAGCCGGAGCAGGAAGTGCTAACCGTCACCGGTCGAAAACGCGCGCGGCCCAAGGCGGATGCGCCGCAGGCCTGGTTCTACCGTCCGGACTACGGCGATGAAAACGAAGTGCTGCTGGTGTTTACCAATAGCGGCGGCAGTTCGACGCGGCGCATCTACGAAATGCACACCGGGCGGCAGATCGGCGGGGTGCTGGTGCGCGAAGGAACTTACCGGCTGGCGTTTCCCGAGGAACTGACCGACGCCGCGCTTCGGCTCAACGGGCATTGGGACGAAAAAGAAATCGATGAGTGGGGCTCTGAGATCCCTTCGAATGCGCTCGATCTGCTGCATAAAGATTTGCTGGCCATTCAGCGCGAGCACAAAGCTAGCCACAAGCATTCCGCATCGCCGGCGGAACAGCCGGCTGTCAGCTAAGGTTCAGTGGAATCCATGGATTCGTTGGAGCAGAAGCACCACCAGCGCCCGGCTGCGTCCTATGTTTTCCAGTCCCAGGTTTTCCAGTCTCCGCAAAAGCGCAGACTGATTTGCTGTCTGCTGCTGGCTCTGGCGACCATTGCTCTCTATAACCCGGTTACCCGCGCTCCGTTTCTGAATTTTGACGACGTGGTTTACGTCACCGAAAATCCCCAGGTTCATGCCGGACTCACCTGGAACACCGTGGTTTGGGCTTTTCATACTTCGGAATCGGCGAACTGGCACCCGATCACCTGGCTTTCGCATGCTCTCGATTGCCAGATTTTCGGCTTGAACCCGGCCGGTCCTCATTTCGTCAACGTGCTTCTTCATGCGGCCAACGCGGTGCTCCTGTTCTTGATTCTGGAGAGTGCCACGGGCTTGGCTTGGCGCAGCCTGATGGTGGCCGCGCTCTTCGCTCTGCATCCCATGAATGTGGAGTCGGTGGCGTGGATCGCGGAACGCAAGAACGTCCTCAGCATGTTTTTCTTTCTGCTCGCGCTGGCTGCATATGGCTGGTACGCGTGCCGGCCCCGCGTTGGACGATATCTGGCAGTTACCTGTGCCTATGCCTTGGGGCTGATGACCAAGCCGCAGGTGATTACGTTTCCCTGTGCGCTGCTGCTGCTGGACTACTGGCCTTTGGGTCGGCTAGGGCGGCCGCACGAAGTTGGAGGCGAGTCTGCAGTCGCACCCGCCCACGGCGCGTCTTTTTGGAGTTTGATTTGGGAGAAAGTGCCCTGGTTTGCGCTGTCGGCCGTCAGTGCGGTCATCACCATGAACGTGCAGACAGACGCGACCCAGGTAAAGCTCCCGCTCTGGATTCATCTGGGAAACGCGGCGATTGCGTATGTCAAGTATGTCGGAAAGGCTTTCTGGCCGCTCAATCTGGCGCCCGTATATCCACATCCGGAGCAGTCGATTAGCGTCCCTGCGGCGGTGTTGTCTGCATTGGCGATCATCGCCGTCACCACTTTTGCGGTGATTTATCGACAGCACCGGCCTCTGTTTGTGGGGTGGTTCTGGTTCCTGGGAACGCTGGTACCAATGATCGGACTGGTGCAGGTCGGCGTTCAGGCGATGGCCGACCGCTACGCCTACATTCCAATGCTGGGAATTCTCGTCATCGTGTGCTGGGGCGCGGCGGAGCTAATAAGAATCTGGCATGTTCCCACCGCAGTGTCTGCAATTTTCGCTGCGGCCACCCTCCTGATGCTGGGAATTGCGCTGCATCGGCAGGTGAGTTTCTGGAGCGACAATCTCACCTTGTGGAACCACACCCTGGAAATCACCGAGGGCAACTACGTCGCCGAAGACGGGGCTGCTAATGCTTTGATTGCCCAAGGAAGGATGGACGAAGCGATGCCGCACCTGCAACGAGCACGACTCTTGCGGCCGAACGATCCGGCGGCCACGCTCAACATCGCTAGCCTGGAGCAGATGCACGGTAACTATCAGGCCGCTCTCGATGGCTACGCGCGGTTAGCTCAATACACAAAAATTCCTTATTGGATGGCGATGGCGCGGGTCAACAGCGGATTTGCGCACTACTCGCTGAAACAATATGACCACGCGCAGCAAGACTTCGAAGCCACTCTGAACGAGCAGCCCGGAAATGCGTCGGCCTATCGTGGGCTGGGCCTGCTGGCGCAGCGAGCGGGCGACATTGCCACGGCTACCCAGGATTACGAGCGATCGGTCGAACTCCAGGCATCGCCGCTCGGTTATCTGCTTCTGGCGCAGGCATTGGAGAGGGGCGGACAGGCGGAAGCCGCGCGTGCGGCTAAGGCGCATGCGGCTGATATGACCCGGGATCTCGATCACGATATCGCCACGGTGAACCAGTTATTGGCAAACTAGCGCTGTCGATTCAAGCGCCGAAATCAGGACAGATTTTGCGGTAAGATTGGCCGCACGAGGTGAGTGATGGTCCGCCGAGACAATGAGTTCAGCTTTCCTTTTCCTGCCGCGTCCCGCCGTTCGTTTCTCAGCCTGTCGGCCGCTGCTTCGGCCGCCGTGGCATTGCGCGTTGTCACCGAGCCGATGCTGGCGCACGCTCGGCCGCACAACTTTCCGAAAGATGGGATCCGGATTGACGCCAACGAGAATCCGCTCGGGCCCTGCGCTTCGGCGCGCGAGGCGGCCGCCGCCATCGTCGCGCAGGGCGGCCGTTATTCCGACTGGCTCACCGACGATCTGGTGAAGACGCTGGCGGAAATGGAAGGGCTGAAGCTGGAACAGGTTCGCGTCTATGCCGGATCGAGCGAGCCGCTGCATCATACGGTGGCCGCATTCGCCTCAGCGCAGCGCAGCTACGTCACCGCCGATCCGGGATACGAAGCCGGAATGTTCACCGCTAAAGCGATCGGCGCCAAGCTGGTGAAAGTTCCGTTGACGAAAAGCTATGCGCACGATGTGAAAGCCATGCTGGCCGCGGCTCCCGACGCGGGCGTGTTCTATGTCTGCAATCCCAACAATCCGACCGGCACGCTGACCAGTCATTCCGATATCGAATATCTGGTCGAGAACCAGCCTAAGGGTTCGGTGGTACTGGTCGACGAAGCCTATATTCATTTTGGCGACGCGGTTTCGGTGATGGACCTGGTGAAAGCCGGCAAAGACATCCTCCTGCTGCGGACGTTCTCGAAGATCTACGGTTTGGCGGGGCTTCGCTGTGGCGCTGTATTCGGCCGGCCCGACCTGCTGGAGAAAATCGAAAACTACGGCGGCTGGAATTTCATGCCGATCACCGCGATGGTCGCCGCCTCGGCCAGCTTGAGAGATACGCAACTGGTGCCCGAGCGCAGGCGCATTAACGCCACTATCCGCGGCCAGGTTTTTGCCTGGCTCGACCGCAACGGATACTCCTACATTCCCTCGGAAGCGAACTTTTTCATGCTCGACACAAAACGGCCGGCAAAGCCGGCGATCGACGCCATGGCTAAGCAAAATGTATTTATCGGACGCATCTGGCCAGCGATGCCGACCTACTCGCGCGTCACCATCGGCACGGGGCCCGAGATGGAACAATTCCAGACGGCGTTCCAGAAGGTGATGACGGGCGCGGTCACGGCCAGCGTCGGGGCAATTCCGAGCTGGGGAGAATTGGGCAAACGCAAACGGAACTTTGAGGGCGGCGTGATTCGCACTTAAGAGCTCTTCCGGTGTCAGTGGTTGCGCAGGACCGCTGCTTGCGGTCTGTCTATCGGGTTCACTTGCCCCTGAAGAAATCCCAAATCTCTTTGATTGTTTTGACAGGATTGCCCCAAGCTGCCCACATAGCGACGGCCGCCAGTACCACCCAACCCACCGCTTTGAGAAGGTCCCACTCCACGCAACGATAGTACCCTCTGGTGGGTCACGTTCATAATCAGCTGGTTACTAGCGCTCACAGCAATCTTCGCTTCGCTATAACATAAATCCATGCCTAAGAACCGCGCCGTCTCCGCCAAGCACGCGGAGCCTTCTGTAAAACTCTCCACCCGTGGCGTTACCCGTCTGCAGGCCCGTCACCCTTGGGTCTACCGCTCAGATGTCACCGAAGAAAAAGATGTGCCGCCCGGTGCCGTCGTTCGCGTCCTCGATCAGCGCGGGAAATTCCTGGGAACAGCACTTTATAGCTCGTCGTCGCAGATCGCGATCCGCATGATTTCTCACGGATCAGTGCCCGATCTGCCCGGGCTGGTAGCAGAGCGCATTCGCACGGCCATCGCCTACAGGAAGGAAAATGATCTGGTCCGCAATACTGACGCCTACCGCATCGTCTTCAGCGAAGCCGATTTTCTACCCGGGCTCATCGTCGATCGCTATAACGACGTGCTTACCGTGCAGATCCTTACCCAGGCCATGGATGCCGCACCCGTACGTGCCGCCATCGTGCAAACGCTGAAAGAAGAAGTGCAGCCCGCCGGGGTGCTAGAACGCGTCGAAGCACGCATCCGAGAACTCGAGCAATTGCCGCCGCTTCCAACCGCACTGCTGTGGGGAGAGAAAAGTTCGACCGAAGTCAGCATGAATGGCGTCCGCTTCTACTTCGACGGCCTCGAAGGGCAGAAGACCGGGGCCTTTCTCGATCAACGCGAGAACTATGCCGCCGCCGCGCTATACGCTCACGGGGAAGCGCTGGACGCTTTCTGCTATCAGGGCGGATTCGCCCTGCATCTGGCCTTGAGCTCTGCGGGGACGTGTTCCAGCGTCACTGGAGTCGACAGCTCGCGTCCGGCGCTGGAAATGGCGGAAAAGAACGCGCTGCTAAACGGCCGCGAACTGGAGTGGATCGAAGCCAACGCCTTCGATCTCTTGCGGGAGTACTCGGCTGCGAACCGGCGCTATGACACCATCGTTCTCGATCCGCCGGCGTTTGCCAAGACCAAGCGCGACCTCGATAAAGCCCTCGGCGGGTATAAGGAACTCAACCTGCGAGCTATGAAAATGCTGCGGACGGGAGGGATTCTTGTGACCTGCTCCTGCTCCTTCCACGTGAGCCCCGCCGACTTCCTCAAAGTGGTCGCCGACGCCGCCCAGGACGCTCACAAATCGTTGCGGATAATCGAGCATCGTGGGGCGTCCAAAGACCATCCTATTCTGCTGAATGTGCCGGAAACCAGCTACCTGCAGTGCCTGGTACTTATCGTAAGCAATTGAAATATAATAAGATATTAGACTTGACAATGAAGCACTAAGATTTTATGCTTTGATAACACTAATTAACAACCCGGGAGCTTCGAAAGCTCCCCGAATGAACTTCCAGTAGGAGGATTTAACTTTATGACACTGATTACGCGTTATGACCCTTTCCGTGAGTTCGTCACTCTCCAGGAACGCATGAACCGCCTGTTCCGCGATCCCCGTGGGCCGGAAGGTCAGGATGAATCCCTGACCACAACCGCCTTCGCGCCGCCCGTGGACGTCTACGAGGACGAGCACAACGTGACCTTGAAGATCGAAGTGCCGGGAATCGATGAGAAAGACATCGACGTCCGCATCGAGAACAACACCTTGACCGTGCATGGCGAGCGCAAGTTCGAGAAGGAAGAGAAAGAAGAGAACTATCGCCGCGTGGAGCGTCAGTATGGCAGCTTCACCCGCACCTTCACTCTGCCCAACACCGTCGACCATGACAACGTTCAGGCCGACTATGACAAGGGCGTGTTGAAGATCAAGCTGGCGAAGAAAGCTGAAGCCAAGCCGAAGCAGATCAAAGTAAACGTCGGCAGCGCCAAGGCGATCGAAGGCAAAGAGCCGAAGAGCGTTGGAAAGGCCGCGTAAGCTTTTGTCGGGCTTTTGCCCGGCGGGCGGACGAATGCGTCCGCCGCTACATGAGCATTGTGTAAACTCAGCGGGAGGCGAGAACCAGCGCCTCCCGTTTTTTTTGAAGAATGACAAAGCAATAAGCAATGAAGGAATGAAGCCATGGCAATTCGTTGGGACAAATTCACCGTCAAGGCGCAGGAGGCCATCCAGCGCGCGAACGAGCTTGCCTCCGAGCACGGCAATCCGGAGCTTGCACCGCTCCATCTGCTGGCCGCGCTAGTCGAAGACAAAGAAGGCATTGTTGCGCCTGTGCTCGAAAAGATCGGCATTGGGCCGCAGGCCGTGCTGAGCGACATCTATAAAGAAATCGAGAAGCTGCCGAAAGTGTCGGGCAGCGGCGGCGCGGCCCAGCCCGCGATGTCGTCGCAGATCAACCAGCTCCTGGAGCAGTCATTCAAAGAAGCCGACAACTTCAAAGACGAATACGTTTCGACCGAGCACATGCTGCTGGCGCTCGCCAGCCTGAAGCACGATCCAAAGCACGGAGATCCGGCGCAGGAGTTGATGGCGCGTCACGGTGCGACCCATGACGCCATCTTGAAAGCGCTCACCGCTGTCCGCGGATCGCAGCGCATCACCGACCAGAATCCGGAAGCGAAATACCAGGCGCTGGAGCGGTATGCGCGCGACCTGAACGAGCAGGCGCGACGAGGCAAGCTCGACCCGGTCATCGGCCGCGATGAAGAGATTCGCCGAGTGGTGCAGGTGCTGTCGCGGCGCACGAAGAATAATCCCGTGCTGATCGGCGAGCCTGGTGTGGGCAAGACGGCCATCGTCGAAGGCCTGGCGCAGCGCATCATTTCCGGCGACGTGCCCGAAGTTTTGAAGAACAAGCGCGTCGTGTCGCTCGATTTGGGCGCCATGCTGGCCGGCGCGAAATATCGCGGCGAATTCGAAGAACGCCTCAAGGCCGTGCTGAAAGAAATCGAAGATTCGCAGGGACAGATCATTCTCTTCATTGACGAGCTGCATACCCTCATCGGCGCCGGAGCATCCGAAGGCAGCATCGACGCTTCCAACATGCTGAAGCCGGCGCTCGCCCGCGGAGAGTTGCGCGCCATCGGAGCGACCACGCTCAACGAATATCGCAAGTACATCGAGAAAGACGCGGCGCTCGAACGCCGCTTTCAGATCGTCTTCGTGGGCGAGCCGAATGTCGAAGATACGATTGCGATTCTGCGCGGGCTGAAGGAAAAGTACGAAGTGCATCACGGCGTGCGCATCAAGGATTCGGCCATCGTCGCAGCCGCGACTCTTTCGCATCGCTATATTTCCGACCGCTTCCTGCCCGACAAAGCCATCGACCTGATTGATGAAGCCGCGTCCTCGCTGCGTATCCAGATCGATTCCATGCCCACCGAGATCGATCAGCTGGAACGGCGAGCCACGCAACTCGAAATCGAAAAGCAGGCGCTGAAAAAAGAAGACGATGCCAACTCCAAAGAACGGCTCGCTCACGTCGAAAAGGAACTGGCCGGCATTCGGGAGCAGTCGAACGCGCTCAAGGCAAAGTGGAAACAGGAAAAAGACGTCATCGCGCGCGCCCGCACTCTGAAAGAAAAGCTGGAACAGCTCAAGGTCGAAGAAGCGGCGGAAGAGCGCAAAGGGAATCTGGAGCGCGTGGCGCAGATCCGCTACGGGCTGATCCGCCAGACCGAACAGGAGTTGAACAAAGTTACTTCGCAGATCGACGGCAAGGCCGGACATCGGATGTTGAAAGAAGAGGTCGATGAGGAAGACATCGCTCGCATCGTCTCCAAATGGACGGGCATTCCGGTTTCGAAGATGCTTGAAGGCGAAGTTAAGAAGCTGATCAACATGGAAGACCGGCTGCGGCTGCGCGTTATCGGACAGGATGAAGCGCTTGAGCGTGTGGCCAACGCGATCCGACGTTCGCGCGCCGGGCTGAGCGATCCGAAGCGGCCGATCGGGTCATTTATTTTCCTGGGGCCAACCGGCGTCGGCAAAACCGAACTGGCTCGCGCGCTCGCGGAATTTCTTTTCGACGACGAGCGCGCCATGATCCGCATCGACATGTCGGAATACATGGAGAAGCACGCGGTGTCGCGTCTGATCGGCGCGCCCCCGGGATACGTCGGCTACGAAGAGGGTGGACAGCTCACTGAACAAGTGCGGAGGCATCCTTACGCCGTCGTACTTTTCGACGAAATCGAAAAGGCGCATCCGGATGTGTTCAATATTTTGCTGCAGATCATGGATGACGGGCGGCTCACCGACGGCAAGGGGCGCAAGGTGGACTTCAAGAACACGGTCATCATCATGACCTCGAATCTGGGGTCTTCGTATCTGCAGTCGGAAAACATTCGCTCCGTAGATGGTTTTGAGCGGGCTTCGAAACAGGTGATGGACGCGCTGCATGGGCATTTCAAACCCGAGTTTTTGAATCGCGTGGACGACATCATCATTTTCCATCCGCTGGGCAAGGAACAGCTGGTGAAGATTGTCGATCTGCGGCTCGAAGACTTGCGCCGCCTGCTGGCCGACCGCAAGATTTCCCTGGAGCTGACCGACGCCGCCAAAGAACTTTTATTCACTGAAGGCTACGATCCGAACTTTGGAGCGCGTCCGCTGAAGCGGGCGATTCAGAAGCTGGTGCAGGATCCGCTGGCGATGAAGATTCTGGATGGCGAGGTGCTGCACGGGGACCACGTCATAGTGGACGCAGATAAGAAGACGGGGAGGATGACGTTTACGGTCAGCGAGCGGGTGGGGGAGAAAGAGCGGACGAAGTCGAAGAAGTAGTTTTGTTCAGGTCGACGGCGACGCTGGACTCGTCCTAGGCGCATTTCGGAATTGGTCTGCTACCGGCATCCGGAACAGATACCACACCGCCAAAGCACACACGACTATCTTCGGAAGCCTCCAGCCGAGATGGCCTGGAAACACCACCGCTTGGGACAAGCCCGACGCGATTCCCCACACTGCGGTGAGCATCACCGCCCATCGCGCCCAGTTGTGCAGGCGAAGCAGTCCCCAACCGATGAGAGCCCAAGCCGTCCCGAACGCCAGCGGCACGTACGGCCAACCTACCTGTAATTGGCGCGAGACCTCGGTACCGAGATACACCGGAATCGCAAAAAACCTCGAAAGGACGGCAAAGATGCCGATGTAGGCGGTGTTAAGGAAGCAGATCGCGGCAATAATAGTCACACCTGTCGGACGCTGCATAGGCGAGTACTCTCGGCAAGATTACTCGTGAACTCTGTGGTTTGTCATCACTTGTGGAGCAAGAAGCCAGCCGAGCTTTGCTCGGGTGGGCGGACGAATGCGTCCGCCGCTACGCGGATCTTGATGCCTTGAACTGGTCGGCCACTTCTGCTCGCGACAGGTACCACGCTACCATCACGCGCAGGATAATCCCGAGGCCGCCTAATGCCAGCGCTTTTGGTTGCAGAGACACGGTGGCGGCTGAAACTGACGGGACCAGCATTATGATTCCGGCGATGGCGATCAGCAATGCTGCCTGTCTCGCGATGTTGTTGAGTTCCACCAGGCCCCACGCTACTCCGCCTCCTACTACGGCCATGAGCAGGAACATGTAGGGGCCGGCTACTTCGAGGCCGAATAAGAGCGGCGCGCCTGACGACATTCCTATCGCTCCGGGACTCATCAGCATCAGGGCGCCTGCGATGGCCAGATAGATTCCACAGAGAGCGAATAGCGCGGCGATGGCTCGCACTCCGTTTGGGGCTGGGTTGGCGGGGCTATCGGTCACAGTTTCTCCACAGCGAATCTCGAGTCACTGGGGCCACGCGCAACTGCCGAGCTGCGCTCGGCTTGGACGGGCGAAGACGCGCGTCCCTACACGATCTGCTCGCGAACCAACCCCACCAAACCGACATAAGTTGCCCTTACTTCTCCGAAGTTGTAAGGTACTCGACCGAGACCAATTCTCACTGGGGGGGTGGAATGAATCTCGGCCGTCAGCTATTCGCGTTTGTCTTCTTGCTATGCTGCAGCAACCTTTCCTCGGCGCAAGCCGCGCCGGCGCCGAAGACGGTTGTCATCCACGCCGGACACATGCTCGACGTGAAAAGCGGGAAGACGCTTGCCAACCAGACGATCATCATTCAGGGAGACAAGATCACACAAGTGGGAGCGGCTGCCGATCAGGTCCTCCCAAAGGACGCGACGGTGATTGAGCTTCCCAACGCCACCGTGCTGCCGGGATTGATTGACGCGCACACGCACATTACATACACCACCAACTTTGGCTACTCGCGGCTGGCGATTTCGGTGCCGCGGCAAGCCCTCACCGGAGCGCGCAATGCCCGGGTTACGCTGGACGCCGGTTTTACGACCATCCGGAATGTGGGCGCGAGCGACTTCACGGACGTGGCTCTGCGGGATGCCATCAACGCCGGCGACGTGCCGGGGCCGCGCATGCTGGTCAGCGGGCCCGCGCTTAGCATTACGGGCGGCCACTGCGATGACAATTTGCTGCCGTTTGAATGGCACATTCAGAGCGAAGGCGTGGCCGATGGAGTGGAAGCCGTCCAGCACAAGACGCGGGAGATCATCAAGTATGGTGCTGACCTGATCAAAATCTGCGCTACCGGCGGCGTGCTTTCGCATGGCGACAATCCGCAGGCCTCGCAATACACGCTTGAGGAGATGAAGGCGATCGTAGCCGATGCGCATCGGCTGGGGCGCAAGGTCGCGGCGCATGCGCATGGCGCCGAGGGCATCCGCTGGGCGTCGGAGGCGGGCGTGGATTCGATTGAGCACGGGTCTTACATTGACGACGCGGCCATTGCCACCATGAAGAAGAACGGCACTTATCTGGTGCCGACCCTCTATTTGGCCGACTGGTTCCTGGAAAACGCGGAGAAGATCGGCACGCCCGCCGAACTGATTGCCAAGGGGCGCGAAGTGATGCCGGCGGCGCGTAAGAATGTGGCGCGGGCGTTTGCCGCGGGAGTGAAAGTTGGATTTGGGACAGACGCTGCCGTGTATCCGCACGGGCTTAACGCGCATGAGTTTGCGGTCATGGTGAAGCTGGGGCTGACGCCGCTGCAGGCGATCCAGGCGGCGACGGTTAACGATGCCGATTTGCTCGGCTGGTCTGACAAGGTTGGGACGATTGAGCCGGGGAAGTGGGCCGACATTGTTGCCGTGGATGGCGATCCGCTGGCGGATGTGACCACTCTCGAACGCGTTAAGTTTGTGATGAAGGGCGGCGAGGTGGTTAAGAATTTGTACGCGAAGTAGAAGGCAACTTTCCCGTAGAGACGCGGCTCAGCGCGTCTTGTACCGAGCGCGCCATTCGGGACGCTGCGCGCAGGAGACGGGGCAAGCCCCGTCTCTACAGTAGAATCCTCCCGTGCCTATGCTCCTGCAGATTGAAGCCGTCCGCGGCTCGGCCCGCGCCGGCAGGCTCATTACTCCTCATGGAGAAGTGGAGACGCCGGTGTTTATGCCGGTGGGGACGCTTGGTTCGGTAAAGGGCGTCTCGCAGGATGTGCTGGAAGAACTTGGCGTCGAGATTCTGCTCGGTAATACTTACCATCTTTTTCTGCGGCCTGGGGTCGAGACGGTTCGGCGGATGGGCGGGCTGCATCGATTCATGTCCTGGGACCTCGCGATTCTCACCGACTCGGGCGGATTTCAGGTTTTCAGTTTGAACGATCTGCGCAAGGTCACGGAAGAAGGTGTCGCGTTCCGCTCGCATCTGGATGGGTCGCCGCATTTTCTTAGTCCTGAAAAGGCCATGGAGATTCAGATTGGGCTGGGAGCGGACATCGTCATGGCCTTCGATGAATGCACCGAGTATCCGGCGGATCCTCAGCGCGTGCGCGCTTCGATGGAGCTGACACTGCGCTGGGCTGGGCGCTGCAAGAGCCATTTTGAAGCGCATAAGCACGAGGCCCCCTGGTCGTGCGGTGGCGGGGCTTTGCCCCGCCGGGACGGGGCAGAGCCCCGTCACCACACAGGCGCGACGCAGGCTTTGTTTGGCATTGTGCAGGGCGGGATGGACCCTGAACTTCGCCGCGAATCGGCTGAGCGCACCATGGACATCGGCTTTCCCGGATATGCTATCGGCGGACTTAGCGTTGGCGAGCCTCGGGAGCTTACTCGAGACATCGTGTTATCCACGCTTGAGCATCTTCCTTCCGACCGGCCGCGCTATCTGATGGGGGTTGGTACTCCCGAGGAGATCGCGCATTACGCGCGGGCGGGCATCGACATGATGGATTGCGTGCTCCCCACGCGCGCCGCGCGCCATGGATTGCTGTTTACTTCCGAAGGCAAGGTATCGATCAAGCAGGCTCGGTATGCGCAGGACGAGAGCGCGCTTGATCCCGCTTGCGAGTGCCGGGTTTGCCTGCGTTATTCGCGGGCTTACCTGCGGCATCTTTATGCCTCGAACGAACTGCTGGCGCAGGTTTTGAATACGGTCCACAACCTGCACTTTTACCTGACGACCATGCGGGCGGTCCGGGCGTGGATTCGGGCAGGCAACGCGATAGGCTAACGACAGCGAGTACAGAATCGAGGCCGTGCCGAGCTTCGCTCTGGGGACGGACGAATGGGTCCGTCCCCACACGAGCCCCGCCGTTTCCCGGATGTAAATTCTCGGGCGCGTCCTTGACACCCGGCTAGCGGTCCGGCATTCTATTTAACTTGGGAACAAGGTCCGTTTCTTTCTGTGCCGTTCCGATCGAAACCGGAGCGCGGCATTGCCGGTTCTAGCCTGCAAGCGTAGGATCCTCCGGCCTTAGAAGAAAAGAATTCCCGCAGTT
>Ga0074044_10003316_pt1 | contig 13751 bp, 11 predicted proteins | sample BogForMeECP23OM1_FD_94443 | JGI IMG/M metagenome (GOLD analysis project Ga0074044, IMG submission 94443) | Bog forest soil microbial communities from Calvert Island, British Columbia, Canada - Bog Forest MetaG ECP23OM1 | ecosystem: Environmental > Terrestrial > Soil > Wetlands ... | reverse complement strand
TCAACGTGAATCCCTCGACCGGCGCGCGCGATCTCAACCTTCCGCGCGCGCTCGAAGGCGGCATCGGCCACGCGAATATGGGCGTCTATGCCGAGGTGCTCAGCGCGGGCGAAATCGAGCCCGGTGCGCCCCTCGTCCTTCCCGATTTCTGAACGGGTCACGCTTAGACCAAACCGCCTCCTCCCGTCATTGCCGGGCTTGACCCGGCAATCCATGGACCCCCGGGTCAAGCCCGGGGGTGACGAGAAGAATTGGCGATTCCATCGAGCCGGAACCCGCTCCAAGCGGAAGCAGCTTCTTTCAGAACGGCTGCGGTTCGGTCCCGTCGTTCGAGCCGTTGATCGGCGCACCCTGGCCGGGGCCGGGACGGATCTCGGGCTGCTCCCCGTCCACGCCCTCGAAGGCATCGAAGTCGTGGCGGGACACGGGGCCGCCGTTGCTGTTGATGATGCGGAAGTAGTGCTCCGCATGCTGGAAGAAGTTCTCGGCCGCGATGCGGTCGCCCGAGGAATGGGCGTCGCGCGCGAGCGCCAAGTACTTCTCATGCAGCTGATAGGCGTTGCCTCGAAGCTTTCCGTTGGGGCCGCTGCTATCGAGCGTCTGCAGCCGCAACGGCACGTTTTGCTTACGCCCGCCGTTCCCGCGGCCACGCGAGCGTTTCGCGTTGGGACCTTGTCTCATCGCACCATCACTTGATATTCGAACGGTTGGTCTGCTGTGGCGTTTGTCTTATTGAGATCCCCTTGAGATCCCCGCGCTCTGCCTTTCGAACCTTGTTCGCGGAAATCCTCTCGGAGCCCCGCGACCGCGGTCTGATTGCGGCGTATTGTCTGATGTGAGCGTGGTGCCTCTTACGCGCACCATCCCCCTCTTAGCAGAAAGCGATCCGCCGCGCCACCGCTTTTCCCCTGCGTCCGCGCTTTTCTGCCCTCGCGTCCCCTCGGCTGGCGCGGCTGATATAATAAGGCATCGCTCGTTTCCCGCAAGGTCCAAGCGTCGGGCGAGCTCGCGAAGCCCGGCCTCGGCCATGATGCCCGCCACCTTGTCCCCCTGGCCCGCGCCGAGCTCGACGAGCGCATGGCCCCCTCGCGCGAGACGGCGCACAAGGGCGGGGGCCAAGGCCCGGTAGCAGGCGAGCCCGTCCGGCCCGCCCGCGAGTGCCAGGCGCGGCTCGAAGCGAGCCACCTCGGGCGCCAGCGCGGAAATCTCGCCTTCGGCCAGATAGGGCGGGTTCGCCAGCACGAGGTCGAAGCGCCCCGCGAGTGCGCTATCCCAGCTACCGACCAGAAAGCGCGCCCGTGAGGCGAGGCCGAGTGCCGCGGCGTTTTCGCGCGCCACGCGGCAGGCAGCCTCGCTCACATCGACGCCAATTCCCTCGGCGGTGCTGAATTCCATAAGCAACGCAAGCAACAAGCATCCGCTTCCCGTGCCGAGATCGAGCACCTTCAGTTTGCGCCCGCCTGCGCGGGCAAGCCCGAGTGCTGCATCGATGAGCGTCTCGCTCTCCGGGCGAGGTACGAGGGTCTCGGGCGTCACCCGAAAAGAGAGGCTCCAGAACTCGCGGCGGCCGAGGATTTGCGCGATCGGCTCGCGCCTGATGCGTCGTGCGAGGAGGGCCTCGAAGCGCCTCTGTTCCTCTCTGCTCAGCACCCGGCCGGGATGGGCGACGAGGGCCTCCAGCGAGCGCCCGGTCGCGCGGGCCATGAGCAGCCGCGCATCGAGCCGCGGCTCGCCGACGGCCGCACCTTGGAGGCGTCTTGCCGCCTCTCTGAGGAGGGTGCCAAGGGTCGCGGTCTCTTGCGTTTTATTCATGGCAGATCTGCGAGCCGTGCAGCCTCGTCCTCGGCACTGAGGGCGTCGATGATCTTGTCGAGGGCCTCGCCCGACATCACGCGATCGAGCTCATAGAGGGTGAGGTTGATGCGATGATCGGTGCAGCGGCCCTGCGGGAAGTTGTAGGTGCGGATGCGCTCGGAACGGTCGCCCGTGCCGACCTGGCTCTTGCGCTGCGCGGCCCGCTCGGCCTCGCGCTTGGCGCGCTCGGCCTCATAGAGCCTCGCGCGCAGGATCTTGAGCGCCTTCGCCTTGTTCTTGTGCTGCGACTTCTCGTCCTGCTGCTGCACCACGATGCCGCTCGGCAGATGGGTGATGCGCACGGCGCTGTCGGTGGTGTTGACGGACTGTCCGCCCGGGCCGCTCGAGCGGAACACGTCGATGCGCAGGTCCTTCTCGTCGATCTGGATGTCGACCTCCTCGGCCTCGGGAAGCACGGCGACGGTCGCCGCCGAGGTGTGGATGCGTCCGCTCGCCTCGGTCGCGGGCACGCGCTGCACCCGGTGCACGCCCGATTCGAACTTGAGGCGCGCGAAGACGCCGCGCCCGTTGATGGACGCGATGACCTCCTTGAAGCCGCCGAGCCCCGTGTCGCTGAGCGCCAAGACCTCGACCTTCCAGCCATGGATGTCGGCATAGCGCTGGTACATGCGGAAGAGGCCGGCGGCGAAGAGTGCCGCCTCTTCGCCGCCCGTGCCGGCGCGGATTTCGAGAATGGCGCTCTTCTCGTCCGCGACGTCCTTGGGCAGCAGCATCCGCTGCACCTGGCGCTGGAGCGAGGGCAGGCTTCCCTTGAGCGTCCGGTATTCTTCCTCGGCGAGCGTCCTCATCTCAGCCTCGGAAGCCGGATCGCCCATCAGCGCCTCGAGATCGGCGAGCTCCTTGGACGTCCTGCGCAAGGTCTCGATGCTCTCCACGATCGGCGTCAAGTCGGCGTATTCCTTCGAGAGGCGCGCATAGTCATGCGCGCCGAGGCCGCCCGCGGCGAGAGAATGCGCCACGTCCTGGTGGCGCGCGACGATGCCTTGCAATTTCTCTTCGAAACTCACTTGCTCTTCTCCTCGTCGCTCGCATCGCCTTCGTCCCGCGAAAGGCGGAAGAGCCGGCGGATGAGACGCTCGGCAAGGGCTCGGCTGGCACTCGACCCCTCCTCCGCGGCAATGGCACGCAAGGCCTCGGACGGCTCGTGCAGCATGCGGTTGACGAGGAGCCGCGTCGCCTCGGCGGCATTCCCTTCGCCGATTTCCCCCAGCACTTGCTCGCGCACTTGCTCGAAATGCCGGCGCAGCGCCACGAGCGTCGGCACCGCCCCTCGCTCCGCGCGCGCGCGCGCGAAAAGGGCCAGCGCCTCATCGAGGATGTGCCACGCCTCCTCCGCCGCCGCCACGCGGTTCGCCTGGCCGGCAAGCGCCGCCCCCTCGAGGTCGCCGAGATCGTAAAGATAGGCGTCGTCTATGCGGTTGACCGCGGGCTCGATGTCGCTCGGCACGCCGAGGTCGATAAGATAGACCGGGCGACGGCGGCGGCGGCGCAAGGCCTGCTCCATCATCTCTCCCGTGACAAGGTATCGCCCGGTGCCCGCGCACGCGATCACCACATCCGCCTCGACCAGCGCCACGGCGAGGGTGGCGAAATCCGTGTAATGGCCGTCGAGCTGGCGCGCAAGCGCCTCCGCGCGCGCCGCCTGCGGTGCCGCAACCGTGATGCGCTCGAGGCCGGCGCCGAGGAGCTCCTCGGCCATGAGTTGGCCCATGTCGCCGGTGCCGATGAGAAGGCCGCCGAGGCTGCCGAGATCGCCATGGACCTCGCGGGCGAGCTCGACCGCGGTCGCCACGATCGAGACCGGTCCCTCGGCGATGCGCGTCTCGTTGCGCACGCGCTTCGCCGCCGCGTAGGCGGCCTGGAGTGCCGCCTCCAGCTCGCTGCCGATCATGCCCGCGTCGCGCGCGGTGCGGTGCGCCGCCTTGAGCTGCCCGAGCACCTGCGGCTCGCCGACAATGGCGCTGTCGAGCGAGGCGGCAACCGCGAAGATGTGCCGCAACGCCGCCTCGTCCGTGTGGAGATAGAGCTGGCGCTCGAGGGCCGCCCGCTCAAGCTCCGCGCGCTCGGCGAGCACGCGGACGACCGCCGCACGCACGAGCTCCGGGTCCGCGGCGACACCCTGGACCTCGACGCGGTCGCAGGTCGAGAGCACGAGCGCCTGTCGCAATCCCTCCTCGCGAAGTCGGCCAAGCACGGCCGGTGCCGCTGCGTCCTCGACGAAGATCCTGTCGCGAAGCTCCACGCTGCTCGAACGATGATTGGCGCCGACCACGACGAATTGGGCCGGCGCATGTGCGCCGCCGGCCATGGCTTGGCTATCGCTCTGCGGCGAGACGGTCGACGAGGGTGTCGAGCGCTACCTCGCTCTGATCGCCCGTGTCGAGGTCGCGCAGGCTCGCTGTCTTGCGCTTGAGCTCGTCCTCGCCGAGGAGGACGGCGATCCGCGCCCCCACCTTGTTGGCGCGCTTCATGCGGCGCGAGAGATTGCCGTGGAAGCCGAGCTCGACGGCAATCCCGCGATGGCGGAGGTCGCGCGCGATGCGGAAGGCGGCACTTTCCGCCGCCGTGCCTACCGGGATGACCGCGATGGGCCGCGTCGAGAGCGGCGTCTCGCCCGCCAGCATGGCGAGCCGCTCGATGCCGCCCGCCCATCCCACGCTCGCGGTCGGCGGACCGCCCATGGTCTCGGCGAGCCCGTCGTAACGCCCGCCGGCGATCACGGCCCCCTGCGCGCCGAGCTCGTTCGTGGTGAACTCGAACACCGTGTGGCAGTAATAATCGAGTCCGCGCACGATGCGGGGGTTGAGCGCATAGTTGATCCCGGTCGCTTCGAGCGAGGACTTGACCTTTGCGAAGAAGGTCCGCGACGCGTCATTGAGGTAGTCGAAGAAGATCGGCGCATCGGCGATTATGCGCTTGTCGGCCTCGTCCTTCGAGTCAAGCACGCGCAAGGGATTGCGCTCGAGGCGCGCGCGGCTGTCGGCGGAGAGCTTGTCGAGGTGCTTGCCGAGATAGCCCGTGAGGGCCGCGCGATAGGCGGCCCTGCTCTCCGCGTCGCCGAGGGTGTTGAGCTCGAGCGTCGTCTTGTCGAGGACGCCAAGCGCCTCGAGAATATGCGCGCCCGCCGCGATCACTTCGACGTCGCCGAGCGGGTCGGGCACGCCGAGGAGCTCGATGTCGATCTGGTGGAATTGGCGGAAGCGGCCCTTTTGCGGCCGCTCATAGCGGAACATCGGTCCGGCGCAGAAGAATTTGAGCGGGAGATGCTGGGCGAGCCCACCCGAGATCAGCGCGCGCATGATGCCGGCGGTCGCCTCGGGACGCAGTGTCAGGAGGTCCCCGCCACGGTCGGTGAAGGTGTACATCTCCTTGGTGACGATGTCGCTCGTGTCGCCGAGCGTGCGCCGGAACACCTCGGTGAACTCGAAGATCGGCGTCGAGACCTCCTCGTAGCCGTAGAGCGCGGCGATCTCGCGCGCCGTCTCCACGACACGGCGATGGCGCCGGCTCTCTTCGGGCAATAGATCGCGGGTGCCGCGGACCGGCTGCAGCGACGACAAGGGAATCTCCGTGGTTATTCCGCGGCGGAGCGCGGCGCTCTTTCTTCCTTGGCCTTCTCGGCCTCGATCTCGGCGGCCCGCTTCTCCACGAGTGCCACGAGGTGGTCGACGATCTCGTCGTCCGTGCCGTGCAGCACGTGATGCTTCTCGCCGTTGATGTAGACCTGGTGCGAGCGCTTGCCGCCGCCGGTGAACCCGATCATGGTCTCGCGCGCCTCGCCGGGCCCGTTCACCACGCAGCCGATGACGGACAGCGTCATCGGGGTCGTGATGTGCGCGATGCGCTTCTCGAGCCGGTCGACCGTGGGAATGACGTTGAAGTTCTGCCGCGCGCAGGACGGGCAAGAGACGATGTTGACGCCGCGATAGCGCAACCCGAGGGACTTCAAGATGTCGAAGCCGACCTTGATCTCCTCGACGGGATCGGCCGAGAGCGAGACGCGGATCGTGTCGCCGATCCCGGCCCAAAGGAGCGAGCCGATGCCGATCGATGATTTGATGGTGCCGGCGCGTAGTGCGCCGGCTTCCGTGACGCCGAGATGGAGGGGATAGTCGCACGCGTCGGCCAAGCCCTGATAGGCGGCGACGGCAAGGAACACGTCGGACGCCTTCACGCTGATCTTGAACTCGGTGAAACCCTCGTCCTCCAGCATCTTGGCGTGGTTCAAGGCGCTCTCGATCATCGCCTCGGGGCAAGGCTCGCCGTAGCGCTCGAGCAGCTCCTTCTCGAGACTCCCGGCATTCACGCCGATGCGCATCGAGCAGCCGTGGTCGCGCGCGGCCTTGACCACCTCGCGCACGCGCGCCTGCCCGCCGATGTTGCCCGGATTGACGCGCAGGCACGCGGCCCCGGACACGGCGGCCTCGATCGCGCGCTTGTAGTGGAAGTGGATGTCGGCCACGATCGGCGCCGATGTCTCGCGCACGATCGTCCTGAGCGCCGCGGTCGATTCCTCGTCCGGGCAGGACACCCGCACGATGTCCGCACCCGCGGCCTCGAGCGCCTTGATCTGGCCGATCGTCGCCTTGGCGTCCGCCGTCAGCGTGTTGGTCATGGACTGGACCGAGATCGGCGCGTCTCCGCCGACGGCCACCTTGCCCACCATGATCTTGCGGCTCTTGCGCCGGACGATGTCGCGATAGGGGCGAACGCTCATGCCATGTCCCTCGGGGAATTCGCCCGGAACGCCGCAGCCTCCGGCCCCCCACGGCCCGGGTTATAACGCAAAAGCCGGCTTGAGGCCAGGGTGCCGCCGCCAGCACCCCGGTGATATAGGGCGGGGTGCACACGTGCGGCAAGGGTGCGGGGCACGCGCCCGGGCGCTGAGCGCCGGCCGGCTATTGGCCCGGCAACGTCCCGCTCGCGAGCTTGTCCGGGTCAAGGGGTATGTTGCGCCGGACAATGCCGTTGCCGCCCAGGGACGGCGCGGTCTTGCCGTCGACGCTCACGTCAAGCGCGCCCGCGTTTCCGGTTACCAGCGTGAGGCCCGGCTGATTGGGCACGCGGTAGCTGTCGCCGGCGCGAAGCGTGCGGGTCCAGATCACGTTGCCCGCGCGGTCCCGCACCTGCACCCAGCTATCCTGCCGGGCGGTCAGCGTGACGCGGGAATCGACGTTGTTATCGCCATAGACCCTCGCCTCGCCCGGCTTAAGCGCGGCGAGCTGGTCGGGGATTGGTGGCGCCAAGGGAGCCAGCTGCGGGCCGCTCGCCGGTGCTGCGGGTGCGCCGCTTGCCGGGCCGCTGGTGACCATGCCCTCGGCGGGCTTGAGCGCAAGCTTCAGCGTCGGCGCTGCCGGGCCCGCGGACGCCGGGCTTTGCTCCGCGACCGCGGGAGCGGAGGACGGCAGTGCAGCCCTCCCTGCGGGCGAGCTCGGGTTCGGCTGAGGGGGTGCTGTGGCGGGTGCGCTGGCTCCTCCGCCCGTATTGCCGGGCGCAAGCTCGTTCGGCGCCAGCGTGATGGCACTGCTCGCCTGGGCTTCGGAAGGCGCTGCCGCCGGGGAAGCGGGCTGCGGATTGGCCGGCACCATTTTCGCCAGCTCGGCCGGCACCTGGGAAACCTCGTCCGACTCCGCCATCTGACGATGCTCCCAGTAGTACCAGCCGCCATAGATCGCGGTGGCGAGGAGGAGGGCGACGAGGAGGACGACGCCGCCGGGGAAGCGGCCCTCCTGCAGCGGCTCGGGGAAGACGAGGGCCTGGCGCCGGCTCAGCCCGCGGGCCTCGTCCTTGAATTGACGGATGATCTGCTTGCCATCGAGCCTCAGGAACTCGGCATAGGCGCGTACGAAGCCGATGGCATAAGCCGGCCCGGGGAGGTCCTCGAAGCGGCCGTCCTCGATGGCCTCGAGGTAGCGAGCCTGGATGCGCAAGGCGCCTGCCACGTCGACGAGGTCGAATCCGGCCTGCAGCCGGGCCGCGCGCAACAGGGCGGCCACCCCGCCCGCCTCGGCGTAACGGCCCCCGGGGCCGCGCGCGCTTCGGCGGCGGTCGTCGAGCTCGAGATCCTGACGCTTCGGCTCAGCCATGGTGCATACCCCGTCCCTCGCCTTCTTGCACCATCAGCCGATCTTGAGGAGGAGCGGCCGCGGGCTGCCCCACGCCCCGCAATCGACCGGCCGGCTGGATACGCACTTCCAGCCCCCCAAATAGCTCTAGCAAATGAAGGTGCCCGAGAGCAACGGATTAGATGGCAATCCCGTGGTCCGAGGCATAATCCTTGAGCTTTTTGCGCAGCGAGTGGTCGGATTGCCCGAGGAGGGCCACGAGATACGCGGCGAGGGGTGCTACCTCGAGGCTCCTCACCATCAGCTTGACCGCGCCGATCGCGGGCGAGGCAACCGAGAGGCTGCGCAAGCCCAGAGCGATGAGAGCCATGGCCTCGAGCGGCTGCGAGCCGGCCTCGCCGCACAGGCTGACCTCCACGCCGAGCTTGGCGCAGCCGATGATGACCCGGCGCATCATGGCGAGGGCCGAGGGAGAAAGCAGATCATAGCGCTCGGCAAGGCGCGGATTGTTGCGGTCGACCGCGAAATGGAACTGCAGGAGATCGTTGCTGCCGATGGAGATGAAATCGGCGCGCGCGAGCAACTGCGGCAGCTGATAGACGAGCGACGGCACTTCCAGCATCGCCCCCACGCGCAGCTCGGACGGCAACGCGCCGCCGAGCGCTCGCTCGCGCTCGAGCTCGAGCGCAAGGATGGCGCGGGCGCGCTCGAACTCGTCGACCTCGGCGATCATCGGGAACATCAGATGGAGATCGCGGCCGGCCGCGGCCCTGATCAGCGCGCGCAGCTGCTGGCGCAGCATGGCGGGTCGATCGAGGCCGACCCGTATGGCGCGCCAGCCCATCGCCGGATTCTCCTCGGGCTCGTCGGGCAGATAGGGCAGCGCCTTGTCGCCGCCGATATCGAGGGTGCGGAAGACGACGGGCTTGCCGCGCGCCAGGTCGAGCACGCGGGCATAGACGTGCGTCTGCTCCGCAACGGAAGGAAAGCTGCGGCGCACCATGAAGAGAAGCTCCGTGCGATAGAGCCCGATGCCGTCGGCGCCGCTCTCGTGCAGGTGGGGCATGTCGATGAGAAGGCCGGCGTTGATGTGGAGCCCGACGTGCACGCCATCAAGCGATGTCGCCGGCAGATCGCGCGCCGCCGCGTAGGCCGCGGCGCGCGCGCTCGACAAGCGCACGCTCTCGGAAAAGCTCTGCTGCACGTCCTCGCCCGGGCGCAAATAGACGACACCGTGATCGCCGTCGATGATGACGGGATCGAGCGTGTCGATCTTGCTGAAGGCCTCCCGCACGCGCCCCACCACCGGAATGTCGAGGGCGCGCGCGATGATCACGACATGCGAGGTGGGAGCGCCATCCTCCAGCACGAGGCCCTTGAGCGTGCGCCGGTCGTAGTCGAGGAGCTCGGTCGGGCTCAACTCGCGCGCGACCACGACGATCTCCTCCGGCGTCTCGGGAAGCTTGGGCTGCTCGTCCACCGCGCCGAGGAGGAGGAGCAGGCGGTTGGTGAGGTCGCCGAGCTCGGCGAAGCGCTCGCGGAAGAAGGGATCGGTCACTTGCGCCATGCGCGCGCGCATGTCGTTCTGCACCCGCTGAACGGCGGCCTCGGCCGAGAGTCCGGTCAGGATCGCCTCGCGCATCCTCCTCAGCCAGCCGCGGTCGCCCGCGACCATGCGGTAGGTCTCGAGCACCTCGCGATGCTCGCCGTGAGGCGCCATGTCGGGCGAGGCCGCGAGCGCCTCGAGCGCGCTCCTCAGGCTGGTGAGCGCCTCGTCGAGCCGTGCCAGCTCGACGTGCGGATCTTCCGCCACGACCTCGCGGATCTGGATGCGCCGATGGTGCAGCACGGCGCGGCCGATGGCGACGCCGCCGTTGAGGCGGACGCCCTCCAGGCGCAGAGGGAGGAGGGCTATGCCGTCGGTCGGCGCGAGCTCGGCCGGGCTGACGAGCTCGCCGGTCGCCAGCATCTCGGCGAGCACCATGGCGACCGTCTCCAGGGTCTCCACCTCTTCCTCGTTATAAAGGCGCTGGGTGCGGTTCTGCACCACGAGCACGCCGAGCACGCGGCCGTCGCGCAGGATCGGCACGCCGACGAGGGAGTGGTAGATCTCCTCGCCGGTCTCGGGGCGGTAGGCGAATTTGGGGTGATGCTGGGCATCGGGGAAGTTGCCCGGCTGCGAGTGGGCGGCGATGTCGCCGACGAGACCTTCGCCGAGGCGGAGCCGCGTGCGGTGCACGGCCTCGCGCTTCAAGCCCTCGGTCGCGAAGAGCTCGAGCACCTCCCCCGCCCGCAGCACGTAGATCGAGCAGACTTCGGCGACGAGCTCGGCCGCGATCAGGCGCACGATCTGGTCGAGGCGGGCCTGCGCCAGCCCTCCCCCAGCCATGATGTCGCGCAGTCGTTTGAGGAGTCTGCGCGCACCGACCAGGCCGGCCGACTCGCTCATTGGCTTGCGGCTTCGAGCCGCTCCCTTGTCAGCAATGCCGTAAGCGCCTGATCGACGAGCTCCTCGATGATCTCGGCCGTCGATTGCTCGCGCGTCACCATGCCGACGCTCTGGCCCGCCATCAGCGAGCCGCTCTCGACGTCGCCGTCGATGACGGCACGCCTGAGCGACCCTGCCCAGAAATGCTCGATCTCGAGCTGGGCCGCCTCCTTGCTGAGCTCGCCGCGATTGTAGCGCTCGATCACGTCGCGCTGCGTCTCGAGGAAGCGCTCGGTGGCCCGATTGACGATGGCCCGGACCGGGATCACGGGAAAGCGCCGATCGAGCTGGATGGACGGCATCGCGTCGCGCGCAGCGGCCAGGATGAAGGCCCTCTTGAATTTGGCATGCGCGATCGATTCGCGCGCGCACACGAAGCGCGTGCCGAGCTGGCAACCCGATGCTCCCATCTCGAGATAGGAGAGGATCGCCTCGCCCCGTCCGATCCCGCCGGCGACGAAGACCGGGACCTCGCGCACCGCCGGCAGGATCTCCTGGGCGAGCACCGAGGTCGAGACCGGGCCGATATGCCCGCCCGCCTCCGCCCCCTCGATGATGATGCCGTCGATCTTCATGCGCACGAGCTTCTTTGCGATCGGAGGACCGGGTGCAAAGGCCATCGTCTTTGCGCCCGCGGCCTTGATCTTCTGCAGATACGCGGCACTCGGCATGCCGCCTGCGAATACGACGTGGCTCACCCTGCCGGCGACGCACGCCTCGACGAGCGCCTCGAGCGCGGGATGCATCACGATCAGATTGACGCCGAAGGGCCTCTTCGTCATCTCCTGGGTCGCCGCAATCTCGGCCGCGAGTTGGTCCGGCGACATGGCCCCGCAAGCGATCACCCCGAATCCGCCTGCGTTGGAGATCGCCGCCACCAAATGGCGCTCCGACACCCAGGTCATCGCACCGCCCATGATGGCATATTCGCAGCCGAGGAATTCGGCGCCGCGTCGCCAGAGCTGATCGAGACGCGCGCGCGCGCTTCTAAGGTCCATGGCCTTCAGGCAGCGTCCAATCCGTACGCCGAGTGGAGCGCCCTCAGCGCGAGTTCGGTATACTTCTCGTCGATGAGCACGCTGACCTTGATTTCCGAGGTCGAGATCACCTGGATGTTGATGCCTTCCCTCGAGAGCGCCTTGAACATCTGCTGTGCGACCCCCGCATGGCTGCGCATGCCGACCCCGATGACCGAGACCTTGACGACGTTGGGGTCGGAAGAGAGGCGGGCGTAGCCGAGCTTGTCGCGCTGGCCCTCGATCACCTTGACCGCCTGAGCGAGGTCGCCCTTCGCCACCGTGAACGTCAGGTCGGTCGTGGCCCCGTTCTCGGACGAGCTCTGCACGATCATGTCGACGTTGATGTTGGCGTCCGAGAGCGGTCCGAAGATGCCGGCGGCAACGCCCGGCCGATCGGCGACGCCCGCGAGCGTGATCTTGGCCTCGTCCCTGTGGTAGGCGAGGCCGCTGACGACTGCTTTTTCCACGATCTCATCCTCGTCCACGACGAGCGTCCCCGGCTCGTTGTTGAAGCTTGACAGCACTTGCAGACGCACATGGTGCTTCATGGCCATCTCGACGGCTCGCGTCTGCAGCACCTTGGCGCCGAGGGAGGCCATCTCGAGCATTTCCTCATAGGTGATTCTAGCGAGCTTGCGCGCCTTCGCAACGATGCGCGGGTCGGCCGTGTAGATGCCCTCGACGTCCTTCAGGATGTCGCAGCGGTCGGCCTTGACGGCCGCGGCGAGCGCCACCGCCGAAGTGTCGGAGCCGCCCCGCCCGAGGGTGGTGACGCGGCCGTCGGAGCCGAGGCCTTGGAACCCCGCCACCACCGCGACCTGCCCATCGGCCATGCGCCGGACCAGCTCGCTCCCCTCGATCCCCTCGATGCGGGCCTTGCCGTGCACGTCGTCGCAGCGGATCGGGATCTGCCAGCCGAGCCACGAGCGGGCCTGCACGCCGATATCCTGGAGCGCGATCGCGAGCAGGCCGGCCGTGACCTGCTCGCCCGAGGAGACCACGACATCGTACTCGCGGGCATCGTGGAGGGCCGCCGTCCGCTCGGTCAGCGCCACGAGCTTGTCGGTTTCGCCCGCCATGGCCGAGACCACGACGGCGACCTCGTGGCCGGCGTCGACTTCCGCCTTGACGCGCCGCGCCACGCGCTTGATCCGCTCGATGTCGGCGACCGACGTGCCGCCGTATTTCTGTACGATTCGCGCCATGCGCCTAGACCCCCTCGCCCGCTCTCGCGCTTTGCTCGCTGGGGAACCTGCCGAGCTCGGCAACGGCACCCTGAGGGCCGCGCCATCGGCCGCCTCGCCTGTCGAGAGAAGGCCTGCGACCCCGCCGCGGGCACGAGGCCGAACCCGGATCATCGCATTTTCTCGTTCCGAGGAGGCGGCGGGCGCCGTCTCGAGGAAGGGGATAAGCGATCGCCCGAATGCACGCGGGTTGCCGCTGAAGCGGCGCCCATACATACTTAATTTGCCGAGGCCGGCGCAAGCCCGCGCTCGTGAACTTTAGTCGAGGGAGGGTAGGGTGAGCGCTCACCGGGAGAAGAAGGCGAGGGAGGCCCAAGCTGCGGGCGAGAGCCCCAGCGTGGACGCGGCCGAGATCGCCCGCTTCTCCGCCCTTGCCGAGGAATGGTGGGACCCCCTCGGCCAGTTCCGCCCGCTCCACAGGCTCAATCCGCTGAGGCTCGCCTATGTGCGCGACCGTGCTGCGGCCCATTTCGGCCGCGACGCCAAGGCCGGCCGGCCGCTCGCGGGGCTTTCGCTCCTCGATATCGGCTGCGGCGGCGGGCTCTTGTGCGAGCCGCTCGCGCGGCTAGGCGGGCGGGTCACCGGGATCGATGCTTCCGAGCGTAATATCGCGATAGCACGGGCGCATGCGGCTCTAAGCGAGCTCGCGGTCGACTACCGCACCGCCACGGCGGAAGAGCTCGCCCGCAAGGGTGCGCACTTCGACATCGTCCTCACTATGGAAGTGGTCGAGCACGTGGCCGACGTGAGGAGCTTCCTCGAGGCCTCTTTGGCACTCTTGGCACCGCAGGGGATGATGGTGATCGCGACGATCAACCGCACGCCCCAGAGCTTCGCCCTTGCCATCGTCGGCGCCGAATACCTCATGCGCTGGCTGCCGCGCGGCACGCACGACTGGCGCAAGTTCCTGCGCCCCTCCGAGCTCGCCGCCCATCTGCGCGCGAGCGGTGCGCGGCTCGCGGAGCTCGCGGGCGTGCGCTACAGCCTGATCACCGACCGCTTTTCCCTCTCCGACGATCTCTCGGTCAATTACATGGCGCTCGCGCTCAAGGGCTGAGCT
>Ga0074044_10003314_pt1 | contig 13759 bp, 11 predicted proteins | sample BogForMeECP23OM1_FD_94443 | JGI IMG/M metagenome (GOLD analysis project Ga0074044, IMG submission 94443) | Bog forest soil microbial communities from Calvert Island, British Columbia, Canada - Bog Forest MetaG ECP23OM1 | ecosystem: Environmental > Terrestrial > Soil > Wetlands ... | reverse complement strand
GGAGGCATATGAACTTGCATAACTTGGTAATGAGCTGTTTGGCGGTCGCTTATCTCTCAGCGAACGTATACGCCATCGTGAAGATGCGGGTGTTTGAGTTAGCCCGTTCGCGCAAGCATCTCCTACTCTATGGCGTCCCCTTCATATTGTGGGGCTCTGTCATTTTGTTGGGGTGTTGGCTCATGGAGATGATGCGCCGATTCGATGAATGGGCCGCCTAATGGCTCATTGAGATGACTTATTTTGCGGACAAAGCTCCGAACAAGTTAGCTGAGAACCGGAGTGCATTGTCAACTCCGGATACGAGCAGCGTGGCCAAGTGTTCTCGACTGACGACTTCAGGCCAATGCGCTCATTCTGATGTTGCAGAAGGATCCGGAAGCCAAGTCCATGCGTGATCAGCAGTAGGGGCACGATGAACGTCGGAATGAAATACGTGGCACCCAGTTGACCCGCCATCAGCCCAGCATGATTGGCCTGGTAGAACGCATTGAAGAGATCGGCTGTACCCCAGAGATTGAAGATCCAAGCAATGACAACGCCGGATGCAGTGGGCAGCGATATCAGCGCAAGCAAGGCGAGTATCGCCGCAATGATGTCCCCATAGGCCGCCGAACGCGCGAAAACGGACGGCAGGTCAGCCGATACGACCCCGGGTACTAGAAATGCTAATCCGATGAAGCGGAAGCTGTGCAGGATGAGCAGAGGCCGCAACGCTTCGGCCCGGGACCGAAGCCGGAGTTCCGGCCAGAGATATCGGGCGGCGACCACTCCCCACGCGATCAAGCTGAATGCGATGCTGGCGAAAAAAGCGAATTGCGTTTGCATAAAGCTCCTCCTATTGAGATTCCAGCCATTGCGGACGGCCGGTGGCAGAAGCGGACTTCCTGTGAACTGAAGCCGCAGACTTAGCGGGGTCGGTGATACCGTGCTCGCGCCGCCATACCTGGGATTCGGGCGCGACCTGCGGCTGGGATGGGAACGGACGGCGCAGTTCACGATCGTAGCGATCAAAATTGAAGCCAGGACTGAGCGGGGCGATCATGAACTGCGCGAACTCTCGAAGCCAGTTGCCAAGAGTACGCTGGTTGCGGGGTTGCGCCGCATAGCGGCGAGCGATCGTTTCGAACTCCTCTGGGGAGCGCCCCGTCGCATCGAGCACATCGGTCGTCGGTGCGCCAAGTTCAAAAGCACCGCGCTTGTGATCATCGATGTAATAACGCACGTTGCTCAAGACATCGATAGGCAAGCCGGCCATCCGTGCACCCTTCATGAACAGCCATGGCGGGGTGGGCACAACCCTGACCGATCGTCCAAGAGCCCGGCCGATCGCCTTGGCTATGTCCTCCGCGGCGAGAAGTTCCGGTCCGGTGGGACGGTAGCTCTTCCCGGCGTGCCGCGCCGGATTGATCAGGGCTGCAACGGCGACTCGCGCGATGTCCTCGTTCGAGGGTGGCGCGTTGCGGCTTTCGCCGTACAGCCAGGGGAAGACACCGAGATGCGCCGACAACCCAATCGTCTGCAGATACGCGTCAGCGAAAAAGCCTGGGTTGACGATCGTATGTGCGACTCCGGGCGTCATCGAAAACAACCGGTCGACCAGCCAGTGCTGGCGAGTCATGAGCGAAGGATGAGAAGGACTCGATAGCCACTGGGTCAGGGCTACGACCTGTTCGAGCCGGGCTTCCTTGGCGGCGACGGCGAACGCCACCGCGCCCTGAATCATGTACGGATCGAGAGGCGGACAATAATAGGCGCCCTGAACGTCCCTTAGTGCATCAGCCACACGCTCGACATCGCTCATGTCGGCGATTGCGATCTCGGCCCCTTGCATCTTCATCCGCGCACTCCGGTCATCTTCCCGGCGCACCATAGCGCGGACGGGATATCCGGCCTTCAGCAGTTCGCTAACGACAACGCTGCCCGTTTTCCCGGCCGCGCCAGTCACGATGATTCTGGGCTTGATCACGGTAGTCTCCTTCTAAAGCTGGTTTCTCCTGCAGCGGCGCCATTCCGAGGGGGTCACTGGAATGCAGCTGGGTTCAGCATTCTTAGCGGCGTCAGCGGCCCGACGGGAATGTACTGGTGATCCATCAAATGTGCTTTCGCGAGCGGCAGCGTTTCCATCAGGGCCCGCGCCTCGTCCTCGGTCTTCGCATCCACTAGCAAGATGACGCCTTTGCCATCTCCGCGCGAATACCACTCGCGAATTTTCCCGTCGAGATAAAGCCTTACCGTCGCCTGAATCTCGTCCGGAATCACTGCCATGACTTGTTGAACGGTTACCCCCTGCTTGGGAGTCTGAATGACAAGCACTGCGGTGGTTTTAGGTATGGCCCCGCTAGGCAAGCTTTGGCTAGCCTCGGGTTGCGATTGCGCGAAGGACAGCGCTGGAAGCACTGCCATAAGCAAAGGGATCATGAATTTCATTGGTTCTCCTCTCGATTCAGTTTGGTGTCGCTGCACTCCTATAGAGCACGAACGTACTCTATAGGATTAAAAAAATTTACTCTTCAGCGAAGCTCTTTATGAAAAATCTTCTCGCCTCCATCAAGATGTGCTCACGCCTTTGAGGGTCCGAACTAACCCGAGCCATCATCAATACTCCCGCCATGCTGGGGAACAACAACCTGATCTTCGCTTGTTTCTCTTCTCGCGTCTGACCGGTCACGAATGGCAGGAACCGCTCACGATACGCTTCCAACAACGCCTCGATCCTTCTCCGCACGGCTACCGGTTTCCGCGCGAGTTCCGGACCGAGGGTGGCGCGTACGCAACCCGTTCCCGGAGAATTTGCGTGGCCCACGCTTAGATAGCGCTCGATGATCGCCCGCAGAGCCTGACCTTCGGGAGCCGACTTCGCAACTTCCACCATGCCCCTTCCCGTTTCGTCGAGTGCGCGTGCCACCGCTTCGACGAACAGGTCGTCCTTGCTCTTAAAATGCCGGTAGAAGCCTCCCTTTTTCAGGCCTACCTTCTGCATCACGGTCCCGATGCCGCTGCTGTCACCGCCGCGCTCGCGGAAAGAGCGAGCAGCCACGGAAAGAATCTTCTCGTGATTCTCCGCTTTATGTTCCGGGGAGTATCGCATAACGTAAGAGTACGGTCGTACTCTACCATTTGTCAAGGTCAAATTTGGTCTCAGGTTGCCCGCGAGGAAAAGGCGCGACAGCTCAACCGGAACCTCTTCCCGCCCCCTCGGAGTACGATCGATTCCGAGTAGTCTCCGCCACGTCGGGAGCCATCGCGATGCTAACGCCGCCGAGAAGCTGAATACGCTCGGCGATGGAATCTACGCCCGGTCCAAATCGGCAATTGCGCAACGGGAAAGCTATTCTTGCGACACGGGCCAGAAGTCGGCTTCGAGGACATCGCTGCTTGTCTCCGCGAAGCCCGTTTCCGGCCAACTTCGGATTGCCGGCCATCCGGGATTTATTTCATAGTCGAACCGAAATGTTGAGCGGTGGGGTGGTAACGAAGAGCAGAAGTTATCGGTCAACCGAAGCTCGAACTGCATTGACTCGACCATCCGACGGCCCAGGGTTTGCCGCAAAAGCTACCAGAAATGGGCGGCGACCACTTTCGGTGAGGCCGGAGCATTCGCGATCACCTGCATGCGCAACACCAACTGGAGATTCTTGTGCTGCCATCCCGCCGGGGCTTCGCGCAGAGCGCCGGCCAGGAATTCGGCACTGGTAATCAGGTCGGCTGCGCCCTCGGTCCCATACTGCGTGCAGCCGCTGATCAGGATCAGCATGGAGTGAGTCTGCGGAAGGAACGCCCGCGAAATGACTGCGTAGTCTTCATTTGTGTGAAATTCGCTAGTGATATTGTGCGGATACCATTCCGTCGGCTTGCCGTTGTCGCGGATCATTCCTCGATCGCTGTCATCCACATAAAATCGGAAATTCTGCGTTACATCCTTCCATTGTGTGCTGGAATATCCGACCAACACGGTCGGCGAGTTGCGTAGATCCTGAAACGAAATCGCGCTACCCACCCTGACCTCGGACGCATGCCCCATCTGGCCGAGCATTCCGGAAACACGGGCAGCTGCCACCAAATCTCCTCCGCCGACATACTGATCGGGCATGAGCATCAACTCGCCCTGGTCGCCAGGAATCCGGGCATCATGTGCATACACGGGCACGTAAGCCGCCGCGATGAATACCGGGCTTGAACCGCGCAGCATCGGCTCCCAAAACTCGTCCAGCACCGAAGGTGCGCGATGCAAGTGCCACCAATACGGCGACAAGGAGATGACCGCCGCAGCCGCGATAGCTAGCAGCGCGATTCCGATCAATGACCTGCGCGGACGATGTTCGGCGCCGCCATCGTGCGTGATTTGATCCCCAAAAGTTGCGGTGGAGGTTTCGGGCCTTCCCTTCGCGCTGACGCCAGATGAAGATTCTCGCGCCGTAAAGATCGGAACATAGCTGCCCACTGGCAGTTCAATGATCACCTTCGCCGCCTTGCCGCTCCCCGCGTAGTGGAGGCTGAGGCGCTTGCGAACCTCACTGGCCTTGATTCGCACCACTCCGTCTAGATTAGTCTCGTAATCGGCGGCCCGACCAAACGCTTCCACGCCAATCGTCCGTTCCTTCAGGCTGTTGGCGTGACCAGCGAGCGATTGCTCTACAACGAAGCGGAGAAACTCCTGGCAACGTTGGCTGGAGCGAAATTCAGGACTCGCTAGAATTTGTGCTAATTCGGAGCGAATGGTCTCCGGTTCGAGACCGAGAGCTGTTCGAGCGCCCAGCGGGGCAGTGTTGGAATCCGGCGAATCCGTGACCATTAGGGCCGTCTGCTGGAAATTCTAGCACCGGCAGAGAGCGGCCCGTTGCACTTTATGACGGCTCGAATCGGGATTGAATCCATCACGCAACCGTTAGACACCTTACGAATGATGCCGTTTGACGGCAAACTGCCAAGGTGACCGTGTGACTCCGAGTGTGGAGTGCCATGTCAACCCTGCAACCGCTCACCGCGCCAGTGAAATCCCCAGGCAGCAACACTCACCTCTACCCAGGACGGCTGATGTGCCTCGACGTCTTTCGAGGACTTCTGGTCGCCGGCATGATCCTGGTCGATAACGGAGATGACAAGTCCTACTGGGCGTTGAAGCATGCGGAATGGAATGGCTGGACGCCGGCGGACTTCATCTTTCCGTCGTTCTTGTTCTTGGTGGGCGTATCCATGGTCTTCTCGTACGCCGCGCGGCTGCGACGCGGCCAATCTCGGGAGCAGATTCTGTGGCACGCCTTGAAGAGAAGCTTATTGCTGATCGCGATTGGGCTGTTCGTGAATGGGTTTCCGTTTATTGGGATCGATTGGCACAGTTTCCGCTTCGAGGGAGTGACGCAGCGGATTGCGCTTTGTTACTTTGCAGCCGCCGTCCTTGTGTTGTGGTCGAACCGCCGCGGACAAATCATCGCCATCGCCGCATGTTTATTGGGATATTGGGCCGTACTGCGCTTTCTGCCGGTGCCTGGCTTCGGCATGCCGGGACGCGCTATGCCGTTCATGGACCAGAATGCAAACATTGCCGCGTGGCTAGATCGCAAGCTGTTCATGGGACATCTCTATAACGGAAACCGCGATCCAGAAGGGATCATCCACACCATCCCGGCAACTGCAACCACCTTGATCGGAGTGTTGACGGGCGGCTGGCTCCGCTCGGGGCGAGACCGCGGCACTATCGCCTTACGTATGTTGCTTTTTGGCATTCTCGGCTTGTTTGCCGGTGAGGTCTGGAACGTATGGTTCCCCATCAACAAGAATCTTTGGACCAGTTCGTTCACGCTCTTCGCTGGCGGCTTCTCTCTAGTGTTCCTCGCTTTGCTGTATTGGATACTGGAAATCAAGCAGTGGCGCGGCGTCTGGACGATGCCAATTCTGGTCTTCGGGAGGAACGCCATCGCCGGGTTCGTCGCCGACTCGTTCGTGTATGGTCCCGGTTACACCTGGACCGTAAAAGGAGCAAATGGGACCGTCATTCTGTGGCACGACGCCGCCCAGGCGCGTCTCGTAATGCTGGTTGCAAACCCCGCCAACGCTGCTCTGATATTCGCCGTTGCCTCGGTTTTGTTTTGCTGGCTCTTGCTCTGGCTTCTCTGGCGCAAGAGAGTCTTTCTCAAGGTCTAAGGTTGATCATGGTAAGTGTGTAAGGGAGGATCATGTTAAGAACCATATACGGTGCAACTAGGTCACACGGAGCACTTTTCCATCTCATCGTCCTTCTTGCAGTCCTCTCGTCGTCACCGATGGCGCGCGCGTCCAACCCAACCGAGATCAAACTGCAGCGAGGATGGCGAGTTCAATCGTCGACCAAAGTCAGCGCGGATGGTCCGGCTATCTCCTCGCCAAAGTTCCCGACGGAAGGCTGGTATGAGGCAACTGTTCCCTCGACTGTCCTCGCCGTGCAGGTGGCGAGCGGCGAGTTTCCCGATCCGAATTTCGGCATGAACCTGCGCCAGCTGCCCGGCATGACCTATCCCATCGGGCTGAATTCCTTTAACCGCTTCCCCATGTCGAAGGACAGTCCCTACGCGGTCCCCTGGTGGTACCGCACCGAATTCCAATTGCCACGCGAATACCGAGGGAAAGTCATCTGGCTCCATCTTCAAGGCATTAATAATCGAGCCAACCTCTGGCTCAATGGGCATAAAGTCGCCGACGCGAAACAAATCGCCGGCGCCTACAGAATTTACGAATTCAATGTCACAGACCTGGTCGAACCTGGCAAATCCAATGTGATCGCAGCCGAAGTCTTCGCTCCGACTCCCGATGATTTGGCCCTCAACTGGGTGGACTGGAATCCCACTCCTCCAGACAAGAACATGGGTCTCTGGGGCGATGTTTCTTTGAGTGCCAGTGGCCCGGTGAGCGTGCGCTACCCAGCAGTGATGACCCATTTCGCTGACGATTCTCTGAAGCAGGCGGACCTGACCGTCAGGGCTGAATTGCAGAATGCTACGGCACAAGCGGTTGATGGTATTTTGCAGGCATCATTTGACAATGTGCATCTTGAGCAGAATATCCAGTTGCAGGCTAACGAGAGGCTCTCTGTTCAATTCGCTCCCGAGCAATACCCGCAACTGCGAATCAAGGATCCGAAAATCTGGTGGCCGGCGGAGATGGGAACGCCCAGCCTGCACCGCGTCACAGTGCGTTTCCTGGTGAACGGTCAGCCCTCTGATGAACAAGAGGCACGCTTCGGCATCCGCGAAGTGACTTCTGCGCTGACGCCGCAGAACTATCGGTTGTTCCGGATTAATGGCAAGCCGATTCTCATCCGAGGCGGCGCCTGGGACCACGACATGTTGCTGCGTCCCATGACTCACGAGCGATACAAGGCTCATTTCGAGTATGTCCGCGAGATGCACCTGAATACCATCAGGCAGGAAGGTCAACTCGAAACCGGCGAGTTCTACGACCTTGCCGATGAGTACGGCATTCTCATCATGGCTGGCTGGTGTTGTTGCGACGTCTGGGAACAGTGGGACAAATGGCGGCCCGGAACACTCGCTATCGCAACCGATTCGCTGCGCACCGAGATGCTCAAGATGCGCTCTCACCCCAGCATGTTGACTTGGCTGAACGGCAGCGACGGCCCGCCTCCGGCGGGTGTGGAACGCGCCTATCTTGAGGTCGAAAAGCAGGTTGGCTGGCCGAATCCAGTTGTGTCTTCGGCTTCGGATCAATCCACGGCCCTGACGGGGAAGTCCGGCGTGAAGATGACCGGCCCCTACGACTACGAGCCCCCATCCTATTGGCTTGAAGATAAATCGAAGTGGGGTGGCGGTTGGGGTTACAACACCGAGACCGGGCCCGGGCCGGCGATTCCCCCGCTGGAGAGCCTGAAGAAGATGCTCCCCAAAGCGCATCTTTGGCCTGTCGACGAGTTCTGGAATTTTCACAGCGCCGGTGAGCGCTTCAAGGATCTTAACCGTTTCAACGAAGCGATGAATGCGACCTATGGCCCGCCGTCAGGTCTCGAAGACTATCTTCGCAAGGCGCAAGCCATTGCCTACGACGGAGAGCGCGCCATGTTCGAGGCCTACGGCCGCAACAAGTACACGTCCACCGGCGTGATTCAGTGGACGTTGAACAACGCGTGGCCATCGACTTACTGGCATCTCTACGACTACTACATGTATCCCGCCGGCGGCTATTTTGGCACCAGAAAAGCTTGCGAGCCATTGCACGTCCAGTATTCTTATGATGACCGCGACGTGGTCGTGATCAACACGAGCCAACAACCGGCCGACGGGTTGACCGTCAGCGCGCAGGCGTTCGACTTCAATCTGGAAAAGCTCTTCGCACGCGAAGTAAAGGCGGACGCCGGACCCGACAGTTCTACAACCGCGCTAACGCTGCCGGATTTCTCTGCCCAATCGCCGAGCACGCTCTACTTCGTGAAGCTGGTTATTACGGACGCCGCTGGTAAAGAAGTAAGTTCCAACTTCTACTGGTTGCCCGCCAAGTCGGCGGTGATTGACTGGGACAACACGCCCGATTCCGCCTTCACTCCAGTCAAATCGTTCGAAGATTTGACCGCGCTGAACAAATTGCCAAGCGTCAAACTGCAACTCTCGGCCACGAGAGAGAAGACCGGGGCCAATGACCAAGTTCGCGTGAGCCTGCACAATCCATCGAAGAGTCTTGCCTTTCAGGTGCATGTCGGAATCCGCAACTCCGGCTCGGCCGAAGAGATTCTGCCTGTGTTATGGGAGGACAACTACCTGACCCTGCTGCCCGGCGAATCCAGAACGCTCACCGCACGCTACCTTGGAAAAGATGCACTCAAGAAATCTGCGGAATTGGTGGTCGATGGCTGGAATGTCGAGGCCAGCACGATCGCGATCAAGGACTAAGGACTAAGGACTAAGGACTAAGGACTAAGGACTAAGGTCTCATACGAGCAAACGAGTCGGCGCTCCTCCTTGCATGCTCGCTCACGGTATTGGCCGGATAGCGGGCAAACCGGAATTTTGCGTAACTGGAAGAGAGCCTTCGCGACCCGGTCCAGAAGTCGGCTTCGAGGAGATCGCCATTAATTTCCACAAATCCCGTTTCTGGGTAGCCGGTTTGCCGACCAGTCGGGAGCCATTACCTGCTGGCGGGAACATTTCATTCGACCGGTTCTAGTCGGCCGCACCCGCGTAAGGGACGTTGCGGCCACCGTAGCGACGCACTCGCAGGTTGGCCTGCTCGGCGTGAGCCAAAAAGCCTTCGAGCACGCACAAACGTGAGCAGTACTTGCCAATCATAGCTGAGGCTTCGTCGGTGAGAACTTTCTGGTAGGTACAAGTCTTGATGAACTTGCCGACCCAAAGGCCGCCCGTGTAGCGTGCCGCTTTGCCGGTAGGCAGCGTGTGGTTCGTGCCAATCACCTTATCGCCGTACGCGACGTTCGTCCGCGGACCGAGAAACAAGGCTCCGTAGTTCTTCATGTTCTTGAAGAAGTAGTCGGGATCGCGGGTCATTACCTGGACGTGCTCCGACGCGATGCGATCCGCCTCCCGCACCATCTCCTCATCGGAGTCACACACGATCACCTCACCGTAGTCGCGCCAGGAAATGGAAGCTAACTCGGCCGTCGGCAAGATGGACAGCAGTCGCTCGATCTCGGCCATGGTTTCGCGGGCGAGTTTTTCGGACGTAGTAAGAAGGATAGCCGGCGTATTGAACCCATGTTCGGCCTGCCCCAGGAGATCGGTTGCGCAGAGCTCGCCGTCGACCGTTTCATCCGCAATGACGAGGGTTTCAGTCGGGCCAGCAATCAAATCAATCCCGACACGACCGAAGAGCTGGCGTTTTGCTTCGGCCACGAAAGCATTGCCCGGTCCCACGATCATGGACACGGGAGCGATGCTTTTGGTGCCGAGTGCCATGGCGGCGATCGCCTGAACCCCGCCCATGCAGTAGATCTCATCCGCTCCGCCGAGATGCATGGCGGCAACCACGGCCGGGCTGGGCTTGCCATGATACGGCGGCGAGGACGCGATCACGCGCGTCACGCCCGCGACTTTCGCGGTCACCACGCTCATGTGGGCGGAGGCTACCAGCGGATATTTTCCACCCGGAACGTAGCAGCCAACCGAGTCAACGGGCATGTTCTTGTGCCCGAGAATGACCCCCGGAAGAGTCTCGACTTCGACGTCTTTCAACGCCGAACGCTGCGCTTGGGCGAAGTTGCGTACCTGTGCTTGAGCAAACTTGATGTCATCGAGGTTTCGCCGGGAAAGCTGAGAAAAACAACCCTCGATCTCCTGTTCCGAAAGCCGGAACGCGGGTGGGTTCCATTGGTCGAACTTTTCTGAAATTTCGCGCAAAGCGGTCTCGCCGCGACTTTCGATGTCTTCAACAATGCCGGTGACGATGTCGCGAACCTTCTTCGCTTCAGCGGTGGTCTGCTCCGGTGCACGGCCGGTTTTCAGATGACGTGCCATTCGGACCTCCTATCGAAACGAATCGAGTGAGACAGCGCGGCCCAGGGGAAACACGAGCCGGCCGTGCCTAGCCGACTGCCGAGACGGGTTCAGTGAGTTCGACCGCGGCGGTCGAACACTGATGTTGTTCCGCGGCATAGCCCGCTTTGTAATCCGCTTTGACCGCGTCCGATGCGGTTGGCAGCACCGGAAAGTCCCACCAGCCGACAACTTCCGAGGCGGCCACGGAAACATCCCGCGTGATGGGCACTTCGACCAGAGCAGGAGCGTTGGAGTCGAGCGCGCGCTTGATGGTAGGCCCAATCCCGTCCGCCGCCTGCACTTTGGCGGCAACATCGAAGCCAAACGATTTTGCCAATGCGACGAAGTCCACCGAGTATGGCCGTCCGTCGCCGCTGTGCTGGTTAAACTCGGAGCCGATCTGCCGCCCCATGAGATAGTTCTGCCCGTCGCGAATCGAGATATAGCCCGAATTGTTAAGCACCAGGAAAACGACCGGAATGTTGTACATCACGCAGATGGCGAGTTCCTGCACGCACATCATGAAGTCGCCGTCGCCGATGATGCACACGACCGGCGCATCCGGCTTGGCAAGCTTGGCGCCAATAGCGGCAGGAAGTGCAAAGCCCATCGACGAAAATGAACCGGAAGTGATGTGGGTTCGCGGTTCGTAAACCGGGAAGGCTTGCTTAGTGGTGCTCTGCGGGTGACCGGAGCCTACGGTCACAATCCCATGCCGCGGCAGCACCTGGCGCAACTCTCGCAGGGTGCGTAGCATCGTGGTGGGAATGCCATTGTAGGAGCGACGGCGTTCCAGCTTCTTTTCCCACTCTCGCTTCAGTCCTTCGAGATTACTGAGGTAAGAAGTTCGGGCTGCGCGAGCTCTACGCGCCTGTTCATCCGAAATTCCAGCCAGGATGTCGGCTAGCACCAACTTGCAGTCGGCCACGATTCCGACCTCGGTGGGGTAGTTTTTCCCGATCTCGCGCGGATCAATGTCAACCTGAATGAGTTTTGCATCGGGAATCGAGAAACTGACACCCTTGCGGTATGATGAGGCCGACCAATCGGTGAAGCGGCAACCGAGTGACAGAAGCACATCGGCGTGGGCGGCGGTGTGATTGCCGGGCAGCGACCCGGGCCAACCGACAGTGCTAGCGCACAGCGGGTTGTCCTCGGCGATCGCGCCCTTGCCGTTCCACGTAAAGACCACCGGGATGCCAAGTTTCTCCACCAACGAAGTCAGCTCGGGCGTGGCATTGGCGCTGATGGCACCGCCGCCCACGACAACGCAAGGTCGTTTGGCAGTAAGCAGGAGCTTGATCGCAGCTTCGATGGCTTGGGCATCCGCCCGCGGTTTCCCGACCGGCAGGCGCTGGTCGAGTTCTGCTACGTCAATGTCCGTCGTCTCTACCTGGACATCAAGCGGCAGTTCCATATGTACTGGGCCCGGACGGCCCGTCAACATCGCATTCCATGCGCGATGCATCACGAAGGGAACCTGATCGGCGCGGATCACATCAAAGGTACGCTTCGTCACCGCTGCGGCGATGTGCGGAAAATCGGGCGAGGCAACCCGGTCGAGCTCCTGCATGACGCCGTGTCCACGCATGTGCGTGGCAGCGCTGCCAGTGATGAGCAGAAGCGCCGTCGAATCGCAATGTGCGGTTGCCAGTCCGATGACGGTGTTGGTCGCGCCAGGGCCGATCGATGTGCAAGCCGCGATGGGCTGGCCTGTGACTCGGTAGTGCGCATCGGCGATGTGGACCGCATTCTGCTCGTGCATCACTTGGATGAAAGGCAACTTGGAGACCGGATCGTTGAAGGCGTCGATCACGCTCCAATTGCCGTGCCCCGGCAGACCGGTGACATAAGGAACTCCGTATGCCTTGAGAGCTTTTCCGATCAGCTGTCCCACGGTGAGTCGCATAACCAACCTCCTCGTTCCAACCTTCTTTTCTGCGGGGCTATTCTACTCTTGGCCCAATCGGGACGCGAACTGGCGGGGTCAGGGCAGCGCACTGGAAAGGCTGCGACTCCTGCCTGGTTGTATAATCCAGCCGACCTGAAGGAGCGAATTCAACATGAATCGGCGCACATTTCTCTTGCAGTCCGGCCAGTTGCTCGCGTTTGCAGGTCTGGCTCCCGGCATGTTCGGTGAGAATCCAATGCCCGAATTGAATCAGCGTCGCCCTCTTTCTTTTTCCAATGACTGGATCGAAAGCGCCCTGGTAACGGCAGTCCGTGACATGCCGCTTGAGGATGCGGTCGTCGTAAACCTGTCCACCGCCGCTTTGCGTTACCGGGCAGGAGGAGATCACGGAATCATTCTGCCCTGGAAATCAACCATCCTGCGGAATTGCACGATTGAGAGTGCGGAGTCGGCTGCGCTGCTTCACCTTCGTCGGCGCACGAATCTTGGCGGTGTCGCACTGGGTTGGGAGTGGTACGGCCATCGCAATACGCAGTTTCCTCGTGACACTCCTCTCTATATCTCACCCCAAGACGATATCGGAGATATAGAACTGGATCCGATGGCTGCGTTCGGTTATATGACTTTACCATCGCCTTCGAAGCGACGATATCGACTCAAGCTGAATCTCTGGTATACGCCAGAGGAAACGGACTGCGGAATTCACACCGGCCACCAGTTTCTGGAAGTACATACGCAAATCCTCGGCACCGGTCACATGCAGAAGTTTCGGGAGAAAAATGCAGACACGCTTTATGAAGATGTGTTAATGCCCGTCGGATTCACTCATGACCCGTTCTTTTCTGTGGCCGACGACCGCACTTTCAGTTATCCATGGCACCGTTATTACGCGGAAACAGACTGCATCTGGATGGCGATCGAACTGCATCCGTTGTAACTCTGTCCGTAATGCGCAGCGCCCCCGGTCATCCCGATAGCTGGGGCAAACCCCTCCGCATCCTGACTCGCGTTGGCGAAAACGACAATGCAACCCGATTCATTCCTTCACGAGGGTGCAGCCATTCGTGACGCCGTGGCGATTTCACCCGAGTCACAGCTAACTGGCAGTAACGTTCTGACGCTGACTCCGACGACGTTGTCCAGAAGTCGGCTTTAGGGAGATCTGGCTGTGTTAGGAACGAGAAACGCCTTATGAACAGTAATCCGGCCCGTTCGGTGAGGCACACCTCTCGCACACTGCCCAGGCCGCCGACTTTCCCCCGCCTAAGCAAGAGTAATCCTAGCTGCAACCCTATGCGTGCTCAATGGCGGGCGACTTCGCGCGTTTGCTGTCGCGGATTTGTTCCGTGGTGAACATGCCTCCGCAAACACT
>Ga0074044_10003313_pt1 | contig 13760 bp, 11 predicted proteins | sample BogForMeECP23OM1_FD_94443 | JGI IMG/M metagenome (GOLD analysis project Ga0074044, IMG submission 94443) | Bog forest soil microbial communities from Calvert Island, British Columbia, Canada - Bog Forest MetaG ECP23OM1 | ecosystem: Environmental > Terrestrial > Soil > Wetlands ... | reverse complement strand
AGCGCACGGCACAAAGAATCAGCTCCGGCGCCGTCTGCCGCCACTTGAACATTGCCGGTCGGGTTGCGTTCTTCACAATCTTTTCAGGTTACCAGTCATCCCAGCCAAAGTTGCAACACATCCATTTGAACTCTTGGACCAGTTATGGAACTGCTTACACGGAGCGAAGGTCGCATTTATTTTCTTAGGAGGAACCACACGGGCGCATGGTCGCGGAGTTTCGTGACAGCGCGGGCAATCGTATAGTGATGGGCAGCAAATGATTCCGAAGGCGCACACGATGATGGGGTCATGCTCATGCGGAAACGTCGAATTTGAAGCGATCGGCGCTCCGATCATGACCGTCACCTGCTACTGTGACGATTGCCAGGAGGGCTCTCGTCGGATCGAAGCGCTTCCAAATGCTCTTCCCGCTCGAGACTCTGATGGAGGGACCACATACCTGCTGTACCGCAAAGATCGCTTCAAATCCTCAAAGGGCGATCAATTCCTTCAAGATCTGCGAATCCGGGAGAAGTCGCCCACGAAGAGAGTCCTCGCCACTTGCTGCAATTCGGCCATGTTTCTCAACTTCGAAAAGGGCCATTGGTTGTCTATATACCGAGCGCGGTTTGTGGGAGATGTCCCACCCTTGCAGATGCGCATCCAAACAAGGTTCAGGCCCAAGAACAGCGAAGTTCCGAGCGAAGTACCCAGTTACCCGGGGTTTCCCTTCAAGTTCGTTGCGAGGGCTCCTTGCAGCCCGGATTGCAATGCTGATCCATCGGTAGTCGGCGAGCAGGCTACTGTCGACTCCTTCCAAGCAGACACTCATAGGGCTATAGCGTAGTGACGTGTGTGTGGCGAATTACTAATTTTCCCCAGAATCAGCAATTCGCCACACACACGCTGAAATCGGAGTTCCGGCGCATCGATCCAGCCTCTGCCCGAATTGTGCTCGTCGATATGGCGAACCGGATTATAGGCGCTTTTTCGGAGCGACTCTCGAACGGTGCGAGAAAGCGCATCGAAAGATTGGGTGTCGAGGTTCGTCTCGGGCACGGCGTCGACCAGATCGACAAAGACGGCGTCATTGTGGCGGGTGAACGCATAACGAGTAAGACCGTGATTTGGACGGCCGGTGTTGCTCCCTCGGCGGCGGGAAAGTGGCTTAAGGCGGAGACCGACCGCGCCGGGCGCGTGCGTGTTCAGAAAGACCTCACGGTCGCCGGACACCCCGAAATCTTTGTGATCGGGGATGCTGCATCCTTCGATCAAGATGGTAAACCGCTAGCCGGTGTGGCGCAGGTCGCAATTCAGCAAGGGCGCTATGCAGGCAATCTCATCCACAGGCGCATCCGCGGCGGGTCCGCACCGGGGCCGTTTCGTTATTTCGACATGGGTAGCATGGCGGTTATGGGCAAGGGGTTTGCCGTTATGCAAAGCGGCAGAATCCACCTCGCGGGACGGTTCGCATGGCTGGCGTGGGCGTTCGTGCATTTGCGCGCCCTGGTTCAGCCCGAGTTGCGGCTGACGGTCTTTGTGCAATGGGTCTGGACCTTCGTAACAGGTCAGCGCGGATCGCGGCTCATCGTGAACCATCACGCATCGGAGCTTGAAAAGAACCCGGCGAGCGAGGCTCCAGCTGCCGATAGTTTGAGGCCGTCGCCTGGGCTCCCCGGCGAGACCGGATACAGATCTGCCCAGGCACGATGAGCCATGCACATCGTGCATCGCGCCGAGTCTGCAGCACGGAGATCTTCTTCATCATGCTTGATACCTTCGAGACTTTAGAAAGAGGCTTCCACGTGAAGGGTAACTAGGCAGACAAGATTCCTAACATAAACGGAAGTGAGGTCGCGAGGACGCTTAAATCCCTCACAGCTAGCAAGCGATATTTGTTGTTTTGCTAGAGCTGCGGCTATCGGGGAGTTGAGAGCATGACTCGGGTTCACAATAAGTCATTTCAACTATCTCAACTATCTCGCCAGGACAGATCATATGAGTAGCGACAAATTACAAAAACTGCAAAATGACAACAGCGACCTGAGAGAATTACTGTGACGGTATCATCGTCCAACTGAGCATTGCGAGCCATTTGGCGAAGGCGGTGAAATGTATTGTGGCGGCGTAGACTTTGAACGCGACTCAATTGATAGGTTACGCGAACACGTAGAGTCGCCGCCCTGAGTTAGCTCTTTAAGAAAGCCGAATCTGCTGAGTAGAGCTTCGCGAATGTGCAGAAGCGGTTACCTGCGGTTCGTCGAGGCGCACATGTAGGCATAGGCTGCGAGCCCCATTTTCTCTTGGCGTTAAGACTTACGGATGACATCCGATGGCACCCACCGGAATATAGCATTGAATATGACAGACGTACTGTTCGCACGTTCGCAGATGGCCATGTCGCTCGCCTTTCATATCGTATTTGCCTGTTGAAATGGACAATCGTGATTAGAGCGAGTGCGTGAATGACGATCGTGCCGACGATCACGCCAATGCCAATGATTAAAGGCAACAAGATAGCGATCCCAGCGGACGAATGGGCCATGTAGTCCTTGATTGGCGAGTTATAGCCCGGGTTTATGGAGCCTCACGGTGACTTCGGTGGTCATCGCGCAACATCGGGGCGTGTTTCAGGAAGCTGCAAAGTTTGAAAGTTCCGCATGAAGACTGCCGAGAAGAATTGCGAGGCGACGGTAGGACTCCAATTGGACCAGTAACACGTTTCGGGAGTTTGGGGGCCAAGATCGGGCATCGCGGGTCGCAATCAAAGCAAGCTCGTCAACCAAGGGTTTCAGGTTTTCCGCCAGATGTAATTGCGGCTCTGGCGATAGAGCCGGCTGCTCGAATGGTCGGGCGAGCTCAAATTGTCTGAGTTCTGAATCGAAGGCCTCGCAAAATGTTTCTTCGAATGTAGCCACACGCTGTTGAACGCTGCTCGGCAGGTGCGCTTCCGATCCTGAAAGCCGCCCGCGCGCGATGAGGCCGAATCGATAGCCAATTCGGATGATCGTTGCCGTGGCCTGAATGCCGGCCGCTGATTTGGCCCTGGCGCGACTTCCCTCGAGTCTGGCCTGGTCGGCCATGTTTAGAACCTCCAGCAATTCTGCGTTTATGCGCTGGTCGGCCGTGGCGATCCCACCGTCTGTAATCCTTCCCTGCGTAACCTCTTTTGCGAATGCGAGAGTTGTTCGCATCAGTTTATTGAGCCGCTCGCTCAATTTGTCCTGGGCATACTCGGGCCACAAAAGCAAAAAGACGACACCCGTCGTCAGAACGCCTAGAATGATACCCCAGAAGCGCCAAAGCGGTTTGTAAACATCGCTGGTCGGGCCAAGGCCGACATAGCAGATCAGAAACGTGATTCCGGCTTGGATCCCGGCATAGCCCAGCCATTCGCTGCTCTGTGCGACGTAGGCCGAGAGCAGCGATATAGCGAATATCGCAACGAGATACGGAAATAACGAGTCGAAATTTTCCGATACCAAGATCATCGCCGCGAGTGTGGCGAGCCCGCCGAAAATGCATCCCGAAAGACGCAGAAGCGTCTTACGCAGGACCGCTCCGTATTGGTTCGGTTGACCTGCAACGATGGTGCTCCAAAGGATGGTTTGAAGATCGGCACGTTGGGTAGTCAGTCCAACCAGTAGCCCCAGCGTGATCGCAGCTCCGAGCTTGACGGCGAAGCGGAAAGCCGCAGGATCGAAAAAGGGCCTTGGCTCAACTTCGGCTTCAGCGCCGCTTGATTCCGCAGTGGTCGAGACTAGGGGCTGCCCGCGCGTTTCCAGGAGATTACCGATCGTTTCGAGTCCGCCGACGAATCCGATAACGTTCGATACCTCCGATGGCGTGTATAGATCGCCAGCCGGAACGGCTTGCGTACCGGATTCTCGCGTACGCTGGATGGCTGTTTGCAGGTCCGAGACGCATTTCGCGGAGTCAAGGACTTGATTGAAACCTGCAAGAATATCGCTGGTCCTCTCTGCGAAAGCCTGGTTCACAGCTTGCAAGGCGGCTTCGATCTGTTGGCGCTGATTCTGTCTGATTTGATCCGATACCGGTTCATCGGCGAGCACCGCGAGACGCTCCACTTCTAGGTAAGTCCGTTCCGCAGTCATAACTGTGTCGAGTAAAACGGCCAGACGCCGTGGCGCGGGGTTCATCTGCTCTTTGACCGGTTTTAAGAGCGCCAGATTCCGCGACAGCATCGAGGTAAGCTCGGGTGCAGGGATAGGGGCGGCGAAAGGATCGAGAAAGCGCTTGCCGATGAGTTCGAAGCGGCGCCGGATGCGTTCGAAATCGGCCGCGAGAGATTCAAGTAATCGTGGTTCCGGCGGGGACGGCCAGATTAATGTGTCGAAGGCAACCATCACCAGCGTCGCCACTAAAATTCCATCAAACGTATAGGCCGATCCCCAGCCGATAAGGTCCGGCTCGAAAATGGCCACGTAAACGGTCGAGATAGTTCCAACGGCCACGAGCGCGAAAATCAGAAAGAGCCGGGTATTCGATAGAAAGTAAGCGATGACCGCGAATACAATAAAGAGAAACGCCATTATGAGGCCTGGATAGTCGAGTAGCTGCCCAGTGATCGGCACGATCGCCGCCTGCATTACCGCCGCGCAGGCAATGGTGAGCGCGCCCTCAAAGAGGCCGAATGAAATTCCGGGCTGGCCGATTCTGAAAGCGAACAGGGAACCGAACGGCCCAATTATCTGCATAGCCGCTGCGAGGCCGGTTGTAACCGTAGTCTTTGCCGCGTTTCTCGCCGCCTCGATGAACCGTCTGCGGCTGGGGGCCAATTCCCCCGCAAGAAATGCAAGGAACCTATCCAAGGCCTGGAACGGCGATCCAATCAACAGTGAGTTCCTCCCGGTGATCTGGCATCCGGCTGAGCTGTGCACACGACGCTCACTGTGTAGCGGCGGCGCGACCTAATCGCCTCGGATCGTCACTACAGCCGTCTGTCCCATACGGAATGGATGGCTGCTGTCGCCACGTTTCAGATCGATTCGAACCGGAAATCGCTGGTTGAGCCGCACCCAGTTCAAAGTTTCTTCAACATTTGGCAGGCCGCCGACGCTTGCGTCGTTTTGTTGAAAGAGTCCCCATCCGATGCCTTCGACCTCACCCTCAAAGCGTGCCCTTGGATAGCTGAGAAGCGAGACGTCTGCCCTCATTCCGGGGCTGATTCGGTCAAGCTCATCTTCCCTGAAATACGCGAGTACGTACCAGTTACGCTCGTCCACCAGCGTGAGAACCGGCACGCCGGCATTTGCGAATTGTCCCTCCGAAATATTGAGATTGGTGACGTAGCCGTTGAACGGAGCGCGGACAAAGCAATAATCGAAGTTCAGCTGCGCATCCTCGACGGCTTCCTGCGCCGCTCGCAGCCGTTGGTTTACGTCGCCAATCATTCCCAGCGCATCCTGAGCTTTCTGGAGCTCAGACGCCGCGCTTACTACGCCGGCGTTGGCTGCCTTGAGCTTGTTGCGCGCTTCGACCACGTCGTTGTCCGTGACGAAGTCGTGCGTTAGCAGCGGAACGATACGGTCCAGGTACTGCCTGGCATTTGCCGCTTCGACTTTGCGTTCGGCGACCTGCGCGGCGGCCGAATCGATCGTGTCGCGCAGTGTTTTGATTTCAATTTCCGTCAGGTTGAGTTTTGTCTTTGCGGCGTCCAGCGCGAGCTGGTATGGGCGCGGATCGACGACGAACAGAAGGTCGTCCTTGTTGATGTGCTGGTTATCGCTGATCGGCAGCTTGACGATCTGACCGCTGACGTGGGCGGCCAGCGCAGCCGTATTGGCATGAACGTAGGCGTCATCGGTTCGAGGGTTTGTGTAATAGAGCTTGTAGATGAAATGTCCAAGCACCACCGCAGCAAGGATCAGGATGCCACTTAATATCTGTCCCAGTACGCGCGCCCATCGACGCAATGTGGCGGACGCCTTAACCGATTCTGTTCTGGGCAGATTCGCCGCGCTCATCGCCCAACCACCAACCAGCAAAGAAATCCGATTGCCAGTGCAAGACAGGAGTAGGTCAACGGACGCGGGGTCATCCCGGCGTCGATGTCCGTCTTGACGAAGATCGGTCTCAAAGTCAGCGAACCCAAGATACCCACGAACAGGCAAAGCATCCAGACCGGAAAGTTTGCCCCCGCAACGCTGACCACGGGGCTGCATCCAGCGATAGAAAACAGAGCAACGGAACGGATGATAATGGCGAATCGCAACTTGGGTCGTTTTCCTTTTGGAGCGCCGACGACTCTACCTGCCTATGTGATCAAGCGCATTACGCAGCGGCGCGCTAGAAATTTGCAGCAGTCCTTGAAATGGCCGATCCAGTTCCAGGATCAAAAAAATGGCGCCTGCGACTGAAAGAGCGCAGGCGAACAGGATTACGATCACAGTTGAGTTCGTTGGGGCGAACAGGCCGAAGCTCGTGAAGATCAGCGTCAGCCAGAAAATCAGCACCACAAGGAAAGGCATCGGGATGGAGCCTCCCGTCTCTTCCAACAAGCGCGAACGCCTTCGTCCCAACTGCATGCTGATCTGCATCGTCTGGGCGTAGAGTGCGCGCTGGAAATCGGTGCGGGGTTCGAGTCGCTGAAATTTTCCATAAAAGATGTCGGCGCCCGCGCCAAGCGCGCGATCCAGATTCTCGGACCGATAGCCGTCTCCCGACCAAGTCCGATCGATCATATTGGTGACTGTGGCGGGAATGAGACTGCGGATGTCCTTCGTCTCAGGCCCGTAACGGGCGAGGGTGCGATCGAGCAGAATGAAATCGGCGGCCATCTCCGTGACTTCCGTGCTCTGCATATCATGGGAACTTTTCGCCGAAGCGATTAAAAGAGCGAGCACGAGAGCTGACATGGTCGCGATCAGGCCCATCCCCAGCTTTACGGCATCCTTGGCCTCGTCGCTCAGATGATGCTTGGGTAGCTTGCCGCGGAGAGCTATTCCTAGCAGCAAGCCCGCGAAGACACATGCAAATGCGATCCAGCTGATTGCCATCGGGCTCACGGCTCATCTCTCCAAGAACTTGGTCAACAAAAGTTCCACCTTTTCGCCCCGCCAAGTCTACCTCGCCGCGGACTAATGCGATGGTGCATTTGACGCGGGCGCCGCACCCACAGCGTGTACCAGCGCAGCCGACGAAACCAGTAAGTCCGCCCTGTTCTGGACCAGCGTGTACCGTGCCGCCATTAGGTCGCGTTCCGCACCGATCAGGTCGGTAATCGTCGCGAGACCATTCCGATGGCTTTCAAGGTTGGCGCTGTAGGATTCTTCGGATGCCGCGAGGAGCGCTTCCGAGGCGGCATATTTCTTTTTCGCTGATAGGAAATCGTAATAGGCCCTCCACACAGTGGCGGCCACGTCGAGCTCCAGCGATTTTAGCTCTGCGCGGGTGGCGTTTCGTTCGGCCGTGGCCTTTCGTACGCCGTAGTAGCGGTCCAGCCCGGTGAAAAGATCCCAACGGAGGGTCAACAGTGCCCCGTAAAACGGTTGATTCATATCCTGAGTGTGACCGTCATTTACCGTGTAGCTCCAGATCACCTGACCATAATTTCCACTGACTCCAACTTCTGGGTAGAACTCGGACTCGGCCCCGGCGATGGCGGCATCGCCTGCGCGGACGGCGGCGACTTGTGCGGCAAGGTCCGGTCTTTTCTGAAGCGCGTCGGACATTAGTTTTTCGACATCTTCGTCCAATCTGGGCGGGACGTTTTGGCGTTCAATACCCTGAACAACGATAGGCACGTCTGGGGCGACGCCCATTGCCTCGAAGAGGACCGACTCGGCGTCATTAACCATGGATTTGGCGTTTTCGAGGTCGTACGTGGCCTGCGCTTCGACTTGCTTGGCGAGCAGGATTTGCGGGCGAGTGGCGAGGCCCATTTGATGCCGTTCCTGAACTGCAGCCAAACTCGTGCGCGCAAGCTTGAGATTCGCCTCGGCCGCGCTCACGCTGGCTCTCGCCGCGGAGAGGACATAGAAGCCCTTTTCGACATTGAAGACGACGTCTTGGATCGCGCGGCTAAAAGCGAAGTTTGCGGCGATGAGTTGCTCTCGGGCGCCGCGTTCCGCGGCACGAGTCCTGCCGAAATCGAGGAGGTCGTAGCTGACTTTCAATTGCGGTAGGAACGCCTCGTTGCGGACGACCAGCGTCTGACCCGGAAACTGAATCGGCAGCTTCAGATACCCACCGTCGGCGTCAAAGGCCACCTTCGGATAATTGGCGGCTTGCGATTGGCCAAGTTGCGCATTGGCGGCTTGTGCCGCATACCAGGTGCGTCGCGTTTGCGGGTTTGTCTCAAGCGCAAGAGTGATAAGCGCCGGCAGGTCGAATTTGCCTTGGTTCAGCGCTTGGGGCTGGTTGCTGGAGTCGATGGTGCGGAGCTCCGCAAGCTTTGGCGAAGCTTCATTAGCGACGTTAGCGGACCGGGGCGGAGTCCAAGGTTGCGCAACATCCCCAGACGGCGCAATTTCCCGGTCTGGATTGAAGCGAATTGAATCGCAACCTCCGATGAAAACGGAAATAGTGACGAACAGGATCAGAGGCGCTGACCGCATGAATTCCCGCATTGCAGTCCTTTGACTTTGAGCCAGCGTTCAATTCTTAGCAATGGTCTCTGCCAGAAACCACGCTCGACGCTCAGTCTCGTCAATCCAGTTTTCGATCAGGCTCGTGGTCGCAACATCGCCGTGTTGATCGCAGAGCTCGTGCGTGGAACGCAAATATCCCGCAAGCAGACGGTTGTCAGCGCAAAGCTCGGCGAGCATATCTTTCGCGGAGACGTCTTCGGCATCGTTGTCCTTAAGGCGCTGTCGCCGCGAGATATCCCCAATCGATCGCAGTGTCGTGCCGCCAAGCTTGCGCGCGCGCTCAACAATATCGTCCGTCATCGCGAAGATTGCCGCCGCCTGTTCGTCAAGCAGCAGATGATAATCGCGAAAGTGCGGCCCACTGAGGTGCCAGTGGAAGTTTTTCGTCTTCAGGTAGAGTGCGAACACGTCAGCCAGCAGTTCGCGCAAAGCGCTCGATATTTCCACGACCGCATCGCCGCTGATTTCGATTGCCGGTGCCAATTTGCCTCTTTTAGTTGTCTGCTACGGAGTTAATCGCCCATGCGCTTACCGGCCGCTGCGTGCTGCGCGGCCTCATCGGTTTCGCGCAACAAGTACGAAAGTTGTCCCGCGAATAATTCGGCCAGCGCCCGCGTCAGCTGGTTTTCGCTGCCGCTTATGGATTCAAGCGCCTCGCGCTGCATCCGGCGCGCTTGGTCCGGGTAGCCCAGAACCCATTTGACTGCCGGCGGCCGCAACTTCCAATCGGGAACGTCCAAGAATAGGGATCTCCTTGGCGTCGGCTTCGCTGCCGCGAAGTCACCGGCTTGCCGAGAGTGGTCCAGCGCCTCGATAAACTCGCCGCGTGAGAATTGGGTCTGTCCAATGCCCCAGTGCGCTGTGACCAGCAAGGCCGCGTCGCCGGTCCGCTCCGCTTCGGCCAGCAGTTCTTGTGCCGTTGCGAGCGCTCGCTTGAGTTCGGCCTGGAAATTGTAACACAGCCGCAATCCTGACAGCGCCGTGAACAGGAGTTCGCGATCTCCCGTCGCGAGACAGAGTTCGCGAGCGCGCAGGTAAGCCTCTTCCACTCCCGGCGATGCCGGACTGCCGAAAGTCCTACCGAACGTGACCTGGATCGCCGCCTCGCGCCTCATGCGCTCGACTCCGGGAGGAAGGGCCTCAAGCAACTCCAACGAAGCCTTGAGACCGTCCCTTCCTTCTGCCAGTGCGCCGCGTGATATGGCCTGCCGAGCCGCGAGCACAAGATAGTCGATGGCTTTCGCCGCATTGCCGCTGCGGCGGTAGTGATGTGCCAGCTCCGCGAGATGATCGTCGAGCTGCGCGGCGCACGTCCGCTCGATCGCCTGCGCGATCTGTTCGTGCATCGGCTTGCGCCTTTCGGTCAGGACCGAGTTGTAGGCGACCTCCTGAGTCAGCGCGTGCTTGAACGTGTACTCGACGTCGCCGGCCGACGGCTGCTCGTAGATGAACTCGGCCAGTTGCAGTTCGGCCAGCATCCGGTTGAGCTGATCGTCCTCTCCGCCATCGGTCGTATGAGGCGAATTCAAACGCAGCACCTCCCGGACCAGGCCCAGCTGAAACTCCTTTCCGACGATCGCCAGCGTGTGCAGCAGCTCCCTTTCCGCCGCGGGCAGGCGATCGATTCGGGCGGCGAGGATCGCCTGAACGGTGGGCGGAATCTTCAGGTCGGCGAGCGGACGGGTAAGCCTCAGCGCTGAGCCGTCGCGCACGAGCCCGCCGTCGTCTAGCAGCACCTGGTAGGTTTCTTCCATGAAGAATGGATTGCCATCGGTTCGCTCGACGATCAGCCGCTTAAGGGGCGCCAGGTCTGGCCCGTCGCCGAGGAGCGCGGAGAGCATCTCGTCGGCGCTTTCCTTGCCCAGCGGGTCGAGCCGCAAGTGCGTGTAGTAGGTCTTGTTGCTCCAGTGATGCGAATACTCTGGGCGGTAGTTTACGAGCATCAGAATCTTCGCGGTCCCGATCGAGTCGGCGAGCAAATTGAGGAGTGCCTCGCTTTCCGAGTCGACCCAGTGCAGATCCTCGACGATCATCATCAGCGGCTGATTCAGGCTTTCGCGCAATACGAGCCTCTTGATCGCTTCGAGCATCCTGCGCTGCTTGATTTGGTCGTCCATGCGCGCCAGCGGATCGTCTGCGCCCGTTAGCCCAAGCAACCCGAACAGAAACGGCAGCGTGTCTTCGAGCGTGCGATCGAGCGCGAGGACACGTCCAGTGACTTTCTCGCGGCGGATGCGCGCGTCGTCCGCAGGGCCGATCCGGAAGTAGTTCCACAACAACTCGATCACCGGCAGAAACGCAGTCGCCTTGCCGTGGGAGACGGAAAAGGTCTCGAGCACCATAAAGCGCGACTGTGCCACCGCCTTGAACTCGTAGTACAGTCGCGACTTCCCAACTCCCGCCTCAGCCATCGCGGCGACGATCTGCCCGTGGCTCGAGTTCGCCGCCTCAGCGGCGCGCTTGAGCGCGTCCATCTCGCGCTCGCGTCCTACGAACTTCGACAGCCCGCGGCCCGCCGACCGCTGCAGGCGCGTGCGCAAGGGTCCCAGTCCGAGGACTTCGTAAACCTCGACCGGCTCCGACACGCCCTTAACGCGGCTGGGCCCCAGCGCCTTCAGTTGGAAATACCCCTCGACCAGCTTTCGCGTGTTCTCGCTAACGACCACCGAACCAGGCATGGCCAGCGTTTGCATCCGCGACGCCAGGTTGGTCGTGTTGCCGATCGGCGTGTATTCGGTGTGCGCGTCGCCGGTTCGGATCGATCGAACGACCACTTCGCCAGTATTCACACCCACCCGCACCGCTATCGGCGCCTTGCCTTCCGCGCGCAGTTTGGTCGCGTACTGGCGGAGATCCTCCTGCATCCTTATCGCTGCGTACAAAGCTCTCTGCGGATGGTCCTCGTGCGCAACTGGCGCACCGAAGATCGCGAAGATGCCGTCGCCGGTGGATTGTACGATGTAGCCGTCGTAGCGACGGGCCGCGTCGATCATCAGCTTCAACGCGGGATCGACAATCGCTCGCGCTTCTTCAGGATCAAGGTCCTGCTCCAGTTCGGTCGAGCCCTTGATGTCAGCGAATAGCAACGTGACCGTCTTGCGCTCGCCTTCGAGCGCGGATGCGTCGGCTTGCTCCGCCGTTACACCGACTGCTGCGGGCTTCGCCGGCGCCGATAATTTGGCACTTTCAATTCTGGTGTCTTCCTGAAGCGCCGCGGCGCATTGGCCGCAGAAATCAAATCCTGGGGGATTTTCGAACGAGCAATTCGGGCAGGTCACGCCGAGCGCAGTTCTGCACTTCCCGCAGAACTTCATGCCGGCTGGATTCTCGAACTCGCACTTCGTGCAACGCATTGCGACTAGCTTCCCGCAGCCAAGATTGGGCCGAGTATCGCCCACCGGACGGGCTAATTGAAAGACGCGAACCTGGCCAGCGGCGCAAAACCGCCCGGAGAGCGGATCGTGATAGAACCAAACGATGCTCCAGCCTGACTTCGACCCCGTCCCGACGGCCGTTCAGATCGGGAGATGCTGCTATCCAGCGCCGTGCCGAGCACGATGCGAGGCGAGCCGCGCAACGATAGTTCTCCGGAAGATCGATGCAGCCGACCGACCAGTTCGCCAGACCGACTGTGCGATCGCCATGCCGAGGCCGTGATTGCTCGCGAACGTAAGCGCGCCGTTCGGCGACTCGCGAGATCTGTTGGCGCAGGACCCGCCGACCATACCCGCCTGCTACGATCTGTTTTTTCGATGCCGGTTACACGCGAGTTGGAACCTCAAAAGGTCAACTACTCGCGTTCACGGGCTAGGCTGTCCGTCAGAAGATCGTGGTGCCGGGGGCGGGACTCGAACCCGCACGGAGGTTGCCCTCCTGAGAATTTTAAGTCCTCTGCGTATGCGATTTCGCCGCCGTGGCTAGCAAAAGCTCCGAACGCGCCGGAAAGTCTAGAGTCTCTGGATCGGCCGCCGTTGAATCGCCGGCATGCTTAAGTTCGAGCGATTCGTCATCTCGGTTGTTGCCCGCTGATTCCGCAGTCGGGCAGTTGTGGAGCTAGAAAATTTGTCAGTCAGCATCATCCCCAGATGTAACCTGAAAGAGAAGGGGCCGAGCCTTTTCGGGCCCGGCCCCTCATCTCGCGCCGTGGCCAAACTATTTTTTGACGGTCACCTTCCGCGCTCGTGCCGCTGATCCATAGCGTAGGCCATCCCACAACTTCACCACGCTTTAGATCTCCTCCCGGCCGCGTCGGTGGCCCATTGCTGCTAACCCGATCCCACTTCATCCCGATCCATACCGCATCATCCCGCCAGATCACTATCTGTATGTGATAGATGGAGCGCCTTTCCTGTGACCAAGGAACAGGAATCTGGCATTCACTGACAGTGGTGGTGATTGTCGGTCTAGATGGTGAGTCCAATTCGTAACCTTTTCGCGGGCAGCGCAGTTAAAGGGACGTGATATCTGATACCGAGAAATTCTGCCCGAGCCATCAAAAGCAGGAGGGACTCATGAGCTCCGCTGTGCAGAAATCAATCGTGCAGGCTCAACCCATCATAGCTGTGCGGAATGTAAAAGCGAGCGGTCGCTGGTACGCGGAACTGCTGGGGGCAGACTCGCTCCCCGAGCATAGCCACCGTGAGGTGTACGACCGGATCTCCTCGTCCGGTCACCTGATTCTTCAACTCCACGCTTGGGACGAAGAGAATCACCCAAACCTCGTCAACGCGAATGCCGCGCCTCCCGGACACGGGGTTTTACTTTGGTTCCAGGTCGACGACTTCGACTCGGTCGTGGAGCGTGCGCGCGCATTGCGGACCGAGATCATCGAAGAACCTCACGTCAACCCGGGGCCCCAACATAGAGAAATGTGGCTCCGCGACCCCGACGGTTATGTGGTGGTGATTGCCAGTCCAGATGGCGAGTCCAGTTCGTAACCTTCTCGCGGGCAGCGCGGTTTAAAGGGATCGGTTGGATGCGCCGTGGACCGCGACTGCGCTGGAGAGAAGACCAGCTAAGGAAAGGGTGTTTCGATGTCGCTTACGCAGAGTCAGATCGAGAAGAAGCTCAGCAATGAGAATCTCGACGAGTTGTTGGACTTGTGGCGGACCGAGCAAGGCGCCGAGAAGCGCCGTGACCTCGACCTGATGGCGGCGGCGATTCCGT
>Ga0074044_10003312_pt1 | contig 13763 bp, 9 predicted proteins | sample BogForMeECP23OM1_FD_94443 | JGI IMG/M metagenome (GOLD analysis project Ga0074044, IMG submission 94443) | Bog forest soil microbial communities from Calvert Island, British Columbia, Canada - Bog Forest MetaG ECP23OM1 | ecosystem: Environmental > Terrestrial > Soil > Wetlands ... | reverse complement strand
GCGGCTTTGACAGTGGCTTCGGTGCGCTTATGCACCGGGTCGAACGGCTGGAAATGCACTACCTGATAACCCTTCAAGGCTTGATCGTTCTTCAGGCCGCCGATCACGGCCAGGTCGATGGTGTCCTTGTCTTCCGCACGCGAAGCCAGTGCGGCGTCGAGAATGACGTGGTCAGCAGGGATACCGTTCACGCTGAATGGATCGCCCAACGTCAGCTTGTTCTGGGTCAGAGTGCCGGTCTTGTCCGAGCACAGCACATCCACGCCAGCTAGTTCCTCGATAGCCGACAACCGGGTCACAATCGCTTCTTTTTTCGCCAACAGACGTGCCCCAACTGCCATTGTCACTGACAGCACAGTGGGCATCGCCACGGGAATCGCGGCTACCAGAAGCACCAAGGCGAATTCCAACGTGCTCAGGATCGGGTCGCCACGGAAGAGGGCGACGGTGACTATCAACACGACGAGGGCCACTGCGAGAATGATCAGGTAATCGCCAATCTTCAGCACGGCACGCTGGAAATGGCTGACGGTGTGCGTCTCCTGTACCAGTTGCGCAGTCTTGCCGAAGTAGGTGTTCTCACCGGTGGCGTACACCATCGCGTCGATTTCGCCCTGACGGATGATCGACCCCGAAAATACTGCCTCACCAGCTTTGCGCGTGGCGGGCAAGGATTCCCCGGTTAACGCGGACTGATCAACTTCCACCGGATCGCCTGCCAGCAAGCGCGCATCCGCCGGCACGATGTCGCCCAGGCGCACGTGGATGACGTCGCCCGGCACCAACTCACGCGCCGCCGGGGTGATCCACTTCCCATCACGTTTTACCGTGGCCTTGATCGCCAGCTTGGCCTTCAGAGCGGCGATGGCGTTGCCCGCCTGGTGTTCTTCCCAGAATCCGACCACGGCGTTGGAAACAAGCAGAAGGAGGATGATGAAAAAATCCGCCCAGTGCCGGACCACCCCCGACAGAATCACCGCCCCTTCGATCATCCACGGGATGGGGCCCCAGAAATAGGTGAGGAACTTCAGGAACGGATTGGTTTTCTTTTCTTCAATCTCGTTAGGCCCATATTGCGTCAGCCGTTTCTGCGCCTCGGCTTGACTGAGGCCGTCCGGCGACGACCCCAATTGTTTCTCCAGTTCCGGCAAGGACAGGGATTTCAGATCGTCCTTCGCATTGGGCTTCGATCCCGGCTCCAATTCGGGAGCTTTGAGCTGATCGCCATTGGGTTTCATAATGGGGTAATCGCAATGCACTGTCGGACACATAGCGTTCGATCGCAAGCGGGTGGCAGAACCTCTCGTTCCGCTGTGAACTAGTCCTCCTGGTCAGCACTGTGCCCGCCACCGCGAGACTCATAGATTTCATAGGCACGCTGAGCGATCGACGCATCGGTTTCATTCATTTTGTCGAAGATGTCGGCCTCAACCACTGGTACGGATTGTGCTTTCCGGGGTTGCGATTTGCCTGTCATGTGCTTCTTCTGGGCCGACTCGCCGCGAATTCTGCCCCATTGCGCCCTCGGCGGTCGGTCGACTTGGTATACCAATGGGCAAGGCCTCTCGATACAGCCTTGCCCATACAATTCGCGGGAAAGCTAAGCGGCTACCGCTACCGCTTCGCCCGAGTGCATTCCCAATTCGGCGGGATGGGTAGTCTCGATGATGTCCTTCGCCTTGGCCACCTCTGCAGCGGTCCCGTGGGCGATGAGCAGGAATTGATCTGTCTTGAGTGCGGTTTCGTACTTCACAATGCTGTCCTTAGGAATTCCTATGCTGTAGAGGCCAGCTCCCAGAGCACCCAATACTCCCACCTCCACCGCGCCTTCCAGCGCTGCCACGATCCATGCAACTATCGGTCCCGCCGCTAAGATTGGGCCGAGACCCGGGATCATGAAAAAAGCAGAACCGAACAAGAGTCCCCAGAAACCTCCCCAGAACGCGCCAACTTTGCCCCAATATTTCATGCGGTCGCCGGTATTGTAGTAGCCTACCGCCTGCTCGTCTGTGTGGTAGCCCTTCCCAACGATCGATAACTTGTGCATGTCGACTCCGCCACGCTGAAGCTCCTTCACCGCTTGATCCGCTTCCGTGTGCGTGCGATATATCGCGACCACTGAATTTACTTTGGACATTTCTTCGTCTCCTCCGGGACTTGCGGTCGTTCTCAGACCATCAAGCGAAGTCCCGACTGGAATTATGACAGCGCACGAACACGGAAACTGATCCCTATTGCACAGTGTCGGTAGAGAACGTACACGCGTTCCTTACGGCTCACCGTGACAGCCGTCTGTTCGCCTCCAAGCGGAGATTTGAGTGAAATCGCATGCACTCCGACCACTCATCGGTGCGCGGCCCCATCGCCAGCTCGGGCATCTCATGCAACAGGTCGATAACTGTCGCAATCAGGCGTGGGTGTTCCCTTTGCCACCCGAGAACTGCGGTGACATAAGTCGCCTGTTGTTCATGCGCCGCAGTAGCCATCGGTTCTGATCGGCTGGCGTTTCACGTACGAGCGCCGCCGGCAGCGATGACTGCACTGCCTCTGGCTAGGATCTCTTCGGGGGAAATTCATGCCCGCAGTTGCTCCATGCGCGCAGACCGCTCTGACGTTCTCTAGACTGTCCCATGCGCCACCTCGCGCTCTGAGAGGGGAAATGTTGCTTGAACGCTTGAACCTCACGCGCTCGCGTGACTCCAGTCACAGCCGGCAACATGGACACCCCTCATGCTAGAGAGATTGATGGGGGTGCAGAATGAACTATCCCATTTGGCAACTCGGCTTTCCTGGCGGACTACTGATCGCAGCTATAGCCGTGCTTCATGTCTTCATCTCTCACTTCGCGGTCGGCGGTGGCGCTTACCTGGTTCTGACTGAACGCCGCGCCTACGCTCACAACGATTCGGAACTGCTCGGCTACGTGCGGCATCACTCCAAGTTCTTCGCGCTGCTGACCGTCGTCCTCGGAGCCGTCACCGGCGTGGGCATCTGGTTCACCATAGGATTGGTCAGCCCCGAGGCAACTTCCTCGCTCATTCACACCTTCGTTTGGGGATGGGCGATCGAGTGGGTATTTTTCTTCGTCGAGATCGCGGCCGCTCTCATCTACGTTTACCACTGGGACACCCTCGACCGGCAACCCCATCTCATTATCGGCTGGATCTACTTCATTGCCGCCTGGGCAAGCCTGGCGATCATCAACGGCATTATCACCTACATGCTTACCCCCGGACGCTGGCTCGAAACCGGAAAATTCTGGGACGGCTTCTTCAACCCAACTTATTGGCCGTCATTGTGCATTCGTACCGCCATGGCCGCGTGTTTGGCGGGAATTTTCGGTCTGGTGACCGCGATGTGGCAGCCTTCCGCCGTGCGGGAGCGCGTTGTACGTTGGTCAGGCTGGTGGCTGGCGCTGGGAATTGCGTCGTTGCTGCCTCTGAGCCGCTGGTATTTTCACAACCTTCCTTCGTACTCGCGAGCATACTTCAGCGGAGCTTTCAGCGCACCGTACATAGCCGTCCGCCATTCCCTGCGCGGAGCAGCCGTGTGCGCCGCCGTGGCCCTGATACTGACGCTGGTGTTCGCGCTTCTCCGTCCCAAGATGATGAACCCCGTGGTCGTAGCGGTGCTTCTGATTGCCGGCTTTGGCGTCATGGGCTCGGGCGAATATCTCCGCGAGTTCAGCCGCTATCCGTACGTCATCAACAGCTACATCTACGCCAACGACGTCAGGGTGGGGCAAAAGGAGGGGATCGTCGCGAATGGTGTCGCCAAAACTTCGCCGTGGGTCCATGCCAGTGCCAACAACCCACAGGTCTATGGCCGGCAACTTTTTGTTGTCGAGTGTAGCTCTTGCCACTCTGTCGACGGCTATCGTGCGATGCGCAGGTTCACACGCGGATGGGACGCGAAATTTGGCAGCGAGGTTCTGCTACATCTGCCAGTCATTCGCGAGACTATGCCGCCGTTCGCCGGCGACGCGAATGATCGCGCAGCCTTGGGGAGCTATCTGGTGTCGCTCGCGCCCGCAACACCGTCGGGCGAAAACGAAAAAGAACTCGGCCAGCACGTATTCACGATCCATTGCGCCCTGTGTCACAGCGTAGGGGGCGAACGGCGTCCGCTGGATCTCAAGGGGACCGACGCCGACTCAATCGCCGGAATGCTCGGAACACTCAGCGACATCAATTCCGACATGCCTCCCTTTACTGGCACGGACGCCGAAGGCCGAGCCTTGGCCGCTTTTCTGAGCAATCCCGGAAAGTAATCAGTAGGAGGATTCACCGTCATGAACTTGCCCATTCCTTATGCCGATCCCATGCCGCTGCCAGCCCCAATCTGGCTGCTGCGCACCCTGCTCCTGCTGACATTCTTTCTCCACGTCATCTTCATGAATTGCCTGTTCGGAGGCATAACCATCGCCCTGGTCTGCGCGCTGCGGCGCAAGGGTTCGTCATTTTCCGCGCGTCTTGCCGGCGATCTTGGCCGCCTGCTGCCCTCGATTTTTGCGTTTACCATCACCCTGGGCGTAGCGCCGCTGCTGTTCCTCCAAGTGATGTATGGGCAATTCCTTTACGCGAGTTCCATCCTGATAGGCGTACCCTGGCTTGCCATTATTGGAATCGTGATTCTCGCTTACTACGGCGTTTACTTCTTTTCCATGAAGGGCGAGCACGGCATGGCGCCAGTAGTTCTCGCTCTTGTGTTGCTGCTGCTGGCGTCCGTCGCCTTCATCTACAGCAATAACTTCACCCTGATGCTGTCGCCCGAGCGCTGGCTAGACCTGTATCACAACGGAGCCAACGGCTGGAACCTCAACTGGTCCGAACCTTCCCTTCTGCCTCGCTACCTGCATTTTGTGTTAGGCGCCTTGGGCATCTCCGGACTGGGCTTGGCAGTACTGGGTCTTCGACAAAAGGAAGACGGATATCGCGGCTGGCTCATCGAACAGGGAACCTTTCTCTTTACCGGAGCCACTCTGGTTAATTTTGCCGCGGGCTTCTGGTTCCTGGCGAAACTAGAAGGTCCGGCCCGGCTAGCCTTTGTCGGCGGCAACGGCTTGGGCACGGCATTGCTTGGTATTGGACTGCTTCTGCCACTGGCTGCGGTTGCGCATCTGGTCATGGCGAAATCCAGCAAGTCTCCGAATCGGCAGCTTGTCATCGGAGTAAGCTGCGGCCTGCTGACCGTCGCTGTGATGGTCGCCATGCGCGATCTGCTTCGGAACTTCGCCCTCGCGCCCTACTTCAGCCCTAATCAACTGCCGGTTGTTCCTCAGTGGAAAATCATTGTGCTTTTCCTGGTTTTATTCGGAGCCGGGCTGGCAACCCTGTATTACATGCTGCGCAAGGTCGCGCTCGCGACCATGATACAGGCGGCCGCAGCCCAAAAGCTTCAGTAGATCCTAAGTTGCGCACGGGAAGATGTTTCAACGTTTTCGTCGCGTGCTTGGGCTCACCTCAACGCGAGACGTGGCCACTCGACACGCAAGCGGATCAGTCTTGCGCATAAGGCACAGTGGGCGAAGGTGATTGGTCAGGCAACGAAACCCAAGCGGACGATCTCGGCCGCAGGCAGAAAGAGAATCGCAGCCGCTCAGCGCGCTAGATGCGCGGAACTGAAGGCAGGGAATAGGGCATAGGAAGTACAATCCGTCCAAATCTGGACAGGTCAGTTCGGCGAGGTGACTGCTTAAAGGTACGCAAGGGCTGCGAATCCCACACGCCGATGTTCATCGCGAGCAATACTACTCGGGGGAACCTGATCCGCTGACTATCGCCGCGCTGCAGAACCCCGAATCCGTACGCCTGACGAGCGACCGGCCGCTGGCCGCCGAGTTTCGGTGATCGCTGCATCTAGTCGAGCCGCGAGATCAGTGAAAGCGGGTGTGGGGCCGTTCCAGCGCAACTCGTACACATCATCGAAGAGCGGGATGTCGGTCCGAAGCGTAGCAAGCGTGCGAAACATCGCTGCGAAGGCACGGAGAGCTGGTTTATCATCGGCGGGTTTTGCTGGAGCAGACGCGGACGGTGACGTTTTAGCCGCGGAGAGCACGGCGATCGATAGGTTTAGTAGGACTTGAGCGATCGTTCGTGCCGAAGCTCTTATCGTCATCTTCATCATTATCGGAAACTCCTTCCACCACGGCAGAAACGCTTCGATACAGATCAGCCCGCAGGACTGCTACACGCCGCGATGTAGGGATCCAGTGCTTCGCCGATCTTATCGAAGATGAGGGGCAGGGGTGCATTTCTTAACGCACCTTGGCGCACCTTTTTGTACTGGGAAGGAAGGACGTCGCTCAGCATGGTCTCGGGTATGTGTCGGGATTCGAGGTTTGCGATCAAGTTTTCAACTGCCTGTTGCACCGCTGGCTCGGTCCAGTAATAGCGGATGCGATCGCTGTAGCTGTGAATACGAAGACGGTGCTGCTCCTGTGGCCTGCCTCGATAGTGTTTCTGCCAGTGGGCCGGTTGCTGAAGCATCGCCCGCTCGATTACTCGGGGCAGACTTGATTGCTGTCCGGGCGGGATGCATTGCTCCTCGATGCGTGCTAGAGCAAAGAGCGCCTGACGCATGGCATAGGTGAGCGCGGGTCCCACCTTCAGGATGGCGAAGCCGTCGCGGAGTAGCTGGCCCAGCGTCTCCTGTCTCTGGTAATCGGTGGAGTGGGCTTCGAAGACGAGCTTGGGATGGTCGCGCAGAACCTGGCAAAGAGATTTTGCCCGCGAAGGGTCATAGTCGGTTACGCTCTCGTGACTGAACTCGACGCCGGGCTGCACGACGAGTGCGATGACTCGGTCCCATGCCGCGTCGAGGCCGGCTTTGGCGAAGGCTTGATGATGCACCCGGATTGCCTGCTCGGCGGCCTCGCGGCTGGTGACGGCAATGGCTGCGTCTTCCGCGGCGCCGCCGGGAGTGGGTACCTCTGTTCCGATCACATAGACTGGCCGGTTTTTTGGGGAGGATTTTTCCGCCGCGCTGCACAGAAAGGCCGCACGGCTGGCGATCGTTTCCTCTGGAAGAGGCTTCGGATCACCGGCGCAGGGCATGCTCGTGTCGAGATGAATCTTGGCGTAGCCTTCTCGGACGTAGAGCCGGACCATCTCTGCGGCATGGATCATGGCTCGCTCGGCGCCGAGTTCCTGCCAGGGGTGAGGGCCTAGATGGTCGCCACCGAGCAGAATGCGCTCGCGCGCAAAGCCGACTCGCGCAGCAACCTTGTGCACGCGGTCGCGAAAATCCGCGGGCGTCATTCCGGTGTAGCCGCCGAATTGATTGACCTGATTGCAGGTAGCTTCGATCAGCAGCGGGTTATCGTCAATGGGGGCGCGCCGCATGGCGGCTTCAAGGACCCAGGGATGCGCCGAACACACCGAGTAGATTCCACGGTGTACTTGGTCGGCGCGGGCCGCAGCAAGTTCCTGCAAGCAGGCAGACATGGAGTTCAGAAAGCCAACTTCAGTCCAAATTGAATGATGCGGGGCTGAGCCGTTCCATAGGGATTCGAGGCTGACGACCCTGCCAATCCGGTAATCTCCCCGTAGGTGGAGCCGACATCGGAGAGGTTGCCGTCCGGCCTGCCGAAATTGACATTGTTGAAGGCGTTGAAGAACTCGGTTCTGAATTCCAGAGCGAAGCGCTCGCTGAGCTTGGCATTCTTAACCATCGCCAAATCTGTGCTGAAGTACCTTGGTCCACGAAGAATATTCTTTCCCGTATTGCCGAAGGTGAAGGGTGCATTCTGCTTAAATGCGGACGTGTTAAACCATTCCGCGACCTCGGCAGCATGGGAACGCCCACCCGGCAGGATAGCTTGCTGAATCGTGGAAACGGCAAGGTCGGCGCGGTCCCCCAGAATGCCGCTCTGGGAATTATCCTGACCGCTGAAAATAGTGAACGGAAATCCGCTCTGCCAAAGAGCGGTTCCGGAAAGTTCCCAACCATTCACAATTTTGTCGAATGCCTTGGGTACACCGACACGCGGCACCAGATACTCGCCATTCATTTTGAAAGTCTTGTTGACATCGTCATCGGATGGGCCGTAATCGAAGTGGCGGCCGCAGGGGCAGGTATTGGTTAAATACTGCGATCCACCGATAGGACCGAAATCATCCAGTTCCTTGGCCCAGGTAAAGTTGCTCAGAAAAGAGAAGCCATGCGTCGCGCGCTTTTCGAAAGTTATCTGGGCAGCGTTGTAGTTGCTGTCCACTCCAGAATTGATGGCAGCGATCGAGCCATAGTTGGAATAAACGGGATTCCCTCTAATGTTGGGGTTCAATTCGAGCAGGCCGTTTTCCTGATCGCCCGTGCCGCTGAGATGGTGTCCGTTGTTGCCGACGTAGGCAATGCGCAACATCCAGTCCTGCTTAAAGCCGCGTTCCATGGTCAGGTTCCAGGACAGCACCATGGGTAAACGGAAATGACGGTCAAAGATCTGACTGAAAGAGATAGGGACGTTAGGTGGGAAAGTCGCGTTCGGGCCTGGATTGAGAGGACCAAACTGCCCCGGAAATGGGTTCGTGCTTCCCGAGCTTCCGTACGGATCGGCAAAGGTTACGAAGGGGTGGTTCGTATTGGGTGCGATGTTAACAATGGGAGCGAAGGGCGGAATTCCCACCACGTCCTCGAAGTCGACCGAGTTCGGAGCTTGATAGTAATAACCGGCTCCACCGCGAAAACTTGTTTTGCCATCTTTGGAATAGGCAAAACCCAAACGCGGGCCGAAGTTTTTCGGATTGTTGTAAATGGAAGAGGCCGGGCATCCGGGATCGTGATGACTTCCGCCGAACAGCATACCCACCGGGGCATTGGGAAATCGGACAGACTGCGCTCCCGGAACAAAGCAGGCGACTCGCCCCAGACTATCGGTGTAGGGGAAGAAAGGATCCCAGCGGAGTCCGGCGCTTAAGCGCAGACGGGGAGTCGCTTTCCAGTTGTCCTGGAAGAAGAGGCTTTCTCTGTATCCGGTGAAATTCAGGTAGAGTCCTCCGCCTTGGGTAAATGAAGACACAGCACCGAGTTCGAAATCTGCCAGAGGACTGCCGGTGAGATTTTCAAAGTCGAAAACCCCGCTTTCCTGATACTGATTTCCCATGGGGAGGCGAACGCGCATAATTTCGCCGCCGAACTGCACTTCATGCTTCCCCTTTATCCAGGTGGCAATTTCACGCAGGGATTGATCGCCGCGATTCCAGACGCCGTAGGGCGTCGCCACCAGAGAAAATTCGCTGCCTCCCTCCACGGTCAACTGGAGGACGGCGTTGTCCCCGCCTCCGAGGTTTGGCGGCACTGCGATCTTCGAGCCGGCATCGGCCAAGCTGAACGGTGCCGAGGAAAAGGTGGTGCCGTTCTCGCTGTTATAGCCGAAGAAACTGCTCAGTAAGAAGGTTGAGGAAATGGTATAGATATCGGCGATGCTAACGTTTTTCAGAACCAGATGCTCGGCATCAGATCGGAGCTGTAGAAGGTTTGAGGAAGGCGGAATGAAAATCGGGTCCGTGTAATTCATCTGGAAATAATGGACGCTCAAATGATGCTTCCGGAAGTTGTAGTCCACCTTGGCTAAGTATTCGTCGGTGTTCTGACTATCGGGGCCGCCGTCGTAGTTGAGGAGATCGTTGGCTCCGGGAAGCGGGATGTGATTCAGGATGTAAGCGGCGACTGGGCTAACGGGAATTTGATTGTAGGCATAGTTCATGCCAGTAGCCGGATTTGTCAGCGTGATACCCGTCCCGCCTTCGCATATCCCCTGACTGTTGAAGGAGCCGCCAAAATCGGTGCAGAGGTCGCCGAAGTTTCCGGTGCGTTCAACTGCACTTGGAACGGTTGCAATCTGGCCGTTTTGCGCGGTGCGCATGCGCGTTCCCTGATAGCTTCCAAAATAAAACAGGCGGTTCTTAAGAATCGGGCCGCCGATGCTCACGCCAAATTGATTCTGCTTTAGCGGATTGACTTGGCCCTGAGCAAAGTAATCGCTGGCATCGAGGGCGTTGTTGCGCAGAAATTCAAATACATCGCCGTGAATCTGGTCGGTTCCAGATTTAGTGACGACGTTGACCACGCCTCCAATGGCATTTCCGTAGATGGCGCTCATATTGCCTGTGATGAGATTGAATTCCTCGAGCGCGTCGGGATTAGGGAAAGGTACGTTGGCATTGATGTACGTGTCGTTGGCATCGACGCCATCCAAGAGGTAATTGACTCCGTTCGCGCCACCGCCGTTGACCTTGGCGTACTGCTCGCTGGGAAAAACGCCGCCCTCACAGTTGGCAGCGCAATAGCTGGAGGTCACGTCGACCGCTCCCGGCGCAAGAAAGACCAACTGCTGTACGTTGCGGCCGTTCAATGGTAATGAGCTGATTTCCTGTTCATTGATCAACTGCCCGATCATGGCGGAGTCCGTGGTAACCATCGACGCATCTGCCGTCACAACTACCTGTTGGTCAACCCTGCCCACTTGCAGTCGAACATCTTGGGTGGCCGCCTGACCGACGGAGAGCACTACTCCCTTCTGAACGTACTGGGTATATCCGGCCATGGCGACGGTGATTTGATAGGTGCCTATCGGCAAACTGGGGAAAAGATACTGCCCGGCGGATTCGCTCTTGGTGCTTTGTGTGTAGCCCGTTCCTTGATCCTGAACCGTAATGGTTGCTTGCGCCACGACTGCGCCGGTTGGATCAGTGATGATCCCACTGAGCCGCGCAGTCGTGTACTGGGCCCACATTGCCATGGTCGATCCGAAAACCAGAATTAGTGCGAGGGAGAAGCGAGTGCAGCAAAGCGCTGGCAATAGGTTGCGAAAGTTTTTGTTCATCGTCTTCTCTCCCTCAGAGCCATCAGGCGTACGTCTTCACATTTTGAACAACCCGGCTTATGACACCGTCGGCGCTGGGGCGGTCGGGCATCAAGTTACCGCGCATGGAAAAAAACAGTCCCAGCAACTGACCGAACATGACGTCCACCGGCGGACGACAATCATCGGGCACCGGTGTGCGAATGTCGGGCGCGAGATAGCGGTCGGCGAGACCATCCAAGGGCAGCTCGGAATGTCCGCCTACGGCGATTCTCGTTTTCACGAGCCGCTTCTGCATGATTTCCTGTAACAGATCTCTTTCATAGCGGGCAACGTGTTCATCGCTCGAAAGAAAAGCAACCAGCAACGTGGTTTTATCGAGGGCGGCCATGGGACCGTGGCGCAGCCCCATGGCCGATTGCGACATGGTCAGGATTTTGCCTGCGGTCAGTTCGAGTACCTTCAGCGCAGATTCAACGGCCACGCCTTCGAGCGCGCCCGACCCGAGAAAACAGACCCTTTCATAAGGTGCTAGAGCGGGTGCTGAGGCGGGTTCTGCGGCCAGCGCCGCCGCAGCGTCAGCGGCGTGTGGGAGGAACGTCTTTCCCGCTTCCACGAGCCGGGTGAGTATAGCTTCGTAGGGTGCGAGATTATGAACGTGAGCCATGCACTGGCCGAATACGACCATATTCGAGAATGAACTGGTCATGGCCAGACCCCTGTCGTTGACTGCGTCGTCCAGGGCCACGACGAACACTTGTTTCTGGGCAGCGGCGCAACGAATCATGCGCCCTTCCGCGTTACACGACACGATGATGTGATGGATGTCCGGATGACGGACGAGAGTTTTTTCCAGGACCGACACACCCTCCGGGCTATCGCCGGACCGGGAGAAGGAAATCCAGAGGTAGCGCTGGCCTGGGATCAGCCACTCTTCCATGTGGGTGAGGAGGCTGGTGCTGGGAGTGGCAAGGACTTCACACTTCCAGAGCCGACGAAGGACGTTCACGAGACATCTGCCCACGTAGTCGGAAGTGCCGGCGCCGATAAGAAAAACAGTTGGATCCGGCCCTGCGGAATCGCCAAATCCCGCCTTCACAAGAAACGCCGCAAGCCCGGTGCGGTGTTTCTGAAACAACGAGAAGGTTGATTCCCAGGTGGCGGGCTGCTGTGCAATTTCCGCCGGAGTATATAAGAGACCGCGTTCGACTTTCTCTTCTGTCGAGAGATCAAGAATTTTAGCAAGAGCATTCACGCCACAGGCTCCTCGGCGAAACCCGACCGAAACACGGTTGGTGAAGCTGCCGCCATGGTCACAGGGCGGTATAGCACGAATGAAGGCTCCCCCAAATGGTTTCGAGGATGCTTTCGTTTTATTACGACTATAAACATTTACTTGCGATTGGCGTTGAAGTCAAGTACAAAAATCACGGGGGCGTAAGCGCCTTTTTTGGTGCGGATTAGTCTCTCAACCTGATTTCCGGTTTTTCGGACAGGTTTTCAAAACGTCCACCTTTTCCATGGACAAACCAAACTCGTAACGATAGAAAGGAATGCTGGCGAGTTGTTGGCGGCTCACACCTTCATCCTTCATCCTGGCGCACAAACCTCATGCTGATTGAAGAACGCAGAAGGGCAATCCTGGAAGCCTTGCATACGGACGGCCGCGTACTGGTCGGGGAACTGGCCAAGCGCTTTCGCACGTCGCAGGTAACGATTCGCAAGGATCTGGAGATACTTCACTCCACCGGAAGGATTCATCGGACGCACGGCGGCGCGCTGCCCGCGCGCGAGGGAGCGTTGGAAGATCCCACGCTGCGGGAAAAGGAAAAGCTGCATCGCCGGGAAAAGATGGAGATTGCGGCAGCGGCGGCGAAGATGGTGGAAGAAGGGCAGGTGGTGATTCTCGATTCTGGAACCACGACGACCGCCATTGCGCGAGCGCTGCGCGATCATCAAAATCTGACCATCATCACCAACGCAGTGAATATCGCGGCGGAACTGGCCGGTTCATCCCTGGAAGTAATTCTGACCGGAGGAACGCTGCGAAAGAATTCTTTTTCGCTGGTGGGCCCGATCGCAGAGGAAACCTTGCGCCGCTTGAATGCCGACATTCTTTTCCTGGGAGTCGATGGCTTTGATGTTCACTATGGGTTGAGTACTCCGAATCTTTTGGAGGCGAAGGTTAATCGCACCATGATCGATGTGGCCCGGATCGCGGTGGCGGTCTGCGATTCGAGCAAGTTTGGCCGCCGGAGTCTCTCGTTGATCGCTCCTCCGGCGGCGGTTCACCGAGTTATTACCGACCGCTTAGCTCCCAAGAAGGATATCGATCAGTTGCGCAAGGGTGGGATGGAGATTACTCAGGTAGATGCGGGCGAGCGGCGTGTGGCGCCGGAGATCCGCAAACGGCCGCCGCAAAAACCAGGCAAGTAAGAACCGTCTCCGGGCGGGCCCCGGTGGCTAGGAGAAATCATTGCCACAATTCGATGTCACCATTGCTGGAGAACTCAACATTGACTTGATCCTCTACGGACTTCCCGAAGCGCTGCCCCCCGAACGCGAATTGCTCGCCGAGAATATGATGCTGACGCTTGGCAGTTCTTCCGCCATCGTGGCGCATAATCTGGCTGCGCTCGGCAGCCGCGTGGGTTTTGTTTCTTACATAGGCGGCGACCCCCTTGGAGACATCGCACTGCAGCGGCTCTCCGCCAGCGGCGTGCATGTTGAAGAAGTCATCCGGCACTCCGGCAGTCAGACCGGTCTCACCGTAATCCTGCAGCACGGAAATTGGCGCAATATTCTGACCTATCCGGGGACTATCTTTGCTTTGAAACCGGAACATATTAATTTGGATTACGTTTCCGGCTCGCGGCATTTTCATTTTTCGTCATTTTACTTGCAGCGTGGCTTGCGACCTTATGTGGCGGATCTATTTCGGCGGTTGAAACAGCGCGGACTC
>Ga0074044_10003311_pt1 | contig 13767 bp, 11 predicted proteins | sample BogForMeECP23OM1_FD_94443 | JGI IMG/M metagenome (GOLD analysis project Ga0074044, IMG submission 94443) | Bog forest soil microbial communities from Calvert Island, British Columbia, Canada - Bog Forest MetaG ECP23OM1 | ecosystem: Environmental > Terrestrial > Soil > Wetlands ... | reverse complement strand
TGGAGAAAACATCGGTGACAATACTTCGGCGAATAGGGTAGCGTTGAGTTGCTTTTGTAGGTGATTGACGGCTAGCCATGCAACCGAGCCTATTCCCGGAAGGCCGCAGACCATTACCGGTCTGCCAAGTTGTGGTTGCGATTGATATCGGATTTCGGTTTGCATAGCGGATCCTCACGCAGATTTCTAGTCTAGGACCTCGGGAGTGCCTAATTAGATGTTTGCAGTTCTTGCTGGCCGAAAGGTGTACTGATCCATTTGAATGGCTTTGAGTTGGTCAATTTTTCGACCAAGTGATCTTTACGCATCGCCGCTAGATGATATATTACACATTCATATGACAGAGAGGTTTCCTTCGCAATTTCTGTCGCCGATTTGTTACCCCTTTCAACAATAAGAAGGATCTTTGTTCGGGAAACCAAACCTGCTTTAACGTTCCTTTTCGAAATCAAATACGCTTTTGGATGGAGAACAGTTGGTCCAGGCATCTGTCCCATCTCAGACGAACTGAGTCAGCGAAGGCTGCTTCTTTTTCTCTTCGGATTGATTGAATAACGAACTGATTTCTTCTCGCAGTAGGATAAGGCGCTGGGTATGATATTGTCCCAGATTATATCTCTCCACGAGGTCTTGTGCCACCTGGAGATACTTCTCTACCCCACCCTTGTAGACGGTTAGTGAAAGTTTTCCGCCGCATCTTGTGCATGATCCCTTTAGAGGAACCCGTCTGAATTTTGCGTTGCATTTTGTGCATCGGAATCGTTGGCTCGCGAAGGCTTTGAGGTTGCCTGTGAGGTCTCGCATAAAGTGAGTTGAAAGAACTCGTCTAGCAACTTCCCCTGCATCTACAGCACGCACGGTCTCTGCGACTTTGAGTTGCTCTGTAACTTTTTCGAGCATCGATCCCAGCCTTTTGTAGGAACTCTCCAAATTGCCTCTGTTGAAGTCGCTGACTTCATGGGTGAATCCTAATGACCCCAAAACGGCAGCTGATCCGAGTCTTTCATGTACGGTTTCTATAATCGGTGTGAGAGCCTTTGGATCCGTTCGTTTGAGTGTTTCTTCGAAAAATTTGAGCGGGAGACGTTCAACAGTTTCAAGATTGAAGGCCTGGCGAGCGATCTCAGTTGGTTTGATCGAGACGGTTAGAAGCAGTGGAGCGTCCATGATCCCGCCGATTCTTGAAGGTAGGAAGTGTCTTGAAAAATTCAGTAGCATGTCCAAGGCGAGACTTACGGAATCTTCGTCACCATCACAGTCTCTTCTCTTTGTTGCATGCCAAAAAGGATGAGCCAAGCAGACGTTTGCGCGGGTGAATCCAATTATGCGTCCGATAACTCCTACTGAAGTGTGGGGTGAAAGGCCTATTACGATTTGCCCCACTAGGTCCTGTCTCGTTCTGGCATTGTAGAATGCGGGTAGACCGTAGAATGTTTGCAACATTTCGTCCAGGAATTTTGCTACTCTAACAAAATAATCGCCGCATTGTTCTGGCACTATAATGTCATGAACTTTTAGACTGCAACATTGAAGCGGTGATTCTAAGTTGTTTCCGTTCTTGTCGGAACAGTAACCAAGATCATTGAGTTTTTGGATTGATACTTCTATCTCTGTGGCATTGAAATGCGTAAGTGGAGCGTTGGTGGCATCAAATCTTACTGTTCCGTCTTTGAATACAGACACGTCATGTTTTGCACGTAACAATCCTTTCTCGATCGGTTCAGGCGTCTTGGTTTTGTTTGTGAGACCGCGGACGCATTTAACGGCTTCAGGAACGACAGTTAGTGATAGCCTTCTTTCCGCTTGATGAAGAAATTCGCGAATCGGGATACTTCTTCGAGTGTACAGCTGGGCTTCTCCTTTGCATGATGGACAAATTTCATTTTGCGTCTCAAATCCACATCTTTGGCAGATTCGTAGGCCGAAATCAGTTTTTTCTCCACATTTTTCACAAAGCCCACGGTGCGAGATATTTCCGCATCCGAGGCACTTTCGGTAAGCGATATCAACGGAGACAAATGCGTTCTTGGAGACAGCTTCGATCAAATTTCGTCTAGGACCTCCTGCTAATCCTATGGGAAAGAGGCAGTTGACTACAGGTCTCATTTCTCGTTGTTTGGCCTTTTCGGGGCGCCCCATCCTTGCCCCAACGTAAACTGGTCCCTTCTTAGCTATCCGTATTCCCGACGCGTTATGGATCTGTTCGAAAACATCTTTCCCACTCACAATTTTGGAAGGTTCGTTTAGTCCGAGACATTCGAATAACGCGATAGCTTCATTGGTCTCAATGCTGATAAAACCATTAAGCATCCGATGAGGAAGACATAGGTTTTCAAGAATTTCTTTAGTAGTTTCGCCAGTTTTTATTAGGATCCGTTCGCGGGTTAGTTGTGTAGTTTCAGCGTTAAGCAGTGTGGCGCGTAGCTGATCGAACTGTTGTGCTGTAATATTTTCCCAGAAGCAACTATAGCTCGGATGTAATGGAATCTTGCTTCGCTTCGCTAATAGTATTGCTTCTTCGATGGTTGGCATACCTTCCGAAAGAAGATCCGTGATTCTTCGTTCGTTCAAAGCCACTTGGCGAGAAAACTCTTCGAGCTCGTTGGAGGCTGTTGCAATCTCTAGCTTAAGCAACTCTCGCCACCATTCTTCGACGAATCCGGATGCCAAAAGGGGCCGATTATTTTCGAGGAACTCTCCATAGCCCACTAAGATGTCTCCAAGAAAGAGCACCTTCACGATTGCTCCGGAATCGACGAGTTTCTGAGCTTCTTTCGGGTCGGGTAAGCGTTGAACAGATCCATCTGTGAGTTTTACAGTCGGAGGCTCAATGGAATCTACGGATGCTGCGACACCGGCTTTGCCAGGCTTCTCCAATCTTAGCTGTGTGCCTACAGCGATGAATTTTCCAAGCACTATCATTGTGGAGGGATGGATGCCCACTGCTGCTAGGCCGGTATTCTTTGCTCTACCATATCTGAGTCTGAAACCACCTTGTACCTGTGGGAACGAAAAGATCGGTCTACCTCCCAGTACATCTTCCATGAACATGAATTCTCGTGCCTCTTCTGCTTCCGCGACAGGAGGTTTAATTTCCTTAAGCCAATTCCAATCCTCAATTCCTAAGTTGTCGATTATCTTCAACACTTTGTGGCTTCTGCCTATCAGGCCGTCATGGACAACTCTTAAGGCACCTCCTCTAACTCTGTTCGTTTCGACGCGAGGAACGTTTCTGAATGCTGTTACTTCGAATGGGTCTGTCTCGACACCGTTAACCTCGACAGGAAGTCGCATTATCGCGTTGAATAGTTCTTCATCAGAAACTTTGAATTGGAAGCGTGCAACTTCTCTTTCATAAACTCGAAGTTCTTCTACAAATCGTTTCGCTTCAAGTTCCGTAGCCCGATAGCGCCCTAGACCAAGTTGATGTCTCACGTAGTCAGCGATGACCAAAATCAGTGCCATGTCGGTACCGCCTGCCGATCGAATCGGACCTGCGAAGTATACGGCTAGATACTTTGATCCGTCCTGGTTCGATCGTATTCGGACCCGTGAAATTCCCTCTATTGGAGCGGCTGTCACACCTTCGTCAAGTATGGCTGAAGCAGTTCGCACAGCCTGTTCGGCAGCTTGTTCGCTGAGCAAACCATAGTTTCCGAGCGCTATCTCTTCAGCGATTTTCAGAGCGACTAATTCACGGGACATAAGCTGAGATAGCTCGCGAATTCTGACCGCGACGCCCGATGGACCTACCGCCTTCTCGACACGTTCTGCAACATCATAGGTTAGGAGAGATTCTGGCTCAAGAGACGGATCATAACCTTTCGACCTCGCTTCTTTCGCTAGGGAATAGACTTTATCAAATTCTTTTTTGAGACGCTGAAAATAGATCTCTTGATCCTTGAGTAGGCTTGTCTCCATGACCTCGCCCTGATCAACAAAATGCGCCGCGCAATTTAATATGCGAGGGGAGGGATTGGTAATTATTATGTCGGTTCTCAGCCAGCGGCTTGAGCATTTTGGGTCGGCTTGTTGCTCGCATAATAATCATCCGTAAATTTGCAGTAAATGTCAACAATTTCGCTTGAGGGGCTTGCTTCATACTCGCGCTTCAAACCGCAAGAGCCACACTGAACTAACGCAGGACCACTTCCTTGAGGAAGAACCACGCGAATTGCTTCGTCACCGCATGAAGGACAAGTGAAGACCGTGGGAAGCTTCTTCTTGACAACTTTGACTACTCTACGCCGTCGCCTTCCCACTTTTCATCCCCACCGATTGAGAAATGCGCTCATTCCCACCGTGTTATTTCAAGATTACAGCCGTTCAACGATCATACGGCTAACTTAATGGCCAGTTTCAAAGATAGAAACGTATACAAAACTGTATCCAATGGGCGGTTTGTTTGCCAGACTTATCAAACATCACAGAAGCTCACGAGTCACTACGCAACCTTACACAGGATCAAGTCACGAAACTCCTACTAGCTAATAGTCAACTAACATTAACGCAACTGGAGACGTTGTTAGCTGACTCAATTGCAACAGGCGAAGAGGTAAAGAGAACACGAAAGCGTTTCTACAGACCAATTGGTGCGAAAATCACACGTGGTTCTTACAATAGAACCCTAATTCAGGCTCAGAATAACGTAATTCGCTCGATTTACACGGTTCTGCTACTCGGATACTTGAGGCTTTTTGATACGGCTTCCCTTCAACCATTTGTAGAGCTCGCTGACACAATAGAAAGCTATGTCCAAGAAACGAAGGTTAGCAAAAGCAATCATGACTCAACAAGACATTTGGAAGATAGGTTGCGAGAATTCATATCCGCACTGGCCAAACGTCATAGCTTCAAAGATACCCTGTAACGCTTATGTGATATCACGTGATCTTCAAGACATTCAAGAATGAGAGGATCGAAGCGCTCTAGGCATCTCAGTAGAAAAAGTTGAGAAAACGCCGAATATATTGCATTTCGGCCTGTTTTACAACGTGATTTGTGACATCATCTTGACCTCAAAGTACATCACTCGAACATCACTGTGATATATTGAAGTATGTGTGATATCATGCTTAGGTCACTGCAGGAGGTCGTTAACAATGAGCTCGGCAATTAGCTTGTTGATAGGAAATCTTGTCCCTATGTTACTTCTTGCAGCGACCCTTGTCACAGCTTTCTTAGCACTTCGAGGATTCCGACAGAGCAGACAGGCTCTATCTGAGTCGGCGTCCCTAATCTCTGTGATCGTGAGCGCGCTCACATCGCGTATCGAAACGTCGGAAAATCTCATTATCCAATTACGATCAGATGTCGATTCAATTAACACCCGTCACACCGATTTCGAGAAGACTAACACATCTGTTCGAACAGAATACGTAAGCCTACTTGGCTACGTGCAGGAACTCTTGACCTACGACAAACGATTCGTTAGTGAGTTGACCGAACTGAAAACCCGTTTGGTAGCGCTTCCTCAAACACAGCGCAATCCTGCATCTAAACCTGGGTTTGTTTTGCGCGGCGAGAACATAATGGAGGCTCTAACGCCAACAGAACTTCAGGTCGTGAACATGCTAAAGCAGGAGGGCCCTAAGGCCGCACCTGAACTTGGAAAACGACTAAACAAATCAAGAGAGCATATGGCACGATTAATGAAAAAACTATACCTCGAAGGTTACGTCGACCGAGAATCTAACCATACACCTTTCCGGTACAGGCTCAGTGAGAAACTTCGATCCACACTTAAAATGGACGGCGAATCCGAATCTATCATGGCACCGTCGGAGAAGACCTGACTTTATACAACCAATGAGCTGATGACCCGGTTCTTTCTAGGGTACCTCTATCAGCCAAGCGCGACAGATATGTTGACACTGCACCGAGGCTAAAATCATCACCCCAGGCCTCTCGATAAGCCTTCCAAATATCACGTGAATCAAAACTCGTATCCATGTGAGTTGTGTTAATCACATCAAGTAACCGATTCATCTTCGTCTCTTGCCCTTCAGGGATTACCGCGGTCGGTTCGTGACCTGCCACAATCTCCGCATATTCGATCAAGCGCCGAACTTTATCGGTGGTCAATTCTCCTTCTATAGCGATGCTGTGTTTCACACCGCCACGATCGAAGAATTCCAGCTTGATCTTCTTTTTCAAGGCGCTCAACACAAAATGTTAGTCAACATGCTATAAGTTAAGCTGTTGTGTTGACAAAATATTACCATGATTTATAGTGGAAAAAACAAGCTTACAGTGGAAATAGAGGGGTAATCTTGCTAGTTAACAGAGGTCAACATATGAAATCTCGTCGGTATGAGAACCCTAACCCCTACGTTTCAAGTGGACCTGCGTATATGATTCTGATTGTGACAGATCATCAGTCAACTCTCATGGAATAGCTTTGTCGTGACTATGACTGAAATAAGAGTAAACTATACAACAGATTCGACATTGAATGCTATAAATAAACCGGACTAATACATTCAATGAGCTTCTTCTAAAAAATTAAATAAAACTGTTAGATGTGCTTAACCTTTCTCTAGTGGAAGAACAGGGGTCTGGGGGTTACTTTCTCAATGCAACACACTAACAACAACATTTTTTCAAACCTCCCAACTTAATTCACATTGAGGTCATTTCGTTCAGCTTGTTCATTTTCTTGTACAAGAATGGTTAGCTAGCTTTCACAAGCAATAGCGCATTTACCATTGGAGACCTAGCCTTGTCAACCACTGATGTTCTTGAAAGTATATTCGACAAGTATCTCTCGACCGCAAAAATTTTTGCACAACGCGATGTTCTACGACACGATTACATCCCGAGCCATTTGCCCCACAGGGATGAACACATTCAACGTCTTGCCGGAATACTTGCTCCTGCTCTTCATCAATCTAAGATTTCTAATGTGTTCGTATACGGAAAAACTGGCACGGGTAAAACGATTGTCACCAAGTTTGTTCTTGATAAACTTCAGAAGAAAGCCCAGGAGATTGGTGCGCCTGTGAAGATAACCTACATAAATTGTAGGTTAGCTGGAACTAATTATAGAGTACTGGCTGAGATTTGTCGAGCTATTGGAGTTGAAGTTCCATTCACGGGCATAGCGGTAGGTGAATTGTTGGATAGATTCTCGAGTGGGATTAGTGCTGATAGGACCGCTTTTTTGGTAGCGCTCGACGAAATTGACGCTCTGATCAAGCATAGCGCTGACGATTCTCTCCTATATGAGCTAACAAGGATTAACGAGAATTTGAACTCGTCATGGATCAGTGTGGTTGGAATCTCTAACGATCTACACTTCAAGGAATTCTTGGATCCTCGTGTCCTAAGTTCCCTGAGTGAGGAAGAGGTCGTATTCCGGCCATACCTTGCCGATGAGCTATTTGATATTCTGATGGAGAGAGCGAAAGTAGCCTTTCAGGAAGGAGCGCTTGACGAGAATTCAATTCGTCTATGTGCTGCCCTAGCGGCTGGCGAGCATGGAGATGCACGACGGGCACTAGATCTGTTGAGAGTGGCTGGCGAGCTATCTGAACGCGAAAGGGCATCTCATGTTCAGGAAACACACGTGCGAGAGGCACAGCAGAAAATCGAACACGACAGGGTTTCGGAAGTGCTCAAGTCCCTGCCTGCCCACTCAAAAATACTCTTAGTTGGTGCGTACCTTTTGAGTAATCACTTGCCTGGGGGGGCGATTACTGGGGATGTGTACGAAGTATACCATGAACTCTGCGCCACTAGCGATCTAGAACCGTTGACTCAACGACGAGTAAGCGGACTGATTAACGAATTGGATGTGATGGGCATTCTGAACGCCAGAGTTGTTAGTTTCGGGAGATATGGTAGAACAAAGAAGATCAGAGTTGGCGTCTCCCAACGGGTGATTGCTGAGACTTACGCCGAAGACAATCTAGCTGGCAGACTGTTTGGCTACGTTCCGAAATCGTTACAGAAAAACCGTACCTAAAGTTTCAGTCATAGGAGTGGACGACGGGGCGTTCGTTCCACACAACCGAACGGGACAGCGCACAATCTTAGTGGCCGCTCTTTTCACCAATCTAAGTATGCGTGCTATCAGAATTGGGACAATAACAGTCGACGGGATCGATGCCACGTCAGCCCTCAATTCTATGCTTAAGAACTTACGATTCGACGTTGTATTACTTTCCGGAATCTCTTTTGGCGGTTTCAACCTCATCAACCTTAGCAGACTCGCCAAAGAATTAGGTAAACCCGTGATTGCTATTAGCGGAAAGAAACCTGAAAATGAATCTGTCAGGCGGGCGTTAAGAGCTCATTTTGAAGATTGGAAGGATCGAATGAAAATTGTTCGTGCAGCCGGAAGAATTCATTCAATAAAACCTCTAAGAGAGGAACCGACATTGTTCTTTGAAGTCAAAGGGGCAAAGCCCGCTTTCGCTAGACGCATTATTCGTTCGTACGCCGTAATATCCAGGTTACCAGAACCCATTCGGGTCGCAGGAATATTGGCGAAAGGACTCAGCTAATTCACAATCATGTTGTTAGGCTTCCATAAAGTCGATTGGATAGACTTGAAGCGTTCGTAGATTAACAACTGTTAGGATACCGGGTGTCGGTACAAGCCCGGCCCTTCTCTGATAATCAGTCTGAGCCTGCCATGCGCCCGAGTTAACAATCTGAGTCCCACGATAGGTTTCGTATTTGACAACATGTATGTGTCCGGAATGAAAGATATCTGGAACGTTCTCAATGACTAAATGATCTGCTTTCTCAGGAGCTATGGAAGTTCTTTTTCCATACTCCGGCGCTAGATGACGACATTGAAGTTGCAGTCTCATCGCTTTCTCAGGCTGAGTAAAGTCCATACTGGGTACTCCGGCAATCATGTCATCCAAGCTTCGACCATGATGGAGAAGAAGTCTTACTCCGTGAAGAGTAACTTCTGCTGGATTTCCGACGCTAATCAATTCTCTTGCCTCGTACAGTGGTTCCCCAAAATCTTTCGGTATAGGTGGCTGAGGTAATGCCTGTCTGACCGCGTCATGGTTTCCGGGTAGAATAATCGTTTCAATATGATCAGGGATCATTCGAATGTACTTCGCAGCTTCCCGGTATTGCTCATATAGATCTACTATAGCCAACTCTTGTTCTTGACGTGGATATATTCCAATTCCGTCAACTATGTCTCCACAAATTACCACATACTTGGTCCGCTCGGCAACTGACCTCTGTTGAGGATTTCCGATCTTCAGATTAAGCCAATCAAAGACTCTAGTGAGCTGTTCGCTTAGAAATTTCTTACTTCCAACATGAAGATCCGAAAGGAGTACAGCCCAGACCTCTTCATCTGCTAAGTGCGGGCGGTGGTCAGGAATGTCTGGAAGAAGAAGGTGCTTCGCTACAATCAGGTCTCCCTTCGCTCTAACACCATTGACACAAACGACTTGATCAAGCGGAAGTTTCTGAGCCAGCTCATATGTTGCATGCTCTTCAGGTGTAACAAGCACCGTGACGGTATCGTCTAAATCTTCGAGTTGAAGAAACAACTTAGCCTGCCGTTCACGTTTCTCCGTTACCATAGCAAGAAATTTCACTTTCGCATTTTGAGGAGATTTAAGCGCTGATGAGATCGATGTCGCATCTCTAGTATCGGGTCGATCACGTAGAGCCGAGGTTAATTTGTTGAAACGGTCTTTGAAATACAAGGAAAAATCTTCGATACTGCCTCCAGTACCTATCTCCTTTGAAGGATCTCTAACAACTTCAACTCTTGACGAAATTTGTTTTGATGGAATTAGAGATGCCATAGATTGCGTTGGAGGTGTAACGGGTATTAGTTCTAACAATGACGATTTCGTGAGAATTCGCGCCTCACCATGACGTTCACCTATTTTGATCAACACGCTCTTGGCGACCGTGGATGCTTCAGCCTCATCCATAGTCTTTAGATAATCGAAGGCTGTTCGATCAAGTTGATATCCTGCTGAAGCGAGTTCCTGGATGAAACGCCGAAGATGTTCCGTCAGAGTGACCAGCCTTGGACGAACTCTGAATACAAATAACAACACATGAACCTGTCGATCAGTCCATTGGTCACCGGTACGTCGCTGAGAGTATATACGGGACTGGATTATGACAGGATCTAACAAGAAAAGACATACGAAAGATCCAACGAAGTGGTAGAACCAAGATGCTAAAGATCTACGATTCGTTTTCTCGACAAAAAAAACCGTTCAAGTCATCAACTGGAATCGTAAAGATGTTCGTTTGTGGACCAACTGTGTACGATTATGTTCATCTTGGTCATGCTCGGACATATGTGGCCTTTGACATAATCACCAGGTATCTAACCTTCCTAGGTTTCAGCTTGCAATACATTATGAACATCACGGATGTCGCAGACAAGATTACAGATCGTGCAAAGCAAGTTGGAAAAGATCCAATCGAATTCGCTCGAGAATTTGAACGAGCTTTCATAGAGGACATGCTGGCACTTGGAATAACAAACGTTCAAGGTTACATTCGTGCGTCAGAACATATCCCGCAGATGATATCTCAAGTATCTGGTTTAATTGAACGAGGGGTTGCATATGAAACGAATACAGGAGTCTACTTTGAGGTTAACAAGTTTCCAGGATTCGGTACTCTCTCTGGATTAAATCGAGAAGAATTATCGCTTAGGCGACTTGAACTGTGTTCTTCAAAAAAGAATCCTGAAGATTTCTCGGTCTGGCGTAAAAATGAATCACTACCTGGATGGAACTCGCCCTGGGGTTTCGGACGACCAGGATGGCATATAGAGGATACCGCTATTTCCATGTCTATTCTAGGCGACACATATGATATCCATGGAGGAGCTTCAGAACTGATATTCCCCCACCATGAAGCTGAGATTGCCCAGGCAGAGGCATTAACGGGCAAGACTCCCTTTGTACGATTCTGGTTGCATACCGGACTCTTGAACTTGAAAGGAAGAAAAATGAGTAAGTCGCTCGGCAACGTTATCCGCATCCGAGATGCTCTCAATCAATACTCTGCTCAAGATTTGCGATTTTACTTCGCATCTTATCATTATAGAGCACCAATCGTGATGTCGAAGTCCCATTTAACAGGAGCGATTGCGAAACGAAAATCGATGATAAAGAAATTCGCTGCTTTTTCTAACATGAGTATCGACGAAAAATCTGATAATGACAACTTGATCAGAATTGTGAGGAGAGCCGAACATGACTTCAGAAAGCATATGGACAACGATTTCGATACTTTCCGCGCATTAACGGTAGTAGTGAAACTGAGTGAAGACTTATCGCATTTCGCAAAACACGGTGAGAGGATAAGTACAAAATCGAAAAAAGAAGCTGAGAACGTATTCAGAATGATGGTTAATGTTTTTGGGATTATGACCTAGTATAACCAAGCTTGAATCGGTGTTTTCGCTTGCTTCAACGCGAAGCTGTACGCCTGCGGTGCAGTATCAAAATAATACCATTCATCGTTTCCGCCTGCAATATATTTCCTTAATTTCTTATTCCAAATCCTATCGCAAATGTTTACGCAGTAACTTCCCCTATAATAGCCAATGAATACGAAACCTCCTCCTGCATGATTCCTCAACTTACCACAAATTCTGATGCCCTCATCTTCATCCAAAGCGTCCATGAAATCATACAAATCTTTACGATTCACAATTGTTCGTTCTGAATATTGATATGAAACCTTGGGACGATGCTTAGGTCTCTTGCTCATGTGTCGCGTCGTCTCGATTTTTGAGTTCATAACTGCATTGCTGCCATAAAGAGGTTTGAGATAGACTAAAAGAGATCGAACTGATTCATATCGATTTTTTCATCGGCTCAATTTCTCTTACCTCTTTTGGAGGGAATTCTTGTCTTCGAACTTTGTCTACCAGTATATTCAGTTGATCTTTGGCCCGTCTGGCTATCTTCTCAGTTAGATATCGTTTCTCTATCGCGTCTGCAAATTCATTTTCGTCAAGAATTAGAAATTCGTTTTCTGCAGAAATCCAAAGATCCAGATAAAGATCTGTAAGCTTGACTGTTCGTGATTGATCTGCGAGCAATTTGGGAACTGGTTGGATAATATCACAGTAATAGCCCAACCATTTTCCGGACAAATCATAAAATTTTCCGACATCGTACCAGCGATTCCTGAAAATGAACCAGATAGCCAAATAACCGTTGTCCGCGATGATCTTTCCGAAAGCAGAAGTGCGTTTCGAGGTAGTAAGTCGACTTTCAATTGTAAGCATACCGGGTGTTTCGCCGCGAAGCAGTCCTGGATATTCACGAACCGTATCTGGTAGTCTGTGATACACTATGATGATTCTTCTAGGTAAATCATCATTTTTAGGATTTCGCACCAAACGAATCGGGTCCTGGAAAATTGTGTCAAATATGGATAAGTAGAGGAAATGAGTGGCAACTTTTGAATCGTACGGTCAGAACCAGCCAGTCTTAGGTCTTTCGAGGGAAATGATCCAAGGTTATATTTGCCGATCTTGATGTGTTGGACGGAATCATAAGCGCTCGGGCGACGATTCATGGCCACAAAAGAGAAGGATGTTTTTTATCTAAAATTACAGTGGATCTCATCCAAGGACGAGTTGGAACGATCAAAATTAGCAGCTAAAATAAAACAGACGCTCTCAGAGCAGAAGTAGGAATCCGCTAAGATTCTGGTCTAGATAAATAGGTCCGACCCATTTTGTCTGTCAACCAGCGCCCCAGCGGCGTAACGGCGCTTGTAATTCTTGAAATTACTTTAGGGGTACTACTCTTCACCGGATTTATGTTCGCATTCTTTCCGACACTCACTGCGAGTCACTTCCATTTCAGACCCGTTGCTGGAGCGGTTCTTTTGGCAACAGTAGATTTCATCTTGGCCTATTGCTTGTGGAATGGTAAGCGTTGGGCTTGGACTACGGCAATGATTTTCGTGATTGTTGGAATCATCTTCTCCGGGTTTATGCTCTTCATCAGACCTGCCCTGGGAGGGATGACATCGCTAATTATAGAAATTCTGATTCTGTATTATCTGATGCAACCAAAAGTACAAAGGCACTTCGGAAGAAGCAAACAGCTACAGAAGCAACAAGCATAGAACAATGGAAGCTCACAATTGTCAGAAGACCAAGTATCACTCCACTCGATAAATGATGCGAGACAAAGAATTGCCAGCGTCATTTACAGAACGCCTCTATATCTTTCGCCACGTCTCAGCAAGCGAACCCATACCAATGTGCATCTTAAGCTAGAATCATACCAACCAACGCGAGTGTTTAAAATCCGTGGGGCAGCTAACAAAATTCTCAAACTTACCCCAGCGGAACGAGAACGCGGACTTGTAGCCGCTTCATCCGGGAATCATGGATTATCCGTGTCATATGTAGCGAAGCTAGTAGGTGTTTCAGCTACCATCGTAGTGCCAACAAATGCGGTTGAAGAAAAAGTTGACATAATTGAGGAATACGAGGCACGTGTAGTCAAACACGGACTATATCATGATGAACGATTGAGCAAAGCGCTTGAGATTCAGAAGGCGACTGGAGCAACGCTCGTTCATCCGTTTGATGACCCGGATGTAATCGCGGGACAGGGCACGATAGGTCTTGAGATTTACGATGATATGCCAAACGTTGACACGGTTGTAGTACCGATTGGTGGAGGAGGATTAATCTCAGGAGTTTCAACAGCCATCAAAAGCCTCAATTCCTCCGTTAAAATTATCGGAGTAGAACCTGAAAAAGCATCATCAATGTATCAATCA
>Ga0074044_10003310_pt1 | contig 13767 bp, 9 predicted proteins | sample BogForMeECP23OM1_FD_94443 | JGI IMG/M metagenome (GOLD analysis project Ga0074044, IMG submission 94443) | Bog forest soil microbial communities from Calvert Island, British Columbia, Canada - Bog Forest MetaG ECP23OM1 | ecosystem: Environmental > Terrestrial > Soil > Wetlands ... | reverse complement strand
TACACGTTGGTTGCTTCAGTTGACGAAGCTTCGTATTCCGTATTTTCTTTGAGTTCGGTCAAAGCACCTGGCGTACCAACCGTAAGCTGTTTACCAGTAATGGTGGCGTTGACCATCTTTTCTCCGGTAAGCGTTTCTTTCTTGACCTTGGCGTTTGCGACCGCTTCGTTTTTGAGCTTGCCTTCGGAAACAGCTTCGTTTTCGATGGATTCTTTTTTGATCAGCGAATCCCATACTTGGTTAGTTGTTCCCACCGTAGCGACTTCGGCCAATTGGGTAAAGATTGCTCCTGCGTTGGTCGTTCCTTTTGTTACAGACACAACCGCATTGAGCAATTCTTCGGTTGTGTTGGCGTCGGTGGTGCGTTTGAGTTCGATTACTTCGGTACCGGCTGCACCAACTTTGACGACTTCGTAGATACCGTTTTCTTTCAACGCACTCTGCGACTTGAAAAGAATGCGCTGACCGACAACCGCTTCTGTACCGTCCGGTTTGAATGCTTCTTTTCCGGTCGATGTAAAAACTCCGGCTGTTTCCGAACCTACGACTTCCGCAGTCGTCACGTAAGCAACAGGAACCTTCCATGCAATAGCTAGCGAAGCTGCTTTGACACCGCGCGCTTTGATCTGTTCTGAGGTCAGTTTTTCTTTTTCTAGGCGGTTGGGGGCAAGGCTTTCTTTTTTGACCTGTCCAGATTCAATCGATTCGAGCCCATACTTGGCTGTTGTGATCGTTTCTTTTTTGATTTGGGCTGTGACGATACCTTCATTTTCGATTCTGTTACCTTTGATACTTTCCGGTTTGATCTGTTCGGATGTCAATGATTCGTTAGGGATTTCGAATTCAGAGCCAACAAGTTTCAGCGGAGCTTTAGCTGTTGAACGCAGTTTCGTAAGTTCTTCTGTCAATATCGCTTCTACGAATTTCACAAGGGCTTCTTCGGCAGCATTAAGATCATTCTTACTTACCGGAGTCGTTTCTGATTCGCTTCGATTTTTCCAGGGCCATGGGGAGAAGATTTTAGCCATTGGGGTATAGTTCTGGTGAAGGGTAAATGTTAGTTTCTGGGAAAGTTGGAGCCGTGCGCGGAGTTACTATCACTTCTTCTACGGGTTCTTCCACTGCTCTAGGTTCAACGTATCCACTTATTACTCGTCCGAGACGTAGGTTTCTTACCTCTATGCTGTAAGGAAGATTGGTGCCGTTGGTAAGAGAGAACGGTGAGCCTTCTCCAACACGTCTTTCGAATTCGATTCGGATCACACGCGTATAGATCATCATGTTCAGTGTATTCGTGAAGTTGATCTCGACTGTATTCCAGGGGTTGGGTCGCTGTGTAGCATGACCAATGCTACGGTGGGAGACGGCTAGCTCAGAAGCCACGTAGGTGACCGGGATGAACCGACGTTCGGGGTAGGCATCGAGCACGTCGTAGGCAACGGCGATGTTGTAGGGTTTGTTTGAGGCTTCGAAAACGAGGTAGTTGACCGCCTCAACACTGCCCAGGTCGATCTCCAAGTAGTCGGTTCCTACAGATAGCTCTTTAGAGGCCCAGTAGGGGGTCTGCTGGCTCGCTGTACGGTCGCGGAGGGTAGGACGTAGGAAGACCTTCCCAAAGGCCGCAGGAGCCAATCCATGCTGCTTTTCTTCCTCTTCTACGAGTTCGACATATTCGGTGTTGTAGCCGCCTTCGATCATGTTGGGTCCACCGAACGTCAGAGCTTCAGGTGGATTGACCGGAGCGTAAGTAGCGGACAGCGGGAGGAGATAGGCCGTCGGGTTAAGCGCCGCGTTGAACTTGCCGAGGAAAGGAAAGAGCGCTGCTTGCTCAGGCGAGAACGAGCCTTCGTGTTCGTCGGCGTATTTGGGCAGCACTTCAAGCCAGTTGCTCGATCCGTAGTCGGGATTTTCGAGGGCTGCTCCCGTATACGCCGTGGCATTCCAAATGTCATGGAAGCCCTCGTAGTAGGAAGTTTCTCCGTTCTTCAGTTTGGGTAACTCCTTCTCCTTACCTGCCTCAATCCAGTGAGTGGCGTCAACTGGAGGCCATTGCACGGCGTTGCGTCCCGTGACGAAGCGAAGTACTTCGGTGAATTCAGAATCGGCTGCCGTGGTCGTGGGGATCTGTCGTTTGGTAATACCCGGAGACTTGCCTGTCGATACGATGGTGGTCATCGGCTTGATGTTGTCTACAGCGAACTGTGCGTAGTACCAGTCTTCAGGAGGGATAGTGGCCACAGTACCATCGGCTGCCACACCGGCCTGCGTCTGCTCTATCTGTACATCGATCACTCCTTCTTCGAGGCCAGTCAAGGAGTTGGCTGTGATAAGGACGGGCGGTACAGGACGGTCAGCTAGCGTGCCGATGAATTCCACTTCGATAGGGTTGCCTGGTAAGGGTCCACCACGTACAGCTAGGTTAGGGCCGACCCGTGGCAGAGCTTCAAGCGCTACACGTACTTCATTGAAGGTAGCGTTGTAGGGCAGGGCAGACGTGCTGGTGTTTTCGTTGTCGTAGTTCTCTGACGTTTCGCCTTCTCCAATAGGGAAAGCCAGTTTGAAAGAGCCCGTCATCGGCGTGCCCAGGATGCTAATGACCTGGACGGCATTGCGCGGGAGTTCCTGTCGTGGCAGGAGGATGATCTCTTCAGTAGAGTCGGTCGCTCCTAGCTTTTCGAGTTCGAGTGGGTCGTCTGAGTATGCATCGAACAGAGCCCGGTAGTTCTCAATGACTTCAACTGTTCGGTTAAGCCCGGACGTAGCAGCGAGTGTGATGCCAAGCAGCGTGCCACCAGCTTGGACGGCCTTGAGGTAGTTGATGGCTCGGTTCTGGTAGCTGCGATCTGATTCAACGATTTTTGCCCACTGTTCGTTGGTGAGTAGTCCTTCGGTATTCTCTTCGTATGACTCGCTAGCTAGACGAGCGAAGGAGAATGGATTGGCGTAGAGTTCATCGAGTTCGGTGGTCTGCAAACCATTCTCTTCGATGGCAAGACGTGCGCGAAGATAATTCTGTCGCAGACCACCGATGCCAGATGGCCCCAGGAGTGCATAGAGCAACGCAACAAGGTTCGATTCGAGCGAGCGGTTGTACAGCGTTTCTGGGAAGGCTTCCAGATAGCTGCGTGGACCCTGCGGACCACCTAACGGCTCGATAAAGAACTGCTGATTGATGACGCCCGTGATGTCGGGCGGCGTGATCGTGTTAGTGGGTGTAGGTTCAGGCATGCGCTTTCTGCCATACGTTCTGTGCTCGCGCGTGGATGATGAGCCCTGGTACTGTGTCGCCTTCTACCGTTTCTTCGGCCAAGGATGGCAACTCGTCATCGCGCAGGAAGAAGTCGGTGGTGTACACATATTCTCCACCGTTGATGGGTTCCTCTTCGCTATAGAGAACTGTTGGCAGACTACGCTTACCCGTCGCTCCGAATTTCACGCGGAAGGATCGAATCGGACTGGTGACGCTGGCATTAACGATGCGGTTATCCTCTATCACGTTGATAAGCACGCTACCTTTCCAAGCTTCATAAAGCATTTCTTCAAGCTGGCGTGCTGTTACCGTAGCAATCTCTGCCTCGACGCTTTCTGCATTGACGAATAGCGAGAATCTACCGCTGGTTGGCTGACCCACGATGTAGATCGCTTGTTCCTCATCAGTAGAGGTGTTACCCCACTCAAGGCGTTCACTTGTGAGGCCGCGTAGTAATTCGCCGCCTTCATTTGTCTCGTAGACGGCCACGGTGTTATCGAATTTATCATTCGTCCATCGCACATTTTCCACACCCTGCACGTTATGGATAACCTGGAGTAGATCGGAGAGGCGTACTATCGTACCGAAGTACTGATTGGTTAAGAAGTTCTGCACCGCTTCGCGGATGGCGTTGTTTACCGATGTCTGTGTTATGTTAGCTGCGTACACAATCGTGACTGCTAGCTTGAAGAAGCGTTTACGCGCCTTGTGCGCCAGGGTGTCAGTGGTGATCTGTCGGTTGCCTTCGTATGCTGTTTGAAGATCAGCAATGTTCGCATCGTAGCTGTAGTTTTCGACCGTGACAAGGGCTGGTGAGTCGGGGAAAGCTTCGGCTGTTGCCACCAGTTCACTAAAGATCTTGCCGGTGTATTCAGGCTCTTCGTTTTCGGTTGTCGGTTCACCTTCATTAGGACCGCCCAAGTCACCGCCTACGGTGTGCGACCACTCAATACCATCGCGTGCTCGCGTGGTCCCTGCGTATGGGCCAGTGTCCTTGATGAGCCAGTAGTGGGTGCCAAGGTAGTAGCGGTTGCCTTCAATCAAGAACTGTTCTGGAATGCTGAGTACTGGCTGCTGGAAGAGGGGTGTAGCAATGTTGCCTTCCTGTGGACGCGTCGTCGGCTCACCAGCGCGACGGTAGTTCTCATAGTAGTACTTGTTTGCCGGTTCATCTATGAAACTCTGTGCGGTCGCCGTGAGAGGTACAGCAAAGACGGTAGACGTTGCCTGTTCATTGACGCCATCGATGAAGACATCCACGCAGTTGGTCACATTGTGTTCTACGTTGTTGCGTGAAGATGTTGAGGTGTAAGCGTATTCCAAGAGCACGATGCTTTCTGGAGCAAGCGCCGTGATGGCTTCTGGTTCTGATCCTCGGTAGACGTTCAGGAAACTGACGTTCGGCTGTGTCTCGGCTTCAACATTGGTTTCAGGGTTGAGCCCCTGCTGTGCTAGGAGCGCACGAAGCGTGTCGCCCTGGAGCTTAGCCGGGAATCGGAAATCGAAGTCCACTTCTTCGCGGAAGAAGTATTTGCTGATGCCTGAATTAGTGTTAGACACGAACACGGCGAGTTCGGGATAGACGCTCTTGATGTACGGATTCTCCGAGAGAGCCGTCGTCCATTCAGTGCTGTAGGAGCCCGTTTGCCTTTCTCCAATGATGGCCCAGCCATCTGTGACGGTGCGCGGGCTTTTTGTGAGGCTCCTTTTACCAGTCCCGATGACGATTTCTCCGGTAAGCGGTTTGTATTCGTGGACTGTCGAGGAGATTACTTCTCCCTCGTTGTCGTAGATCGTGATCGCTTCGTTTGCTTCGATGCCAGCCACTTTCTGGATGAGGTAGAAAGTAGAGCTACCCTCTTCGATGGAGCCGTTAACAGTAAAGCGTGTGGGCGTACCGGGATACCCTTCGACTGGTTCAGAGTCGGGCTTTTCAGGTACCTGAACATATTCTTTGAATCGAGAGACAGGACCGATAGCCACAGCCTTGGTGCTGAACTTGGTGGCAACAGCAAGCGCGAGGAACTGGTCTTCAGTACCCGACACGTTGCGGAAGACTGTATTCTGAAAGCGGACCTTGAGCGAGTTGTCATCCTCTTGATCTTGTCCGTTGGTGAGGGCGAGCGGGTTGGTAACGCTGGTGATGCCTAGCACTGGACCGAGGGCGGCTGACCCGAGGATGGTGATAGAATTGGCCGGAACATTGCCAATGGCTCCCGACGTGACACATTTGATCGGCACTAGGCTGGTTTCGAGCGAGCCCGCTGGCAAGGTGACGGCTGAAGTGGTAGCGAATTCTGCTGCACCTTCGGACAAGATAACGGATGCCTTAAGAATGGTACCCGCAGGAATTAAGATGTTGTAATTTGCCGGGGTGTTACGCGTGAAGATCACGTAGCCTGTTGCAGCCGTAGCCTGCTGTCGGTTGAAGCCGAAGATATTCAGGAAGTTGGTAAGGTTGGCTCCATACTTGGAATCGACGTTAAGTGCCTGTTGAAGGCCGATAAGATCAACTTGGCTTTCAGACTCAGCAAGAGCTACTGTGTCGATAATCAAGCGCTCGGGCGTGCCGACTTCAGCGGAGATCGACGGCTTGAGAAGCCGTAGTTGGATCACCATCTGTTCTGCAAGTTCTGCTTGTGTGGCTACAGTCATTCTGTGGTTTCTGGGATTGGGACGGAGACGGTGATGACTTCATTACCGATTTCAAGTTCGAGACGAGCCTGGAGAGTGTCTTCGATCTGGGTGAATTGGATGCCTTTAACGGCGACTAAGATCTCATTCGGAGTGAGTGTGGTTTTGCCGAAGCGCGTGGCATCAGACTGGTTACGGGCCACCTGCTGCGCTTGGTAGTTGCGACAGATGCGCTGTAGCTCCGCAGAGATCAGCGTGGCCGCATGTTGGAAGTTGGTGCTGCCGAGGATTTCTTCAGCCCCCGGTTCGAGTAGGTTTTCGATTAGTGTCGAACCAAAGGTAGGATGAAGTTCCTCGTAGCCCAGCGGGGTCAGTATTGCGCAGATGAGATCCTGCTGGAGCTTGGCAGCACCAACCACGGTGCCGAAAGAGGTACCGCTGAGAACAAGGTCGCCGTCTTCTAGTTGGAGTGAAAAGCTCATTCGTTTATTACCTTCGAGAGATCGGCTAGTACGTAGAGCTTACCTTTGATATTGAGAAGTACGCGGCCCGAACCAGAACTGATAACAACATCCCCCGGTTCAGCTTGGATGACGTTGATTCGAGGCTTGAGGCTAACCATCAATGTCAAGTCAGCAAAGTCTTTCTGGATTACCATTCTTCTTCCGTCGCTTCCTGTTCCTCCCATATTGAATCAAGGAAGAACGATCCTTTCTCTTCGCGGAGTAACCAAACCTCACCCACCATTGGCCAACGGAAAAGCGGAGTGAAGCTGTAAGCATTAACTGGCACCACCTCACCTCGCTGAATCTTAGCTTCGATGGTACGTGTCGCAGGATCACACGTGAGGATACGACAGCCTCGCTTGATGACTCCTTGGTTGATATGGTCACGCAGCATGAGCCTTACCTCCCTGATCGATTTTCACTCTAGGCGGGATCGCCTTCTGCTTGGTGGGTTCTTTGGATACCTGACCCTTCAATGGCTCGATGAGAGCAGCCACCATGTTTTCAGGAAGCTGGGCAACTGCTTCAGCGTTCCATGGCGTTTTATAGATCGATGGAGCCAGAAGCTCGGCGTTGGTGCGGAAACCATCTTCCAAATCCCATGTATGGGTGACACTTTCGACGTACATTTTGATGCCGTGTTCGGGGAAGCCGACCTTGCCGCCAGGGAATAGCTCGGGCATGAAACAGAAGAGGAATGTCGTTTTGAACTGACGTGCCCAGGCGAGGAGAAACTGCTGGTAGGAGAGCAGCGTCTCGAAAAGCGAGGAGTAGACTGTTGGTGCCTCATACTTAAGCGGACGAGCACCATAGCGCTGGAGGAATGCGATGGCTTCTTCTTTTTCGCTCTGTGCATTCTTGGAACCGGGTTCACGTCCTGTGATTTCGCTTTTGTTTTTTTTGAACAGGATTCCAGGCGTGAAAGCTTCAAAGATTGTCATGACCCCGGCGTTCACCTCATTGATAAGCGGTACGTCAGCAGGCCATGTCGTATTTCCGATAGCAAACGCGTGCGTGACAAGCGTTTGATCGTTGAGTTCGATTTCGCCCGATAGGATCTCGATGTTCTTGATTTCCCAGTAGACTTCGCGATGTCCGAATTCTCCGAAGTAGTCCGGGTAGAAGGCATAGAAATCACCGTTGGGTAGCGACTGGAAGCTGCGGAGAGATGCTTCGCACACCTGTTGTACCATGTTCATCACGGGCATGGAATTCATAAGGGATGACTGCCCGCCCAGGACGTACGCTGCCTCTCGTTCTTCGACGCTAGGGAATTGGATATTGGATAGGAAAGATGCTGCTGTTGCTGTGCCGGAGATGTTCGCGCTTTCGGATCCTGCACCAGCGGTGGTTTCTTGGGAGGCACCTGTGAGTTCAACGCTGGCTTCCTTTTCAAGTCCAGGCGGATGACGCTGAGTGAATAAGGAAATTTCACCATCGGGTGCTGTCAGTAGGCGCGCGCCTTTGTTGTTTTCTGCGTTGTCTGGGTGACCGGCTGTTGAGGCAGCAAAGTACTTTTCTCCCTTACCGACTTTCATAAACACGTGATCGGAGTTCGCGTAGATAGTGATGCGTCCCTTCGGATCAGGACCAGCTTCACCCCACGTCATGTATTCGGTACTGCCCATTGGAGACACTTTGTACCCCGCCAGAGACAACACGGCAGTGACAGCACCGGAACAATCGTAACCAGGACCGAGAGGAGCGCCTTCGTCTTCACCGTTACCCATCGATGGTTCACCGGCCTTGGTATGACCACCATCCCAGACATAGGGGTAGTGTTTGGCTGCGATTTTCTCTGCCGCATCTTCGAGAGCTTCGGCGTGCGTCTCCTTTTTGGTCGGCTTACCACTCTTGTCAGTGGATCCGCGTTGCTGTTCTTCTGGTTCTTCTCCCAATTCACCTTTGACAAGATTTTTGTTGCCAGCACTTGTACCCCCTTTGCTTTGGGTTTCGGGTTTTGCATACTGAGAAATCCATCGCTTCACCTCTGGAAGTGTTTCAGCGAATTTGGGGTAGCCTTCACTGCCCTGAACTTCCTTAGCCCATTCCTCCCATTCGCTTTCGGGCGGCGTCTTGGGACGCTTTACCTTCGCGGCCTGACAGAAAACTGCTGTAGCAACGCCAATGTCTTTAGCTTGTTTCAGGGTGTAACTGCTAGAGCTAGCGAATGAGTAGGGTGTAGAGTTACCTTTCGCTTGGTCTTTGACGGATCCAAAATTCCATTGGAACCATCCAATACTCAGTTCTGCGCCTTCTTCCCATTTGTTGGGGTTGAAAGAACACTCATTGAGTGATGTGTTAATGACGAAGGCGGGAGGTACGTTGTTTTCTTCAGCTATCGCGGCCATGATTGGAACAACATTCTTTTCTCCTTTTGGTTCTCCTAGTTCATGAATGGATCCCATACCTCCTGATCCCTGCGAAGCGGGTCCAATCAGTGCCGTCCAAAAGGCTTCGAGATCTTCCTTGGCTGCCTTATGTCCTGCGTTTTCAAAATTGGCCCACAGTGCTGAGATTAGTTTCGGTACGCTGGCTGGCATGGCCTCAACATAGATGTTGTTGTCCCTCCAGTCGGCAATGTAGTAGAGTAGCGCCCACACAATCTTCGAGAAAGATCCATCATTGCTTGCTTTCGCACCCGCTTCTTCAGAGAACGGAATTGCTTTGGGTGAGATCTTTTTAGTACCTTCGCCGCCCGCCAATTGAGTGTTGAGTTCAATAGCCTTAGCTGCTTCAAGCTGTGCGGTCTTTTTCTTCTGGAATTCTTCTTGTGTGAGCTTGGGCTGGCCGTTTGACTTCTTTTCTTTGAGTTCCTTTTCCCACTTTTTCGTTTCATTCATTTCGAGCGCGCTTTCAACGAGGCCACCCTGGTTGGGACCGATGACTCCGTTAGCCGTCAGGTTCCAGCCGAAGTGTTTGAAGAATTCGAGTGTATACTGCTGGGCCATCTGGAAGTAGGTGAACATGAGCTTCTTAAGTGTACATGTCGCTTTCAGCGTAACGATACCGGGGAACAATTGAAGGTATGGAGTTGAATCGAGGTAGCCCGTGAATACCTGGACATGGAGTCCAGGGAAACGCTCCATGAAAATCACTATCGGGTCCATGGGATGGAACGCTGCGTATTTTCCAGGCGAGGCGGTGAAGATCTTTTCCGGGTTACGTAGACGAATTTCTGCCGATGATGCCTGATTAAGAAGACGCTTCACTTCCCCGCCGACACAGTATTCGGTCAGGTCGATGATTTCTTCGTGGATGTTCTTTACGAAGATCCAGACCTTGGGTGGATAGACGAGACGCCTGATGTCCTGCGGTGCTTCTGGCATTACGGAAGCACGTGACCTGTGGGTTCTTCAACGGGCACCGAATGTGCCAGTTTTGTTTCTTCGGATGGGTGTGAGTTCTTGGCCGTTTCCTTCGGTGCCTGAGTGAACGGCGCTTCTTGTTCTTTGAGATATTCAAAGAATGTTGTCTGATTATCAGGTTCGGCTGTCACCCCTTCGAAGATACCGTAGTACGATTGCACGACCGCCATGGTGAACGAGAAGATAGGGGCGTAGACGAACTGCTTATGTTCGCGCGGCATCTGTTCAATGAAGACTGCCGCCGAGAACGGTTTGTGTGTGCCCCTCATAATGGGGCGTTCAGATTCCAAGTTGCCTCCCTTGGGGATACCAAAGGATCTACCTTCCAGAAGATCGAACTGGATCGGACGTGCGTTGTAGAGCGCATCTTGGTGTGACTGATGGACGAACTCACAGAGCAGGCCGTAATCCTCTTGATCGAGTGTTTGACCCGTCACTTGGTAGGTGGGCATCGTGATGTTGTGCGGGTAGAAGTCACGAATTCTACGAGCCTGTGCCGTGGCTCCCGCCAGACCGATAGCCACAACGAACTCACTCGCAAAGAACCTCACGCGGTTCCCATTGGACGAACTAAGGATGGCATTGGCATGACCTAATGCAGCCTCTCGACGCTTTTCAGAGAGCCGTACAGCCGCGATGTCGTAGCCTTTGGAGACTTCTGGCGTCAGAGTCTTGAACCCTGCATCTGCGAGGGTGAAATCGGGGAGCTTCGTCCAGTTAAGTGCCGGTGCAGATGATGATGACATCTCACCCGTTAAGGCAACGCTAGGATCTATTTGGACTTCGACGGTTTATTGACCGTTGCTTGACGTGCTTCTCTGTTCTTTGTTTCGATCAATTCTTCGGGAGCTTCACCGCTGCCTTCTTCTTCACCGCCGCTGGTGGCTTTGCGACCGTAGGCTGGTTTCGAACCGATGACGCTGACTAGCGACTTGAAGCCATCGCCTTCCATGTATGAGGGTAAGAGTTTGCTGTAGTAGTCGGCCAGTTTGGTAACTCCTTCGGTGATTTCCTTTTGCGTATGCGGATTGAATTCGATTTCGCCTGATGCATTGTGCGAGCCTGGAGCCAGGGGCGCAAGAAAAGGATTGGTTGCCGGGTTAGCTGCGAGCGCAGACGGAGTAATGAGTCCCTTCTGTGTGAATGCCCCGAACTTTTCAGCTTCAAGTGTCTTGTTTTCGACCACCAGCTTGCGCAGATCTTCCATGAGGAGTTGATCGTCTACGATGTGCGCCATCATCTGCCATTTAGGGGCGACTACTTCAAGTTCGTAGGTGAAGGCCGGAAATTTGAGTGGTTGAATATGGAAGAGCCATTCGCGTTGTGGGTATTCCATCGTCATTGGCACCTGTTCAAAGCGTTCGGTTGTTGTCGGGCTAGAACCCTGCGTAGCGATGATGAAGTACTTCATGAAGAACTCACCAATTTCCTCGGCTTCTTCATACGTACGGATCGTGCCGTCCACTTGTAAGTCATCGATGTAGCAGCTACAGATCTGCACGACTTCGCCACCGTACGTGTTAAACTTGGCGACATTTAGGTTGTACGACCAGGCGACTTCATCCATGCCCGTTTCGATTACAAGTGGTTTGCCACCGTTAACCTTGTTGTGATGAAAGATGACGCTGGGCATTATTGAACGGGCGATCCTTCTAGGAGCTTCTTTTCGACTCCCGCCCATGGATTGCTTTCATAGTTCGGTTGCGCCGCTTGTTGTGCTGTTGATTCGCCACCTGCGCGAGCCTTTTCTGCAAATTCGGGTGGTAGGTGGAGCTTGAAGAATTCCTTAGCGCGCGGACTAAGTTCGATAATGCCCTTTCCTTCTTCTTCCCCAGTAATAATCTTCTGATGTGCTTCTTCTGCCTTCTGAAGATTCATGAATTTCTGGTTCATATCCTTACCCTTATTTTCGTGTTCCACCTTTTCTAATTCTTCGGTTGAAAGCCCACTTTCTTTCTTAGCCTTGGTAAGTGCTGGCTGGAGAACGTGCCTTTCGTATTCTGCGGTACCCGCATTCTTGGCATGTTCCTTCATTTCTTCCAACTTTTCGCGCTGCTTCTTCGTCTTGCTGTATTGAGGACGTTCTCCTTCCTTATATTCCACGTATTCCTGGGCGCTTGCGTAGCCGGTATTTTGTCCTCCCTGTTCAGCCCATTCGTTTTCAGTTTTTTGCTTCCACGTGCTGTACGATGCGCTACTTCCATGAATTTGCGCAGTTAGCTGTTGCATTTTGCGCACTTCGTCATGATGACCCTTTGCGGCCATCCATTCTATTGTGCCTCTAGCACCAGTATGTTCAGAATTTTCTACCAATGCCTGTGTTTTGGCAGCATTTTGAACACCCCTTTCAATGGCTGCCTTATTTTTGATGAGATGTTCGGCTACTTCAAGATCATCCCCTGGAAGAAGATGCATGGCCACGGCTGTAGCAAGTTGATTACGTTGAGATGTGGCACTGAGATGTCTTTCGCCTTTGGAATTGGTCACCCATGTCTCATGCTTACCGCCCGGAGTCATCGCCATAATGCGTTCAACCGTTTGAATGGCATTTTTAGCTTGCGCTTCACCCGACTGGGCACCGATAGTACCGGGAAAGAAACCATGTGCTTGGCCCGTTACTGTTCCGATTTCGCTCTGGTTTAATTCAGCAATCTTAGTGGGTAATATACCCGTTGCTCCAGCGATTTCTTTATAGTGTTGGATACTTTCGACCTGTTTTGCGCCTTCTTTTTCTTGCTCCTTGGCGTACCTCTGCATCGACTCAGCCGTTTCATCAATGGTGAGCTTAAGTGTCTTCGCTGTCGAGCCCATATCATGCAACGATGCACGTAGGCTACGAATACTAGTGTTGCCATAGCGTGTCGATTCGGCGAAGACGGCTGCCTGACTTGCAGGTACACCTTCCTTCACTAGCGGTTCCAACGCTTGGCTAAGAGATTCATTTTCCCCACCCGTGTAAGCACCGAGGATGTTGCCTTTCTGTTGGTTACTGAAGCCCTGCTCCGACAATGCGCCACGAAGCCCTTCGGCTTGTGCCAGACTGATACCTCCACTGAACATGGCACCGAGGGCTCCTAGTTTCTGGCCAAGCCCCTGCTTGCCTGCTTCAGATGTGAAGGCGGCGAGAGGGTTCGGAACACCCGCGATGTAGGCACCGAGCGCACCCGTCTGCGGCGAGTACCCTAATTGGGTGCCGACTTGTGCATTAGCGAATTGAGCGTTCGTGATCTTCTTGAGGAAGTCACCGCCCTTTTCATACGGCGCTGCGTATTCGTAACCCGTGTTTAATGCGCCCGCTAGACCTTCCATCGTGGGTCGAATTTGTTCGGGTAATTTCGTTGACGTTGCGGTTTTGATAGCAACATCGCGTGCATTACGAAGCACTTCGTCCAAGCGCCATTTGTACTGCGGCATGTAGAGCGGGTCATTGGCAGATTCATAAATCTGTTCCACTCCTAACCCCGTTTTCTTTTCCAAACCTTCGGGTTGATTCTTCTGAACCCACGCGGCCTGTTCTTCATCGTTCATTTGTTGCCAAGTACGCTTGGATCCAGCACGATGTTCGCTGAAGGCTGCTCTTGTTCGTACACCACGACCACCGCCTTCACCACCTTCGGAGCGATGGGATCCTAGTTCACCAGCCTTTTCCGCTAGTTCATTATCGGGCGCAGCTTGCGAAATCGGTGGACCGAGAAGCGCTCCCGGTCCCGCGGCGGTAGTTAGCTGTTGTTCGCGCGCAAGGGAACCCGTGTAGCTAGGGCTACGTGCTATACCCGTGCTGAGATTGATCTGGCCCTTGATCGCATCGCGGATTTCTTCGACGGCGCGACGTACCGCCTTAACTGGATCGACTTCGTTGTTGGGGTTGGGACTATCGGTGGCCATCGTCTATTACCGATACGATCTTGACAAGATCACGCGAGTAGTGTATACTGGACGCATGGACCAAACATCGACAGCAGAATCGGTAGTCATGATTTGCGCCTTCGCGGTGCTTTGGATGATGTTG
>Ga0074044_10003305_pt1 | contig 13782 bp, 5 predicted proteins | sample BogForMeECP23OM1_FD_94443 | JGI IMG/M metagenome (GOLD analysis project Ga0074044, IMG submission 94443) | Bog forest soil microbial communities from Calvert Island, British Columbia, Canada - Bog Forest MetaG ECP23OM1 | ecosystem: Environmental > Terrestrial > Soil > Wetlands ... | reverse complement strand
TTCAGCTACAGCCTCGCGAACCGCAGCAAGAGCGACCTCTATGTCCTCGACGCCTTCCCCGCCGTCGAGCCCGGCAGCAAGCGAGCCTTCGCGGACCTGAACGGGGTCTTCGTGAGCGCCACGCCCGACGGCGCCGTCTATCTCTTGAAGGGCATCCCGCCGCTCCCCGCGGACCGACAGGTGTGGCAGTCGATCATCCCGCTCGGCAGCAAGCTCGCGCCCGAGGGCAAGCTCGGGCGCAATTTCGAGATTCCGCTGCCGCTCGCCGAGCAGAGCCCCTATTACGTCGATCTTCCCTTGCGCGACTATCAGCTCGAGGACGTGCGGCAAGTCACGCTGATCGTGCATTTCCTGCGCAGCACCGTCGAGGGCTTCAAGGCCGAGCCCGTCGACTATGCCGAGGGCTTCTTCCGGGTGAGCGGCAAGAACACCATGGGCCAGATCGAGAGCGTGGCATCCTCCTTCCCGACCAAATCGCTCACCATCCTGATGCGGAAGGACCGCTTCGCCCGCTTCGAGCCGCCGAAGCCGTGATCTGCCGGGGCGATCGGATCGCCCCCGCGCATCCCGAGACGCCGCGAAGGCCGCACGATACATCGACGAGCCAAATCGTCCTCGTTCGAATGACGCAACCGGCCAGGCGTCTATCGACATGCACGGTGTCGCCCGGCTGCAATTGATAATCCTTGGGGGCTGCGGCGGCATCCTTGCCGGTCTCGCCGGAGTGGAAGAGTTGGACCGTGCCGGTCCCGGCCCGCTTGGTGTATCCGGCAGAATGTTATCGCTTACGCCGACAATCGTTTACGCCGATCCTTGGTCATCCGGGGAATGTCGGTTAATGCCGGATTCTTTTGTCACCCGACGCACTCAGCCAGGAAATGAGGGGATGGATGAGCCCGCGAGCATGAAAACTCCACCGATGCTTCTCAACGATCGGCCCGGTCGAGGCATTGGAAATATGTTATCGGATAGCATTAGTACAAAAAAGTCGAGGAGCCCCACTGTTTCAGGTATAAATGGCGGTGAGAGATTACGTACTCAGGCGTGAGCTCCGGCAAGTAGACTTGCTCCAGTCTCCCCTGGCTTTGAATGCTGTGGAGTTCCGGATTGAGGTCTGTTCTTTTTTTCGGATCCATCAGAACCGGCAGGGGCCTCGCGGGTCCGACGAACGCATAGACCTGCGTTTTGAGCCGGATTTCCAGGATTGAGTCCATTGTCGTCTTAAAATCAAAAGCGACACTGAGCAGGCTACGCGCAAGCTCGGGCACCGGCACCTTCGTATCGTTGTGGTAGCGGCCGATTTCGTCCAGGGTCGTTTTTCGAATCCAGTAGGGCGAATATTTTCCTTGCTTCAAGGGTTGATCGGAAGCCGGCACAAAACGGTACAAGGTAGTATTCTGCCAGAGGAGTTCCTTCCGCGGTGGCCAGTGGAGAAACGACTGTTTGACCTTGGGCAGCTCTTGGGGGGGCAGGTCTCGGTTGAGATCGAAGTTGTCGTTGAGAATATAGGTGCCAGCCGCCATCGTTTACTCCGCAGGATCGAAAGCATCCGAATGGATTAAGCCGTGATTCCCCGGATGACTCCCGATCTGGCGTGAATATTCGCGCTTCTCCGGCCTTCCTGCAAGACAGACGCGAGGGGCGGACTTCTACCGGCAACCTCGGCCAGCCAGCCGTCAGACGAAGCGGGGTTTTACCGGCCCGGACGGCCCAAGGTTGGGGACCAGCTCATCTTGAATGGGCTCTCAGTTGCTCCCAGGCCAAGCGACCGGGCTCGATCGCTTTCCCGCTTGCGCGCCGGTGCTCCTCGATTTCCAACAACGCGGTACGGACGTCGCTCGCTTCGACGACAGCGAGAAACGGCTCGCGGTCCTCGAGCGAGAAACTGATGACCAGGCGCTCGCCATGTACGTGCCAAGCCAACCCGGCGGCAAACTCGTAGCTGACCCGCCTAAAAAAGAATCGGCGGGAGAGGCGACTTAGACGGTTGTTTCCGTCGAGCCACACGAAGCGATGAAGATAATGCCGGCTGGTGTGCACGAGCTCCCATTCGTGTATCAGCATGAGCCAGCCGCCATCGAACGGAATGGCCTGCGATCCTCCGCGAAAGTTCTCTACGGCAATAGGTGCCGCTTCCTCGTGAACCACCACGCCCGCTTCTGTCACGATGCGGGTCGGGTCGACGGAATAAATGAAGCGCAGGTCATCGCCGATCACCTGCGGCATCCAATTCTTTTCCCATTGCTGGGGCGTCCCCGAAGCCAAAATGCGCCAGTCGACAAATGCAGGCCGGTCAGCGCAAGTGCGGTCCACCCGCGCAAGCACCATTTCCGCGCGCCCTTCCGGGTTGAGCTGGCGTACCGCAGAGACGCACCAGAGATCGTCATGCCAAATCACCGGCCTCGGATCTTCAAATCCGAGCGAGTCGAAGTGCCGCGGAGGGGGCATATCGTGCGGCGGAAGTACCTCGGCTGAGGAGCTCGTCGCGAAGCGATCGTCAAGGTTCAGCAACAGCACGCGACTTCTGAAGGACGTATCCCCGTGCCGATCGAAGTATCCACTCTCCAAGAGATCGTAATTGATTGCGCGAGCAGCGAGAGTGAAGCCGACCTCGTCGCGTACAATGGAAATAATTCCGGCTTTGAAGCCATCCGGCGCGGCAATCGAAAGCGGATGAAATTGCAAAGAAGGCATCATCGATTGTGCCGGCTCAACGTACCAACGCGCATTGTGACGCGCCAGGCCGCGAACGTGAGCAGGCACCTCAGGGCTCATTGCCAGCCAATTACAGATGAGCCGGCCGCGCTCCTTCTGGGTCGGATCGTCCGAGTAGGAGGCAGCAATCGTGAATGCCTCCTTTATGCCGGTCTCGTACGCCTCCTGCTCCACACCCAGGACGTCTCCCTCGGGAACACTCAGCGCCAGTCCGGCATCGGCATAGCCGAGCGCAACATCACCGCGGGACTTGCCGAGATAGTAGCGTGCCAAATCGTGTAGTGGCTCGGCGCGACGAGGCCGCTCGCGAAAAGCCTGCAGCGCCGTCCGGAGGAACCCCTCTTCATCTCCCAGATCTCGAAGGCAGCGCGCGTGCTGCGAGCGGGCATACCAAATTTCCTCAGCCCGGCCTCCCATCTCAATGCGCTTGGCGAGGACCACGGCCGCTTCCAGCTTCCGCCCGATTTCCACATAGCATTTCGCCAGGTCACGCCAGGCGGCGCGACCTTCCGGTCGCCGGTTTATCGACGCCAGCGCCGCCCGGAGTTCGCGGCGCGGCAGTTCATTCCGAGCCTCGCTACTCGCGCTCGAAATCGGCTTCAGCACGTAGTTCTGAATTCCCTCATAGCGCCGGAACCGTTCTACGAGGCGGTAGGATTGCCGCTCGCACCAATCCAGGAAGGGGGCCAACCTGATATCCCAAATCTCGACGAAAATACCGGGCCGCCACCGGCTTATCGTCTGGTCGAGGCCGGACAGAATATCCATCTCCATCCCTTCGACATCGATCTTGATAAACTCAACCGGCTCGTCGAGAAGCAAAGCATCGCCGGCGATCGCAAAAACGTCGCCGGAAGCGTCTGGATAAAAAACGGTATGACCTAAGTTGTTGGCGTCCGGCGTCGCACTTTTCATGCGGCCTTCGTGGGCAGCGAGCGCGACGCCGAGAAAGCGTGTGTCGACATTAGCGCAATTGTTCAGCAGGAGATTCGCTCGAAGGATGGCGATCGCTGCCTTATTGGGTTCGAACAGGATGATCCTCGGAGATTTTGCAAAGCGGGAAATGTATATGGCGTGGTTGCCGACGTTGGCGCCGATGTCCACGAACACGCCTGTTCCGGCATAATGCCGCTTGATTAACTCAAGCTCCTCCATCTCATAGAACGAGCCCCGATGATGGTAATTCATAATTTCGTCATTTGGGTTCGTGACGAAGAAAGCTATGCGCTGCCCGCCGATATCGGTGCGTACGATGGTTCCGTTAATTCGCTCTTCGCCGGCGTCCGCCCGTTTTGCGAATAGCATGGCGCGATCAGCGGCCCGGCCCATCCGCTCATCCGATGGTGCCTCTCCAATGATGTGGTCCTCTCTCCCCCCGCCGATAATTCGCGCCGGATCTGCTCGAGCAGTTCGGCCGCCGCCATGGTTCGCGGATTCTATCAACTCGATCCAATCGCCGATTGCGTGTTCCCAGTCGAATTTTAGGGCGGCTTCCTGTATGGCGTGGCATTTCGCCGTATATGCCGCCGGGTTTTCCTTGTAGTAGCGGAGCGTCTCGGCAGCGAAGGTCTTGAACTTTCCGGCTTCGATGGGCGCCATGATGCCGCCGCCCTCATAGGCCTTGCGCGGGAAGTGCCCGACCGGGGTGCATATCACGAGCCGCCCCGCGGCTGCGGCCTCCATGACCGGCAATTGGGCCGCCTCGCTGATGGAACTTGTGAGAACGGCATCGACCGAGCGGTAGAAGTCGGGCATATCGTGGAACGATATCTGATTTGCCGTCGAGCCGGCCACCTTGAAGGCCAATCCCGCCGCGCGCGCAGCCGCCTCGGCGAGCTCGCCTCGTTTCCACTCGATGTCGTAGGTCCTGGCCGACATCGACGATGCGTAGCCGACCGTCGCCAGGCGCTCGGAAATCTCCGTGTAGAATTCGGAAAAATCGACGCCCACCGACGCAACCATTGGAATTCTCGGCACGCCGCGCATCAAGGAGGCGCAATACAGAAACTCGCTGACCACGCCGTAATTTGCAAATTCCCTGAATACCTCGATCCCCTTCTGCTCGATCAGCATGCGTATATCCAATTCATGATGCGACACCGCAATGATCTTCTCGTAGGGCACGCCGTAAGTATCGGCCAATATTTGAACTCCGTCGGGCGCCGCCATGAAAAAATCGTAAAATGCGATTATCTCTCCAATGTAACTCGAATGATCGACTTGCCAGCTCAATATGTCCACGATATAGCCTCGTTCATAGAGGTGCTTGCACAAATCATAGTAGATGCGCCCGTGGGACCATTGCGGGTACCCGTAAATCAGCACCTTCGTGGTCTTCGAATTCGCATTCGCCGCTTTTCTGATTAAGGGATGGACGATGTAGCTCTCGATCCTTTTCTTATCGAATTTCGCTCCGGCGGTATCCCCGATCCGCGCCGAGCCCGTCGCGGGGGCGTCGGTACACCAGGCTTCGGAAGCCAGGAAGAGTTCCCAAGTGCTGCACACCGGCGCCGAAAGCCCGATGCGGCCGTCTGGGATCGCGGAGAGGAAGACGTCAGCGGCCTTGAACGTAATCAATCCCCGTTCCAGCGGGATCAATTCGAGCACAGTCGGCGAAGCCGACCCGCCGGCGCGCTCCGATCGCTGAACGGAATGACAGCGGTCCTCGAGGCAGACGATCAGCTCGCGCGCGCCGCCCCTCTCGTGCGCCAACCAGCCCCGGCGGCGCGGCCCTGCAGCACTTGGGTCCGCGACGAACATCGCATTCGGCGGGCTGGTTTCGCTTGGACCGTGCCGGAGTTCCCCGGAGGCAGCATCGACGTAGAGCACGGTGCCGAATGCCGTGAACAGGCGCGCACGCGGCGCTGCGGACAGATCGCTCATGCTCCCGCCCGAACCTCGTCCCGCAGCCGAATGAAAAAATCGAGATTGTTCTTGAGCCGCTGATTGGCCGGATCGAGCTCGAGCGCCTTCTGTCCCCACCCCACCGCGCGGTCCATCACGTTGAGATGCCAAGCGGCGATCGCGCCCAGATCGAACAGCCGAAATCCCCAGCAGTGCTGTTCGTCCAAATAGCTCCCGGTGCGGCGCGTCCTCTCGATCCCGTTGGTGCAGGCCCAGAACAGGTTCGGCCAGTCCGCAAGTCCGTGCAGTTCCTCGGCCAGATCGAGCCAAATCTCCCTGCGATGCGGCGCTTCCACCCGGGCCTTGTCCAGCCAGAACATCTTCTTCTCGGGCTGCATGCGCGCCAGGTAGCGCATCGCCTCGGATCGTTCCTCCGTCCAGGTGCTCGACGGCAGCGCGAGGTAACGCTGCAACAATTCGATGCCCCGTTCGTGCCGGTTCGCCCACATGTGATCGCGCCCCAGCCAGAAGCAGATCTGCGCGTCGTCGGGGTCTTCCTTGTGGGCCAGCTCCATGAGAGCTAGGTATCGTTCGTGGTTGGTTGATGTGGTCCTGAGATGGTGCATTACGATATCGGGGCAACTGCGCGACACTTCCTCTGCGGCGCAGAATAGAGCCTCGTGAACCGGCCGCTTGAAACGGTAACCCCAGCGTGCATGGAAACTCTTTGATGGGTATCCCTTGGTCGGTATTGCATCATCGACACTTGATCGTAGCTGCATCTGGCAATAGAGCGCTGTCGTCTCGGGGGTCCAGACTGCCTCCAGCTTCGGCCGCCAATCGGGCTCGAGATACATATCCATGTCCATGGTGCAGCATACATCGACATCGCTCGGAATGAGCGCCATGGCGGCATTCCGCGCGTCATCGAAACGCCACGGCCGGACCGCGATCCGGTGCACCGTCACGCCCGCCCGCGTCAGGCGCTCGACCGTATCGTCGGTACTTCCCGTGTCCGCGACGATGCGATAGTCCGCAGCGGCGGCCGAGTTGGCCCAGCGCTCGACGTGCGCCGCCTCGTTAAGGGCAATCGTATAAACCGCTATCTTCACTCTGTCCCTTCCCGGTCGGCGCCGAGCGTCTTTGCAGCATAAGATGCTCGAGCATGCGCCTGGCACCTCATCCGGCGTCGCTCAGCAGGCAAAAGCGGCTCCCCCGCGCTTGCGGATGGCCACCAGCCCGCCGAGCAGCTTGGCCCTCTCTAGCTCGTAATGGCTGTCGAAGAACAGGATCTCGGAGAACTGCCCTGAAAGCTCGCTGATCCCCAAGGGATCGATCGACCGGGCGGTACCGTGCTGCTGGATTTCCTGCAGCAGATGCTTGGTGAGGGTGATCTTGCCGGCGTCCTCGCCGGGCGGCTGCCAATCCAGGTCCTCGATGAAATACCAGCCGCCGTCCTCGACCAGCGGGAAAAACTCGCGCAACGTCACCTGCTGATCGAATGACGCATGGCTCCCGTCATCGATGATGACATCGACCGAGCGAGGCTCGAGCCGCGCGGCAACGGCGCGCAGCTCTTCCCGCTTCGACTGGTCGCAGATGAACGACGTGAATCTCTCATTGTTGAGTTTGGAGAAATCCGTGAGATCGACGCCGATGATCCGAGAGAATGGAAAATACGTCTGCCACAGCTCGACCGACGGCGTTTCGCTCTGGTTCCGCTCCGCGAGGCCGCGGCACAGGCCGACCTCCATGAGCCGCCGCAGGGAGAACCGACGGGACGAGAGCAATTTGTCATAGACCCTGGCATAGGCGTGGCGATTGTTGGTGATGCGATTCTTGTCGGTGTTGAACCGGTCGGCGAGGTCCGTAAGGCTCGGCAGCCTGCCGAGGGGATCGGAGAGCAGCGCAATCAGCGAACCGTCCTCGTCGCGCGCGTAGTCATTGGTGCGTGCATTCCAGAGGTGGACGCCGAAGGTGCGCTCGTCGCAGAGATAGGCCGCCAGCAGGGAGATCGGCTGGTTGAATTTCTCGACTTCGGTCCAATCGATGGGATTGAAGAGGACCGGACTGAATATCCAGTCCTTGAGCTCGGCACCTGCGTCCGACATCACATAATCGGAGAGCAGCTTGGGCCCGATGTCGCCGAATTTTTTCCCCTCCGATCCGAAGAAGCGCTCGATCGACGTCTCATAAAGGGCCCGGAGGTGGCGGCTGTGGGGTCTTGCGTACATGACGTTGCCGCAAATGAAATGCCCGACATCGGCGCTGCGCCACTGCAGGTTGAAGAAATAATCGCCGCGGAACGGAAAGGGGCGCAGCAGCACCACGTCCGTATCCATCCACAACCCGCCATGCTCGTAGAGCACGGCGTAGCGGAAAATGTCGCTGAAGTATCTGATCTCGGAGCCGGCGACGATCCGCTCGAAGAGGCCCCGCGGCACGACGTCTTCCGCGCCTCGCACGTCGATGCCGTGCGGCAGCAGGAAGGCGAGCTTCTTCGGCGAATAGCTCCAGACCCGAACCGGATGGCCCGCCGCCCGCATCGACACCGCGGCGGCGATCAGGCTGTGATGCTCGGCCGTGTCCGAGAGCACCTCATAGAAGCAGTGGATCGCGGGCAACGCCGCGCTATCGCCGCGGTCCAGGAACGGCGCGATCCGCGCATCGAAGTCGCGCGACAGCCTGCGTCTATCCTCCGGTGAATCGACGGAGCGCAGGAATGGCGCCAGCTCCAGGAATTTTTCGTCGGTGGATTTCGCCGCACCGGAGCTGCCGGCTCCGTCTTGCCGGTCCCGCCCGTTGGGCTCGGCGCCGGCGTGCTCGGCGGTGGCTTTCGCGGCTTTCTCGCCGGCGTGCGCCGTCGCATCATGGCCCGACGGCCCGGCTCGCTCGGCGGCGCTCGCCGCGTCGAGAGCGCCCGAGGGGAGCCGCTCCGCATTTTGCAGCACGCCTCGCACCTCTCCGGCGTCGAGCGTTGCGATCCAGGCCTCGCCGTCGCCCACGCCGTAGGAGACCACCAAACGCTTCCCGTCGGGATGCCACGCCAGCCCGGCGGCGAATTCGACGCCCTTTTTGTTAAAGAAGAACGCGCGGCTCACCCGCCGCAGCACGTTCGCCTCGTCGAGCCAGACGAAGCGATGCTGATAGTATCGCGATCTTCCAGAAGTTCTCTCCATCGCCTCGTGAATCAAGGCGAGCCATCCGTCGTCGAAGGAAACCGCCTGCGAGCCGCCCCTGAACAGCTCGGCTTTGATTGGAGGTATCGTTTCGACGGTCGTTCGCCCCTGCTCGTCCACCACGCGGGTGGGATCGCAGAGGTAGACGAATCGCAGCCGCTCGCCGGCGACCAGCGGCATCCAGTTCTTCTCGTGCAGGCGCGGTCCGTCCGGCCGGAGGACGCGCCAATCGCTCAGCCGGCACGGCCCCGGTGCTGCGGCATCGATGCGCGCGAGCACCTGCTCGCACCATCCTTCCGGCGTCATCTCGCGAACGTTGGAGCTGCACCAGAGCTCGCCGCGCCACGCGAACAAGCGCAGGTCCTCGAACCCCTTGACCAGCTCATAGGAGGGTCGGGGCATATCGAGCGGCGGCAGAATCTCCGTCGACGATTGGATCTCCAGCGCCGGATCCAACCGGAGCAGGAAATTCCGCGTATGGATCGGCGCACCGTTCGGCGTCTTATATTGGTTGTCCTCCGTCCTGGTATAATTGACGGTTCGCTGCGCCAGCACGATCTCGTCGCCCCGCCGCGCGACCGAAGGGTTCAACGCCCGGTAGCCAACGGGTGGCGTGAACCCGACTGGACGCGCCGCGAAGGACGGCATCATCGCGCCGGCGGGCTCGATGTAGAAGAGAAGGTTCGACCGCGCCAGGTTGCGCGTGCCGGCCGGGATCTCCCGATTGAGCGCCAGCCAGTTGCACGCGTCATGCCCGCGCCTCTTGCGGGCGGGATCGGAGGCGTAGTTGGCCGCGATCGAATACTCCTCCAGGAGTCCCGCCTGGTAGACAAAATCCTCCATGAACAGGACGTCCTGCTCCGGCCGCGGCACGGTCAGCCCGATCTCGGCGAAGACGACGCTGGCCGCGTTCATGCCGCGCTCGCGATAATACCGCGCGAGATCGTGGAGCGGCTCGGCGCGCTGCGGACGCTGATTGAAGGCCGCCAGCGCCTGGCGCAGGAATGCGCCTTCGTCTCCCAAGGTGCGCAGGCAGCGCGCCTCCTGCAGGCGGGCATACCACGCTTCCTCGTCCCAACCGCCCATCGCCGCCCGTTTGGCGTAAATCTCGGCCGCCCGCTTCGTCTGCCCTGCGTCGCGGTATGACTGTGCCAGGTAGAACCAATAGCGCTGGTTTCCCGGCTCCTGCTGCAGCGCGCTCTTAAGCAATCGGATATCGCGCTTGAACTTGTCCGCCCGGTTGGATCCGCTGGCGCGGTCCCTATACCAGACGCGGTCAAGATTCTCGACGCCCCCGGGCACATCGAGGAACTCGTGCGTGACCCCGTGGTAGCGCGCGCCGATGTTCCGCCGCACCAGGCGCGTGTTCCAATAAGTGAGGCCCGAATCCGTGCGCTGGATCAGCCGATATCCCGGCGCCTCCAGCTTCGCCCGGAAGTCCCGGTCCTCCACCACGAGCTCCATATCCGCATCGGCGAACAGCAGATAGTCGTATGCGAGCGGCGACGCGGCGGCGCGCTCAAGGGCCGCGTTGCGCGCCTGCTCGAAGTTCTCGAAGGGAAAGCTGTGCAGCTCGCCGGGAAGGTTGCGCTTGGCGAAAAACGACTTGATGAACGCCTGCGTGCCGTCGGAGGAACCGGTGTCGCCGATCACCCAACAGGCGATGTGATCGGCGACGGCGTCGAGACAGCGCTCGAGATTGCCCATCTCGTTCTTGACGATCATGTTGAGGCAGAGCGCCTTGCCGTTGGTCATCTGCGGGTGATCTGCCGTGTGCGCAACGCGATCCACATGCCTGACGTTTTCACCGCGGAACTTAGCCGACACGGAGCAAATTTTTCAACCGCCCCGGCAATCGTCCGGAGGCACGGATCTCGGCGCAGCTTGTTTCCCATAGGGTCAAGTAATCCTCCAGCGGAACCCCGCTTCGCGCCGGCCACCGATTTAATGCGCCGAGGTCCTCGACGCAGGTCTTGTCGCTCTCCATCTCGGCTAGAATGCGGACGATCATCGGGCCCTCGATCTCGCTTAGGCCGCTCCGCTCGAGCGCGCTCCGGGACGCGCGGAACCACGACCCGATGTCGGCGTCGGGCGTCGGTCCCCCGGCCCGCCCGTATCTCTCGATCAAATTCCGCCGGTATTGCCGGATGGCGGCGGAAAACGCCGCATCGCCGGCGAACGGCGGGCGGTACTCCCAGCTCGCGGCGAGGAGACCGAGCCCGCGGACCGAGAATGCCTCGACCATTGCCTCCTCGAGCCATTGGCAGGGTGCACGCGGCTTGGCGGAGGCGTCCCAGCTGTTAGAGAGCACATGCCCGAGCTCGTGGCCGAACTGATAGGCAAGCTTGCACCAATCTCGGGGCCCGATGTCGACGATGATCCAAGCGATTTTGGTATGGTCGTCGTGGAGCCATACCGCAGGGGGGCCGTCGGCATGATTGTCGACACGAAGCCTGTCGGGCTGCCGATCGGAGAGCAGCCGCACGCCAAAGAGGCTGACCTCGCGCATGCGCTTGAGGACGCGGGTAACGGCATCCGCGGGCGACGACGTCCACGCGCCCCCCAGCTCCAGAGGCACCGAAAGCAGCGACGTCGCCGCGTCCGCCGATTGCGCGAGCGCGCCGGCGACGAGCCGGGAAGAGCACAGGCCGAGAATGCCGGCAAACCCGAGGAAAGCCCGCCGCGTCACATTCCTGCTGCAAGTCGGCCTGCTGCAAGTCGGCCTGCTGCGAGCCGGCCCGCTGCGAGCCGGCCAAAGCGCTGCTGCGTCCGCATCGACTTTGGCCGAATTCGACGATTTGCCAGGGTTTGGCACTGAAGCCGGATGTTCCAATTTCGCCATCAGCCGATGAAGTTCCCTCAACCGGCACCTCTTGCCCGGCCTCGAATCGACACAAGACAAGAGAAGAGCGACGGACCGGGACAGGTCCGTCACTCCTCCTCAGCCCGTTCAGTGCGGCGGCGGTAGCAACGAGCTGTGATTTACCAGCTCCTTGAGCTATCCCTGCCCGCCCCCGCCCCCGTCGCCGCGTGAATTCTGTTGATGGAGCAACCAGTTGTTGTTTAGCAGATCCTCCAGCCTGCCGCTGCCATGCGGGTTGACGACGGCGCCACCGCGTGGGTCGCTCGCGTCCAGCGTCATCTTGGTGCCGAACCCGAAATTCGGATCGTGCTGGCCGGCCCGGAGCACGTTGATGAATTGGTTGATGTTCGTGAGGTCGACAGCCAGCGGCGCGCCGGCGAGCATCTGCGTGAGGTCGAGCCTGTCGCCCTGGCTGATGCTGAATCTCTCAGCGAAGAACTGACCGGCTTGAGCCCCAAGAGGCTGGCTCGGGTCGCTGGAGGTATCGGCCGCCCCGGGATCGATCGCCGTGGTTCCTGGATCATGCAGGAAGTTCCACATGGACGCCTGATCGAACTGACCGAGCACGTAAAGCTGATTGATCGGCGGCATTAGCGGATTCGGCGGCGCTAGTGGATCCTGTCCGCCCGTCGCACCCATGTCGCCAGGGTCGCCGGTCGCGCCAGGGTCGCCGGTCGCACCAGGGTCGCCCATGGCGCCCGTCGCGCCCGGCGGATCGATCAGCGGCGCAAGCACATTCAGCGGCGTCAGCAGATTCGGTGGTATCAGCAGATTCGGTGGTATCAGCAGACTCGGCGGCGGCAGCACAACTAGTCCGCCCGTCGCACCCATGTCGCCGGTCGCGCCCGTCGGGCCAGGTTCGCCCGACGCGCCCATAGAGCCAGTTGCGCCCGTCGGGCCGGGGTCGCCGGTCGGGCCCGTCGGGCCGGGGTCGCCTGTTGCGCCGGTCGGACCGGGATCACCTGTTGCGCCCGTGGGACCGGTCGCGCCGGTCGGGCCGGGGTCGCCGGTCGCGCCCGTGGGACCGGGATCACCCGTTGCGCCCGTCGGACCGGTCGGGCCGGGGTCGCCGGTCGCGCCGGTCGGACCGGGATCACCTGTTGCGCCCGTGGGACCGGTCGCGCCGGTCGGACCGGGGTCGCCTGTCGCGCCCGTCGGACCGGTAGCGCCGGTCGGACCGGGGTCGCCTGTTGCGCCCGTGGGGCCGGTAGCGCCGGTCGGACCGGGGTCGCCGGTAGCGCCCGTAGCTCCTGTCGCGCCGGTGGCTCCCGTGGCGCCGGTGGCTCCAGTAGCTCCGGTAGCGCCCGTCGCACCCGTGGTGCCGGTGGCGCCGGTCGGGCCGGGATCGCCTGTTACACCTGTCGCACCCGTGGCGCCAGTTGAACCTGTTGCGCCCGTCGCACCCGTCGCACCTGTAGCACCGGTGGCACCCGTCGCACCTGTCGCTCCGGTAGCGCCCGTGGCTCCGGTGGCGCCCGTCGCACCCGTGGCGCCGGTCGCGCCCGTGGCGCCAGTTGAACCTGTGGCGCCCGTCGCTCCAGTCGCACCTGTAGCACCCGTGGCTCCGGTGGCGCCCGTCGCACCCGTCGCACCCGTGGCGCCCGTGGCGCCAGTTGAACCTGTTGCGCCCGTCGCACCCGCCGCACCTGTAGCACCGGTGGCACCCGTCGCACCTGTCGCTCCAGTAGCGCCCGTGGCTCCGGTGGCGCCCGTCGCACCCGTGGCGCCCGTGGCGCCCGTCGCGCCCGTCGCACCCGTCGCACCCGTCGCACCCGTCGCACCTGTAGCACCGGTGGCACCCGTCGCACCTGTCGATCCGGTAGCGCCCGTGGCTCCGGTGGCGCCCGTCGCGCCCGTCGCACCGGTGGCACCTGTGGCGCCCGTCGCACCCGTGGCTCCAGTCGCCCCGGTTGTACCCGTGGCTCCCGTCGGACCGGTGGCGCCGGTCGAACCCGTGGCACCGGTGGCGCCGGTGGCGCCGGTGGCACCCGTCGCACCAGTGTCACCCGTGGCGCCAGTTGCGCCCGTAGGACCCGTGGCTCCGGTCGCCCCGGTTGCGCCCGTGGCTCCCGTTGGGCCGGTGGCACCCGTGGCTCCCGTCGCACCTGTCGCACCCGTGGCGCCGGTGGCTCCTGTCGGGCCGGTGGCACCAGTCCCGCCCGTGGCACCCGTAGCGCCGGT
>Ga0074044_10003304_pt1 | contig 13786 bp, 13 predicted proteins | sample BogForMeECP23OM1_FD_94443 | JGI IMG/M metagenome (GOLD analysis project Ga0074044, IMG submission 94443) | Bog forest soil microbial communities from Calvert Island, British Columbia, Canada - Bog Forest MetaG ECP23OM1 | ecosystem: Environmental > Terrestrial > Soil > Wetlands ... | reverse complement strand
TGGGTCGAAAGCGAACATATCGCCACCCTCTACTACCTACCATTGCTCAAAACCATAGAACATTCCATACGATTTACCATACAAAAAGCATAGGCCAAGCATAGGAGGGACCATACCCCGACCATACAATAGCCATATGCCCCATTCCCAAGTGCTACGGCAGGTAAAATCCCTCAGCGTTTGCCTCAATAACACCCTGACGATCCAGCTCACCTGAGCTTTGAATTGGCCGAACCCTCGACTGAGCCTCAGCGAGGCTTGAGTTGAGCCTGAGGGTATCCGCCAGAATTGGCAAATAATGCAACTACGTTGTGGGTAATTTTGTGGGTAGTATTAACATATTAATACTTTAATACAATTAGTTATATTATATATTGGCGGAGAGAGAGGGATTCGAACCCTCGATAGGCTTTTGACCTATACGCCCTTAGCAGGGGCGCGCCTTCGACCACTCGGCCATCTCTCCGTATACCGTTGCCCTGAAATGACTCGCCGCTCTCTTTCCCAGAGCGACCGCAGCGCGCCGGGGCACCATAATTTGCAAGGTATTCCGCGATGCAGCCGCTCAGGTATTTCTCTCTTGATTCGAATATAGCATGCTGCCGCCAAGCCCCTTGCCATCAAGGAATCTGATCCAACCCGAACACCTTGTGCAGCACCCGCACTGCGAGTTCCGTGTATTTCTCGTCAATCACGATCGAAACTTTGATTTCGGAAGTTGAAATCATTTGAATGTTGATGCCCTCTTCCGCGAGCGCACGAAACGCGGCGCTCGCAATCCCGGCATGGGACCGCATACCGACCCCAACCAGCGAAACCTTGGCAATATTGTCGCCACCGATGATTTCACGCGCCTTGATATGCTCTTTGACGGGTTTTAGCACCTGCAATGCCTTGTGATAATCATTACGATGCACGGTAAACGAAAAATCAGTCATACCATCGTGGCCAACGTTCTGTACGATCATGTCAACGTCGATATTGGCGGCGCCAACCGGCCCCAATATTTGATAGGCGATACCGGGGCGATCCGGCACTCCTAGTATTGTGATTTTCGCTTCGTCGCGATTAAACGCAATGCCTGAAATAGTTGCTTGTTCCATATTCCTGCCTTCCTCAAATGTAATCAGCGTGCCTTCGCCCTCTTCCTCGAAACTCGACAGCACACGCAGCTTCACCCCGTATCTACCAGCAAACTCAACTGAACGTATTTGCAATACCTTTGAGCCGAGGCTCGCCATTTCGAGCATTTCTTCGAAAGTAATAGTTTTCAACCGCCGCGCTTCCGTCACGATACGCGGATCAGTCGTATAGACGCCGTCAACATCGGTATAAATTTGGCATTCGCTGGCTTTCAGCGCGGCCGCCAACGCAACACCCGTGGTGTCCGAGCCGCCGCGCCCAAGGGTGGTAATATCGCCGGCACCGTCCACCCCCTGAAACCCGGCGACGACAACGATGCAATCATCGGCGAGGTCATGCCGGATGTTGGCTTCGTCAATGCTGACGATGCGCGCCTTGGTAAATGCGCTGTCAGTCACGATTTTGACTTGCGCGCCGGTGTAGCTTTTCGCCTTGAGTCCCAGTTCCAGTAATGCCATGGTCAGCAGCGCAATCGACACTTGTTCGCCGGTCGCAACCATAACGTCGAGTTCGCGCGGCGCCGGATGCGTCTGGATTTCCTTGGCGAGCGCGATCAGGCGGTTGGTCTCACCGCTCATCGCGGAGACCACCACTACCAGTTGATGCCCGGCGCGCTTCCAGCGCGCAACGCGCAACGCGACATTTTTGATGCGCTCGATGGTACCGACCGAAGTGCCACCGTATTTCTGTACTATTAAGGACATTTTGTGGTGCAACAATTTCAAAGGCCTTGAATTTTATCGTATTCTTTTAAATAACACGAATCTGAGCAGGGACTTCCTCACGGGAACCAAAACAGAATATTTATGTCATTAAAATAATAAAATTCAATCGGAACGATGACCCGTGAGAGCAATTGATAAAAAACGAAAATTGCGCGAAATTCGCCGCCGGCTCGGGCTAAACCAGCAGGAATTCTGGTCGAGAATCGGGGTCACCCAAAGCGGTGGTTCGCGCTATGAAACGGGACGCGCAATGCCCAAGCCGGTTCGTGAACTGTTGCGACTGGTGCATATTGAGGGCATTGATCTGGCGCATGTGAAAGGCGAATATTTCGCGGTTGCAAGCCGTTTGCGTACGACCCATCCGTCACTCTACCAGCGTCTGAAACAAGAGGCGCGCAACCTGCCCCGTAAATCATCCCGCCAATAAAAAGAAAAGATTTACAAGATAGCAAAGTAGTGAAGGACACTAGTATGGCGGAGGTGTGACATTCATATTGTGCCGTGAAACCCGCATAGATACTAGGTAATCAGACCAAGCAATTCCAAAGTTACCACGATTATTACCACGCATCCCGGCTTCATACCTTAGCCTCGTCAATCCTGAACAGATTTTAGACGCCCCAACCCGCACTGCTTCAAACGTTACATATTCGCTCTACTTGCGGCAGCGCGTACATGGCCCCCATTTTCTATTACTCAGACAGGGGTGATTTAAGTAATATACGATGAGTAAAAGCGTCCGCTAACGGCCAAAAGCGGACGATTTCTAAACTGGAGATTACCTAACCGATTGCTAGCGAAACAGCGCTGATTCAGAAAATACACTCATTCATGCATTGAAGTATGATGCAAAAATTCTCTCAGAAAATGGCACTAAAACGACATCAGTTCACATCGTGCTGACCGACATGACTAAGTGTAAGCAGGCTGAAGAAGCATTGCGAGAGCAGGAAGAATTCTTCCGCATGATCGCCGAGAATAGCGATGATTTTATCGCGGTGCTGGACTTGAATGGACGGCGTCTTTATAACTCCCCCTCATACGCCAGACTTTTAGGCGATGTTGAAACTATAAAAGGCACAGACTCCTTCGCCGAGATACATCCGGATGACCAAGAGTATGTCAAACGAATCTTCCGGGAAACTGTGCATTCCGGTATCGGCATGCACGCGGAATTTCGCTTTGTGCTGGCGGACGGTAATATCCGCCACATGGAATCACGGGGTGGGGTGATCAGGGACAGTCAGGGACAGGTGTCGCATGTTGTCGTTGTATCCCGCGACGTCACTGCGCGTAAAAAGGCCGAGGAGGAGATTTACAATCTGGCATTCTATGACGCGCTTACTGGGAAGCCCAACCGCCGATTGCTGAACGACAGGCTAATTCAAACCATGAATGCCAGTAAACGCAGCAAGCGTTTTGGCGCGCTGATGTTCATCGACTTGGATAACTTCAAATGGCTCAATGATCAGTATGGGCATGCGGTTGGCGACTTGCTGCTACAGGAAGTGGCGCACCGCATTAGCAGTTGTGTGCGCGAGGTGGACACCGTCTCGCGTTTTGGCGGTGATGAGTTCGTGGTGCTGCTCAGCGACCTAAATGTTAATAATGCTAAGTCTATCGAGAAAGCCGGCATCGTCACCGAAAAGATCCGTATAGCTCTGGCCGAGCCTTATACGCTGACGGTTCGGCGGGAAGGCAAAACGGACACCACCGTGACGCACCATAGCACGGCGAGTATCGGCGTATTGTTATTCATCAATCACGAAATCAGCGCAGATGAGATTTTAAAGCGGGCCGATATGGCTATGTATCAGGCAAAAAATGGCGGACGCAATATGACTTGCTTTTTCGATTCAATTCAACAGATGAAATCAGGCTGATCTCTCCTGTCGCATCCGTCCGCTAACGGCCAAAAACGGACATCCACAAGAGGTGATGTTTGATCAGATAGATCAGGCGTGATGGCTTGCTATGTTCAGCTTAGTTGTGCGGGCCGAGTTGGTATCTTGTTTACGTGCCGGGCAATGCTCAATCATCTTCGAGAATTTGTTGAAAATTTGAGGGTCGAATTTTTTCCCGCTTTCGGAGTTGAGAATTTCCATAATCTGCGAGTGACTCCGCGCTTTTTGATACGGGCGTGTGGTGCTCATCGCGTCATAAGCGTCCACGATCAGGTGAATTCGACAAAGCAAGGGAATGTTGGCACCTCTAAGGCCATCGGGGTAGCCGCTTCCGTCGAAGGATTCATGATGATGCCGGATAACGGTTGCTACCTCATCATTGTCAGGAAAGGCCGCTTCTTTAATTAGTTGTTCTCCAAGCTCGGAATGGGTTTTCATCGTTTCCCATTCATTGTCTGTGAGGCGTGCTGGTTTAAGCAAAACATCGTCGGGGATGCCGATCTTTCCGATGTCATGGAAACGTGCGCTGATACGAAGATGATCTAGATCACTGTCCACAATTCCGCATGCGTCCCCTAATTCCATGGCGAGACGCACTGCTCGATCGCAGTGAAAACGGGAGTATGCGTCGCGTAATTCAAGGGCACTTAAGAGGGATTCGACAGAACCAAATATTCTTGGATAAATCGAAGGGTGGTTCATGTTGCACCTCCTTCTAGACTGTTGCTGCACATCAAGTAACAATACATTTACTACTCCATATATTCCCCTGATTATTACCTGTCAATAATAATGACATAAGAGTTAATGGATTAAGCACTTTAAACCGGTATAAATCTATCAGCTTGTGAGGTTTGTCATGTTTTTGTGATATTTGTCACGGTTTGAATGTAAATAATTGACCGGCCTGCATGTTTTAGTCCAGATTTTGAAGTGAGCTTTGGATCGAAATCAGTCAGATTCTTTGATGCCCCCACGTTCTCTAAGTCGATTGTTTCAATTACTTTCTAGACTCAAGGGTTATAGTAGAAATGTCCGCTTTGGGTCAAAAGCGGACGGTTTAAATGACTGCTAACGGCCAAAAGCGGACACTTCCGCCCGACTTGGTTTAGGCCACATCTTTCTGTTAGGTTGGAGAACCTGATTTACGGCTAATACATTCCGTAATTCGCTCTAATTTGATCGGCCACACTAACAAGAACATACTGCATATTTTAAATCATCACCAAAAGTGACGACATCGGCTTGATAAGGGGGAGAGCATGCCAAAACTAGCTCAACAAAGCCTGTTGCGCACTTACATAGTCAAAACTTTGACACCGCTTCTATTAGCGCCATCACGTACGACGCGAATCATCATTGCTATCGCGGTCGCTCTTGCGATCGTGGGTATCGCGTGGATTATTTATCTGAACGGCGGCGTACGTTACTCTTTCGTGCACACGATATATCTGCCGATTATCGTCAGCGCGTTTATGTTCGGAGTTCGTGGTGGTGCGCTGGCGGCCATTCTCGCTGGACTGCTGCTTGGTCCCTACATGCCGCTCGATGCTTTCGGTACACTTCAAACGCCTCAAAATTGGTTGTTCCGGCTCACAATTTTTTTGCTGGTTGGCACGTTAACCGGCGTCGGCGCAAGCACCCTGCGCCGACAATTGGAACGCGTGACGTGGCTGCAAGAACACGACCCACTCACCGGCTTACTTAACCAGACCGGGCTACTGCAGAAATTGCAGGAGTTGATCAATGCGGGTATCCATAAGCAATTGATCGTGCCCGTAATGCAGATCAGAAACTTTTTCGAAATCCAAAACACATTCGGGCCACAATTTTGCAACGAGTTGATACCACAGATTGCTGCGCGGATGCGAAGCATAGTGCCCCCCGATTCGGTGCTTGCACTTATTCAGTACGATCGCATGGCATTGGTGATAACACAGGTCGATCAAATCGCCGACATTCGCCGCCGCGTCGAAGAGTCAAGCAAGATACCGTACGTCGTAAACGGCATTCCAGTGCATCTCGAATTCAGTATAGGGTCCGCACACTACCCCGAGCACGCGAACAACAACATGGAGCTTTTACAGAAGGCGGGTATCGCGATGCGCTGGGCGATAACGCACAACTTGGTGGTTTCCATTTACGATAGTGCGACTGACAGCACCAGTCGCGACAACCTTATTCTGCTCGGATCGCTGCCGGCCGCGATCGAGAAAAATGAACTGAGGGTATGGCACCAGGCTAAGCGCCGATTGCGAGATGGAAAAATCGTCGGCGCAGAATCACTGTTACGCTGGGTACATCCTGAACGTGGCATCATACCGCCAGGCAATTTCATCCCACAGGCTGAAGAAACTGCACTGATCAATCCGCTCACACACTGGGTGATTGACGCCGCACTTGCTGACGCTGCTAAGTGGCGTGTAAACGGACATTTGCTGGACGTCTCCATCAATCTCTCGGTGCGTAATTTGCGCGACGCTGCCCTACCGGAAATCCTTACCGATCGCACACACCATTATGGTCTTGCACCATGCAATGTTGAATTGGAGATTACCGAGAGCGCGGTAATGGATGATTTCGATTACTGCGTCGCGTTAATTACCCGGCTGCGCGATATCGGCTTTGGCGTCTCGATCGATGACTTCGGAACCGGACACTCATCGCTTGCCTATCTTAAGCGACTTCCGATTTCTGTAATCAAAATAGACCAGGCTTTCGTGAAAACCCTTGCCACCGATCATCACAATCAAAAAATCGTGGAAGCGATTCTGCATCTTGCCCGGGCGCTTGACTTGGAGATAATTGCCGAAGGTGTAGAGGACACGGATTCGATGGAGCTGTTAAAACAGTGGGGCTGCGATTACGCACAAGGATTCACCATACATAGGCCAGCGCCCTCACAAGATCTTATCGCTTGGATTGAAGGTGCTACAGCCAGCCGTGACCTTAATTTGCAGAGCGCATGATAGCAATTGCACATCTTGAGGAATGATTCAAATATTAAGCAGATTGCCGTGGTGGAGTTAGTCGCAGACGTTGTGTTCTAAAGCCATTTGGCCTGCGATGTTACTAGCATTCCACCGAACGTCTACATTTAGCTTTTAGTGAGCATAGAAAAGTGTCCGCTTTGGGTCGAAAGCAGACGGCTTAAAATGTCTGGTAACGGCCAAAAGCGGACATTCAAATTGAGAAGGAACTCACATTATGCGTTTACATATTATTGTTTTTGTATTCATGGCTATGTTTACTGTGCAAGCCATCGCGGATGATAGTCTCACTAATCAGCTCCTCAATGCCCGAAGACTGAAATGTCACTTCAACCAAGGCATTGGAACGAAATGGATCGAGAGTAAACCCAAGACTTCTCCTGCTGATATTGACGAAGAAATATTATATGACTCGATTGATATAAAAGATCTTTCCGCAAGAGAAATAATGGGCAATGAGTCTCCCCGTGATGTCAAGCTCTTAGTAAATGAAACCGGCATACACTTCTTGGAGATGGATAATAATGTTGCATTAGCAGCCCTCTACATAACTACCGTGTTTCCAGTATTGGCAAAAAATGATGAATTCATAGCTGCGGAAACAAGACATGTCACAGTCACGGGAATACCGTTTATCGAGCAATACTTTGGAACCTGCAAGATTGGTCTGTAAATAACGGGTGGCGTAAAGTGTCCGCTTTGGGTCGAAAGCGGACGCTTTAGGATCATTGGTTCTGCAAAGCAGGAGCGCCCCACAACCCTTGTAATCTTTTTGGCACACCATCGCGTCTAACCGCAAACACCATCGCGCCAATGTCCCCTCCGAAGTGTTCCAATAGCACGTTAATACTCTTGCCTGCAGCCGTCTTAACCCACCGCTCCACTACCTGAATTGAAATAGCAGTAGCTTTCTTAATTGTTTTGATACGCTCCGGTGTCAACGATAAAAACGCGAAAAATGGAAAGGTTCCCGCAAGAAACCGAACCGGATCATTCAGAACGTCCCACGGTATTACACGATCTTTGGCATGCAACTCGACCTCCGCACGAACCCACCGAGAACGCTTGTCACCTAGCTGTTTTCCCTTTTCATACACTCGGCATAATTTCCCACCGGCCCGACTTCCGATATACAGCGTGTCCCCGCTCCCGCTTCCCATATCGTCAATGCGCCTTGAAAATGGAGGCCGCCCACTCAAATTAAACGCGCCTTCCCGAAACGCCTTGATTGCCTTTCGCACAGTAAAAGTTTTCCCGTAATGGTCATCGGCGGCAAGATCAATCCGGGTGATTCGAGCTTTTAGGGACTCAGCCCACTCCCGGACTCGGCCAAAATTCGCTATGCGGGAACACCCAGCCCCGTTGATAGATACAAGAACCGTCCCCCGCTGATTGTCACCACCAAACGCGACGACCCCATATCCCCCAAGATCAATGCTTGACAGATAACCGAACAAGCCGCGACGGCGATCCGTGACCGCATCTATGCCGAGAAAAGCCATACACTCGGATACGATTCCCGAGACATAACCACCTGGCACGCTGAAAGAGAAGTAATCAATTGATACCGACAAAGGTTTATTACAAGGGGGAGAAACACTTTCCCCCCGCATTGCTGTCCGGGGGGAAGCTACTATCGCAGCACTCATACGTCACACTCCTATTCATTGGTCGGAGTATGCGCAGACGACCCGCGCATACCTCGAACAACGTCAGTTTTTGCTTTGGTCTGGGCCAGAAAGTACTGACTCCTAGCTATGCCGCTTTTAACGGGAGCAGCTTCAACCGCCCGAACGCGATGCGCTTATAGTCACCCACCATCACCGATCGAGGATCAAGCTGATACATCCCCGGCTGATACGGCGGCTGATCCTTCTCAATCGGCACGCTGCACAGCACCGGATATTTTTGCGGTTTTCCATCCTGTCCGAGAACGTGCGCATATCCTTCCTGCTCACGAATCGTCCAAGGCTTGCCGTTTTTCTCACCGCTACGCTCGTCTAATGCTGTCGATACAATTTCAACTCTGATCATGATTACTTTCCTTATCGGCTAATGATGCGTTGATCCTTCCGAGCCGGATACAGAAGGCGCAAGATTCGATGAGACGGAATCGCAAGGGCTGCGCGGGACGGTGGTGCAAGCCCCACTCGTCCCCGCGCAGCCATCCCGAGCGCGAGTAAACGAATAACAGCGGGCTCTCTTAAATCGCGCATTGCGTGGTTAACCTGCGGTCTGCTGGATCAGGGCGCGAATGTCCTCGACGCGCCATGCTGTGATGCGCAGCCCCAACGTCCTTACGGGTTGGGGATATCGGCCAGATTTGACTCCGGCCCACCACGTCGATTTACCTACAGGGATAATTGCTGGAATCGGCGGTTTCGCTTTCGGATTGCCGATGATGTGCGAAAGACGAAGGTAGCCAGTGACAGGAAGATGGGAATTAAATCCCGTGTCTCGGCAATTATCGGGTTTATTAGGCAGCGTACTGAGCGCGCCTATATTTGTGCCATTACTGCGTATGCTGTTCATATCTGCTCTCCATGTTGTTGATGACATGGACACAGATTGTCCGCTCGCGTTGCGGAAATATAATTTCCCGTCTAGGCGAAAAACTACTTAAAAGTCCCGGTTTCGGGAGAAGGTGAGTTTACGGAGAGGAGTACTGCTGCGACAAATTCTTACAGGGAGTCCTCATTTTCCGAAAACTGGATCGGAAATTCTTTACTAAACCCGCCGTTTTCGATGTCGATCTTGTAGCGGATATCCGGTGGCCTGCCCGTTTTACGTTCTTTTCTTAGCGGGTCTACCTCAGCAATCCAGTTACGTACCGTTTCGTCATCTCTATAGATGTCGCCGTTTCCATATTTCCGGATAGCCTTGTGGTCGATCATATGCGCCGGGTGAATTCGGGGATCAAAATCCCACAAGGTTCGTGCAATAGCTTGGCAGAGTTGCTTGTTTATCTCGTCGTCCTTATGCCTACCGCTGATTGTCTTATTACCGCCGTTCCCATTGGAATCATTTTTGCGATCAACTGCCCAGATCTCCGGGGGCGTGATGTATTCATTGGAACACCATCTGAGTACTTCACTACGCATCACGTACATGGAGCTTAAGAACTTCTTGTCATACTCCTCATAATCGACACATCGGATCAATCTAATGCGCCAGCGATTGATGTTAAATAAGAAGATGTAGATATCGCTATCCGGAATCCTCCCGCCGCGAGCTTTCCGTACAGGAAGTTTCTTCCGCAGGTATCCCCAGACGATTTTTTGAATCCTGTCGATCACCGAGGCTGGCAAGTTGGCGGGATCGGTCTTTTCCGGGTCAGACCCGTCCCATATATGAGACAACTCCCAAATGCTCCTGAAATCGTTAGGATGCAGCATAGCTCGCCTAGGCACACATTTACGGTTATGGGTTAAGCTTTCTTGAACGGCAAAATCTTAGCGCCTGAAACGATGACATCTAAGAAGTCAGCCCATTCCTGCATCATCTTACTCCGCTCCGGTAAGTATTGAGCGCGGTTATACGCACCCCGTACTTCGTTGCGCTCGGAGTGTGCGAGCTGGCGCTCTATAACATCCGATCGGAAGCCCTTCTCGTTGAGGATTGTGCTGGAAACCGATCGAAAACCATGTCCTGTCATCTTGCCCTTATAACCGAGACGATAGAGCGCAAACAACATCGTGTTGTTACTAATCGGTCTGTCACGATTGCGGCCCGGAAAAACGAACCGGCTGCCGCCTCCAATCTCCTTTAATTGTTCAAGGATGGCGAGCGCTTGCCTCGAAAGTGGCACGATATGCTCCGCTTTCATCTTCATACGGGTAGCTGGTACAACCCAATTTTGCGCATTGAGATCAAATTCCTGCCATTCCGCGCCGATCAATTCGTTCGTGCGAACAAATGTTAGCGCCAGTAGCTGTAGCGCAAGTCGTGTCTGCTTGTCACCAAGTCGATCATATTTCGCAATCGCGCGAAGCAACGCGGGAAGTTCTTCGGGACGTACAGCGGGCTGGTGTCTCTTTTGATGGGGTGTAAGCGCCCCGCGAAGATCGGCAGCTAAGTTACGGGTGCAACGCCCTGTAGCAATGCCATATCGAAACACTTGTCCGCACACTTGGAGGACTCGATGCGCCAGATCGTGGGCTCCGCGTGCTTCAATTGGACGAATAGCTCCCAGCAATTCCGGCGCATCAATCTGAGAAATAGGCCGACGCCCGATAGCGGGAAAAATATTATGCTCAAGGCGGCGTAGCACGTCGTCTGCATGCCCCGGAACCCAAGTATGAAGTTGCTTGTTGTACCACTCCCGGGCTACAGCTTCGAACGAGTTTTCACTTGCTACCCTCGCGCGAATCTTCTCGACTCGACGCTCTGCAGACGGATCGAGATTGTTGTCTAACCGCTGCCGTTCGCTCTCACGCCTCTGGCGTGCTTGCTTTAACCCAATTGCGGGATAAACACCGAGCGACAACAATCTTTCTTTCCCAGCCAACCAGTAACGCAATCGCCAATACTTACGCCCACCTGCATAAACCCACAAGTACAAGCCCCCGCCGTCAGATAGCTTGCGAACGCTTCTGCCACCGCTATTAGTGTTCCTACATTTCGCATCTGTGAGCTTCATAGGAGAACCGTGGTAACTCTTCACTTATAAAATATACTGTTACCACGTTTTTTACCACGGTTAAGGTCTGGATGCAACAGGCCAACGTAGGATGCCGATAGACAATATATTATATATAAATCAGTATCATACTTTAGTTTATTGGATTTACTTGGACATCTTTGAACGGTCAACTGGCGGAAGGTGTGAGATTCGAACTCACGAGGACCTTGCGGCCCTGCCGGTTTTCAAGACCGGTGCATTCAACCGCTCTGCCAACCTTCCGATTGGATTTTGCAACGCCAACATAATAACATCTGTTATCAATTGGTTACAGGATAGCAGGTCTAGGCCTCCCGATTGAAACTTCCATTTGCATCGGATAGTCTTATCATACGCAAATTGCCGTGTTGGCAGTCAAAGGAGAAGCGAATTTATGCAACCTGAAATACAACCGACTGGCTCGTATCGTCCGGTAACTATCGAGCAATTCTCGCCGGCGCAACAACGCGTCTTGCGCAATACCTATCTGTTGCTGGCGCTGACCATGGTGCCCACTGTCATCGGGGCATTCATCGGTATCGCCACGGGCGGGATTGTGATGCAGCATCCGATCGCCAGTTCGCTCTTGATGCTCGCAACCGTGATCGGCCTGCAATTCGCCATCGTCGCCAACCGCAACAGCGGCATCGGCGTCGCGCTGTTGCTCGGCATGACCTTCCTACTTGGCTGGTTTCTCGGCCCGATACTCAGCATTGCCCTGATGTTCAAGAATGGCCCGCAGTTGATCGGACTCGCCGCTGGCGGCACCGGCATTATCTTCTTCGTCATGGCCGGCATCGCGACCACGACCAAGAAGGATTTCAGTTTCATGGGCAAGTTTTTATTCGTGGGCATGATCGTTCTGCTGCTAGCAATGATTGCCAACATGTTCCTGCATATCCCGGCACTGGCGCTGACAATTTCCTCGCTGGTTGTCGTCGTATTTTCTTTATTCCTGCTGCACGATGTCAGTCGAATCGTCAATGGGGGCGAGACCAATTACATCATTGCGGCAACAGGTGTCTATATGAGCCTGTTTAATATATTCGCCAACTTGCTGCAGTTGTTGATGGCCTTCAGTGGGAACCGCGAATGATCAAAACATTTTTGATAAAAAAAGGGCGCTCGGCGCCCTTTTTATTGCCGGTCGAAAACGGCAATTGATTCGACATGCGAAGTATGCGGAAACATGTTGATCACACCCGCAGCCGACAATACGTAATTCTTGGTATGCACCAGCACTGCCGCGTCGCGGGCGAGCGTCGCCGGATTGCATGACACATAGACGATACGAGACGGTGTACTTTCTTCCGCCAATGCCTTGATGAGTTCAATTGCTCCATCGCGCGGTGGATCAATCAGCATACGATCAAACTGCCCCAATTGAGAAAACTTTTGACGGTCTATTTTAAATAGATCAGCTTCCAAAAAATCAGTCAATGCGCCCAGTCCATTGTTTTTGGCATTCGACCGCGCGGACGCAACCAGCCGCTGATTGCCTTCAATACCCAATACCCGGCTGCCCTGGCGCGCGATCGCCAGTGAAAAATTACCGAGTCCGCAAAACATGTCGGCAATGCGCTCGCCGGGTAATGGATCCAACAGCGCCAGCGCACGCCTGACCAATACCGTATTCACCATTTGGTTGATCTGTGTGAAATCAGTCGGTGAAAAATCAATCTTCAGGGCGAATTCCGGCAATCGGTAATAGAGCGTTTCATTCTGCGGCGGATGAAAAGGCACGGCCGACTCCGGCCCGTGCAACTGCAGAAAAAATTGCACACGATATTGATCGGCAAATTGCCGCAGCAGATTTGCGTCCTCCAACGTCGGCGGCTGCAGGGCGCGCAGCACCAACACGTCTATACCCTCGCCAATCGCAAGCTCTAACTGCGGCACGCGATCCCGGATGGAGAGCGCGCCGATCAGCTCGCGCAGCGGCACCAGCAGCAGCGAAATTCTCCGCGGCACAACTTCGCAGCCGGTCATCTCGGCAACATGGCTGCTGCGCTTCTCGCGAAAGCCGATCAGTACTCCGCCTTTCTTGGAAACGAAGCGCGCCGAAAAACGCGCGCGTTGCCGATAACCCCACGGCTGGCCGTAAATCGCAGGCAGGATCGCGCCGGGATACACTTTGCCGATATGCCATAGATTGTTTTCGAGCACGCGTTGCTTGACGGCAACCTGTGCATTGATATCGAGATGTTGCAGACTGCAACCGCCACACATTCCGAAGTGGCGGCAGCGTGGTACGACACGCGCCGCGGAGGACTCGATAATGCTTTCGACCCTCGCAATTTCAAAATTCGCCTTGTCGTGGAACGATGTATAAGTGACCGTCTCTCCCGGCAACGCACCCTCGAT
>Ga0074044_10003303_pt1 | contig 13788 bp, 14 predicted proteins | sample BogForMeECP23OM1_FD_94443 | JGI IMG/M metagenome (GOLD analysis project Ga0074044, IMG submission 94443) | Bog forest soil microbial communities from Calvert Island, British Columbia, Canada - Bog Forest MetaG ECP23OM1 | ecosystem: Environmental > Terrestrial > Soil > Wetlands ... | reverse complement strand
GACGAAATCCGCAAACGGGCAGCGGCCACACCGAGGCGCTAAATCGCTCAAGGAGGAAGTCATGCCAGCAAAAGTTAAACCCATTCCCGAGGGTGAATGCGCGGTGACGCCCTATCTCAGCGTCAGCAACGCGTCCGAGATGATCGATTTCTACAAACGGGTGTTCGGCGCGGTCGAAACGATGCGGCTGAAACAGCCCGATGGAAGAATCGGTCATGCGCAGTTAACCATCAATGGCGCGACCATCATGCTGGCGGACGAGTTTCCCGAGATGGGATTCCTCTCGCCCAAGTCCCTGGGCGGCGCACGCTCACCGGTTCGCCCCGACGCTGGGCCACTCCGCTTGTGATGCCTTTATCGTCCGCGGATTAAACCTAACGCGCTTGGTCTATCTGCAGCTGATACTCCGCTACTGAAATGATTCGCTGCGCGCGCGTGTCCCAAAGAATGTACTTCAAGGCTTTGTGAACGTGAGACAACTTCACGCGGGTCACTACCGAAAAGAGTTCTCGATATTCGTTGTGGCACTTGATCAAGCGATAGTTTGGAATCCTCGCAGAAAGATGGTGGATGTGGTGATAAGCGATATTGGCGGTAAACCAGTTCAACCAGCGTGGCAAAATCAGAAAACTCGATCCCTCAATCGCGCCGGTGTCGTAGTCCCAGTGTCTTCCATCGCTCGCATAGGAGTGCTCAAAATTATGCTGAACGGTGAACAAAACAATTCCCGCACCGGCGGCCAGCGATGCGCTGATTAAATAAATCGTAAAGAACAGCACCGTTCCGAATCCCCAGCACATCAACGCCCATACGCTGAGCAAGACGACATTGTTCCAGAACATATGCCAGTACTCTTTGCGCGATTTCCAGTAGCGCGTTTCAAAACTGGCGGCGTGCGCCTTGATCGACAGGTTTGGCTGCGACAATTTTCTTCTAACAATATGGCCGACGAGGCCAATACTGCCTTTGAGCCAGGTAAAGCGCGGGTTAAAAATCACATATATAAGGCCGGCCAAAGGAGCGATCGCGATGCTGCACTTGCGTCTATACATGCGCTGCTGCGCGTCGGTCATCGCAGCGTATTCATCGACTGACAGCGTTGTGTAGAGTCCTCGATATTTTTCCCAATTGCCATTGTTGGCGTGGTGAAAATTGTGATGCTGTGACCACACGTACTGCGGCATACCCGAGATGACGCCCAGGAGAAAACCGAATGCGCGATTGAGCCTTTGGGTGCGAAACAAGCTGCCATGGCCACATTCATGCATCAGCGCAAAAGCGCGCACAGTGAACAAGCTGATTGGCAACACCGCGGCGACTGTGAGCCAGTAGGAAACGTGGACACTCAGCAGAGCAACCCACCAAAGGAGCGCAAGGGACGCCAGCGTCGTCAGAACCTGGATCGATGCCTTAACATTATCGGCCTGCGTATGCCGACGAATTATGTCCTGCTTCTGTTCCTTAATGCTGCGGATCGACGACACTACGGGGCACCCTGGTTCCGAGATGAGCATTTGTGGGGGAGTCGCAACAGATAGTCTAGCAGACCAACGCTTACCACTCTTCCTCGTGGAGTTTCTTGACCCGATGATCGCGGGTCTGCAGGTACGCGTCCTGAACAGAGCCGTACAGATCTATCGCGTACCGATCCGCTTGCTCGAACTGGTTGAGATTCAGCGAACGGTAATTCACCGCTTCAATCGCGCGCTGCCCGCCGGCCGCCGCAATCGAGACGTACCATGGAACGAAGTAGCTGATTGGGTCCATCGCACCGTCGGCGACGAGGCCGACCGTGTCGCCAGCCGTCGAAGGCCCAAAGAACGGCAGCATCACGTATGGGCCGGTCGGGAGGTTGTAGTAGCGAATGGTCAGGCCGAAGTCGTTGGGGTGCTCTTTGAGGCCAAACCATACGTCAGCGGGGTCGAACAAGCCCGCCACTCCGACCGTCGTGTTGATTCCAAAGCGGGCGACTTCGCCGCCGGCCTCGGCCAGTTTGAGCTGAAACAGGTTGTTGGCGAAGCGCGGGATGACGCGAACGTTGTCGAAGAATCTGCCCACGCTCTGGCGTACCGGCTGTGGCGCAATGACGGAGTATCCGCTGGCGACAGGGCGCAGCACCCAATCGTCGAGCTTGAGGTTGAATGTGAACATCGGCTCATTGAATCCCGACAACGGATCGGAATAGACGCCCTGATTCTCGCCCGGAGGTGGCTGGGTGGCCACCGCGGATTGGGCGGCCGGGTTCTGCGAGAGCGGAGCGGCGTCCTGGCACAGCGCCGGCTTCGCAAACGAAACGACCGCGAGCAGGGATGCCAGCATCATCCAGAACGCGGCTGTTTTTTCGATTGGTATCAAATCAGATTTCATCGGCTCTCCTCGATACTTGTTAACTAGGACCTTCAATCTGCCGCATCCTTGATGCGATGTTTGCCGAGCTTGTATGAAAGATCGCTCCGCGACATTCCAAGCCGGCGCGCGACTTCCGCCTGGGCGCCATCGGTAATTTTCAGCGCGCGCTGAATCACGGCCTTTTCCAGCGAGGACAGAAAGTCTCGAAGATTGTGCGTCTCGGGCATCATCTCGGCGAGCTGGTGGGCAGTGAGCTCGGCGGCACTGCGGGGCGCGACGCCGTTTGCGCTGCGAGGCGCTGACACCGGGAAGTTCTCCGGTGTGATTTCCTCCGCGGCTGAGAGAATGCACGCGCGCTCGATGAGGTTACGAAGTTCGCGGATATTCCCGGGAAAATCGTAACTGAGGAGAGTGTGAATCGCCTCGGCGCTGATGCTTCGCGGCGGCGTCTTGAGATCACGCACCGCTTGCGCGAGGAAGAGGGCGCAAAGCTCCGGTATATCGTCGCGATGATCGCGCAGAGGAGGAACCGTGAGTGGAACCACCGCAAGCCGGTAGTAGAGGTCCTCGCGAAAGCGGCCCTCCTTTACGCGACGTTGCAAATCCCTGTTAGTTGCGACCAGCATCCGCACATCGGTGTGGCGGGGCTTGGTCGATCCGAGCCGCGTGACCAGCCCGTCGGTCAGCACCCGCAGTAGTTTGGCCTGTGCCGGCAGCGACATTTCGGCTGCCTCGTCGAGAAAGAGAGTGCCTTCGTGCGCTGCTTCGAAAACTCCCTCGCGCGCCCGATCGGCGCCTGTGAACGCTCCCCGCTCATGTCCGAACATCTCGCTTTCGAGAAGCGTTTCGGTAAACGCCGCGCAATTGACTGCGACTAGCGGCTTCTCAGCACGCAGGCTGTTGCGGTGAATTGCGCGGGCGACGAGCTCTTTGCCGGTTCCGGTTTCTCCGGTTATGAGGACGGTAGCGTTGGTCGCTGAAACGCGCGCAATTTTCTCGCGAAGTTGGCGAATCGCTCCGCTGCGCCCCGTGATCTCCGAGGAACCTTCGAGGCGCACCAGCGTGTCGCGAAGCCTGCTGTTCTCACGCACAAGCCGCGTGTGATCCATCGCGCGCGTGGCCGACGCCAGTAATACTTCGGGAACGAACGGCTTGGTGATGAAATCAAATGCGCCGCGGCGCATGCTCTCGACCGCGAGTTCAATTGTCGCAAACGCGGTCAGAAAAACGACGGACAAAGTTGGATCGGCCTCCCGCGCCGCGGCCAGTACGTCCAATCCTTCGCCGTCGCCCATTTTCTGGTCTGTTATGACAGCATCGAATGTGTACTCGGCAAGCGCGGCTCGCGCATCGTTGACGCCGGCAGCCTCGACTACCTCGTGATGCTCCTGCTTCAGATTGGAGATGAGTATCCGCCGCAAATGCGGCTCGTCATCTGCAATCAGTATCTTCCCCATAGTCTGTTCCCTACCTCAGAGATTGGCTCCTGGCATGCGCTGGTATCTCAATGGAAAAGCATACCCGCCGCGGTTCGTTGATTCTCAATGCGATATCGCTGCCGTGCGCGCGTGCGATATTTCGCGCGATCGCCAGACCCAGTCCGTTGCCGCCTGGCTTGGTCGTAAACAGTGGCTCGAAAATACGCGCTACGATTTCAGCGGGGATCGGTCCCGCTGGATCAACTACGTCGATTCGAATCGTTCCGTTTCCGTTCATCTGCGCGTTCAGTTTCACCAAATCACCCCGCTGACATGCATCGATTGCGTTCAGCACCAGGTTCAAGAGCGCCTGATGCATCTGGGTTGCATCGAACTCCCCCTCAAGGTCGCTATCGACAGCGAGGTCGATCGTTACACCTTCATCGGCGGCGTGCGCGCGGGCGACCGTAGCGACGTAGTTCAGCGTGTCGGCGAGGTTTACCCGCCCGACCTGCACGGGGCGCGGACGCGCATAGACCAGGAAGTCGGTGGTGAGCCGCTCAAGACGCTCGGCCTCTTTCGCGGCGATCGCGAACATTTCCTCTCGTTCGGTTTCGTCCTGACCCGGCCGGGTGGCGGTAGCCAATGAGCTGGAAATCATTGCAACAGGATTTCGGATCTCGTGCGCGATTGCCCTGGACAATCGGCCTATCGCGGCAAGCTTCTCTTCGGAGAGCAATTGCTGACGGGTGCGCTCGAGTTCTTCGAGATTGCGTACAAACTTTGCCTCGCGCGTGCGAAGATTGTTGACCAGCAGCCACACCAACACTCCCATCACGCTGTAAATTACCGACATCGCGCCGGCTTCGATGTACTCGCCGAATTTCAGGCCGTAGGCGCCCAAGAAGCTGATGAAGTCCGCCAGCGCGATCACTGCGAGCGTTGCGCCGAGGCCGAGCCTGAACGCCGCTTCGAGTATGGGAAGAAGCATCAGGGCATAGTACGCAGTGTCTCCCCGGATGGTTAACGAAGTGAGCACCAACGCCAGCGTCGAGTTGAATCCGAGAGACCAGAACGTGAGGATTCGTCGGGTCGGGCGAGAAAGCGGGGCGCTCTTTGTGCGAAGCCAGATGAGGTGAGCAGCCTGGACCGTCAAACCAACAGCCAAGACGATGATGACCGATGCCGAAGGTCTGCCGCGGACGAACCTTGAGATTGCCTGCAGCGCCAGCAACGAACCAATCAGCAGGAAGTTTAGAGAGGCAAAGACGAATTCCTGCTGGCGAAAGGACTGGTGGTCATCCGTCGCGAAATCGGCGGCGCCATCGCCCATCGTGACTGCGAGGGAACTGAGCGCCCAGAGATTCTTGGTCGGTTTATCTTCGATCATTATTGTTCGAGGTTGGCGAACCTCCACGATGGGTGCACCATCAGCCAACCAGCTGTTTCCAAGGGAGACACGCCTATGAGCAAACGCGATGCCGCCCTCCCAGATTAGAATTCATTAATAATCGCTCCAATTTGTCGAGTTCCAGATCATTTCGTTCAAAGGTTTGTACGCAAGGCTTCTTCGCGCGTTCAAATTTTTGAACTGTAAGCGGTCGTTGTCGAAGTGCAGAGATGAGAAGCCGTGCATTTCCCCAATATTACCATCGTAAAGTAATGGCAGGCCAATTGCTAATCCGGCTTCTACTGGGAGTTGATCCAGTTGGAGTTGAACCACAATCGCGAGGAAACCCTGGCCGATCTGGCCTTCGTCCTTTCGAACTTCAAGATGCCTGGCGACGGTCTGATTCCGAACTATCGGCAGAGGCTGGCGAGTTCAGGGGCCGGAATAAGTCCCCGGGTATTTTTGACGCGCGTGGTCTGGCCGCTTTTGACCACGCTGGAAATCAGCCGCGAAGAGATTAAGCGAGCGATAAAAAAGCGCCTCATTGCAAATCCCGAATGAAATGGAAGACACCGCAACGCATCAGTTCTCGGGCACGAAGCACCCGGTGTTGCGATCGATCGGTCGCGCGCTTCCGACGAACTACTACTCCCAGGAAGTTCTGTCGACAGCCCTCTGGAATGAATGGAGCGGCAAAATAGAAGACCGCGCCCGTTTTGAGCGTCTGCATCGCTCGGTCGGCGTGCGTGGACGTCATCTCGCGCTGCCGATGGATGAATATCGCGCACTCGATTCGTTCACGAAGATGAACGACAAGTGGGTGGAACGCGCGGCCGAGCTCGGCGAAGAGGCGGCGTTATCGGCGCTCGAGCGAGCAGGCCTGTCGCCGGCGGACGTTGACCACATTTTTTTCACCACCGTGACGGGCATCGCGTCGCCAGGCATCGACGCCAAACTCGTGAATCGACTGTCGATGCGCGCCGATATCAAGCGGACGCCGATCTTCGGTCTCGGTTGCGTTGGCGGAGCTGCAGGACTGGCCCGAGCTGCGGACTATTTGCGCGGTTTCCCGAGCCATACGGTGCTCCTTGTTTCAGTCGAACTCTGTTCGCTGACGCTGCAGCTAAGGGATCAGTCGATTGCGAACATAATCGCCTCGGGACTTTTTGCAGATGGAGCTGCCGCGGCGATCCTAAGCGGCGGAAGGAGAGACAGCGAGCGGCACTTGCCGAAGATAGTCGCCTCCAGATCGATGTTCTTTCACGACACCGAGCAGATGATGGGCTGGCACGTCGGTGAGACCGGTTTCGAGATCGTGCTCTCGGCGGGCGTTCCGGACCTGGTGCGAAATAAACTGCGTCAAGGAGCGGATTCTTTCCTCGACGAGTACGGGCTTTCGCGACGCGATATCAGGCATTGGATCGCGCACACCGGCGGACCGAAAGTGCTGCAAGCGATGGAGGCGGCGCTCGAAATTCCAAGGTGCAGTCTGGAGCGATCGTGGAAGTCGCTTGCGTCGATCGGAAATTTGTCCTCCGCGTCGGTGTTGTTCGTGGCAGCGGACTTTCTGGATTCGAATGTCGCTCGTCCGGGTGACTATGGGATGCTGCTTTCGATGGGGCCTGGCTTCTGCGGCGAATTAGTCCTCCTGCGGTGGTGATGCGCAATGGCCAGTACTCTTGCCACCAGCTACGCATCGGCTCCTGCGCGCCAGACATGGGATCTCGTCGTAGTAGGCGGTGGACCGGCGGGACTCGCCGTTGCAATTGTCGCAGCGGAACAGGGCCTCTCGGTCGTCGTCGTCGAGCGCCATGATTTCCCGCCGGATAAGGCGTGCGGCGAGGGGATTCTGCCGCCGGGCGTGAAAGCTCTGCAGCGCCTGGGGATCGCGGATCGTTTCGATCACTCGACGTCTTGTCCATTCGCCGGAATTCGCTTCATCCAGGAAGACGGTTCCGCGGCGTCAGCGTTCATGCCCTCTCCCGGGATGGGCATCAGGCGCACGGTACTCATTGAAGCGCTCGCGCGGCGCGCAGAGGAACTCGGAGCGGTGCTACACAATCGATGTACCGTCCATGGCCTCGAGGCGAATTCGAGCGAAGCCGTGGTGTGCACGACCGATGGCGAAATATTCGGCAGGTTGGTCGTCGCGGCAGATGGGCTTCATTCGTCGCTCCGAAAGGCGTCAGGTCTCGAGGCGGCTCCGAGCTCCCGGCGCCGTTTCGCACTGCGTCAGCATTTCAAGATTCGTCCCTGGACCGATTTCGTCGAAGTCTACGTCGACGACAAAGGTGAAGCTGTGGTGACCCCGGTATCTGACGAAAGCGTCGGAATCAATTTTGTCTGGGAAGATGGCGTCATCGAGCAGCCGAAAATACCTGTTCTGGCGAGCCGCTTTCCGGCCCTGTTGGCGCGGCTCGCGAACGCTCCGACGATCTCAAGGGTCAGAGGAGCCGGGCCGATGGCGCGCGCCGCCAAGCGTCGCAACGGTGAGCGTGTTGTGCTGGTCGGTGACGCAGCGGGATTCGTCGATTCGATCTCCGGCGATGGGCTTTCGATAGCGTTCAACTCGGCCTTGATACTAGGCAAGCATCTGCCCGAAATTCTGAAGCGCGGTGCCACTCGGGAGAGCATGCAAGCTTACGAGCGCGAGGCGCGCCGGGTCTATCGCGGTTACTGGTTCGTCACCAGCGGCTTGTTGATGGTCGCGCGTCTTCCTCGCGTCCGGCGAACGATAATCAACTCGCTGATGCGGCATCCGCGGGCGTTCAATGCGCTGATGAGCGGCGCTATGCGGATGATGGTGACGGCGGCGTAGTACCCCAATGAGTCCGGCTGAGCCACCAATCCTCGAGGCGATCGAGATTTCGAAGGGCTACGGTGCTCGTCTCGCACTCGACAATGTCAGCCTGGCGGTGAGGCCCGGTGAAATTGCCGGCTTGCTCGGACCCAATGGCGCAGGCAAGACCACGACGCTGTCAATTCTGGCCACTCTACTTAAACCCGATAGCGGTCATGTTCTTATCAATGGCAAGCCGCCAAAGAGCGACCCGCGCGGGCTGGGACGCATGCTTGGGCTGGTGCCGCAATCGCTCGCGCTGTACCCGACGCTTAGCGCCGCGCAGAACGTGTGGCATTTCGCTCGCATGCAAGGGCTCTCGCGCGACGAAGCGAAGGAATATTGCAGGCGAGCGCTCGAGGAGGTGGGTCTCAGCGATCGAGCTGACGATCCTATGCATGCGTTCTCCGGCGGGATGAAGCGCTTGCTCAACCTCGCCTGTGGAATTGTTCATCGTCCTCCTGCGCTCCTGCTGGACGAACCTACGGTCGGCGTCGATCTTCAATCGCGCGAACAGTTGCTGACGCGGATTCGGCACTACGCGGATGCGGGCGCGGCCGTAATCTACAGCACCCACTACATGGAAGAGGCCGAACGCATTTGCGACCGCGTGCTGCTGATCGACCGCGGCAAACTGATCGCCGAGGGCAACCTCGAAAAAGTGATTTCACTCGGAGGCAGCCGGCCTCGCATCGAGCTCACCTATCGCGGGCAGTTGCCGGATGGCCGCTTCGGCAGCCTTGCCGGGGTGCGTGAAATAGGAACCACCGTCGGCGAGGGCAAGGCGATCCTCGAGATGAACAGTTTCGCGCAGGTCGCCGAGGTGCTCCATGGGCTTCGGACGCTGGAGGTGAATATCGTCGATTTCAACCTGCACAGCCCGAATCTGTCGGACGCATTCGTCGCGTTGACGGGCCACACCCTGCGCGATCAAGTGCTCTGAGCGTATCGCTATGCTTCGAGCAATCTGGCTCACCACGCAAAACGAGGCGCGGCTCCTGGTCAAGGATCCGATCGTGCTGTTCATGCTGCTGTTCGCGCCGGTCGTAATCATCACGGTCGCGGGATACTCGCTCGGCAGTCTGTACGGAGGTGTCGCGAATTCCTTTCGGCTGCCCGTGGTCGATCTGGATCACGGGAAAGTGGCCCACGGAACAATTGCGGCTTTGCGTAAGGAGCACGGCCTCAGTTTGGAAATGCTCGAAGACCCCGATGAAGCGCGACGCCTGGTAAATCGACGCGACCGCACACCCATCGCGATGCTGATTCCGGCGGGAACCAGTGCGGCGGTCGCCGCGGGCAGCCAGCCTCGGCTGATTCTATTCGTCGACCCCGTCAGGCGAGTCGAGGTCAACGCTCTCGAGCTTCGTATCGACGAGTTATGCCGAAGAGTCACCGAACAAGCGCGAATGGCGGCCCAATCGCAAATTGAGTCCTTCGGGTCGCCTCAAGCGCTCACGCTCCCCGGCGATCTCGGATTCGTCGAGCATCCCGCGACCGAGAGCGAAGCCGTGACTGTCAATGCTTTCGATCAGTACGTCCCCGGATTCGGCGTAACGTTTCTCCTCATCGGCATGATGCTGGGAATCGCGCTGACGCTCTTCGATGAGCGGGATTGGGGGACCTTGAAGCGTCTTCAGGTCAGTGGCGCGCCGCTTACAGGTCTGCTGCTGGGGAAATTATTCGCGCGGTTCAACGTCGGGATCGCGCAAATGGTGTTGCTATTCGCGGTGGGATGGGCGCTGTTCGGAATCTCGCTTGGGCGCAATCCTCTCGCCTTGATCATACCGACGGTCGGGATCTCTTTCGCGGCTGCTGCATTGGGGCTGGTGGTCGCATCGATTGCAAGCGCGCACGATTCGGTGATGCCTCTGGGCGTGACCATCAGCATGGCCATGGCGGCAATCGGCGGATGCTGGTGGCCGCTGGACTTTGAGCCTGGCTGGATGCGCGAACTTGCTCGATGGATGCCGACGACGTGGACTATGCAGGCGTTCAACGATTTGATGATTCGCAACCAACCGCCGTCCGCGGCGTTCCAGCCACTGGCGGCAACGATCGGCATAGGGATGATCTTCCTCGGGGCAGGACTTATCCGTTTCTTGAGTCTCGATGGCTAGAATGAGGATGTTCAAGATTCCACTCTCGATAGCATTGCTTGTAAGTCTAGCTCTCTTGATCGTGGGCTGTTCAAGCTCCCAGCAGACGGCCACGGCTCCCAGTTCAACAAACGCAGTTAGTACTGACCGGCAAGTGAACGCGATCCTTGAGCAATCGTGCTACGAGTGCCATTCGACCGGTGCAAGCGCACCATGGTATGCGACCGTTTCACCGACCTACCTCGCTGCCAACTCCGCGCGCGGGGTGTTGAATTTTTCCAATTGGCAAACTTACGACGCACAGAAAAAAGCCGAAGCGCTAGAGAAAATTGAAGAGTCCGTCCGCGGTGGTTCGATGCCGCCGGGAGACTACACGGCGCTCGATCACTCGGCGCGCCTCACCGAAGGCCAAAAGCAGGCGCTCCTGAAGTGGGCGTCGCAGCCTGCAGCACCTGCACATTGACTCACGATGCGAAATAAATCGTTCGAGGCGAGGAGACAATGAACCTAACGTCAGAGGCCAAAGACTCATCTGCATCGGCACAGCAGCCACTGTATGAAAAATACGTCAACCCGCAGTGGGTGCGGCTGCTCGACATACTCGGGATGAATGTTCATTACACGAGCTGCCTGGGTTCTGAACTTTTCACTGCGGATGGGCGGCACATTCTGGATTTTAATTCCGGTTACTGCGTTCATAACGTGGGGCACAATCATCCCGGGGTCGTCCGCGCCATCAAAGCGGAACTCGATCGCAACGGACCGGCGATGTTGCAAGGCCACGTACCCGAATTGGCCGGCGAGTTGGCCCGGCGGCTATGCACGCAGGCTGGCGGAAGATTGTCGAAGGCCTTCTTTTGCAGTTCCGGAAGCGAAGGCGTCGAAGCTGTCATCAAGTTTGCCCGCGCTCACACCAAGCGGTTTGGGATTCTGTATGCGGCCGGCGGTTTTCACGGACTCACCTGCGGTGCGCTGTCCCTCATGGACAATCCATTCTGGACCGCTGAGTTCGGGCCACTGCTTCCAGATACCAAGGCGGTTCGATTCGGCGACCTGGGGGAATTGGAAAAACAGTTAGCATCGAATAAGTTTGCGGCGTTCGTCGTCGAACCGATTCAGGCCGAAGCCGGGGTTTTGATTCCACCGCCTAGTTATTTGCAACAAACGCAGTCGCTGTGCAGGCGCTATGGCACGCTGTTCGTGCTCGACGAAGTACAGACCGGCATGTATCGCACGGGGCCGTTTTTAGCAGCCCATCACTTCGGGGTCGAACCCGACATGGTGATCCTCGCCAAGGCAATCAGCGGCGGCCTGGTTCCATCAGGTGCAGTGCTGATGTCGGACGCGGTTTACAATTCCGTTTACACCTCGTTCAAGCGCTCGATCATTCACACGTCGACCTACAGCGAGAACAGCCTTTCGATGCGCGCCGGCCTCGCTACGATGGACGTGCTCGCGGACGGGAATCTGGGCGAACACGGCGAGCGACTAGGACGAGAACTTCGCGAGAAGCTGACCTCGCGGCTGTCGCGGTACGACATGATCAAGGAGATCCGGGGCCTCGGCATGATGTCCGGCATTGAGTTCCGTCCGCCTAAGAAAATCCGCCTCAGGATCCTGTTCGAAGCATTCTCGCGAATTCACCCGGCGATGTTTGGGCAGGTGCTGGTGATGCGGCTCTTCCGGGACAAGGCGATATACAGCCAAATATGCGGGAACAACTTCATGGTCCTCAAAGTCGCGCCTGCGCTGGTGATAAGCGAATCGCAGCAGGACCAGTTCGTCGACGCGATGGAATCGACCGTCGAGTTGATGCATGCCTCGACCGGTTTCTGGACCGAAGCTTTGGGCATGGCGCGCCGCGTCATAAATGTCATTTAAAATTCGCGCGTTCGCATTTGTGCTCGCGATGGCGACCTTCGCGTATCAGGCCGCTCCGGCGGAATTGCGGTCGGGAACGCTGGAACTCGACCCGTCAAAAACACTGATTGAGTTTCGCTTGCCGGCCGCGCTCCATACTACGCACGGAATTTTCAAACTTGAGCACGGAACTATCAGAGGCGATCTCGGCACATGCGAAGCAGGCGGCTCCATCATTGTCGATGCCAAGAGCGGCGACAGTGGCCTCGGCTTGCGTGATAGCCGCATGAAGTACAGCGTTCTCGAAGTCCAAAAGTACCCAGAAATTGTTTTCACTCCCCGCCACGCCAGTGTTCAGCTGGGGGAAAACGGTCAGTTTCAAGCAAAACTGGAAGGTGTCATGACAATCCACGGGGCGGGACACCAAATCACTCTCGAGGTTCAGGGTCGTCTCACCGGCGACGATTTGGTTGCCACCACTCATTTCTCAGTGCCGTACGTCGAATGGGGCATGGAAGACCCTAGCTTAGTGTTCACCGTCGAGAAGCAAGTCGATATCGACATTGCCACTGAAGGGCATATCGTCTGGACAGGTGACCCTCTCCGAAGTTCTCACAAGTGAGACGAACGAATTAGCTACGCAAATCCAAGTGAGGTTCGATCGCGGCGTGAAAGATGGCAAGCGGCTAGCTCGTTTTGACGGCCCTTATCGAGCGGCAAGCGAGCTTCTCTCGTCCCGATTCGGACTTACAGTTGGGTTTGCCGGATCACTCGTCGGTGGATTCGCTGCGTTGACTATCTTGACCTGGTTTGGCGCTGAGGCGGTCCGAAAGTTGATCGGACCGTCGGTAACGACGTTGTTTGACGCCCCCGTCGTTCAATACGTGGCCGCCCATCGGATCGCAGGTTTGACCGGCGTGATGAGAGCAGTGACCACGGCAGGTAACGACCTATATCTTTGGATCGCTCTACTGACTGGTGGCACGATCCTGGCGAGGTTGACTCGGAGTTGGAGGCCGCTATTCCTTCTCGCGCTGGCTATGCTTGGCGCGATGTCGCTCAACCAGATAATCAAGCTGGCGGTCGCCCGAACCCGACCACCTTCACTGTTCTGGGCAATTCCGGCAAACGGTTGGTCTTTCCCTTCTGGTCATGCCACAGAGTCCGCTGCTGTTTATCGGACTCTTGCATATAAGTTTGCCGGCACTCAGAGGAGATTCGGCGTCAAAGTCTTGACCTATGCGATCGGAATAGCAGCGCCGTTCCTGATCGGTATTTCGCGAGTGTATCTAGGAGTGCATTGGCCGACGGATGTCGTCGTCGGTTGGACGCTAGGCTGCGTGTGGTCGGCGATCGTGCTCGTCTCAAGCTCTACTGTTCAATAGATTCATCACGCCGCTTCAAGTCAGAGTGGCCCCGATAATCCGGCCAATTAAGAAGGTCACAGCGGCTGTCTGCTCGCATTGCGCTTGGTAATCGAGTGTGTGTGGCGAATTGCTGATTCTGGGGAAATCAGTAATTCGCCACACACAGGGGAAATTACGACATGCCTAAGGGGCGAATTGCCGCACTCGCGATCGTCTGCGCGAAGGCGTCGGGATTGCTGTGCGTTACAATTCTCACCGCGCCGATTGCTTCCCCGCGCGTTGTCCAAGCGCAATTGCCACGGCCGTTTCCTTTACATCAGCCGCACCCTCGTCCGGTTCCTTGCCTAGGGAAGCTCTGCACAGGTCGTTGTGCGGGAGCGATTGGCTGAAGTAGTCATGCCGATCGGGTTCAGAGAAAGGAGTTCGAGTAGTGGTTGGTTCGGCGATGGCCAAGGCAGAGAAGCTT